>Ga0123338_10000976_pt1 | contig 28198 bp, 27 predicted proteins | sample grotaG_FD_89793 | JGI IMG/M metagenome (GOLD analysis project Ga0123338, IMG submission 89793) | Glacier valley bacterial and archeal communities from Borup Fiord, Nunavut, Canada, to study Microbial Dark Matter (Phase II) -... | ecosystem: Environmental > Aquatic > Freshwater > Ice > Glacier ...
CCTCTCGCCAGCGCTCGCCGAGTCCGATCAAACCGCGCGGCAGCGCCGCCACGAACGCGATGATGGCCAGGCCGAGCGTGAGCTGCCAGTGCGAGGCCAGCGGCCCGAGCAGCGCTTCCGACTGGAACAGCTCCTTCAACAGCGTGAAGGCGACGGCGCCGACGACCGCGCCGCGCAGGCTGCCGATGCCGCCGAGGATCAGCATCAGCAGCACCGCGCCCGACTCGTGCCACGACAACAGTTCGGGATTGACGCCGCCGTCCTTCACCGCGAGCAGCAGCCCCGCGCCACCGGCCAGCGCCCCGGCGATCACGAAGGCGGCGAGCTTGTAGGGTGTGGTCGAGAAGCCGGCTGCGCGCATGCGCTGCTCGTTGACGCGGATGCCGGCGAGCGCGCGGCCGAAGCGCGAGCCGAGCAGCGTCGCGATGAAGGCGTAGGTCGCGACCACGGCGGCCAGTACGGCGTAGTAGAGATGCAGGCGTTGGCCGAGGTCGATCACGGTCGCTCCGGCGATCTGCAGGGTCGGCTTGGCGGCGAGGAAGATGCCGTCGCTGCCGCCGCCGACCTTCGTGTCGTGGAAGACGAAGTAGGCCATCTGCGCGAAGGCCAGCGTGACCATGATGAAGTACACGCCACGCGTGCGCAGGCTGAGCACGCCGACGAAGACCGCGTAGGCCGCGGCGGCGCCGATGGCGAGCGGCAGCAGCAGCCAGAGCGACGCGCCGGCGTCGCCCGACGCGAGCACCGTCGCATAGGCGCCGATGCCGAGGAAGGCAGCATGGCCGAGGCTGACCAGCCCGGTGGCGCCGACCAGCAGCTCGAGGCTGAGCGCGAACACGGCGTAGATGGCGATGCGCACGACGACGTCCTGCGCGTACGGTGAGATCACGAACGGCAGCAAGGCGACGACGAGCGCCGCCGCCGCCGGCACGAGCCAGCCGCCGGCCTCGCGGCGGCCGATGTCAGGCAGCACGCTTCATCAGCCCCTCGGGCCGCCAGACCAGCACGATCGCCATCAACAGGTACACGCCGACGCCGCTCCACTCTGCGAAGAAGACCTTGCCGAAGGTGTCGACGAAGCCGACCAGCAGCGAGGCGACGAGCGCGCCGGTGATCGAGCCGATGCCGCCGATCACGACGACCACGAAGCAGATGATGAGCACGCTGCCGCCCATGCCCGGATACACCGACGACAGCGGCGCCGCGATCATGCCGGCGAGCGCTGCCAGCGCCACGCCGCCGGCGAAGACGATGCGGTAGAGCCGGGTGATGTCGACGCCGAGGCCGCGCACCATGTCGCGGTTGCTGGCGCCGGCGCGGATCATCATGCCCAGGCGCGTCCGGTTGACGACCCAGTACAGCGCCAGCGCGACGACGAGGCACGCCACCGACGCGAAGACGCGGTACCACGGGTACTCCATCAGGGCGCCGAGCGCGAAGCCGCCCGAGAGCCACGGCGGGATCGGCACGCCGTGGACGTCGTTGCCGACGGCGAGGCTTCTCAATTCCTCGAAGACGAGGATGAGCGCGTAGGTCATCAGCACCTGCTGCAGGTGGTCGCGCTGGTAGAGAAAGCTGAAGAACGCCCATTCGAGCAGGTAGCCGAACGCTGCCGCCAGCGCCACGCCGGCCGCCAGGCGGAGTGCGAACTGGTCGCCGAACAGCGGCGACAACGCGAACGCGAGGTAGGCGCCCAGCATGTAGAAGCTGCCGTGCGCCAGGTTGATGACGCCCATGATCCCGAAGATCAGCGTCAGGCCGCTGGCAACCAGGAACAGCAACAGGCCGTACTGGACGGCGTTCAGGCACTGGACGAGGAAGGTGGCGAAGTCCAACGGCGCGAGCGCTCAGGCAAAAGGGTCGATGGTGGCGACGCCGGTCGGCTCGAAATGGCGCACGTTGCGGGTGGCGATAGTGAGGCTGTGGACCTCGGCAGTGGCGGCGATCAGGAGATCGACGCCCTCGTGGCCCAACCCGACCGTCCACTGCCCCCACAGGCGCGCGATCGGCGCCGTCACGTCGAGCATTCGGTCGGCGTAGCGACGCATGAGTCCGTCGAGCCAGCGCTCGAGTTCGGCGCGAAACACGGCGTCACGCGTACCGGCGATGCCTCGTTCGATCTCGCCGATGGTGATGACGCTGAGGAAGAACTCGTCTTCGCTGTACCGGCCGGCCCATGCCACGACACGAGACGAAGGGCGCGCCTTGCGAAGTTCCGACACCACCGTGGTGTCGAGAAGGATCACGGCGTGAAATCGATGTCGCGCGGGCGCAATTTGGCGCGCTGGGTCGGATCGAACGGATCGGGCTCACCGACAGGCGTGCGCGGCATCGAGCGAAGGTAGTCGATGAATCCCATGGCTTTGGACCGATCCGCCTTGGCCATCCTCTCGTATTCCGCAGCAGCCACGATCACGACCGCCGGCTTGCCACGGCGAGTGACGTGCTGCGCTCGCCCCAGCATCGCCGCCGCCACCACCTCGCTGAAGTGGGCCTTGGCATCCTGCAGCGAGAGCGGCGGCGGCGAGAGGGTCTTGACTGGTCTGTCCATCTGGTCAGATCGTATCAGAGCTTGCAGCCCCGACCCGGGTCGGCAAGCGCCTTCACCGCCACCGACCTGAACTCGTTGTTGTTGCCCGCGACCTGGCGCAAGAACATGTCCTGCACCGGGTTGCCGGCCGGCGAGATCGTGAACTTGCCGCGCGGGCTGTCGACCACGGTGTTGTGCATCGCCGCGGTCAGCGCATCGCGCTTGCCCGCCGACAGGTCGCCGCCGACCGCCTTCAGGCCGGCGCCGAGGATCTGGGCGGCGTCGTAGCCCTGCACGGCATAGACGTCGGGCTGCGCCTTGTAGGTCAGCGCGTAGGCCTTCCTGAAGTTGTTGTTGCGCGGCGTGTCGAGGTTGTCGGCGTAGTGCAGCGTCGTGAACATGCCTTGCGCCGCCGCGCCCTGCGCCTCGAGCGTGCCGTCGGTCAGGAAGCCGGGACCGTACAGCGGGATCGTCTTGTTGAGGCCGGCCGCGGCGTAGTCCTTGACGAACTTGACGGCGCCGCCGCCGGCGAAGAACGCGTAGACGGCGTCGGGCTTCTGGGCCGCGATCTCGGTCAGCAAAGCCTGGAACTCGACGCCCGGAAACGGCAGGTTGAGGTCCTTCACGACCTTGCCGCCGCCCTTTTCGAGGCCCTCGGCGAAGCCCTTCACCGACTCGTTGCCGGCGGCGTAGTTCCAGGTCACGGTCATCGCCCGCTTGACGCCTTTCTGGCCGGCCACGATGCCCATCGCGTAGCCCGGCTGCCAGTTCGAGAACGAGCTGCGGACGATGTTGGCGGAGCACATCGCGCCGGTGATGGCGTCGGCCCCGGCGTTCGGGATGATGAGCAGCGTGTTGTTCTCCTTCGCCGCCTTCGCCATCGCCAGGGCGACGCCGGAGTGCACGGTGCCGACGAGCACGTCGACGTTGTCGCGCTTGATCAGCTTGTTGACGTTGTCGGTCGCCTTCGACGGCTCCGACTCGTCGTCGACCTTGAAGTACTGGACCTCGCGGCCGCCGAGCTTGCCGCCTTGCTCCTGGACGTAGAGCTTGAAGCCGTTCTCGATGGCCGTGCCGAGGCCGGCGAAGGTGCCGCTGTTCGGCAGCATCAGGCCGACCTTGATCGGGCCGCCGGTGCCCTGCGCGAGCGCCGCCGTCGACAGGGTCGCGGCGGCAAGGAAGGCGGCGGCGAGAGGGGACAGGGTGAGTCGCATGAAAGCTCCTGGGTCAGTGCGGGGAGGATGCAAGGGCGATGAAGCGACCGGCTTCGCGGATGAGGATGTCGGGTCGGTCGCGGTGCGGCGAGTGGCCGCAGCCGGGGATCGAGAGGAGCCGGGTTCGTGGCAGCCGCCGGGCGATGGCGCGGATCTGCTCGAGGCTGCCGTATTCGTCATTCTCGCCTTGCACCGCGAGTACCGGGCAGGTGATGGCGGCGATCTCGGCTTCGATGTTCCAGGTGCGGAATTCGGGCGACAGCCAGGCGTCGTTCCAGCCGCGGAAGGCGGAATCGGGGTCGTCGTGGTACTTCGCCAAGCCGCGGCGCAGGTCGCCGCTCTCGAAGGCGACGCGGGCTTTCTCGATGCTGGCGATCGAGACATCCTCGACGAACAGGTGCGGCGCCACCGCGACGACGCCGGCGGTCGGGAACCTCGACGCGTGCAGCAGCGCGATCGAGCCGCCGTCGCTGTGGCCGAACAGCCAGGGGCGCGCGATGCCGAGTTGCGTGAGCAGGGCAGGCAGCACCTCGAAGGCCTGCACGTGCATGAAGTCGGGCGCCCAGCGCTCGACGGGTGGCTTCGGCGGCGAGCGGCCGTAGCCGCGGCGCGAGTACACGACGCCGGCCAAGCCGTTGGCGTTGCAGAAGGCGGCCGGGAAGCCCTTCCACATCGCCACCGAGCCGAGTCCCTCGTGCAGGAACACGACCGGTGGCAGCGCCGATGCAGCGTCGCCGACGTGCTCGACCTCGAGAAGCGTCGCGCTCAGGGCGATCCCTTCACGGCACGTTCGCGATCGCGCAGGCGAAAGCGCTGGATCTTGCCGGTGGCCGTCTTCGGCAGCTCGTCGACGAACTCGATCGAGCGCGGATATTTATAGGGCGCGAGCCGCTCCTTGACGAACGCCTTGAGCTCGGCGTCGCTCGTCGCGTGGCCCGGCTTGACGACGACGAAGGCCTTGGTCTTGGTCAGGCCGTCGGCGTCTAGGGTGCCGATGACGGCGCTCTCGAGCACGGCCTCGTGCTGCATCAGCGTCGCCTCGACCTCGAACGGCGAGACGTAGACGCCGCTCACCTTGAGCATGTCGTCGCTGCGGCCGGCATAGGTGTAATAGCCGTCGGCGCTCCTCGAATACTTGTCGCCGCTCTTCGTCCACGCGCCCTGGAAGGTCTCGCGCGACTTTTCGCGGTTGCCCCAGTAGAGCAGCGCCGCGCTGGGCCCAAGGATGTAGAGGTCGCCGACCTCGCCGTCGGCGACCGGGCGGCCGTCGTCGCCGCGCAGCTCGAGTGCATAGCCTTCGACGGGCTTGCCGGTGGTGCCGTAGCGCACGTCGCCCGGGCGGTTGGAGAGGAACACGTGCAGCATCTCGGTCGAACCGATGCCGTCGATGATCTCGACGCCGAAATGGCGCTCGAAGCGCTGCCCGATCTCGGCCGGCAACGCCTCGCCGGCCGACGAGCACATGCGCAGCGCGACATCCTTCTTCGTGGGCAGCGCGGGTGACGCGAGCATGCCGGCGAAACCGGTCGGCGCGCCGAAGAAGACCGTCGGCCGCACGCCGGCGCCAACGCTCGGGCGCGTGGCCGAGGCGCTGCCGGTCCAGCGCGCGAACACCGCGTCGGGGGTCGGCCGCTCGGCCATCAGCACGGTGGTGGCGCCGGCAGTGAGCGGGAAGGTGAGGGCGTTGCCGAGGCCGTAGGCGAAGTAGAGCTTGGCGGCCGAGAAGCACACGTCGCGCTCGGTGAGCGCGAGTACGGCCTTGCCGTAGAGCTCCGCCGTCCACCAGGCGTTGGCGTGGGTGTGGACGGTGCCCTTGGGCCGGCCTGTCGAGCCCGACGAGTAAAGCCAGAAGGCGGGATCGTCGGCCGACGTGCGCGCCGGATTCGGCGCCGGAGCGTGGCTCGCCAGCAGCGCTTCGAACTCGAGCATGCCGGCGGGCAGGTCCGTGGTCGGCTGGGCGACGATCACGTGCTCGACGTCATGCGGCACACCCGGGGGCATCTTGGCCATCGCCGATCCCAGCGCGGGCAGCAGCGCTCCCGAGACAAGCATCGCGCGGGCGCGGCTGTGGCCGAGCATGTAGGCGTAGTCGTCGGCCGTGAGCAGCGTGTTGACGGCCACCGGCACGACCCCTGCATAAAGGCAACCGAGGAAGCTCACCGGCCACTCGTTGCGGTCGAGCATCAGCAGCAGCACGCGCTCTTCGCGGCGGATGCCGATCGCCGCCAGGGCGGCGGCCAGTCGACGCGCGCGATCGTCGAGATCGGCGTAGCTCAGCACGCCGCGATCGTCGACATACGCCGCCTTCGCGCCGCGGTCGACGTTGAGCGTGAACAGATGGGCCGCGAAGTTGTCAGGGGTCAGGTTCATCCGGAGGCATGACATCGGAGCAGGCACTATGATGCATGAATGGCCGCCGCCGCGAAACAGAAGAAACCCGCGTCGAAGACGCGCAAGCAGGCTGGCGGGCGACCTGCCGGACGCGAGGCGGCCAGCCCGCTGCTGGTGGCGCTTGGTGATCGCGTGCGCAACCTTCGGGCCCGGCGCGGCATGACGCGGAAGGCGGTTTCGCTCGCCTCGGGCGTATCGGAGCGCCATCTCGCCAACCTCGAATACGGCATCGGCAACGCTTCGATCCTGGTGCTGCAGCAGGTCGCGCAGGCGCTGGATTCCTCGGTCGCCGAGCTGGCCGGCGATGTCTCCACCAGCTCTCCGGAGTGGCTGATGATCCGCGAGGTGCTGCGCGGCCGCGGCGATGCCGAGCTGCGCCAGGCGCGGCTGGCGCTGGGCGAGCTGTTCGGAGGTGCCTCGACGGCGGAGAGCGACAGTGCGCGTCGTCGCCGCATCGCCCTCGTCGGCCTGCGCGGCGCTGGCAAGTCGACCCTCGGCCAGCGCCTGGCCGACGCGATGGACCTGCCCTTCGTGGAGCTGAGCCGCGAGATCGAGAAGACGGCTGGCTGCAGCATCCGCGAGATCCACGATCTCTACGGAAGCAACGCCTACCGTCGCTACGAGCGGCGTGCGCTCGACGAGACGCTCGGCCTGCACGCCGAGGCGATCATCGCCACGCCGGGCGGCATCGTCTCCGAGCCCGCCACCTTCAACGTGCTGCTGTCGCGCTGCACCACGGTCTGGCTGCAGGCGGCGCCCGAAGAGCACATGGCCCGCGTCGCCGCGCAGGGCGACACCCGGCCGATGGCGGCGAGCCGCGAGGCGATGGACGACCTGCGTCGCATCCTGGCCGGCCGCGAGGCGTTCTACGCCAAGGCCGACCACACTCTCGACACCAGCGGCCAGAGCGTGGCTCGAAGCGTCGAGCGGCTGCGCCGGCTGGTCTCCGGGCCCCGCCCGCTGGCGGCTGTCGCTTGACGACGATACCTGCATGAAAGTGCATATCCATGATTGACGGCTCGGCGATGCACGCACTATGATGCATGCAAACCAGGAGGTAGCCCCGATGGAAACGACCACTCCGTTGCGCGTCGACTACCGCACCGAGCCCTCGCAGTACCGCCACTGGAAGCTCGCCGTCGAAGGCACGCTCGCCACGCTTCACCTCGACATCGCCGAAGACGCCGGTATCCGCCCCGGCTACAAGCTCAAGCTCAACAGCTACGACCTCGGCGTCGACATCGAGCTGGCCGATGCGCTCAACCGGATCCGCTTCGAGCACCCGACGGTGCGCTCGGTGATCGTCACCAGCGCCCGCGACCGGGTGTTCTGCTCGGGCGCCAACATCTTCATGCTCGGCGTCTCGAGCCACGCCTGGAAGGTGAACTTCTGCAAGTTCACCAACGAGACGAGAAACGGCATCGAAGATACGTCGCAGCACTCGGGCATCAAGTTCGTCGCCGCCGTCAACGGGGCCTGTGCCGGCGGCGGCTATGAGTTGGCGCTGGCCTGCGACGAGATCGTCCTCGTCGACGATCGCTCGTCGTCGGTGTCGCTGCCCGAAGTGCCCCTGCTCGGCGTGTTGCCGGGCACCGGCGGCCTCACGCGCGTGACCGACAAGCGCAAGGTGCGCCACGACCTCGCCGACATCTTCTGTACATCCGTCGAGGGCGTGCGGGGGCAACGTGCCGTCGAATGGCGGCTGGTCGACGCCGTCGCCAAGCCGGCCCAGTTCGCCGCCGTCGTGAACGAGCGCGCAACCAGACTCGGTGAAGGCAGTACGCGGCCGGCCGACGGCAAAGGCGTGGCCTGGACACGGCTGGAACGCGTCGACACGGCCGACGGCTTCGGCTACGCGCACGTCGGCGTCGCCATCGACCGCACGAATCGCACGGCCACGATCACGGTGAAGGCGCCTTCGGGCGAGCAACCGCGCGACATCGCCGCCATCTGCGCCACCGGCGCCGCCGGGTGGCCGCTGGCAATGGCGCGCGAACTCGACGACGCGATCCTGAACCTGCGCACCAACGAGCTCGAGATCGGTACCTGGATCTTGAAGACCGAAGGTGACGCCGCGGCCGTTGTCGCGGCCGACGCGGCGTTGTCTGCCAACGCCGATCACTGGTTCGTGCGCGAGACGGTCGGCTTCATGCGCCGCACCTTCGCGCGGCTCGACGTTTCCTCGCGCACCCTGTTCGCCTTCGTCGAACCCGGCTCGTGCTTCGCGGGCTCGCTCGCCGAGCTCGCCTTCGCCGCCGATCGCACCTACATGCTCGCCCTGCCCGACGACGCCGACCGTGCACCCAGGCTCATGCTGAGCGAGATGAACTTCGGCGCGCTGCCGATGGTGACCGCGCAGTCGCGCCTCGCACGCCGCTTCTACGAGCAAGAAGCGCCGCTCGCCGCAGCGCAAGCAGCCATCGGCCGCGCGCTCGACGCCGACGAAGCAATGAAGCTCGGCTTGGTGACCGCCGCACCCGACGACATCGACTGGGGCGACGAGATCCGCATCGCCCTCGAGGAGCGCGCCGCCATGAGCCCCGACGCGCTCACCGGCCTCGAGGCCAACCTGCGCTTCGCCGGCAAGGAGAACATGGCGACGCGCATCTTCGGCCGCCTCACGGCGTGGCAGAACTGGATCTTCCAGCGCCCCAACGCCGTCGGCCCGAAAGGCGCCCTCAAGGTCTACGGCACCGGCGAGAAGGCCGGCTTCGACTTCACCCGCGTTTGATTCCGACAAGACTCGAGAGCACCCCATGTCCATCGACTACAGCCAGAAGATCCCCAACAACGTCAACCTCGCCGACGACCGCACGCTGCAGCGCGCGCTCGAGCAGTGGCAACCGAATTTCGTGAACTGGTGGGACGACGTCGGCCCCGAAGGCTCGACCGACTACGAGGTCTACCTGCGCACGGCGACCAGCGTCGATCCGCAGGGCTGGGCCCACTTCGATCACGTGAAGATGCGCGACTACCGCTGGGGCATCTTCCTCAATCCCGGCGACGAGAACCGCGCCGTCGCGTTCGGGGACCACAAGGGCGAGAAGGCCTGGCAGGACGTGCCCGGCGAGCACCGCGCCAACCTGCGCCGCATCATCGTCACGCAGGGCGACACCGAGCCGGCGTCGGTCGAGCAGCAGCGCCATCTCGGCCTCACGGCGCCGAGCATGTACGACCTGCGCAACCTCTTCCAGATCAACGTGGAAGAAGGCCGCCACCTCTGGGCGATGGTCTACCTGCTGCAGAAGTTCTTCGGCCGCGACGGTCGCGAGGAAGCCGGCGCCCTGCTCGAGCGCAGCTCGGGCGACGCGAACAATCCGCGCATCCTCGGCGCCTTCAACGAGAAGACGCCGGACTGGCTGGCCTTCTTCATGTTCACCTACTTCACCGACCGCGACGGCAAGTTCCAGCTCGCGGCGCTGTCGGAGAGCGCGTTCGATCCGCTCGCCCGCACGACCAAGTTCATGCTCACCGAGGAAGCCCACCACATGTTCGTGGGCGAGAGCGGCGTCTCGCGCGTGCTGCAGCGCACCGCGCAGGTGATGAACGAGCTGAAGGCCGACGATCCGGCGCTCGTGCGCGCGGCCGGCGCCATCGACCTCGGCACGATCCAGCGCTACCTCAACTTCCACTACTCGGTGACGATCGACCTGTTCGGCGCCGACCAGTCGAGCAACGCGGCCACCTTCTACTCGTCGGGACTGAAGGGCCGCTACGAGGAAGGCAAGCGCCTCGACGACCACGTGTTGAAGGGCCAGACCTACAAGGTCCTCGAAGTCGCCAACGGCCAGCTCGTGGAAAAGGAAGTGCCGATGCTCAATGCCCTGAACGAGGTGCTGCGCGACGACTTCATCAAGGATTCGGTGGCCGGCGTCGGCCGCTGGAACAAGGTGCTCGAGAAGGCCGGGATCGCGGCGCGGCTGGTTGTCCCGCACAAAGCCTTCAACCGCAAGATCGGCGCGCTCGCCGGCATCCGCATGTCGCCGGAAGGGCGGGTCGTGGGCGAGGAGGAATGGAAGGCGAATGAAGCGCAGTGGCTGCCGACGCCGGCCGATCGTGCCTTTGTCGCGTCGCTGATGGGCCGCGTCGTCGAGCCCGGAAAATTCGCGAACTGGATCGCGCCGCCGGCGATGGGCATCAACAAGAACCCGGTCGACTTCGAATACGTGCGCTTCGGCTGACGGCGTCCTCGTCATCCTGAGCAGAGCGAAGGATCTCGTCCTTCGAGGTGCCGGGATCCTTCACTTCGTTCAGGATGACGACACCCTCTATGGACACCGCCGCCACCACAGCGACCACCGAGGTCATCAAGCAGCATCTCATCGACCCCGAGATTTGCATCCGCTGCAACACCTGCGAGGCGACCTGCCCGGTCGGCGCGATCACCCACGACGACCGCAACTACGTCGTTCGTGCCGACGTCTGCAACCTGTGCATGGCCTGCATCTCGCCGTGCCCGACCGGCTCGATCGACAACTGGCGCACGCTGCCGCGGCGGATGGCCTATGCGATCGAGGACCAGCTGACGTGGGACGAGCTGCCCGCCGAGCTGTCGCCCGACCAGCTGGCCGCCGCGGGCGTCACAGCCGAAGCCGCGGCCGGGCTGCCTGCCGAGCAGGTACTGGCGGTCGACCCGGCGGCGGCTGCCGGCGAGGCGCCCTTCAACGCCGCCGCCTTCGGCTCGACCGTGGCGCCAGCATCGGCCGAAAGGCCGGTCACCAACCGCTACACGCCGAAGCTGCCCGCCACCGCCTCCGTGGTCGGCAACGTCGACTGCACCGAAGACGGCTTCGCCAGCCACACCCACCACATCGTGCTCGACTTCGGCGCCGTGCCGTTCCCGGTTCTCGAAGGCCAGTCGATCGGCATCGTGCCGCCGGGGCTCGACACCCACGGCCGCCCGCACATGCCGCGCCAGTACTCGATCGCCAGCCCGCGCAATGGCGAACGACCCGGCTACAACAACCTCTCGCTCACCGTGAAGCGCGTGACCGAGGACCACCAGGGCCGGCCGTTTCGCGGCGTCGGCTCGAACTACGTCTGCGACCTCAAGGTCGGCGACACGGTGCAGGTCGTCGGCCCGTTCGGCCAGACCTTCCTGATGCCGAACCACCCGAAGTCGCACATCGTCATGATCTGCACCGGCACCGGCAGCGCGCCGATGCGGGCCATGACCGAATGGCGGCGCCGGCAGAGAAAGACCGGCCGCTTCGAGGGCGGCAAGCTGATGCTCTTCTTCGGCGCCCGCAGCCGTGAGGAACTGCCGTACTTCGGGCCGCTGACCAGCCTGCCGAAGGACTTCATCGACATCAACCTGGCGTTCTCGCGCACGCCCGGCCAGCCGAAGCGCTACGTGCAGGACCTGATGAAGGATCGCGCCGCCGACCTGGCCCGGCTGCTTGCCGACCCGGACGCGCACTTCTACGTGTGCGGCCTGAAGGCGATGGAGGAGGGCGTGCTGCTGACGATGCGCGAAGTGGCCGACGCTGCCGGCCTCTCTTGGGCCGCCATCGGTCCGACCCTGAAGCGGGAAGGCCGCCTGCATCTCGAGACCTACTGACCCGGGTTTGGCCGGGCAATAAAAAACGCGGCCGAGGCCGCGTTTTTTCGTTTCGTCGAGCGCCGCCGAGGCGGTGCCGTACGGGAAACGTCTTACTTCTTCATCGCGTCAGCGGCTTCGTGGCGGGCGTGACGGGCCTTGGCGCGGTGCATCTTGGCCTTGGTCTTGTGCACGGCCTTCATCGGCTGGGTGCTGGCGGCGGCCTTGGTGCTTTCGACGGCGGCCTTGCTGGACTCGGCGGTGGCCTTGCCCGTTTCCTTGGCGGCGGTGGACACCTGCGCGTTGGCGGCGGCGACGCCGACGACGAGAGCGATGGCGATGAGTGCGTTCTTCATGGAAATTCTCCGGAGGGGGTGGGTTTTGGGTGTGTCGCGAGTGCCGGCCAAACCGGCCGTCCTGCATGAAAACGCCGCAGTGGCGTTTTCGTTGACCGGTCCGGTGCTGTCAGCGCCCGCTGGCGGCTGGAACAGGCGGTGACGGGGGAACCAGCTGCACCTCGACCGGCGACGGCTTCACTGGGCGTGGCGCCGGCGCAGCACCGCGCCAGGCCCGGTTCACGATCAGGAAAACCACCACCGCGACAACAACGGCGATGACGACGGCGGCGGCACGTGTACGCCGGCTCGGGCCGGCCCAGTCGTCGATCGAAGGCGAGTCATCCCGCTCGGCCGGCGACGAGCCTGCAGGCATCCCGGCGCGCGCCCCGGGGCGATCGTCAGGCTTCGACGACAGGCTTGGCGGCCTTGCTCGCCTTGGCCGCCTTGACGACAACCGGCGCCGGCGGCTCGGCAACGACCGGCGGGATCAGGGCCTGGGCCGCGATCACCGCCTCGGCGCGCGTCAGCCCGAGCTGGATGCGCGGCCGCCAACTGGCATCGAGCGCCCGGTTGCCGAGTGCGAGCTTGGCCGATTCGGCATAGGCGCCGAGGGCGGTCCCGTCCATCGCGTTCAGCTTGGCGTCGAGGGCGGCCTCTTCCTCGTCGGTGAAGGGCAACAGGGGGATAGCGATCACGTCTTTTTTCATGACCCGAGGGTAGTCGGAATCGGGGCTTGCCGGGCGGATATCGGCGGCGGCCGCTGTCGGTCGAGATCGGGCAACAATTCCGCCATCACCGCGCCGTCACGGCGCCACCAGGAGCCGCCATCTTTCGCCACAAGTACCTCGACCATGCCGAGATCGCCGCCCAGCTCGCCGCCTGGGCCGCGCGATGGCCGGAGGTCGCGCACGTCTCCAGCCTCGGCACCAGCGCGGCGGGCCGCGACATCCCCCTCCTCACCATCGGCCGCGACCCCGCCCGGGCCCGCCCGGCCGTCTGGATCGACGGCAACATGCATGCGAGCGAGGTCTGCGGCTCGAGCGTGGCGCTGGCCATCGCCGAGGACATCCTCGCCATCCACGGCGGCGCCGACGAAGCCGGCGGCAAGCCGCTGCCGGCTCACATGGCAGCGACGATCCGCGACACGCTCTTCCACATCGCGCCACGCATCTCGCCCGACGGTGCCGAGGAAGTGCTGAAACGCGGCCGCTACGTTCGCTCGAGCCCCGTCAACGACCGTGTCCACCAGGGCCACGCCCATTGGGTCGCCGAGGATCTCGATGGCGACGGCAGGGTCGGCCACATGCGCCAGGCCGACCCCGACGGCGAGCTCGTCGAGCTGCGCGGCGACGACGGCCGGCCCCTTGTGCCCGTGGTGATGGTGGCGCGCATGCCTGAGGACACCGGCCCGTTCTACCGCCTCTACCCGGAAGGGCGGATCGCCAACTACGACGGCCGCACGATCCCGGCGCCGCACTTCCTCTCCGACAACCCCTACGACTTCAACCGCAACTTCCCGCATAGCTGGGCCGCCGAGCCGCACCAGGAAGGCGCCGGTCCCTTCCCCGGCAGCGCCCCGGAGACACGCGCCGTGCTCGACTTCGCGACCCGCCATCCGAACATCATGGTGTGGCTGAACCTGCACACCTTCGGCGGCGTGCTGATCCGGCCGCTCGGCGACCGGCCCGACGCCAAGATGGACCGCGGCGACCTCGGCATCTTCGAGCAGGTCGAGGCCTGGATGACCGAGCACACCGGCTATGCCACGGTGAGCGGCTTCCACGAGTTCCTCTACGAGCCCGAGAAGCCGCTGCACGGCGACCTCTCCGACTACGCCTATCACCAGCGCGGCGCGCTCGCCTACGTGGTCGAGCTCTGGGACCTGTTCCACCAGCTCGGCATCGAGCGCAAGAAGCCCTTCGTCGACCACTACTCGAAGCTCTCCCGCAAAGACCTGCGCGCGCTCGCCGAGTTCGATCGCGCCGACAACGCCGGCCGCATTTTCGGCACGTGGACGAAAGCGTCGCATCCGCAGATCGGCGAGGTCGAGCTCAACGGCTTCGATCCGCGTGTCGGCATCTGGAACCCGCCCTACGAACGCATCGCCGAGACCTGCAGCAGCCAGAGCGCCGCCTTCCTGCGCGTCGCGGCGCTGGTGCCGCGGGTCAGCGTCGAGGTCGTTCGCCAGGAGCGCGTCGGCGAGCACACGCGCATCGACGTCCGCGTCGCCAACCACGGCTACCTCGGCACGGTGGGCGTGCCGTCGGCGCGCGAGCTGCCGCACGTCGAGCCGCTGCGGCTGACGGCGCGCGGCGACGGCGTGGCGCTGCTCGCGCCGGCCGAGGCCGTCGTCCAGATCGGTCACCTCGACGGCTGGGGCGGTGGCCTCCACGGCGGCCCGAGCGTCTTCGCGCCGTGGACGCGCGGCAACGGCCACCAGCGCATCGTGACGCTGATCGTCGCCGGCTCGGGCAGCGTCGAGGTCGAAGTGAGCAGCTGCCGCGTCGGCGTCCATCGCCTGACGGTGAAGGTCGACTGAAGCGCGTCGTCATGGCCTTGCTGCGTCTCGACAACTCCTACGGCCGCGACCTGCCCGGCTTCTCGGTGCCGTGGCGACCCGAGCCGGCGCCGGCGCCGAAGTCGCTCTTCTTCAACGCCCCGCTCGCGACCGAGCTCGGCCTCGATGCCGCGGCCCTTGCCGGCGACGCCGGCACCGCGCTGTTCGCCGGCAATGCGCTGCCCGAAGGTGCCGAGCCGGTCGCGCAGGTCTACGCCGGCCATCAGTTCGGCGGCTTCTCGCCGCAACTCGGCGACGGCCGCGCAATCCTGCTCGGCGAGCTGATCGACGGCGCCGGGCATCGTCGCGACATCGCCTTCAAGGGCTCGGGCCGGACGCCGTTCTCGCGCGGCGGCGACGGCAAGGCCGCCGTCGGGCCGATGCTGCGCGAAGCACTCATCGGCGAGGCGATGCATGCGCTCGGCATCCCGACCACGCGCGCGCTCGCCGTCGTCGCCACCGGCCAGCCGGTGCTGCGCGAGCTCGTGCTGCCCGGCGCCGTGCTCACGCGGGTGGCCGCGAGCCACATCCGCGTCGGCACCTTCCAGTTCTTTGCGGCGCGCGGCGACGTCGACCGCGTGCGCCAGCTCGCCGAATACGCGATCGCCCGCCACGACGGCGATCTCGTCGGCACGCCCGGCCGCTTCCTGGCGCTGCTGCAGCGCGTCGTCGATCGACAGGCCAAGCTGATCGCGCAATGGATGAACGTCGGCTTCATTCACGGCGTGATGAACACCGACAACATGACGCTCTCGGGCGAGACGATCGACTACGGCCCGTGCGCCTTCGTCGAGGCCTACGACCCGGCGGCGGTGTTCAGCTCGATCGATCGCAACGGCCGCTACGCATTCGGCAACCAGCCGGCGATTGCGCAGTGGAACCTGACGCGCCTCGCCGAAGCACTGCTGCCGCTGCTCGCCGACGATGCCGACGAAGCCGCCGCCATGGCGAGCGGCGTGATCGCGTCGTTCGCGGCGACGTATCGGCGCCATGTCGTCGCTGGCCAGCGCGCCAAGCTCGGCCTGCTTGCGATCGATGTCGCCGGCCCGGCCGACGACGACGGCGATGCTGCCCTGGCCGACGACTGGCTGGCGCTCCTGCACGCCGACCACGTCGACTTCACGCTGGCCTGGCGTCGCCTCGCCGATGCCGCCGCCGGCGATGAAGCGCCGCTGCGTTCACTCTTCGCCGATGCGAGCACGCCGAATGCGTGGCTGGCGCGCTGGCGCGAGCGGTGCTCGCGCGAAGACGACGGCGCGACGCGGGCCGCCCGCATGCGCGCCGTCAATCCGTGGCTCATCCCGCGCAACCACCGCGTCGAGGAAGCGCTGGCGGCGGCGTCGGATAGCGATGACATCGCTCCCTTCGACCGCCTGCTCGCGGCGCTGCGGCGGCCTTTCGAAGAGCGCACCGATGACGGCGCTTACGCGGAACCCGCGCCGGCCGAGGTCACCGCGCAGTACCAGACGTTCTGCGGCACCTGACAAACGCCGCCGCAGGCCACGCGCGGGCGCGCTGCTTGCCGAATCGATGATCGACGCAGCAAGCTCCTGGGCACGTCGCCTGCCTTGCTTGCCGCGACTTTCGAATCATCGCAAAGGACGTCATGTCAGGTCTATCCCGCCGCACATTCCTCGCCTCGGGCACGTCGCTCGGCGGCGCGGTCTCGATTCCACTGGCCGGCTGTGCCACCGCCGCCGCGAACGGTCCGGCCGCCTCGGCCGCCGGCTCCGCCACGCTCTACCTCACCCTGATGGTGAACGGCGTGCCGCGGCCGGTCACCGTCGACCCGCGCACGACGCTGCTCGATACGCTGCGTGAACACGTCGGCCTGACCGGCGCGAAGAAGGGTTGCGACCAGGGCCAGTGCGGCGCCTGCACCGTCCACGTCGACGGCAAGCGCGTGCTCTCCTGTCTCACGCTCGCTGCCTCGGTCGGCAAGCGCCCGGTCACCACCATCGAAGGCCTCGCCGCCGCCGACGGCGTGCTGCACCCGATGCAGCAGGCCTTCGTCGACAACGACGCCTTCCAGTGCGGCTACTGCACGCCGGGCCAGATTATGTCGGCGGTGGCCTGCGTGGCCGAAGGCCACGCCGACAGCGCCGACGACATCCGCGAGCACATGAGCGGCAATCTTTGCCGTTGCGCTGCCTACCCGAACATCGTCGCTGCGATCCAGCAGGCGCGCTCGTTGCGTGGGAGCGCCTGATGCGCCCGTTCGCCTTCGCCCCCGCCGACAGCGCCGACGCCGCGGTGCGCCTCGCCGCCCGCATGCCCTCCGGCGGCGGCGTGCCGCCCACCGAGGCGGGCGCGCAGTACCTGGCCGGCGGCACGACGCTGCTCGACCTGATGAAGCTCGACGTGATGCGGCCGCAGACGTTGATCGATATCAGCGGCCTGCGTCGCGACAACGCCGGCATCGTCGCCAGCGGCGACGGCATCAGCTTCGGCGCGATGGTGTCGATGGCGGAAGCCGCCGAACACCCGGCGGTGCTGCGCGACTACCCGGTGATCGCCGAGTCGCTCAAGCTCGCCGCCAGCGACCAGTTGCGCAACATGGCCAGCCTCGGCGGCAACGTGCTGCAGCGCACCCGCTGTTCCTATTTCCGCGATACCCGCTGGGACGCGTGCAACAAGCGCAACCCCGGCTCCGGCTGCGCCGCGCTCGACGGCGTCAACCGCCAGCACGCCGTGCTCGGCGGCAGCGATGCTTGCATCGCCACCTATCCGGGCGACTTCGCGCAAGCCTTGATCGCGCTCGGCGCCCGCGTCGAGACGAGTTCGCGTCGCATCGACTTCGCCGAGCTGCACCGCCGCCCCGGTACCACGCCCAACGTCGAGACGACGCTGCAGCCCGGCGAGCTCATCACGGCCATCGTCGTGCCGGCAGGACCGTGGACGCGGCGCTCGCGCTACCTGAAGATCCGCGATCGCCAGTCGTATCAATTCGCGCTGACCTCGGCGGCGGTGGCGCTCGACATGAGCGGCAGCGTCGTGCGTGAGGCGCGCATCGCGCTCGGCGGCGTCGACACCGTGCCGTGGCGTTCGCGCGAAGCCGAAGCGGCGCTGCGCGGCAAGCCGATCGACGAAGCGACCGTCACCGCAGCGGCCGCCGCCGCTTTCGCCGGCGCCCAGCCGAGGAAGCACAACGCCTACAAGGTCGCGCTCGGCCAGAACACGCTGGTGCGTGCCCTGCTCGAAGTCCGGCAGATGCGCGTCGCCTGACGCCGCCCACCCTGACCCGACGAACATGGCCACCAACTCCATTGCCGCTCCCGCTCCCCGCGCCAACCAGGGCGAGCCGATCCCCCGCTCCGACGCGCGCGCCAAAGTCACCGGCGCTGCCCGCTATCCGTCCGACGAGCCGGTCGGCAACGCCGCCTATGGCTTCCTGAAGACGAGCTCGATCGCCAAGGGTCGCATCACCGCCATCGACGAGACCGCGGCGCGCGCCGTGCCGGGCGTTCTCGACATCTTCACGTACCGGAACGCGAGCTCGATCAAAGGCTCGAAGTTCTTCAACGACGGCGGCACCGCGTCGACCTCGGTCGTGCCGCTGTCGTCGCCGCAGATCTGGCACGAAGGCCAGATCGTCGCGCTCGTCGTTGCCGACACTTTCGAGGCGGCGCGCGAGGCGTCGTATCGATTGCGGGTCGACTACGCGGCCGAGTCGCCGAGCGCGAGCTTCGATTCGGCCGGCACGACGACCCAAGCCGCCGAAGAAGTCTCGAAGAAGCACAAGGACCCGAAGGTCGGCGACGCCGAGGCCGCGTTCGCGGCGGCCGCCGTGAAGGTCGACGCGAAATACTCGACGCCGGCGCAGCACCACAACCCGATCGAGCTCTTCACCACGACCTGCTCGTGGCAGGACGACGAGCTCACGATCCGCGAGCCGAGCCAGTTCGTCTACGGCCTGAAGAACGGCGTTGCCGAGCAGCTCGGCATCGATGCCGGCAAGGTCCATTGCATCAGCCCCTACATCGGCGGTGCCTTCGGCTCGAAGGCCTCGGTCACGCCGCGCACCGCGATCGTCGCCTTCGCGGCGAAGCAGCTGCGCCGGCCCGTGAAGCTGGTGCTGACGCGCCAGCAGGGCTACACGATCACGACGTATCGCGCCGAGACGCAGCACCGCGTGCGCCTGGCCGCGGCTGCCGACGGCAAGCTCGTCGCCTACATGCACGAGGGCCGCGAGATCACGTCGCGCTCCGACAACTATTTCGTGGGCGGCAGCAAGGACTCGGCGCACATGTACGCCTTCGGCAATGTGAAGACGCACGTCGACATCGTCCATGCCGACCGCAACACGCCAGGCTTCATGCGCTCGCCGCCCGAGCTGCCGTACATGTACGCGCTCGAGACCGCGATGGACGAGATGGCGGTGGCGCTGCGCATGGACCCGATCGCGTTTCGCCGCGTCAACGACACGATGACGAGCGCGGTCGAGAAGACCAAGCGTTACACCAGCCGCTCGTTGATGCAGTGCTACGACGAAGCGTCGAGCGCCTTCGGCTGGAATCGGCGCACGGCCGCGCCCGGCTCGATGCGCGACGGCGATTGGCTGGTCGGCTGGGGCTGCGCCACGGCGATGTACCCGACCAATGCGGCGCCCGCCAGTTGCCGCGTCGTGTTCACGGCCGAGGGCAGTGCGATGGCGCAGCTGGCCGCGCACGACGTCGGCACCGGCACCTACACCGTGGCCGGCCAGGCGGTCGCGCTCAAGCTCGGCATCGAGCCGACGGCAGTGAAGGTCGAGCTCGGCGACAGCAAGTACCCGGCCTCGCCGGTCTCGGGCGGATCGAATGTCACGGCCAGTGCGAGTTCGGTGCTGATGAAGGCCTGCGACCAGATACGTGCCCGCCTCTTCCAGGCGGCCGTGAAGCAGGGTCCGCTCGGCGGCCGTCGCGCTGATCAGCTCGACATCAGGGGCGGCCGCGTCGTCGCTGCCGACGGCCGATCGATGTCGCTCGAAGACGCGTTCAAGGCCGCCGGCACCGGCGTGATCGAGGAATACGCGGAGTGGTTTCCGCCCGGCAAGGGGCCGGAAGATGTCGGCAAGCTCTACAAGGGCAGCGCCGCCATCACCGGTGGCGCCGAAGGGCCGAAGCTGATGTTCGCGTTCGGGGCCGAATTCGTCGAGGTGCGGATCAACGTGCGTACCCGCGAGATCCGGGTGCCGCGGCTGGTCGGGGCGTTCGCGGCCGGCCGCATCGCCAACCCGCGCACCGCGCGCAGCCAGCTGCTCGGCGGCATGATTTGGGGGGTCTCGTCGGCCTTGCACGAAGAGACCGAAGTCGACCCGCGTTACGCGCGCTACGTCAACAACGACATCGCCGAATACCTGGTGCCGGTCAATGCCGACATCAACGAGCTGCAGATCATCATGGTGCCGGAGGTCGACACCGAAGTGAACCCGGCCGGCGTCAAGGGCCTCGGCGAGCTCGGCAACGTCGGCACCGCGGCGGCGGTTTCCAACGCCGTGTTCCACGCCACCGGCAAGCGCGTCCGCGACCTGCCGATCAGGCTCGAGAAGCTGCTGTAGTCGGCGCCGGCCGGCGCAAGCCGAGCCACACGACCGTTGCCACGACGAGTAGCGCGCCGACGACCTGCGACGGCGCGATCGCCTGGCCGAGGATGGCCCACGCGAGCACGAGCGCGAACACCGGCTCGACGTTCATGATCGCGGAGTTGCCGACGACGCCGAGCCGCGGCAGCACGGTGAACAGGATGGTGATGCCGGTGCCGTAGAGCAGCGTCAGCAGCGCCAGTCCCCACCAGCCGGCAGTTGCGTTCGGCCAGTGGAAGCCGCCTTGCAGTGCGACACCGCCGAGCGCCAGGACAGCGACGATGGCCATCGTGCTGGTGGTGCGAAGGCGGCCGTCGAGCGTGCCCGCCTCGTGCTGCGTGAGCACCAGCGCGACGCCGAAGGTCGCGGCGGCGGCCAGCGCGAAGGCGACGCCGGCGCCGATGCGCTGCCACTGCATCGCCGCGCCGACGCCGGAGGCGGCACCGAGCACGTCGAGCGCCAGCGCCAGGCCGATCAGCATCACCGGCATGGCGACGACGACACGGCGCTCGGCCCGGTGGGCGTAGAAGAGGCGGGCCCAGAGCGCGGTCCAGAGCGGATAGGTGTTGAAGGCGAGCAGGGCGAGCGCCACCGGCAGGCGGGCCACCGCCGAGTAGAGGCAGACGCTCTGGACGCCGACGATGACGCCGATCGCCGGCAGGAAGCGGCGTTGCCGCGACGTGAGCGCGACCGGCACGTGCTGGACGACGATGAGCAGGCCGACGACCACCGCCGTGGCGATGCTGCGCACCGCCACGGCGGTGGTCACGTCGACGCCGTGGTCGAACGCGATCCGGGCAGCGACGTGGTTGGCGCCCATCAGGAGGGCGATGAGGAGGAGGGTGGCGAAGGCGGTGATCGACAGGGCCGGCGCAGCGGCGCGATCGTTCATCGAGGCGGCGGCGCAGCGCCGTCGAGCAGGCCCATCGAACCGGCGTACTGCCCGGCCCACAGCTTCACCAGGCGGTCGTGCCAGCGGCCGTACTTTGTGACGATGCCCTCGATGTCCGCCTGCAGCTCGCGAAACACCGTCGCGCTCGCCGCGAACTGAGCCTCGCTCCTGTCGAGGCTGCGCTGCAGCTCGGGCGACAGCGGCTTGTTCACGAAGAACTGGCGTTCCTCGTCGATGGGCTTGCGCTCGTCGACCAGCCCGCCGAGGCGCCTCGTGGCGATGCGCAGCTTGTCGTTCACGGCCTGGAGCTCGGCGACGTAGGCCGCGCGGACGGTCGCTTCATCGGGAAACTTGCCGAACAGCTGCAGGTCGGCGCGTTCGGCGACGCGCCTGATTTCCCTGACCTTGATCGCCTCCTTCTCCGCCTGTTCGCTGGCCGCGGTCTCGACCGGCGTCGGCGCCCGATCCGCCGGGCAATCCAGGTCCGACATGGACACCTTGTGGGTCACCGGGTCGACGCATCTACGGATCTTCGCCAGGGCCGAGCCGGTCCCGGCAACGAGGACCACTGCGGCGATCGCCGCCAGCAACAGGCGCTCGGTCATCCTCGGGGCGCGCCGATCGTCAGCCGGGGCCGCGCCGCTCGACGCGACCGTCGGCGTGGCGGGCGAAGCGCACCGGGTCGGCGCCGTGCACCGGCGCCGGGTCGGGCCACGGCCAGCCGCCGAACTCGGTGCGGCGGTAGTCGGCAAAGGCCTGGTGCAGCTCCTGCTCGGTGTTCATCACGAAAGGACCGTATTGGGCAACGTGCTCGCCGATAGGGCGGCCCTGCAGCATGAGCATCTCGGCCGGCTCGTCGCCGTTCACGAGCTCGACCGCCCGCGTGGCCGCGAGCTCGACGGCGACGCCGCGATCGACGCGCTGGCCGTCGATCGACAGCGAACCACCCTTGAAGAAATAGAGCTTGCGCCGCGTCTCGGCCCCGCTCGCCGCCGGCATCGTCCAGCGCCCGCCCGGCGCCATCTTCAGCGTCCAGATGGCAACGTCGGCCTCGGGCTGCGACGCCCACGAATCGGGGGGCGGCGCCAGCGCCTGCACTGCGCCATCGGGCAACGCCAGCCGCCCGGCGATGCAGGCCACGACTGTCTCGCGGCCGTCAGCGTCGGCAGCGCGCAGGTGCGGGATGTCTTCCGACCACAGCATCGTGAAGTGCGGCTCGGCCATCTTGCTGCGCGCCGGCAGGTTGAGCCAGATCTGGAACAGCTCGAGCGGGTTCGCGCCATCGGCGTCGAGCAGCGGGAACATCTCGGCGTGGACGATGCCGGCGCCGGCCGTCAGCCACTGCACGTCGCCGCCGCCGAAGCGGGCGGCGGCGCCGAGCGAATCGGAATGGTCCGTGAGGCCCTTGCGCACGATCGTCACGGTTTCGAAGCCGCGGTGCGGATGCGAAGGAAAGCCCGGCACCGTCATGCCGTGGTACATGCGCCAGCCGTCCTTGCCGGCGAAATCCTGGCCGAGATCGCGACCGTCCAGCGATGCTGCCGGGCCGAAGGTCCCGTTGCCTTTCGGATAGGCGTCGTCGTGATGCACGCAGAAGAGAAAGGGGTCGATCGTCTGCCACGGAAAGCCGAGCGGCTCGATCTGGAGAATGGCGTCGGGCATGGTGGTGTGGGTGGCGTCCGATCGATTCTAGGCAGCGCGACCGGCGCAAGCACAATGGCCGAGGACACGCGACATGACTGCCTCTTCCAGCGTCACCTCCACTCCGCCCGGCGCCGACCGCATCGCCTGGGTCGAGGTCTCGCTCGTCGTGCTGCCGCTGGCGTGTCCGGTCAGCGACGCCAAGGTGCTGACCGGCCGGCAGAAGCCGCTCACCGAGATCGCGTTCGTGTTCGCCCGCATCTGCAGCCGCGACGGTCACGAAGGCATCGGCTTCGGCTACTCGAAGCGGGCCGGTGGACCGGGCATGTACGCACATGCCTGCGAGCTGGCGCCGAGCCTGATCGGCGAGGACCCGAACGACATCGCGCGCCTCTTCACCCAGCTGCTGTGGGCCGGCGCCTCGATGGGCCGCAGCGGCATGGCGACGCAGGCGATCGCGCCGTTCGACATCGCCCTCTGGGACATGAAGGCGCGCCGCGCCGGCCTGCCGCTGGCCAAGCTGCTCGGTGCGCATCGAGACAGCGTCGCCTGCTACAACACCTCGGGCGGCTTTCTGTCGACGCCGCTCGAGCAGGTGCTGAAGAACGTGGAGGCGTCGCGAGAGAGCGGCATCGGCGGCATCAAGATCAAGGTCGGCCAACCCGACATCGGCGCCGACCTGGAGCGCGTCGAGGCGGTGCGCGAGCTGCTCGGCGCCGACTTCCCGCTCATGGTCGACGCCAACCAGCAGTGGGACCGCACGACAGCGCAGCGCGTCGGCCGCCGCCTCGAGGCCTTCGACCTCACCTGGATCGAGGAGCCGCTCGACGCCCACGACTTCGCCGGCCACGCCGCCCTCGCTGCATCGCTCGACACGCCGATAGCCACCGGCGAGATGCTGTCGGGCTTCGGCGAGCATGCCCAGCTCATCGAGGCCGGCGGCTGCGACTTCGTGCAGCCCGATGCACCGCGCGTCGGCGGCATCACGCCGTTCCTGCAGGTCATGGCGCTGGCCGATCACCACGGTTGCCGGCTGGCGCCGCACTTCGCGATGGAGGTCCACATCCATCTCGCTGCCGCCTATCCGCGCGAGCCCTGGCTCGAGCACTTCGAATGGCTCGAGCCGCTCTTCAACGAACGGTTGACGTTGACCGGCGGCCGCATGCAGGTGCCCGATCGGCCCGGCCTCGGCTTCAGCCTCAGCGAGCAGGCCGGGCGCTGGACACACACCCGCAGCGAAGCCGGACAGCGACCGTGACCGAGGCGGCGAAGAAGAAGGCGCTGCGCAGCGAGCGCTGGCTCGCGCAGGACGACTTCCGCAGCTGGAACCATCGCTCTCGCGTGATGCAGATGGGCTACGACCGCAAAGACTGGGAGGGCAAACCGCTCATCGCCATCGTCAACAACTGGTCCGACTACAACCCCTGCCACATGCATTTCAAGCAGCGCGTCGACGAGGTCAAGCGCGGCGTGCTTCAGGCCGGCGGCTTCCCGCTCGAGATCCCGACCATCTCGCTCGGCGAGAACCTGATCAAGCCGTCGGCGCTGCTCTATCGCAACCTGCTGGCGATGGAGGTCGAGGAGATGGTGCGCGCCTATCCGGCCGACGGCGTCGTGCTGATGGGCGGCTGCGACAAGACGACGCCGGCGATGCTGCTCGGCGCCACCAGCGCCGACCTGCCCGCCATCTTCCTGCCGGCCGGACCGATGCTGCGCGGCAACTGGGCAGGCCAGACGCTCGGCTCCGGCTCCGACGCCTTCAAGTACTGGGACGACAAGCGCGCCGGCCTCATCGACGCCGCCGAGTGGGAAGGCATCATCGGCGGCATCGCGCGCAGCCACGGCACCTGCATGACGATGGGCACCGCGAGCACGATGACGGCGATCGCCGAGGCGCTTGGCATGTCGCTGCCGGGCGCGTCGTCGATCCCGGCCGTCGATGCCGGCCACCAGCGCATGGCCGCGCAGGTCGGCCGGCGCATCGTCGAGATGGTCGGCGAGGACTTGCGGCCTTCGGCGATCCAGGCCCGCGGCGCATATCTCAACGCGATCACCGTCGCGATGGCGATGGGCTGCTCGACGAACGCGATCATCCACGTCATCGCGATGGCGCGTCGTGCCGGCCAGGCCATCGGCCTCGACGACTTCGACCGCATCAGCCGCACGGTGCCGGTGCTCGCCAACGTGCGGCCGAGCGGCACCAGCGCCTACCTGATGGAAGACTTCCACTACGCCGGCGGGCTGCCGGCACTGATGCAGCGGCTGGCGTCGCACCTGGAGCTCGAACTCGTCACGGTCACCGGCAAGACCGTCGGCGAGAACATCGCCGGCGCGAAGGTGTTCAACGACGACGTCATCCGCCCGCTCGCGAATCCGGTCTATGCCGAAGGCGCGCTCGCCGTGCTGCGCGGCAACCTGGCGCCGAACGGCTGCGTCATCAAGCCGAGCGCGATGAGCGCGAAGTTCCTCGTCCACGAAGGCCCGGCGCTCGTCTTCGACGACTACCCGACGCTGAAGGCGATGCTCGACGACGACCACGCCGAGGTCACCGAGGACCACGTCATCGTCCTGCGCAACGCCGGCCCGAAAGGCGGCCCCGGCATGCCGGAGTGGGGCATGGTGCCGATCCCGCAGAAGCTCCTGAAGCAAGGCGTGCGCGACATGCTGCGCGTGTCGGATGCGCGCATGAGCGGCACCAGCTACGGCGCCTGCGTGCTGCACGTGGCGCCCGAGGCGTTCGTCGGCGGGCCGCTGGCCCTGGTGAAGAACGGCGACGTCATCGCCGTCGACGTGCCGCGTCGGCGCATCGAGCTGCGCGTGAGCGATGAGGAGCTGGCCCGGCGCCGCGTCGACTGGCGGCTGCCGCCGCCGCGCTTCGGCCGAGGCTACGGCTGGATGTTCAGCGAGCACATCCTGCAAGCCGACGAGGGCTGCGACATGGACTTCCTGCAGACCGGGTTCGGCCCGACCGCCGGCGAGCCCGACATCTTCTGACCGGCCGGGGCGACGGGGCCTATTGCGTCAGCAGGGCGGGCAGTGTCAGCTCGGGCGCGATCACGGAGGCGAAGGCGTCGTCGCGCTGCGGCTCGAACTCGATGCTCGTGCACACGCAGGGCGATGCGAAAACGACGGCGACGCGTTCGTCGAACCGGTGCACCTTGCCGCAAGACGTGCAGCGCCAGGCGGCGCTGCGGGCGAAGAAGGCAAGGTCCTGGGCCGGCGTGATGACGAGGCCGTAGCCGCCGTCCGTGGTCTCGAGGTCGCTGCCGAGCAATGCCGACGACCTGCCCGAACCGCCCTCCTGGCGCCACGACAGCATGGCGAGTGCACGCTTGAAGACAGCGATGCGCGTCGATTCGATGGCTTTCATCCCGTTCCCTCTTTTCCCTGCCGCGGACGATAGCCGGCAGGCGACGGGCGCGGGCGACCACCCGTCCGGGCCCCCCCCCCGCGTTCACGGGGGATGAACGGTGGCGTGACCTCGCGCTCAGCTCACGCGGTCGCGTGCCAGCAGCTTCCACCCCGGTCGCACGAAGTGACAGGTGTAGCCGTTCGGAATGCGTTCCAGGTAGTCCTGGTGCTCAGGCTCGGCCTCCCAGAACGCTCCGGCCGGCGCCACCTCGGTGACGACGCGACCCGGCCACAGACCCGAGGCGTCGACGTCGGCGATGGTGTCTTCTGCGATCCGCTTCTGCGCGTCGCTGCTGAAGTAGATCGCCGAGCGGTAGCTCTTGCCGCGGTCATTGCCCTGGCGGTCGCGGGTGCTCGGATCGTGGACCTGGAAGAAGAACTCGAGGAGCTTGCGGTAGCTGAGCCGAGCCGGATCGAAGGCGACCTCGATCGCCTCGGCGTGCGTGCCGTGACGCTGGTAGGTGGCGTTGGCGACATCGCCGCCGGAGTAGCCGACGCGCGTGGAGACGACGCCGTCCATCTTGCGGATCAGGTCCTGCATGCCCCAGAAGCAGCCGCCGGCGAGGATTGCCTTTTCCTGGCTCATGACGTCTCCTCGACCTGGGAGGCGAATTCGCCGTAGCCCTCGGCTTCCATGTCGTCGCGGTGCACGAAGCGCAGCGACGCCGAGTTGATGCAGTAGCGCAGGCCGCCGCGGTCGCGCGGGCCGTCTTCGAAGACGTGGCCGAGGTGGCTGTCGCCGGCGCTCGAACGCACTTCCGTGCGGACCATCCCGTGCGACGCGTCCTTCAGCTCGTTGACGTGGGCCGGCGCGATCGGCTTGGTGAAGCTCGGCCAGCCACAGCCCGACTCGAACTTGTCGGCCGAGGCGAACAGCGGTTCGCCGGAGACGACGTCGACGTAGATGCCGGGCTCGTGGTTGTCGAGCAGCTCGCCGCTGCCGGGCGCCTCGGTGCCGCTCTGCTGCGTCACGCGGTACTGCTCCCGCGTCAGCTTGGCGACGGCGTCGGCGGTCTTTCGGTATTCGGGCATGAGGGGTTCTCCGATCGGAACGTGAGTCGGCCAGCTTAGCGAAACCTGACGACGAACGTCGGACACGAGGCGCAACGTCGCCTCGATGGAAGGGTCAGGGGCCAGGGCGCCTGCGCGCCGCCGTGACAGCCGATCGGGCCAGTACCGCCACCAACGCCACCGACAAGGCCGCCGACCAGAGGAAGTGCATGTACTGGTACGTGGGAGCGTGCATGAGCGCAGCGCCGAAGTACAGCGTGACCGGCAAGAACAGCAATGCCGCGGCGAGTGCACGACCCCAGGAGCCTCGGTAGGTCCCCGGGCCAAGGAAGGCCCCGAGAACCGCAGTTTCCACGGTGACGGCGAGCACGAACTGCGCAACCCCGTGCAAGGGATAGGGCTGGGGCCCGGCGAGACGGAGCACTTGCGCGCGGTACTCGTCCGGGAACAAACCGCCGACACAGACCGCAGTCACGCCGACGAGCCAGGTTGCAGCGACAGCCAGCGGCTTGTTCAACGGTGACTTACAGCTTTGCCAGCGCCTTGTCGACATCCAGCTGCAGTTCTCGCGTCGTGGATTTCCCGTTGCGATTGCCGTGCAACAGCGCGCCTTTCGGCGAGATGAATACCCATGAGGGCGTCGGATAAGCCTGAAACCGTTTGATCAACTCCGCGTGGGTGATCCGTTCTCCGCCCGGCATGACGAGCTCTCGGTCCGGCATGTTGCTCTTGGTGTCGACATACGTCAGGACAACGCTTTGCTTGTATCTGGCCTCCAGACCGGAGTCGTTCATGCCACGACGGTAGAGGTGCTCGCACCACTGGCAGTCTTCATAGCCGAACATGATGAACAGCGGCTTCTTCTCGGCCGTCGACTGGGCGACTGCCTCGTCCCAGTTTCTGAAGTCCCACGATGACGGCGGCTTTGCATGAACCGGCTGAAGAGAAAGCATGGCGACAAGCGCGAGGATGAAGCCCTTGTACATCGCTGACCTTTCGAGTCGGTTGATGACGTCGCGGAAACCGTGTTTGGATGGAGCCCGACACATTACTTGTAGAACGCCTCGACCGCCCCCTTCAGCTTGATGAGCAGCGGCTGGCCCTGGCGGTC
>Ga0123338_10000978_pt1 | contig 28188 bp, 34 predicted proteins | sample grotaG_FD_89793 | JGI IMG/M metagenome (GOLD analysis project Ga0123338, IMG submission 89793) | Glacier valley bacterial and archeal communities from Borup Fiord, Nunavut, Canada, to study Microbial Dark Matter (Phase II) -... | ecosystem: Environmental > Aquatic > Freshwater > Ice > Glacier ...
CGCTCGGTGAGGCCGCTGCGCCCGTGCGTGCCGGTGTTCCAGGCGTCCATCGTCGCCAGCGTCGCGTCGCTCTGATGGACGGCCAGCACCGGCCCTTCGGTGCGCCGCCCGAGATGGGCGTCGGTGACGACGACGGCGATCTCGATGATCCGGTCGCGCTCGGGCGACAGGCCCGTCATCTCGAGGTCGATCCAGACAAGGTTGTGATCGTCGGGGGTCAGCAAGGTGTCGGTCATCATGGCGCTCCAAGGTCGAAATTCTCGCAGCAGTCGGCCCGCGCCGCGGCACCTACACTGATACCCATGACCTCCCTGGCCTGGACCGAGCTCTTCGCGATCGCGCTCGCGGCGTCGCTGGTGCTGCGAGCCTGGCTCTCGGCACGGCAGGTCCGGCATGTCGCGCGCCACCGCGACGAGGTGCCGCTCGCGTTCCGCTCGTCGGTCGATCTCGTCGCCCATCGACGGGCCGCCGACTACACGCTGGCGAAGTTCCGGCTCGCCCACGTGCAGATGATCGTCGGCGCGCTCGTCCTGCTCGGCTGGACGCTCTTCGGCGGCCTCGACTGGCTCAATGGCGTCGTGCGCGACGCGGTCGCGCCGAGGGCCGGCGCGCTCGCGTACGAGATCGCGCTCGTCGCTGCCTTCGTCGCCATCGGCGCCGTCTTCGACCTGCCGTTCGAGTGGTACTCGACCTTCCGCCTCGAGCAGCGCTTCGGCTTCAACCGCACGACGCTGCGCCTGTGGGCTGTCGACACGCTCAAGGGGATCGCGGTCGCCGTCGTCGTCGGCGTGCCGATCCTCGCCGGCGTGCTCTGGATCATGGCCGCGACCGGCAGCGCCTGGTGGCTGTTCGCCTGGCTCGCGTGGCTGGCGATCATCGTCGTCGCGCAGGTCGTGGTGCCGAGCTTCATCGCGCCGCTCTTCAACCGCTTCGACGAGCTCGAGGACGAATCGCTCAAGGCGCGCGTCCAGGCGCTGATGGCGCGCGCCGGCTTCGTCGCCGCCAAGGGCTTGTTCGTGATGGACGGCAGCCGCCGCTCGGCCCACGCCAACGCCTACTTCACCGGCTTCGGCAAGGCCAAGCGCGTCGTCTTCTTCGACACGCTGCTCGCGCGTCTCGGTGCCGGCGAGGTCGAGGCCGTGCTCGCGCATGAGCTGGGCCACTTCAAGCTGCACCACATCCGAAAGCGCATGGTCGCGATGGCCGCGCTCTCGCTCGTCTTCTTCGCGGTGCTCGGCTGGCTCTCCGTGCGCTCCTGGTTTTTCACCGGCCTGGGCGTGATGCCCAACCTGACGCTGCCGAACGACGCCCTCGCCCTGCTCCTGCTGATGCTCGTGGTGTCCGTCCTCGGTGTCTTCATCACGCCGGTGATGTCGGGCTGGTCGCGCCGCGACGAGTTCGAGGCCGACGCCTTCGCGACGCGCCACGCCGACGGCCGCGACCTCGCCTCGGCGCTGCTCAAGCTGCACGAGGACAACGCCTCGACCCTGACGCCCGATCCGGTCTACGCGCGCTTCTACTATTCGCACCCTCCGGCCGTCGAGCGTCTCGCGGCTTTGACGAGCCACCTTAGCGGAGCGACTCCATGACCAACTTCCTCGAGCAGAAATGCACGGCGCGTGCAGCCGCGATGAGCGCCCAGGTCGTCCACGACCATCTCGCCCAGATGAGCGGCTGGCGCGAGGCCGACGGCGCGATCGAGAAGACCTTCACCTTCGAGGCCTGGCTCGAGACCGTCGCCTTCGTCGACGCGCTCGCCTGGATGTGTCACGTCGAAGACCACCACCCCGATCTGCGCGTGCAGTTCGACCGCTGCGTCGTGCGCTTCTCGACCCACTCGGCCGGCGGCATCTCGATGAACGACTTCATCTGCGCCGCGAAGGCCGATGCCCTCGTCGCCTTCCTCGGCTAGCTCGTTGACTGAATCGCCGGGGCGGGTCGTCTCGGGGCACGGCCGGCGCCTGGTCGTCGAGGCTGCCGACGGGGGCCGTACCCTCTGCCACACGCGGGGCAAGAAGAGCGAAGCCGTCGTCGGTGACCGGGTCGACTGGCAGGTATCGGGCGACGAAGGCGTGATCGATCGCGTCCTGCCGCGCACCAATCTTCTTTACCGCCAGGACGAGCTCAAGACCAAGGCGTTCGCGGCCAACATCGACCAGCTGCTCATTGTCGTCGCGTCCGAGCCGGTGTTCAGCGAGTCGCAGCTCGCGCGGGCGCTGATCGCCGCGGGCGAGGCGCACGTGCCGGCACGCATCGTTCTCAACAAGCGCGATCTGCCGGCCTTCGCCGCGGCGAGGGACAGGCTCGCGCCCTATCTCACGATGGGCGTCGAGGTGCTCGACATGGCGCTGAAGAAGGAGCCCGACGACGCGCGCGCCCGACTCGCGCCGCTGCTCGCCGACCGCGCGACGCTGGTGCTCGGTCCGAGTGGCGCCGGCAAGAGCACGCTCGTCAACCTGATGGTCGCCGACGCCAAGGCGCAGATCGGCGAGATCTCGCAGTCGCTCAACACCGGACGCCACACGACGACGGCAACGCAGTGGTATTGGCTCGACCCATCGCGCACGAGCGCGCTGATCGATTCGCCGGGCTTCCAGGAATTCGGCCTGCGCCACATCGAGGCGGCACGCCTCGCCGAGCTGATGCCCGACATCGGTCGCCACGCGAGCGCGTGCCGCTTCTACAACTGCACCCATCTGCACGAGCCGGGCTGCGGCGTGCGCGCCGCGCTGGAAAAGGGCGAGATCGCCGAGTCGCGCTACCGCATCTACCGCGAGATCTTCGCCGAGCTGACCTGATCAGCCGACGAGGTTGGCGAGCGAGAGCAGCGCGAGCAGCAGCATCCAGAGCACGACCGAGCGCCACACGAGCGCGACGATGCTGCGGAGGTGTCCGAGCTTTGGCGGCAAGCCGGGAGTCGAGCCTTCGGCCGCGCCCGATTCGGGCGTCGCGCCGGCCTCGAAGGTCTTGGCGCGATCGGGCGTGAGGCCCGGCGCGGAGCCGCCGCCGAGCTGTACGCCGACGGCGCCGGCAGCTGCTGCGAGGATCACGCCTTCGTTGTCGTAGCGCCAGAGCGAGGCGTCGCGTCGCCAGCAGTTGACGGCCTCCTCGAAGTTGCCGACGACGGCGAAGCCAGAGGCGGTGAGTCGCGCCGGAACGTGGTCGAGCCACTGGAAGAGTCGCTGCGACAGCCGCATCAGGTTCTCGTTCACGGCGATGCCGGCGTTGCCGCCGCGAAACGACCAGTAGCGGCTGACGAATTCGGCCAGTCGATAGACGATCGCGCCGGCCGGGCCGAGCCCGAAGCTCGACAGCAGCACGAACCAGAAGAAGACGCCGAAGACGTGGCGATGCGCGGCGAGCAGCGAATGCTCGATGACGTGGCGCAGGAATTCCGACGCAGGCAGGTCGCTGGCATCGAGGTGGCGCCACTCGGCCATCAGGCGCCGCGCCTCGATCTCGTCACCCTGGTCGAGGGCGTTGCGGATGTCGGTGAAGTAATGACTGAACTGGCGAAAGCCGAGCGTCAGGTAGAGGACACCGACGTCGAACGCCAGGCCGAGCAGCGAGTTGATGCGCGCCAGGCCGATGTAGAGGCCGACGCAGAGCGCTGCGGGCACGAGCACGGTGATGCACCACACGACCCAGGCGTGGCTCGCCTTGCCGGCGTCGAAGTTCCTGGCGGTGCCGCCGATCCAGTCGGTGAGCGCGTGATGGACGACGTTGCCGCGCGGCAGCGGCTTGACCTGCTCGAGCAGGAGAGCCAACAGGACGGCGAAAAAACTCATGCCGGTCGATCATAGCGGCGGCCTTTTGCGCGGCCGCCAGGTCGGTGCGACGCGCTCAGGCGGCGAGGAACCGGTAGAGATTGCGCAGCATCGCCGCCGTCGCGCCCCAGATGAAGTAGCGGCGCGGCGCACCGCTCGCGTCGATGCCCGTCCACGGGATCGCCAGGAACTCGCGCGTCGCTCCGGCGACCTCGATCGAGTGGCGCTGGTGGTTGGCGGGGTTCATCAGCCAGCCGAGCGGCACCTCGAACACGTCGGCGACCTCGATCGGGTCGGGCATGAGGAAGGCCGTCGCCGCGACGAGGCCGACGACTGGTGTGACGATGAAGCCGGTGCCGGTCGTGTACGTCGGCAGGCTGCCGAGGATCTCGACCTCGAAGTCCTCGAGACCGATCTCCTCGTGCGCTTCGCGCAGAGCGGTGGTCACGGCGTCGGCGTCTTCGGGTTCGGCCCGGCCGCCGGGAAAGCTGATCTGGCCCGGATGGTCGTTGAGGTGGTCGGTGCGCTGCGTGAGCAGCACCGTCATCTCGTCGCGCAGGACGAGCGGCACGAGCACCGAGGCATGCGCCGGCTCGCGCTCGACGAAGCTGCGCTCGGCATGGGTCTCGGGCTGCCACGACGGAGGCGCGGCGAATCGCCGCCGCATCGCGGCGGGGGAGAACGTCTGCGGCGCGACCGCGGGCAGGTGATCGTCGATGCCGAGAACGGGCAGGCTCTCGGGATCGAACAGCAAGCGCCCCTTGCCGGCCCCGGAAGTCACGGGGCCGCCGACGTCAAGCCAGCTTCTCTTTGATGCGCGCCGACTTGCCCGAGCGATCGCGCAGGTAGTAGAGCTTGGCGCGCCGGACGTCGCCGCGGCGCTTGACCTCGATCGAGGCGATCAGCGGGCTGTACGTCTGGAAGGTGCGCTCGACGCCTTCGCCGCTCGACACCTTCCGAACGATGAAGCTCGAGTTGAGGCTGCGGTTGCGCTTGGCGATGACGACGCCTTCGAACGCCTGGACGCGCTTGCGCGTGCCTTCGACGACGTTGACGCTGACGATCACCGTGTCGCCGGGGGCGAAAACGGGAATCGGGCGGGCGAGGCGAGCGATCTCTTCGCGCTCGAGGGTCTGGATCAGGTCCACGGAGAACTCCTGGCGATCGTTCGCGCGCTGTCTTGAAGAATCGCTGGCCGAGAAACCGGCCGGGCGTGTTGGGTGAGGCTCGAAAGCCCCGCGCGCCAGAGGATCGAAAAGCCTTCGATTATAGCTGGCGGCCGGGGCGCCGGGCCAGGAACGCTTCGTCGGACGCGCCGAGGAGGCCGTCGGCACGAGCGGCGGCGAGGAGATCGGGTCGGCGCGCTGCCGTGAGCGCCAGCGATTGCTCGCGACGCCAGACGTCGATCGCGCCGTGGTGGCCGGACAGGAGCACGTCGGGGACGGCACGCGCCGGATCGGCCGCCAGACGCTCGGGCCGGCTGAAGTGCGGGAAGTCGAGCAGGCCGGCAGAGAAGCTGTCCTGCTCGTGCGAGCGCACGTCGCCGAGGACGCCGGGTTGCAGGCGCGCGATTGCGTCGAGCAGCAGCAAGGCCGGCAGCTCGCCCCCCGACAGCACGTAGTCGCCGACGCTCAGCTCGATGTCGACATGGGCGTCGATGAAGCGCTGGTCGACGCCCTCGTAGCGGGCGCAAAGCAGCACGGCGCCAGTGCCCGCTGCGAAGCGGGCGACGGTGGATTGCCTGAGCGGCGCACCGGCGGGCGAGAAGTTCACCAGCGGCGCGGGGATCGCCTCGGCGCGCGCCTTGCGCACCGCCGCCAGCGCTCGCTCGAGCGGCTCGACCAGCAGCACCATGCCCGGACCGCCGCCATACGGCCGGTCGTCGACGCGCGCATGCGGCGGATCGCCGTGGTCGCGCAGCTGCCAGAGGTGGACGTCGACACCCTCAGGCGTGAAGGCGCGGCGCGTCACGCCATGCACGAGGTGCGTCGAGAAGAGCTCGGGGAAGAGCGTGATGACGTCGAATCGCATGCTTGAACGCGCCGGCTAGTAGTCCAAGCCCCAGTCGACGACGATCCGCTGCGATGCGAGGTCGACACTGTCGACGAACGCGCTCACGAACGGGATCAGGCGCTCGCCTCCCTCGACAGCGTCGCCCTTCACCCGGAGCACGCTCTGCGGGCCGGTGTCGAGCAGGCCGACGACCTCGCCGAGGACGACGTCGTCGCGGTTGCGCACCGTCATGCCGATCAGGTCGGCCCAGTAGTACTCGTCGGCGCCGACCTTCGGAAAGCTCGACCGGGCGACGAAGATCCTGGCCCCGCGCAATGCTTCCGCGGCGGTGCGATCGGCGACGTCTGCCGACACGGCGACGAAGCCGTCGCCCTGCGACCGCATGCTGGAGACAGCGAGCGACGGCGGCAGGCGGACGCTGCTCGCGCCGACATGCACGCGATCCACCGGTGCCTCGAGATGCCAGCGCGACGACGCCATCAGCGCGTCGGGCGGCTCGGCGTACGGCAGGACGCGGAAGCCGCCCTTCAGGCCCCAGGCCTCGCCGATGCGCCCGACCTCGAGCGCGTCGACAGGCCAGTCGGCAGCGCGGGCGGCAGTCACGGCGCTCAGGCGCCTGTCGGCGCGCGCGGGCTCAGGCCGCCGACTTCGCCTGATCGATCAGGCGCTTGACCGTCGGCGACATCTGCGCGCCGTGGCCGGTCCAGTGCTCGACGCGGTCGAAGGCGATGCGCAGCGGTTGCTCCGCTCCCGAGGCGACCGGGTTGTAGAACCCGACGCGCTCGATGAAGCGACCGTCGCGGCGCAGGCGCGAATCGGCGACGACGATGTTGAAGAAGGGGCGCTTCTTCGCGCCGCCGCGTGCCAGCCTGATGACGACCATGGTGCTTTATCCTTGAGCTCGCAGGCGAATGCCGCGGAGAACCCAGCATTATAAACTCGACCCGAGGTCCACCCGCATGAGCCGCCTGATCGTCCGCCCGGGCACCGCCGACGACGTTGCCGCCGTGACCGCGATCTACGGCTGGCACGTGCGCCACGGCACCGGCACCTTCGAGACCGATCCGCCCGACGAAGCCGAGATAGGCCGCCGCCGCGACGACATCCTCGCCAACGGCCTGCCCTGGCTGGTGCTGGAGCAGGACGGCGCGGTCGCAGGCTACGCGGCGGCAAACCAGTTCCGGCCGCGCCCGGGCTACCGCTTCTGCCTCGAGGACTCGGTCTATCTCGCGGACGGGCTGGGCGGACGCGGCTTCGGCCGCCTGCTCCTCTCCGAGCTGATCGCGCGCTGCGAATCGACCGGCGCCCGCCAGATGCTCGCCGTGATCGGCGACTCCGGCAACGCCGGCTCGATCGGCGTGCACCGCGCGATGGGCTTCGACCACGTCGGCACGACGCGCGCCGTCGGCTGGAAGTTCGACCGATGGCTCGACGTCGTCTTCATGCAGCGCAGCCTCGGCCCGGGCGCGTCGACAAACCCGGCATGACCGCCGCGACCGCGCGGGACGGCCGCCCGCCGTCGAAAGCGATCGCGACCTGGCTCGCCTTCCTGGGCGGCAGCATCGGGCTGCATCGCTTGTATCTTCACGGCGTCCGCGATCCCTGGGTGTGGCTCTTCCCCTGGCCGACGCTCGCCGGCGCCTACGGCTTCTGGCGCATGCGCGAATGGGGCGTCGACGACGCACGCGGCGCGCTGCTCGTGCCGCTGCTCGGCGCGATGGTCGCCGGCACGATGCTGGTGGCCATCGTCTACGGCCTGACGAGCGACGAGCGCTGGGCGGCGCGCCACGGCGGCGATCCGCGCCGGCCGCACGCCGCGTGGCCGACGCTGGTCGCGGTCGCCCTCGCCCTCGCGACCGGCGCCTCGATCGCGGTGGCGACGATCGCGTTCACCGCGCAGCGCTACTTCGAGCTCGCCGCCGCTCCGGTCTGACGCGACGAAAGCGGGAAAACCGCACGATCGACGCCGCCCGACGCCCCGGCCAGCGCCGTGTACGGACGCTCACAACCGGCTACGCGAGCCCATGGCTCATTCCGCGACAATCCGCCATAACCAAAATGGAGCCGGCGGGTCGTATCGATCGATGGGCGAGCAGCAACAGGAGCGTCCGGTGACTCGGCGCGCGGCGACGCTCGCCGTGCGCGAGCTCGTCTGCAGCCGCGGCGATCGCGTCCTGTTCGCGCCGACGAGCTTCGGCGCCGCACCAGGCGACATCGTCTGGCTGCGCGGCGCCAACGGCCAGGGCAAGACGACGCTGCTGCGCACGCTCGCGGACCTGTCGGCGCCGAACGCGGGATCGATCGCATGGCAAGGCGCCGGCGACGACGCGCCGCGCCTCGTCTACCTCGCCCACGCCAACGCCATCAAGGACGAGCTCACGGTGCGCGAGTCGCTGCGCTTCCTGCTCGATCTCGCCGACGCGCAAGTCGACGACGCCGATGTCGATGCCGCCCTCGAGCGCTTCGGCCTCCTCAGCCGGCGCGATGCCTTCGTGCGCACGCTCTCGCAAGGCCAGCGCCGTCGCGTCGCCCTCGCCCGTCTCGCCGCCCAGCGCGAGCCGTTGCCATGGCTGCTCGACGAGCCCTTCGACGCGCTCGACGCGGCCGGCGTCGACGCGCTCGCGACGCTGATCGCGGAGCATGCGCGCCGCGGTGGAAGCGTCGTCCTCACGAGCCACGTTCCGGTGCCGATCGCCGATCCCGTTCCCGTCCAGGTGCATCTGCATGAGCCCGCCTTTGCATGAGCACCTTCGCCGCGCTGGTCGGCCGCGATCTGCGCCTGGCTGCGCGACGGCCTGTCGATGCGTTGCTGCCGCTCGCCTTCTTCACCGTCGCGGTGAGCCTGTTCCCGCTCGGCGTCGGACCGGAGCCGCAGATGCTGCGCCAGATCGCGCCCGGCGTCGTCTGGGTCGCGGCGCTGCTCGCCGCGATGCTCTCCGTGACCCAGCTCTACGCCGGCGATCTGGCCGACGGCTCGCTCGAGCAGATGCTGCTCGTACCCGGCGGGCGGCTGGCGATCGTCGTCGCCAAGGCGCTCTCGCACTGGCTCGCGACCGGCTTGCCGCTGGTCGTCGCCGCGCCCATCTTCGGTGTGCTCTTCGACATGGCGCCGGCGGCGATCGCCGCCTTGGTGGCGAGCCTTCTGCTCGGCACGCCGGTGATGAGCCTGCTCGGCGGACTCGGCGCTGCGCTGACGCTCGGCCTGCGCAGCGCCGCGGTGCTGTTGATCCTGATCATCGTGCCGCTCTGCATTCCGGTGATCATCTTCGGTGCCGGTGCGGTCGGCGCGGTCGATGCGGGCCTCTCGCCGCGCGGCCACTTCTCGCTGCTCGGCGCCGTGCTGCTCTTCATGTCGCTCCTCGCACCGCCGGCGACCGCGGCCGCGCTGCGCATCGCCACCGAATGACCTCGCGTCCACGACCATGAGCCGAACGATCGCGTGGTTCCGCTTCGCGTCGCCGGCGGCGTTCTATCCGCTCGCGGGCAAGCTCGTGCCTTGGTTCACGGCGATCGCCGCGATCCTTGCCGGCGTCGGGCTCTATCTCGGCCTGCTGAAGGCGCCGACCGACGCGACTCAGGGCGACGCCTACCGAATCATCTTCATCCACGTGCCCGCCGCCTGGATGTCGATGGTGCTGTACGTCGTGATGGCATTCTGGGCTGCGATCGGCTGGGCCTTCAACGCCCGGCTCGCGTCGATCGTCGCGCGCGCGATCGCGCCGACCGGGGCAATGTTCACCTTCCTGGCCCTGTGGACCGGCTCGCTCTGGGGCAAGCCGACCTGGGGCACGTGGTGGGTCTGGGACGCGCGCCTCACCTCCGAGCTGATCCTGCTCTTTCTCTACGGCGGCTACCTCGCCCTGGTCTCGGCCATCGACGACACGCGCCGCGCCGATCGTGCGGGCGCACTGCTGGCGATCGTCGGCAGCATCAACGTGCCGATCATCTATTTCTCGGTCGTGTGGTGGAACACGCTGCATCAGGGCGCCAGCGTCAGCGTGACGAGCTCGCCGAAGATGGCCAGCGTGATGCTGACGGCGATGCTGCTGATGACGCTCTCGTTCTGGGCCTATGCCTTCGCCGTCGTCTTCGTGCGCACCAGGGCCATTGCGCTCGAGCGCGACAATCATGCTGCCTGGGCGCAGGCGAGCGTGGCCCCGACGGCGCGCGGCGGCGCAAAGCAAGCAAGGATGTCGACGTGAACTGGAACAGCGCAGCGGAGTTCTTCGCGATGGGCGGCTACGGCACCTACGTCTGGGGCGCCTACGTCGTCTGCGCGGCCTGCATGACGATCGAGCCGGTGATGGTCACGCTGCGCCACCGTCGCGCGCGCCGCGCTCTCGGTGGCAGCGAGGTGCGGCGATGAAGCCGCGCCAGAAGCGCCTGGCGATCGCGGCCGGCATCGTCTGTGTCGTCGGCATCGCCGCTGCACTGGTGCTGAACGCGTTCCAGAGCAACCTCGTCTTCTTCTACTCGCCGTCGCAGATCGCCTCGCACGAAGCTCCGAGCGCGCGCACCTTCCGCCTCGGCGGCCTGGTCGAGAAGGGCACGCTCAAGCGCGACGGCACGGTCGCGAGCTTCGTCGTCACCGACACCGCGCAGTCGATCCAGGTCCGCTACGACGGCATCCTTCCCGACCTTTTCAAGGAGGGCAAGGGCGTCGTCGCCCAGGGCCAGCTCCAGGGCAACGTGTTCGTCGCCCGCGAGGTGCTCGCCAAGCACGACGAAAACTACATGCCGCCCGAAGCCGCAGAAGCGCTCAAGCGCGCGCAGCAGGGCAACGCCAAGCTGGCGGAATCGATGAGCGGCGAGCCGCTGCGCAAGTGAACTCCGGGACCAAGTCGAATGATTCCTGAACTCGGCCACTTCGCGCTCTGGATCGCCCTCGGCGTCTCGATCGTCCTCGGCGTCCTGCCGATGGTCGGCGCGGCGCAGAACCGCCGCGCCTGGATGGCGCTGGCACGGCCCTCGGCGCGGCTGCTGTTCGCGCTCGTCGCCTTCGCGTTCCTGTGCCTCGCGGCGTCCTTCGTCGGCAACGACTTCTCGGTGCTCTACGTCGCCTCGAACTCGAACCGCTCGCTGCCGCTGCACTACCGCATCACCGCCGTCTGGGGTGGCCACGAAGGCTCGATCCTGCTCTGGCTGCTGATGCTCACGTTCTGGACGCTCGCGGTCGCGACCTTCAGCCGGCACCTGCCCGACAAGGTCGTCTCGCGCATCCTCGCCGTGATGGGCCTGCTCTCGTTCGGCTTCCTGCTGTTCCTGCTGATGACGTCGAATCCCTTCGATCGTCTCCTGCCGGTTCCCGCCGATGGGCGCGACCTGAATCCGTTGCTGCAGGACCCGGGCATGGTGATCCATCCTCCCATGCTCTACATGGGTTACGTCGGCCTCTCGGTCGCGTTCTCGTTCGCCGTCGCTGCGCTCATCGGCGGAAACCTCGACGCGACCTGGGCGCGCTGGACGCGGCCATGGACGACCGCGGCGTGGATCTTCCTCACCATCGGCATCGCCCTCGGCAGCGCGTGGGCCTACTACGAGCTCGGCTGGGGCGGCTGGTGGTTCTGGGACCCGGTCGAGAACGCCTCGTTCATGCCGTGGCTCATCGCCACCGCGCTGATCCACTCGCTCGCCGTCACCGAGAAGCGCAACAGCTTCAAGAACTGGACCGTGCTGCTCGCGATCATGGCGTTCTCGCTCTCGCTCCTCGGCACCTTCCTCGTCCGCTCGGGCGTGCTGTCGTCGGTGCACGCGTTCGCGAGCGATCCGAAGCGCGGCCTCTTCATCCTCGTCTTCCTGGTCATCGTGATCGGTTCGTCGCTCTCGCTCTACGCCTGGCGCGCGACCAGCGTCGGCCTCGGCGCGCGCTTCGCGCTGCTCTCGCGCGAAACGCTGCTGCTCTCGAACAACGTGCTCCTCGTCGTCGCCTGCGGCGCGGTGCTGCTCGGCACGCTCTACCCGCTCGCGCTCGACGCGATGAACCTCGGCAAGATCTCCGTGGGCCCGCCCTACTTCGACACCGTCTTCGTACCGCTGCTGACGCCGCTCGTGTTCCTGATGGGCGTCGGGCCGCTGGCGCGCTGGAAGGAAGCGGAGTTGCCCGACCTCGCGTCGCGCCTCAAGTGGGCCGCCGGAAGCGCGGTCGTCGCGACCGTCATCGTCGCATTCGCGAAGGGCGGCGTCGGCATCGTCGCCGCGACCGGCCTGCTGATGGCGTTCTGGATCATCTCGTCGGTCGCGACCGACATCGTCGAGCGGCTGCGGCCCGCAGGCGGCGTCCGCGCCAGCATCGTCCACCGAGCACGGCAGATCCCGCGCTCGATCGTCGGCATGATGGTCGCTCACCTCGGCATCGCGATCTTCATCCTCGGCGTCACGCTCGTGCGCACCGGCGAGGTCGAGCGCGACGTGCAGATGGCCGTCGGCGACACGACGACCATCGACGGCATGGTCTTCACATTCAAGGGCGCGCGCGACGTGCAGGGTCCGAACTACCGCGCCGCGCGCGGCGAGATCGAGGTGACGAAGGACGGCCGCGTGATCAGCACTCTCACGCCCGAAAAGCGCTTCTATCCGGCCTCGCAGTCGACGTTGACCGAAGCGTCGATCGACGCCGGCTTGACGCGCGACCTCTACGTCTCGCTCGGCGAGCCGGTCGCGGGCGGCGCCTGGATCGTGCGCGTCTACGTCAAGCCCTTCGTCGACTGGATCTGGGGCGGCTGCCTGGTGATGGCGCTCGGCGGCCTGATCGCGGCGACCGATCGGCGCTATCGCGCCAAGGTGCGCGAGCGCCAGGCGCAGGCCGCGTTCGGAGCGGCCGTGGCATGAAGCGCCTCTGGTTCCTAATCCCGCTGGCGGCGTTCCTGGCGCTGGCGGTCATCCTGTCGATCGGCCTCAAGCGCGATCCGCACGAAGTGCCCTCGCCGCTCATCGACAAGCCTGCGCCCAAGTTCTCTCTCGCCCGCCTCGACGACGCGAACAAAGTCGTCAAGCTCGACGACCTGAAGGGCAAGGCTTTCATCCTCAACGTCTGGGCCTCGTGGTGCGTCGCCTGCCGCGAGGAGCATCCGGTGCTGGTCGAGTTCGCGAAGAAGCGCACCGTGCCGCTGTACGGCCTCAACTACAAGGACACGCGCGTCGACGCCAACGCCTGGCTCGCGAGCTTCGGCAATCCCTACGACGCGTCGTTCTTCGACGAGGACGGCCGCGTCGGCATCGACTTCGGCGTCTACGGCGTGCCCGAGACCTTCGTCGTCGACGGCAACGGCGTGATCCGGATGAAACACATCGGGCCGCTCACGCCCGAGGTGCTGGCGACGAAGATCGAGCCGCTCCTGAAGAAGCTCGACGCGTAGATGGCGGGCGAGCGCCTTTCCGGTCGCCTTCGCGAGGCGTGTCGAGCGGCGGTCGCCGCGTGCGCGCTGCTGATCGCGTCTGCGGTCGTTGCGCGCGAAGCAGCACCCGAGGCCGCCGACCCCGCACTCGAGGCGCGCATGGTGCGCATCACGTCGGAGCTGCGCTGCCTCGTCTGCCAGAACCAGACCATCGCCGACTCGAATGCCGGCCTCGCCGTCGACCTGCGCCGCGAGGCGCGCTCGTTGCTGAAGCAGGGCAAGAGCGACCGCGAGGTCATCGACTACATGACCGAACGCTACGGCGATTTCGTCCTCTACCGACCGCCGCTGCGCTCGACGACCTTCCTGCTCTGGTTCGGCCCGGCGCTGATGCTGGTCGGCGGCGGCGCCGTCCTCGTCGTCGTGCTGCGGCGCCGCAGCCGCCTGGCCGACGCCGCTTTCGAGCCCGACGAGAACAGCGACGATGTCGTCGACACCGCTGCGCGCTCGACAGCCTTGCACGAAGCGGCCAGCGCCGCCCGGCAACTCTGATGGCGCGCACCGACAACCTTCTCGCCGCTGCACGCGCCCGGCTGCTCGCGCTCAGGGCCGAGCACGAAGCCGGCCGTCTCGACGATGCGGCGCACGACGAGCAGCGACGCGCGGTCGAGCGCGAGATCGGCGAGCTGCTGATCGGCGGCGAGGCCGCGCCTGCGTCCGCTCGACCGTCGGCGCGGCTGCTCGCGCTCCTCTCGGTCGCCGTGCTTGCCGTCGCCGGCATCGGCTACTGGCAGACCGGCTCGCCGTCGCTGGCGCGCACGCAGCCGGCGCTGGTCGGCGAAGCCGCGGCAGCGCCGGGCGGCCCGAGTGCAGCGAGCGCCGCGACCGGCGTGCAGCAGATCGAGATGATGGTCGGCCAGCTCGCGGCACGCCTGAAGGACAAGCCGGACGATGCGCAGGGCTGGACGATGCTGGCGCGCTCGTACACGGTCCTCGGCCGCTTCGCCGATGCTCTGCCCGCTTACCAGCGCGCGAGCGAGCTGCAGCCGCCGAACCCCACGCTTCTCGCCGATTGGGCAGATGCCGTCGCGGCGACCAAGGGCAGCGCCGACAACCCGCAGACGGTCGCGCTCGTCGAGCGCGCACTCGGTCTCGATCCGAACCACCTGAAGTCGCTCGCCCTCGCGGGCACGATCGCCTACGAGCGCGGCGACTTCACCGGTGCGACGACGCGCTGGCAGAAGATCATCGACCAGCTTCCGCCCGGCAACGAGGTCGCGAAGCAGGTCCAGGCGAGCATCGACGAAGCGCGCGAGCGCGCCGGTGGTGCGACGACGCAGCCGCGCGCCGCAGCGGCCGCGGCGCCGACCGCGACATCGACCGCGCGTGCGGCGTCGACCGCAGCCGCCTCGGGCAACACCGAAGTCAGCGGCATCGTCACGCTCGATCCCGCGCTGCGCGCGCAGGCCTCGGCCGACGACTCGGTCTTCGTCTTCGCCCGCCCGGCCAGCGGCGGCCGCATGCCGCTGGCCGTCCTGCGCGCCAAGGTCGCCGACCTGCCGCTCACCTTCAAGCTCGACGACAGCATGGCGATGGCGCCCGGCATGACGATCTCGAGCGTTCCGCTCGTCACCGTCGGCGCGCGCATCAGCAAGACCGGCAATGCGATCGCGCAGCCCGGCGATCTCTCCGGCGAGATGCCCGGCGTCGCGCCGGGCACGAGCGGCCTCGCGATCAGGATCGGCAGCGTCGTCGGCACCCGTTGAGCGCGCGCCGCGACGCCATGCGACGGCTCAGTCGAACACGGCGCCTGCGGGCGCGCTGAAGCTGCCGCGCCGCCCGTCGAAGCGCGCGAGTGCATCGAGCAGGCGATCGAGATCGGCCTCGCGCTCGACCGGGTGGAAGCGCTCGGTGTCGATCGCGAACACCGGCGCGCCGTCGTACGACGCGAAGAACTCGGCGTAGGCGTAGCCGAGCCGTTCGAGATAGCCGAGGTCGATCCCGTGCTCGGCCGCGATGCCGCGCTTCCTCACGCGCGCGAGCAGCGTCTCGGCCGAGGCCTGGAGCCAGACGACGAGATCGGGCTCGCGCAACTGGGCGGCGATCGGTTGATGCATCTGCGCGTAGAGCCGGTACTCCTCGTCGCTCAGGTTGAGGCGGGCGAAGAGCGCGTCCTTCGCAAACATGAAGTCGCTCACCACCGCCGGCGCGAACATGCCCGGCTGCGCCAGCGACCGCATCTGGCGCTCGCGCTGGAAGAGGAAGTAGAGCTGGGTCTGGAACGCGTAGCCCGGGCGGTCCTGGTAGAAGCGCCAGAGGAACGGGTTTTCCGCCGGCTGCTCGAGCATCAGCTCGGCGCCCAGGCGCTCGGCGAGCTGGCGGGCGAGCGTCGTCTTGCCAGCGCCGATCGGGCCTTCGATCGCGATGTGGCGAAAGCGCACCGTCAGCAGCGGTGCGGGCAGCGACGAGATCATCGCTTCAGCCTAGCCAGCCGCTGCCCGGCGACGGCCTCGAGCAGGACCTCCACTCTGCCGCGGCCGGGAACGTCGAGTCCGGGCGCGACTTCGGCCAGCGGCGCGAGCACGAAGGCACGCTCGGCGAGGCGCGGATGAGGCAGCTCGAGCTCGGGCGTGCGCAACCTCGTGGCGCCGTGGAGCAGTAGGTCGAGGTCGAGCGTGCGGGGCGCGCGCGGGAATGGACGCTCGCGGCCGTGCGCTAGCTCGATGCCCTGCAAGGCATGCAGCAAGGCGAGCGGTGCGAGCGACGTGCGCACGTGCCCGACCGCGTTGACGTAGTCCTCGCCTGGCGCGTCGAGCGGTGCCGACTGGTAATACGCCGAGTGCGCGACCAGCGTCGTCGTCGGGAGGCGGGCGATCTCGTCGAAGGCGCGGTCGAGCTCGGCGACGCGATCGCCCAGATTCGAGCCGAGCCCGATGAATGCATCCTCGGCGACGCTGCTCGCGTCGTCGAGGTCCGCCGATGTCACGAAGGCGTGCTCGCCGGCTCGCCCGGCTTCCTTCTGCGCCGACGGCGCTTGCGCGGGGCCACGCTGCCATCGGGAGGCGGCGCGTCGTCGTCTTGAGCGCTGTCCTGGGACACGGCGACAGGCGCCTCGTCGTTTCCGGCCGGCGCCGCCACGCGCTTGACGCGACGCGGCCCGCGTGTCTCGCGCACGCTGTCGAGGAGATCGCGACGCTCGTCGTCGTTGGCCTGGAACAGGGCTTCCCACCATACCGCGAGCGCCGGATCGGCTTCGCCGACCTCGCCGCGCAGGCGCAGGAAATCGAGGCCGGCGCGGAAGCGTGGTTGCTCGAGCAGCGTCATCGCCGAGCTGCTGGCGCGGCGCTCGAAGCGAGGCTGCAACATCCAGATCTCGCGCATGTCGACGGCAAGCTTGCCGCGCCCGGAGATGTCGCCGATGCGCGCGTCGAAGGCGGCATCGATCGCTGACTGCAGCGCCGGGAACGGCGCTTCGCCGGCATCCTGGCGCTGTTGCCAGCCTTCCTGTACGTCGTGCCACAGCATCGCCGCGAGCATGAAACTCGGCGCGACCGGCTTGCCGGCCGCGACGCGCGCGTCGGTGTCCGAGAGCGCGAGGCGAACGAACTTCTCGCGGCCGTCGTGGCGCTGCACCTCGTCGAGGGCGACGTCGAGCACCGGGAACACGCCGCGGTGCAGGCCGAGCTTCTTCAGCTCGACGATCGAGGCCAGCGCGTGGCCGGTCTGCAGCAGCTTGATCATCTCGTCGAAGGTGCGCGACTGCGGCACGTTGTCAAGCAGCGCCGCCATCTCCTTGATCGGCGCGCGCGTCTTGGCCTCGATCTCGAAGCCGAGCTTGGCCGCGAAGCGGACGGCGCGGATGATGCGCACCGGGTCTTCGCGGTAACGCGCGACCGGGTCGCCGATCATGCGCAGCAGCTTCTTCTTCGCGTCCTTGATGCCGCCGTGGTAGTCGACGACGATCTCCCGCACCGGGTCGTAGTACATCGCGTTGACGGTGAAGTCGCGCCGCGCGGCGTCCTCGATCTGCGGGCCCCAGACGTTGTCGCGCAGTACGCGGCCCTCGGCGTCGACGACGTGGGTCTTGTCGACGAGGTCCTTGCGCGAGGTCTTCTCGTTGCCGGTCACCTGCTCGGCGTCGGCGGCGGCGAGCATCGCGCGGAAGGTCGAGACCTCGATCACCTCCGAAAGGCCGCGATCCTGCCGGCCGCGGCCGAAGACGACGTGGACGATGCGAAAGCGCCGGCCGATGATGAAGGCGCGCCGGAAGAGCCCCTTGACCTGCTCGGGCGTGGCGTTGGTCGCGACGTCGAAATCCTTCGGCCGCAAGCCGACCAGCAGGTCGCGCACCGCGCCGCCGACGACGTAGGCCTCGTAGCCGGCCTCGGCGAGCGTCGAGACGACCTTGACGGCGCGCTCGTCGACGAGCGTCGGGTCGATGCCGTGCTCCGACTTGGGCACCTCGACGCGCTTGCCGCGCGGCGCGCTGCCGGCGCCGGCGGACTTGCCCAGGAGCTTGGAGATGAACGTCTTGATCATGCGAAGAGTGTGAGGATGCGCCAGCCGCGCTCGCGGGCGACGGCTTCGAGCTCGGCGGAAGGATTGGTCGCGACCGGGTCGCTCGCCCGCTCGAGCAGGGACAGGTCGTTGAGCGAATCGCTGTAGATGCTGACGCGCGCGAAATCGCCCCAGTCGCGACCCTCGGCCGCCAGCCATTGTCCGACACGCGCGACCTTGCCCTCCCGGTACGACGGCACGCCGTCGATCCGGCCGGTGATCGTGCCGCCGGCGTCGCGTTCCAGCCGGGTCGCGATCAGGGTGTCGATCCCGAACGCGGCGGCGATCGGCGCGGTGACGAAATCGTTGGTCGCGGTGACGAGGGCGATGTTGTCGCCGCGCTCGCGATGCGCGCGCACCAGCGCCACGGCCGCAGGCTGCATCACCGGCGCGATCACCTCGCGCATGAAGCGCACCTGCGCCGCGCGGCGCTCGTCGTCCGTCCTCACGCGAAACGGCGCGCTGGCGAAGTCGATCCAGGCGTCGATGTCGAGCCGGCCGGCCTTGTAGGTCTCATAGGCTTCCTCGTTGCCGCGGCGGAAAGCGGCAGCGTCGACCCAGCCGAGCGAGATCATGAACTCGCCCCAGGCGTGGTCGGAGTCGATCGGCAGCAGCGTGTGATCGAGGTCGAAGAGGCAGAGCGAGTCGGTCATGCCGCGTCCTCCTCGGCGAGCATCTGCTTCAGCAGCGGCACCGTGATCGCACGCTTGTTGGCGAGCGAGAACTCGTCGAGGCGGTCGAGTTGCGCCATCAGGTGCTTGAGGTCGCGCGCGAATCGGGTCATCACGTAGTCCATGACGTCGTCGGAGAGGAAGGTGCCGCGCCGGTCGGCCTCGCGGCGCAGCGCGGCGCGCACCTCGCTCTCGCCGAGTGGAGCGAGCGCGAAGACGTGTCCCCAGCCGAGGCGCGTGCGCAAGTCCTCGCGCACGGCGAGGTCGACCGGCGGCACGCTGCCGGCCGAGACGACGACGGCGCCGCGCGCGGTCGCGTCGACGAAGAGCGAGAACGCCGCGTGCTGGTGCTCCGGGTCGAGCGCCTGCGCGTCGTCGATCACGATCCACTCGCGCTCTTCCGACGCGTTCCAGGGACACGCCGTCGCCGCGTTGAACCAAGCGGCGTGCTGCCCTTGGCGCTCCGCGCGCTCGACGAAGGCGTGCAGCAGATGGGTCTTGCCGCTGCCTTCGGGACCCCAGAGATAGACCGGCGGCGCCCCGGGAGCGAGCGCCTGCAAATGGGCGAGCGCGCCGGTGTTGGCACCGGGCAGGAAGTTGTCGAAGGTGCGCTCCGGCTCGGGGCCGATCGCGAGTGGAATCTGCTTCACGAGGTGCGCCGCCTCGTCGGAGGAGCGGCCAAGACGCGGGTCAATGGAAGTGCGACGGATCGCCGTGGCCGAGCTCGATCAGGCGCCTGGCGACGACCGAGCGATCGCCGGCCTGCGGCACGTTCGAGAGGTAGGCCGAGAGGTCGGCCACCGCGGCGGTCACCGCGCCGAGCCGGGCCGCGGCGAGGCCGCGATCGCGGCGCTCTTCCCAGGCGTCGGGCAGCAGCACGACGAGCCGGTCGAGCACGGCGTGCAGCCGCGCCGGGTCGTCGGTGCGGCGATGGATCTCCTTCAGGTTGCGCAGCATGCGCGCAACGATCTCGCGCGGCGTCGCCGCCTGCAGCAGGACGACGAGCGACACCGGCGCGTCGCCGGCCAGGCCGTGCCGGCCGCGGTAGGGCGCGAGAAGCGCATCCAGCGCGTCGCGCGACATCGACTGGCCGGTGAACGGGTCGATGACGACCTCGCCCTGCGGCATCTTCACCTTGACGAGGAAGTGACTGGGGAAGGAGACGCCGCTGGCGTCGAGGCCGATCTGGCCGGCGATCTCGATGTAGAGCATCGCCAGCGTGATCGGGATGCCGCGGCGCGTGTGCAGCACCGAATGCAGAAAGCTGTTTTTCGGGTCGTAGTAGTCGTTGACGTTGCCGGCGAAGCCGAGCTCCTGGAAGAAGAAGCGGTTCAGCAGGCGCAGGCGGTGCATCGGCGCCGCGTCGCCGGCGAGTCGGATCTTGAGGCGCGCGGCGATGGTGTCGATGTCGGCGAGGACGGTCTGGCAATCGAGCGAGGAATCGTCGTCCTGGGCGATGGCGATCGCCGCTTCGAGGACGGGAAAGCTGGCGTCGTCGGCGACGAGCGAGGCGAAATATTCGAGCGCCGTCGGCGTGTGGAGCAGCAGGGAGCCGGTCATTCGCGCAAGTTTAGAGCTTCGGCGCGGTGGCCGAAGGCGTCGGCGGTCTGCTCAGACCCGTCGGGAAAAGTCGCGCGGCCGCAGTCCTGCGGCCAACAGGACGCCGAAGTAGACGGCCGCGGCGGCGCCCAGGCTCGCGGCGAGCCAGCCGATCCGGACGCCTTCCCGCCCGACGAGCCCGAACCAGTCGATCCGCCAGGCCGCGACGCCGAGGACGGCGCTCATCACCAGCGTCGCGAGCAGCACGGTGGTCGCGAACCGGCGCCAGCCCGGGGTCGGCGTGTACCAGCCGCCGCGCTTCAGGCCGATGAACAGCCAGACCGCGTTGATCGTCGCCCCGAGGCTCACCGAGAGGGCGAGGCCAGCGTGGGCGAAGAGCGGCACGAAGACGGCGTTCATCGCCTGGGTGAGAACGAGCACGATCACCGCGATCGTCACCGGCGTGCGCATGTCCTGGCGAGCGTAGAAGCCGGGCGCGAGGATCTTGACGCCGATGATCCCGACCAGGCCGACGCCGTAGCCGCGCAGGGCGAGGGCCGTCTTGGCGACATCGCCTGCATGGAACTGGCCGCGCTGGAAGAGCGTCGCGATCATCGCCTCGGGAAAGACGATCAGCGCCGCGGCGCACGGCAGCGTCAGCATGAGCGCGACCCGCAGACCCCAGTCGAGCATGCCCGAGTAACCGTCGGCGTCGTTGCGCGCCTGCGCGGCAGAGAGCTGGGGGATCAGCACCGAGCCGAGCGCCACGCCGAGCAGCGCGCTCGGAAACTCCATCAGCCGGTCGGCATAGAACAGCCAGGAGACCGCGCCCGTGCCTTGGTGCGAGGCGATCTGGGTGTTGATCAGGATCGAGAGCTGCGCGACCGAGACGCCGATCAGCGCCGGGGCCATCTGCCGCAGCACCGTGCGCACGCCCGGGTGGCGCCAGGCCGCGATCACGGCGGAGGCGCTGAATCGGATGTGCGGCACATGGCCGATCCGCCGCAGGGCCGGGAACTGGACGGCGAGCTGCAGGATGCCGCCCAGCATCACCCCGGCGGCGAGCGAGTGGATCTTGGCGATGCCGGCGCGTTCGAAAACCGGCACGAGCAGCCAGACGGCGACGATCATGGACACGTTCAGCAGCACCGGCGTGGCCGCCGGCACGGCGAACCGCTTCCAGGTGTTGAGGACGCCCGCCGAGAGCGACACCAGCGAGATGAAGCCGATGTACGGAAACATGATCCGTGTCATGACCACCGCCTCGTCGTGACGCTCCAGGCCGGAAGCCATGAGCCAGACCACGACGGGCGCGCCGATGACGCCAAGGACGCAGGTGAGGACGAGCGCCCAGAACAGCACCGTCGCAACGGCGTCGATGAGCCGCTGGGTCGGCTCGTCGCCGTCGGTGGCGCGCGCGCGCGCCAGGGTCGGCACGAACGCCTGGGTAAATGCGCCTTCGCCGAAAAGCCGGCGCAGCAGGTTCGGAATCCGGAACGCGACGTTGAAGGCGTCGAACGAGGCCCCGGCGCCGAACACCGCCGAGACGACGACGACCTGAATCAGCCCCGTGATGCGCGAGGCCAGCGTGAAGAGCGAGATCGTGGACGCCGCGCGGAGCAGGTTCATGGGCAGGGAGGGGGCTGGAGGGCGCGTCGCGGGAATTGCCGATGCTATACTCGTGGTCTTTGCCGAAAAACATCTAGCGACCCATGGCCACTGCAGCAAAAGCCAAGAAGAAGACCGTCCGCATCGCCTCGGGCCTCAAGCGAGCGCGCCAGGACGTGAAGCTCAACGCCGCCAACACGGCGCTGCGCTCGCGCTTTCGCACGGTGATCAAGAACGTCCAGAAGGCGGTCGACGCGGGCGACAAGGCCAAGGCTGTCGAGCTCTTCAAGACCGCCCAGCCGATCATCGATTCGGTCGCCGACAAGAACCTGTTCCACAAGAACAAGGCCGCGCGCCACAAGAGCCGCCTGTCGGCCAAGGTCAAGGCGCTCGCAACTTCCGCCTGAGCCGGCTCGCCCGTTCCGACCGAAGGCCCGCTCCGCGGGCTTTTTTCATGGCTTCGCCGCGTGCGGATCCTCGTCGACGACGAGGTTGTTGTCGCGCGCGAAGTTCATGACGAAGTCCCAGGCCATCGGCTCCATCGCCAGGAGCTCGCGGCTGACGACGACGCCCTTGATGCCGCCGATGAAGCGTGGCACGCAGAACGGCGAGTAACCGATGAACGCCGCCGGTCCGCCGCCCGTGCCCTCGGGGCGAAAGCACGACATCGCGCCGGCCAGCCGCTCGGCCCAGTCGCTCGGACGGAAAACCTTGCCGTCCTTGGTCTGGCCCTGGATGAAGACTTCTCTCGGCTCGGCCACAAGCGACAGGCAGCGTGGATGTTGGATCCATTGTCGCTGCGCCGCAGCAGAGCGCGATCCTTTCGCTGCTAACAAGCGGGCGGAAACGCGCGCCTTTAGAATCCTCCCTCCCCCGATCGCGGAGTCCCGACGATGAACGCGCCTGACAGGCTTCCCGCCACGCTGCCGGCCGCTGCCGGCGCCGAGCCGCACGTCATGAAGACTTACGGACGCCTGCCCGTGGCGCTCGCGTATGGCCGAGGCTGCTGGGTCTGGGACACCGAGGGCAGAAAGTACCTCGACGCGCTCGCCGGCATCGCCGTCAACACGCTCGGCCATGCGCATCCGAAGCTCGTGCCGGCGCTGCACGACCAGATCGGCAAGCTCATCCACAGCTCGAACTACTACCTCGTGCCGTTGCAGGAGCAGCTGGCGGCGAAGCTGTGCGAGCTGTCGGGGATGTCGAACGTTTTCTTCTGCAACTCGGGGCTCGAGGCGAACGAGGCGGCCCTCAAGATCGCGCGCAAGTTCGGCCACGACAAGGGCATCGACAAGCCTGAAATCGTCGTCTACGAAGCGGCCTTCCACGGCCGCTCGATCGCGACGCTCTCGGCCACCGGCAACGCCAAGATCCAGGCCGGCTTCGGCCCGCTCGTCGAAGGCTTTGTGCGCGTGCCGCTCAACGACGTCGCGGCGATCGAGAACGTCGCCAAGACGCGTCCGAACGTGGTCGCGGTCTTCCTCGAGGTGATCCAGGGTGAAGGCGGCATCCGGCCGACGACGATCGAATATCTGCAGGAAGTGCGGCGCCTCTGCGACGAGCGCGGCTGGCTGCTGATGCTCGACGAAGTGCAGTGCGGCATGGGCCGCACCGGCAAGTGGTTCGCGCACCAGTGGGCCGGTATCCGTCCCGACGTGATGCCGCTCGCCAAGGGCCTCGGCTCGGGAGTGCCGATCGGCGCCGTCGTCTGCGGCCCGCGCGCGGCCGACGTGTTCGCGCCCGGCAACCACGGCACGACCTTCGGCGGCAACCCGCTCGCGATGCGCGCCGGCGTCGAGACGCTGCGCATCATGGAAGAGGACGGCCTGCTCGCGAACGCGGCGGAGGTCGGCGGCATCCTGAAGGCGGAGCTGCAGCGTCGGCTCGCGAACGTCACCGGCGTCGTCGAGATTCGCGGTCAGGGCCTGATGCTCGGCATCGAGCTCGATCGCCCGTGCGGTCCGCTGCTCGGCCGCGCGGCCGAAGCCGGCCTGATGATCAGCGTCACGGCCGAGAAAGTCGTGCGCCTCCTGCCGGCGCTGATCCTCTCGCGCGAGGAAGCCGAGCAGATCGCCGCGATCCTGTGCCCGCTGATCAAGGGGTTCCTGCTAGAACAGGCATGAAGCCCGGCATGAGCCTCGGCAAGCACTACCTGCAGTTCCGGGACCTGCGCGCCGAGGAATACGCCTACCTGTTCGAGCGCGCGGCGATCATCAAGAAGCGCTTCAAGAACTACGAGAAGTACACGCCGCTCGTCGACCGCACGCTGGCGATGATCTTCGAGAAGGCCTCGACGCGCACGCGCGTGAGCTTCGAGGCCGGCATGTACCAGATGGGCGGTTCGGTCGTGAACCTCACGACCACCGACAGCCAGCTCGGCCGCGCCGAGCCGGTGGAAGACACGGCGCGCGTGATCAGCCGGATGGTCGACATCGTCATGATCCGCACTTTCGAGCAGACCAAGCTCGAGGCCTTCGCCGCGAACTCGCGCGTGCCGGTGATCAACGGCCTGACCAACGAATACCACCCGTGCCAGATCCTGGCCGACGTGTTCACCTGCATCGAGCAGCGCGGCAGCATGAGCGGCAAGGTGGTCGCGTGGGTGGGCGACGGCAACAACATGGCCGCAACCTGGCTGCAGGCCGCCGACGTGCTTGGCTTCACGCTGCACGTGAGCACGCCGGGCGGCTACGAAGTCGATCCGGTCGCCGCGGGCGTCAAGCGCGCCGACTGCGTCAAGGTGTTCCGCGACCCGCTCGAGGCCTGCCGCGCCGCCGACGTCGTCACAACCGACGTCTGGACCAGCATGGGCTACGAGTCGGAGAACGCCGAGCGCCTGAAGGCCTTCGCCGACTGGTGCGTCGACCGCGAGATGATGGCCGCCGCCAAGGCCGACGCGCTCTTCATGCATTGCCTGCCGGCGCACCGCGGCGAGGAGGTCGAGGCCGAGGTCATCGACGGGCCGCAGTCGGTCGTCTGGGACGAGGCCGAGAACCGGATGCACGTGCAGAAGGCGCTCATGGAATATTTGGTGCTGGGTCGGATCGGCTGACCTCGGCACGCGGCCCGCGCGTTGCCATCGCGACGCCGATGCAGGCGATCGCCATGCCGGCCCACATCACCGGCGTCGGCAGCACGCCGAAGACCGACCACTCGCACAGCGCTGCGATCGGCGGCGTGAGGTAGAGCAGGCTCGTGACGCCCGTCGCCTGGCCGCGCCGAAGAAGCAGGTGGAAGATCGAATACGCGCCGATCGACGCCAGCACGACGTGGTAGCCGAGCGCGATGAAGATCTGCCGGTTCCATTCGATGTCGAAGCCTTCGACCGCGACGCCGAGCGGCAGCATGACGACCGCGGTCGCGAAGAAGTGGATACAGACCGCCGAGCGCAGGTCGGAGCGGGCGCAGAACTGACGCTGGTAGAGCGTGCCGGCGGTGACGCAGGCGAGCGCCCAGAACACGACGGCGAGGCTCGCCCACGACGCCGACGCTTCGGCGCGCCGGCCCACGACGAGCGCCACGCCGGCCAGCCCGACGCCGACGCCGATCTTCTGCACCGGCCCGAGCCGCTCGTGCAGCCAGCGCGACATGATCACCGCCGTGAGCAGCGGCTGGAGCGCGAGGACGAGCGCAGTGACGCCGGCCGACAACCCCCAGCGCTGCGCATAGTGGCTGCCGCCGAGATAGCCGGCGTGGCTCAGGAGGCCGGCGATCGCGACATGGCCCCATTCGGCGCGCGTCTTCGGCCACGATGCGCGCAAGCCGAAGGCGAGCATCGCGACAACGAAGGCGATCGAATAGCGAACGCCGATGTAGGTGAACGGCGCCGCGTACTGGAGCGCGATGCGCGTCGCGACGAAGCCCGCGCCCCAGATGGTGACGAAGTAGGCCGCGAGCGCGACCAGGACAGGCTCGGAGAGCGGCCGGTCGACGCGGGGTGCGGAGGCGGCACTCACGCGAAGGATTATCGAGGACACATCTGGATCGAGGCCGACCTCGTCGGCGCCGACGGGGTGCTACCGTCGCATCATCGTGTTCGTGCCAACGTCTTCCGCCCGCTTCGCCGCCGCGAGCCGCGACGACTGCGTCGCGCTCGACCGCGACGATATCCTCGCGCCGTTGCGCGACGCCTTCGCCTTGCCTGCAGGCGTCGTCTACCTCGACGGCAACTCGCTTGGCGCCCTGCCCCGTCGCACCGCCGCCCGCGTTGTCGACGTCGCGACGCGCGAGTGGGGCGAGGGCCTCATCCGCAGCTGGAACACGGCCGGCTGGATCGAGCTCTCGCGCCGCATCGGCGACAAGATCGCGGCGCTGATCGGCGCAGGTGCAGGCGAGTTGAGCGTCGGCGATTCGACCTCGGTCAATCTGTTCAAGGCACTGAGCGCGGCCGTCGCGATGCAGCGCATCGACGCGCCGACCCGTCGCATCATCCTCTCCGAACGCGGCAACTTCCCGACCGATCTCTACATGGCCGAGAGCGTCGCCGCTGCAAACGGCATGGAGTTGCGCGTCGTCGACGGCACACGCGTCGCCGAGCATCTCGACAGCGAGGTCGCCGTCCTGATGCTCACCCACGTCAATTACCGCAGCGGCCGCATGCACCGCATGGCCGAGACGACGCGCGCGGCGCACGCTGCGGGCACGCTCGTGATCTGGGATCTCGCGCACTCGGCTGGCGCGGTACCTGTCGACCTGCACGGCGCCGACGCCGACTTCGCCGTCGGCTGCGGCTACAAGTACTTGAACGGCGGCCCGGGCGCTCCCGCCTTCGTGTGGGCGCATCCACGCCACACCGCGCGCATGGACCGCGAGCAGCTGCGCCAGCCGCTGTCGGGCTGGCTCGGCCACGCCGCGCCGTTCGAATTCGCGCCGTCGTACCGGCCGGCGCAGGGGATCGAGCGCTTCGTCTGCGGCACGCCACCGGTGCTCGCGATGGCGGCACTCGACTGCGGCCTCGACGTCTTCGCCGACGCCGCGGCGCTCGGCGGCATGGCTGCCCTGCGCGCCAAATCGATCGTGCTCGCCGAGCTCTTCATCGATCGCGTCGAAGCACGCTGCGCCGACCTCGGTCTCACGCTCGTCACGCCGCGCGACGCCGCATCGCGCGGCAGCCAGGCGAGCTTCGCGCACGCCGAAGGCTACGCCGTGATGCAGGCGCTGATCACGCGCGGCGTGATCGGCGACTTCCGCGCCGGCGAACGCGGCGCCGACGTCGCCGCCGACCCTGCCCTTTCCGGCGACCTGCTTCGCTTCGGCTTCACGCCGCTTTACACGCGCTTCGTCGATGCCTGGGACGCGGTCGAGCAGTTGCGCGACGTGATCGTGAGCGGCGCGCATCGCAGCGCCGCCTTCGCCCACCGCGCGGCAGTGACCTGATGGTCGATCCGAAGGCACCCAAGTCCGCGGCCGAGGTCGTCGCCGCCGAGTCGGCCAAGGTCGACTTCAGCAAGGACATGAGCTACGGCGACTATCTCCATCTCGACGAGATCCTCGGCGCCCAGCACGTGCGCTCCGGCGCACACGACGAGTTGCTCTTCATCGTCCAGCACCAGGTGAGCGAGCTCTGGATGAAGCTGCTGCTGCACGAGCTCGAGGCCGCCATTGCAGCGGTCGCGAGCGATCGCCTGCAGGCCTCGTTCAAGATGCTCGCGCGGGTCAGCAAGATCATGGAGCAGCTCGTCCACGCGTGGGACGTGCTCGCGACGATGACGCCGCCCGAGTACTCGCGCATGCGGCCGGCGCTCGCGTCGAGCAGCGGCTTCCAGAGCTGGCAGTACCGCTCGATCGAGTTCATGCTCGGCAACAAGAACGCCGCGATGCTGAAGCCGCACCAGCATCGCCCCGACCTGCTCGCCAAGGTGCAGGCGCTGCATGACGCGCCGTCGCTCTACGACGAGTCGCTGCGCCTGCTGGCGCGGCGCGGCCTGCCGGTGCCGAAGGACCATGTCGAGCGCGACTGGTCGCAACCCTACGTCGCGAGCGAAGCGGTCGAGCAGGCCTGGCTCGTCGTCTACCGCGATCCCGAGGCGTATTGGGATCTCTATCAGCTCGGCGAGGAGCTCACCGACCTCGAGGACACGTTCCGCCTCTGGCGCTTCCGCCACGTGACGACGGTCGAGCGCGTCATCGGCTTCAAGCGCGGCACCGGCGGCACCGGCGGCGTCAGCTACCTGCGCAAGATGCTCGACGTCGTCCTCTTCCCCGAGATCTGGAAGCTGCGCACCGATCTCTAGCGCTTCAGCGCGTCGCGCACGAAGTCGAGCCGGTCCTGGCCGAAGAACATCGCGTCGCCGACGAAGAAGGTTGGCGCGCCGAAGACGCCGCGACTCACCGCTTCCTCGGTCGTCGCGACCAGCCGCGCCTTCACTTCCGGATCGGCGACGAGCGCTGTGAAAGCCTCGGCGTCGATGCCAGCCTCGGTCAGCGTCCCGGCGAGCACGGCCGGATCGCCGAGGTTCTTCGGCGTCTCCCACATGCTGCGCTCGACGACGTCGAGGTAGCGCATGAACTCCCCGGGCTTGCGCATCTGCAGGCCGGTCGCGCCGCGCATCAGCGTCAGCGTGTTGATCGGGAAGTGCGGATTGAAGCGGAAGGGCACGCTGTAGTGCGCGGCCCAGCGGCGGATGTCGTCGTTCATCCAGCGGCCTTTTGCCGGCACGCTGACCGGGCTGGCGTTGCCCGTCGCCTTGAAGACGCCGC
>Ga0123338_10000980_pt1 | contig 28165 bp, 29 predicted proteins | sample grotaG_FD_89793 | JGI IMG/M metagenome (GOLD analysis project Ga0123338, IMG submission 89793) | Glacier valley bacterial and archeal communities from Borup Fiord, Nunavut, Canada, to study Microbial Dark Matter (Phase II) -... | ecosystem: Environmental > Aquatic > Freshwater > Ice > Glacier ...
CGCTGCGGCACGTAGGCCTCGGGCTGGTAGTAGTCGTAGTAGCTGACGAAGTACTCGACCGCGTTCTTCGGGAAGAACTCGCGGAATTCGCTGTAAAGCTGCGCGGCCAGCGTCTTGTTGGGCGCGAACACGATCGCCGGCCGGCCGATCTGAGCGATCACGTTGGCCATCGTGAAGGTCTTGCCGGAGCCGGTGACGCCGAGCAGCGTCTGGTACGCGAGGCCGTCGTGGATGCCCTCGATCAGCCCGGCGATCGCCGCCGGCTGGTCTCCGGCCGGCTGGTACGGCCGGAACAGCTGGAAGGGCGAGCCGGGGTACGTGACGAATTCACCCTCCTGCTCTTCGGGAAGCGCTTCGGGAACGGCGGCGTCGGGCAAAACGGTCATGGCAGATAAGATCGAGAGTGGTTTGCGGCGAGCAACGCGCAACCGGGCAGGGTAGCCGAAAGATGGCTGCCGCGCGACGTTTTCCAAGCCCCGAGCACTCACGGAAGGAACTTCATGTCATCGCTCTTCGACGCCGTCGAGATGGCGCCCCGCGACCCGATCCTGGGTCTCAACGAGCAGTTCCTCGCCGACCCGAATCCGGCCAAGGTCAACCTCGGCGTCGGCGTCTATTTCGACGAGAACGGCAAGCTTCCGCTCCTGAAGTGCGTGCGCGCCGCCGAAGAGATGCTCACCGCCGCCGCCAAGCCGCGCGGCTACCTGCCGATCGACGGCATCGCCGCCTACGACCAGGCGACCCAGAGCCTCGTCTTCGGTGCCGATCACCCGGCTCGGCAGGCCGGCCGCATCGCCACGGTCCAGGCGGTAGGCGGCACCGGTGGCCTCAAGGTCGGCGCCGACCTGCTCCAGCGGATGAGCCCCGGCGCACGCGTGCTGATCAGCGACCCGAGCTGGGAAAACCACCGTGCCCTGTTCGAAGGCGCCGGCTTCGAGGTCGCGACCTACGCTTACTACGACGCTGCTCGCCACGACGTCGACTTCGCGGCGATGCGCGGCAGCCTCGAAGCGGCGTCGCCGGGCACCATCGTCGTCCTCCACGCCTGCTGTCACAACCCGACCGGCTGCGACCTGACACCGGCGCAATGGAGCGAGGTGGTCGAGCTGTTGCAGAGCCGCCGCCTCGTGCCTTTCCTCGACATGGCCTACCAGGGCTTCGGCGAAGGCATCTTCGAAGACGGCCTGGCAGTGCGCCTGTGCCTCGACGCCGGCCTCGCCTTCTTCGTCGCCACCAGCTTCTCGAAGAGCTTCTCGCTCTACGGCGAGCGCGTCGGCGCGCTGTCGGTGGTGTGCGGCACGAAGGACGCGGCGGTGCGAGTCCTCAGCCAGCTCAAGCGCGTCATCCGCACCAACTACTCGAACCCGCCGACGCACGGCGCCGCGGCTGTCGCCCATGTGCTTACGACGCCGGATCTGCGCGCCATGTGGGAGGGCGAGCTCGCCGGTATGCGCGACCGAATCAAGCGCATGCGCGTGGAGCTGCAGCGCCGCCTGGTCGCTGCCGGTGCCCGCATCGAAACCGACTTCATCACCCGCCAGCGCGGCATGTTCAGCTACTCCGGTCTCACGAAAGCACAGATGCAACGACTTCGCGCCGACTACGGCATCTACGGCGTCGACTCCGGTCGCATCTGCGTCGCCGCGCTCAACGAAAGCAATCTCGACGCCGTCGTCACCGCGATCGCGCAAGTCAGCGAAAAGGCCACGGCATGATGCTCTACGAGTGGTACGAGGCGCAGCGCGCGCTGCTGAGCCCGTTCTCGGAATTCGCGAGCGCTTCGTCGAAGCTCTACAACCACCCGCTGTCGCTGTTCGCGCACACGCCGCAGGCGCATCGCGTCTCGGCCGGCCTCGAGCTCATGCACCGGCTCGCCAAGGACTACGAGAAGCCGGAATTCAACATCAGAGAGGTCATGGTCGACGGCGTCGAGGTCGCCGTTCACCAGCAGGTCGCGATCGAGAAGGACTTCTGTCGCCTGCTCCGATTCAAGCGCTTCAGCGACGACCTGCCGACGCTGCAGCGACTGAAGTCGCAGCCGACCGTGCTCGTGGTGGCACCGCTCTCCGGCCACCACTCGACGCTGCTGCGCGAGACCGTGCGCGAACTCCTCAAGGATCACAAGGTCTTCGTCACCGACTGGACCGACGCCCGCATGGTGCCGGCCGACCGCGGCCCCTTCCACCTCGACGACTACGTCGCCTACGTGCAGGAGTTCATTCGCGCCATCGGGCCCGAGGTCAACGTGATTTCGGTCTGCCAGCCGACCGTGCCGGTGCTCGCGGCGATCTCGCTGGTGGCGAGCGCCGGCGAGCCGACGCCGCGGACGATGACGATGATGGGCGGCCCGATCGACGCGCGAAGGAGCCCGACGGCGGTCAACAACCTGGCCACCAACAAGAGCCATTCCTGGTTCGAGAACAACGTCATCCACCACGTGCCGGTGCCCTATCCCGGCGCCGGCCGGCCGGTCTATCCAGGCTTCCTGCAGCACGCCGGCTTCATCGCCATGAACCCGGACAGGCACCTGAAGTCGCACTACGACCACTTCCTCGATCTCGTGCGCGGCGACGGCGACAAGGCCGACTCCCATCGCGACTTCTACGACGAGTACAACGCCGTCCTCGACATGCCGGCCGAGTACTACCTCGACACCATCAAGGTCGTGTTCCAGGACTTCGCTCTCGTCAACGGCACCTGGGTGGTCAAGGGCAAGCCGGTTCGCCCGCAGGACATCAAGACCACGGCCCTGCTCACCATCGAAGGCGAGCTCGACGACATCTCCGGCGCCGGCCAGACCCGCGCCGCCCACGACCTCTGTACCGGCGTGCCGAAAGACCGCCAGTTCCACTACGACGCCGTCGGCGCAGGCCACTACGGCATCTTCTCGGGCCGGCGCTGGCGCGAGAAGGTCTACCCCCAGGTTCGCGACTTCATCGCTTCCTTCCACGGCGCCGGAGCGAACACGGCGCGGCCGTCGAAGCGTCTGCTCGGCACCTCCGATGCCCGCCCGGTCAAGGTCCGCGCGGTCGCGAAGAAGAGCACCGCCGGCCGGCGCCGCGCCGTCGCCAGGGCCTGAGGCGAAGCCGATGGCTGCGGCCGAGCTCGCGTCGGCGCTGCTCGACGCCTTGCCGCAAACGCAGTGCCGCCGCTGCGGCTACGACGACTGCCGCCGCTACGCCGAGGCCATCGCCGATGGCGAGGCCGCCATCAACCGCTGCCCGCCGGGAGGCGCAGAAGGCATCGTGCGGCTGGCGGGCATCAGCGCCCGGCAGGTCGTGCCGATCGACGCCGAATGCGGCCGTGAAGGGCCGCGCGCACTCGCCGTCGTCGACGAAGCCTGGTGCATCGGCTGCGCGCTCTGCCTGAAGGCGTGCCCGGTCGACGCCATCGTCGGAGCCGCGAAGCAGATGCACGTCGTCATCGAATCGCTGTGCACGGGCTGCGAACTCTGTCTGCCGGTCTGCCCGGTCGACTGCATCGCACTCGTCGACGCCACGGCGCCCGCCACGGGTTGGAACGCATGGAGCCCGGCGCAGGCAGCGACGGCGCGCACGCGCTACGCTGCCCACGAAACGCGGGCGGCCGCCGCATGAAGACCGCGGACATCGCGCCCTTCTTCGCGACCCTGCGCGACGCCAATCCGGAACCGAAGAGCGAGCTCGAATACGCCAGCGTCTTCGAGCTGTTGGCGGCCGTGCTACTGTCGGCGCAGGCGACCGATCGCGGCGTCAACAAGGCGACGCGCAGCCTGTTCGCGAAGGCGCCGACGCCGCAGAAGATGCTCGCTCTCGGCCTGCCCGCGCTCGAAGATGCGATCAAGACCATCGGCCTCTTTCGCACCAAGGCGAAAAACCTGCACGCGACCTGCCGCATCCTCGTCGAGCAGCACGGCGGCCAGGTGCCGCGGACGCGCGCAGCGCTCGAGGCGCTGCCCGGCGTCGGCCGCAAGACGGCCAATGTGATCCTCAACAGCGCGTTCGGCGAAGCGACGCTGGCCGTCGACACGCACGTCTTTCGCGTCGCCAACCGCACCGGCCTGGCCCCGGGCAAGACGCCGATCGAGGTCGAGCTGAAGCTGCTCCAGCGCGTGCCGGCCGAGTTCATGCAGCACGCTCACCACTGGCTGATCCTGCACGGCCGCTACGTATGCATCGCGAAGCGGCCACTCTGCGAGGTCTGCGCCGTGGCGCGCTGGTGCGACTCGGCGCCACCGGCGTTGCGCAGGCCGCGGCCGCTCAGCGCCCTGCCCGTTCCCGCCTGACCTCGTCGAGCGCCGCGCACATCGCCTCGGCACCGAGGACGATGCGCGGCCCCTGGCGGCTGATGAGGTCGCCGTTGAGGGCGAAGAGCCAGCCGCGCCGCACCGCCGTGAGCTGAGGGTGGCGGCGCCACGCCGCCAGACTGGGCTGCAGCATCGCGCGCTGCCAGGCCGGCGCGCGACCGCCCTCCTCGTTCGCCGTCACGATCGCCTCCGGATCGGCGGCGACGACGGCTTCCATCGAGACCGCCGGCACCAGAGGCCCGACCTCGGCGAAGACGTTGACGCCGCCGCAGAGCGCGATCACGTCGGCGATCAGGTGCTTGCCGTTGATCGTGAGCAGCGGGCTCTGCCAGACCTGGTAGAAAACGCGCACCGGTGCTGCGTGTTCGTGAGCTTTTCGAAGTCGGGCGAGCGCGTCGCGCAGGGCGGCGGCGTCGCGCTTCGCGTCGTCGTCGTGGCCGAGCAGCGCGCCGAGCCGCTCGATGGCGTGCGGCACTTCGTCGAGCCGACGTGGTTCGAGTCGGAACAGCGGAACGCCGGCGGCTTCGATCTGCGCGATCTCGCGACCGAGGTTTCCACGCTGCCAGACGAGGACGAGGTCGGGCTTCAACGCCAGCACGCGCTCGACGTCGAGCCGCGACGCGTCGCCGACGCGGGCGATGCGCTTCGCCGCGTCCGGGAAGTCGCTGAGTGCGGTGGTGCCGACGATGGCGGCGCCGGCACCGGCCGCGAACACGAGCTCGGTGAGGCTCGGCGCCAATGTGACGATGCGGGTCGGCGGCCGCGGCAAGGTCACGGCGTGGCCGCCATCGTCGACGACCGTGATCGCAGCGACGGCCATCGCAGGCAACGCGCAGCCGAGCGCGACCGCGGCCACCGCGAGGAGGCGCTTCATCGTGCCGGCTCCGCAGCGTCGCCGACGACGAAGCGGCGGGCGCCGCGGACGTCGATCGCCTCGATGGCGACGCCGAAGACGTCGGTGAGCGCGCTCGCCACGAGCACGTCGTCGCGCCGCCCGGCCACCGCGCCGCCGCCGCCGTCGAGCAGCACGCAGTGGCTGGCGAGGTCCCAGGCGAGGTCGAGGTCGTGCAGGCTGGCGACGACGCTGCCGCCGGCCGCGGCATGCCGACGCAGCACGGCGAGCAGCAGCCTCTGATGTGCCGGGTCGAGATGCGAGGCCGGTTCGTCGAGCAGCAGCAGCGGCGCGTCCTGCAGCAACGCCGTGGCGATGGCAACGCGCTGTCGCTCGCCGCCCGACAGGCTCTGCACGTCGGCATCGGCGAGAGCGCGCAAGCCGAGTTCGTCGAGGCGACGCATGACCTCGGCGCCGATGCCGTCGTCGAGCCAGTGGCGCCAGCCGCCGCCGCGGCCGTGCGCGAGCGCTGCAGTCTCGGCGACGGTCGAAGGAAACGGGTCGGACCAGAACTGCGGGCTCCAGGCTCGGCGCGACGCGAGCGCCGTCGGTGGCCAGTCGGCGATCGCGCGGCCGTCGATTCGCACGCTGCCGCTATCGATCGCAAAAACGCCGGCGAGTGCGCCGAGCAGCGACGACTTGCCGGCGCCGTTGGGTCCGACCACGACCCAGCATTCGCCGGTAGCGATGCGCAGGTCGAGGCCGGCGAAAAGCAGCCGCCCGCGCGCCGAGCCGCCGGCGCGAAGGCCGAGGCCGATGACCTCGAGATCGACTGCCTTCATGCCCGCGTGGCGCCGGCGGGGCGGCCGAGCAGCATCGCGATGAAGGTCGGCACGCCGACTGCCGCAGCAAGAACGCCGACGGGCAACTGCAGCGGTGCCAGCACGGTCCGCGCGACAGCGTCGACGGCGACCACGAAGACGCCGCCTAGCAAGGCACTGGCGGGCAACAGCAGCGGCGCGGCGCGGATGCCGAGCCGCCGCAGGACATGCGGAACGACGAGGCCGACGAAGCCGATCGCGCCCGCGACGGCCACCGCGGCGCCGGTCGCGATCGACGCGGCGAGCAAGGCGCTGCGACGCCGCTTCGCCACCGCCACGCCGAGCGTCGCCGCCCAGGCATCGCCGCGCGCCAGCCAGTCGATCTCGCGCGCCGACGGCCACACCAGCAGCATCGTCAGAGCCAGCGCCGCCCAGACGATCTCCCAATGCGTCGCGCCGTTCAGATCGCCGAGCAGCCAGAACACCATGCCGCGCAACTGGCCTTCGTCGGCGACGCTGAGGATCAGCGACACCACCGCCGTGCAGCCCGAGCCGATCATCACGCCGACCAGCAGCAAGGCCGCCGATGCATCGGTGCCCGCCGAATGATTCGTGAGCCGCCGCCACATCAGCCCGAACAACAGCGCCGACGCAACACCAGCACCGACGGCCGCTCCGAGCGCGACGCCCCATTCGCCGAGACCGATGCCGCCGGCTGACGCCGCCAGCATCACGGCGAGAGCGCCCACGGAGGCGCCGCCAGCGACTCCGAGCACATAGGGATCGGCAAGCGCATTGCGCGTCAGCGCCTGCATGAGCGCGCCGCTGACGGCGAGCGCCGCGCCGGCGCCGAAGCCGGCGAGCACGCGCGGCACGCGGATGCGCCAGACGATGTCGGGCGCGGCCCAGCCGAAGCCCGACGAACCCGCGAGCACACCGAGCGCGCACACCGCCAGCACGACGGCGAGCGCGGCGAGCATGCGGCGCGGCGACATCGCCTCAGAGGCCAGCGCTGTCGAAACGCACGCCGAGCCAGGCCTGTCGGCCCAGGCCCTGGTAGTCGCGCACCGGCTCGACGCGGTGGTCGAGCGTGTTGAGCAGCTTCGCTTCGATCTGCCATTGCCGGTGCAGTCGCCACGAAGCGCGCAGATCGAGCGTGCCGTAGCCGCCGAGGACGGTACCGCCGTCGGGCCGCGAACCGACGAAGAGGAAGGCCGCGCCGAGCCGCCACGGGCCGCCGTCGTAGTCGGCGGCGACGCTTTCCTGGTGGGCGGCGCGACGCACCAGGCGCTCGCCGCTGTCGGCATCCTTGGCGTCGAGGAGATCGACGGTGGCGCGCAATGAGAAGCCGGCCCAGCGCTGGCCGCCGGCGAAACTCGCACCGCTCAGTCGGGCGCGACTCACGTTGCCGGCGCAGCCGAACTCGAAGGCGGTGCCGGCCGGGCAGAAGCTGCGGTCGGGCTGGTAGCCGATGAGGTCGCGCACGCGATTTCGAAAGAGCGTGGCCGAAGCGTTCGCGGTCGCACCTTGCCAGACGAAGCCCGCTTCGATACTGCGCCCCTTCTCCGGCCGAACGGTGACGACGCCGTAGCCCGGGTAGTAGAGGTCGTTGAAAGTCGGCGCGAGAAAGCTCGTGCCGGCCAGTGCCCGCAGCTTCAGGCCGTCGATCACGGTGAAGGCATAGCCGATCCGGCCGGTCGTGTTGCCGCCGTAGTCCGAGTTGTCGTCGCGACGGAGGTCGGCCTGCACGTTATGGGCCGCGAATTGCCCCGACCAGGCGGCGACGACAGCGTCGTTGCGACGCTTGGGGTCGCTCGCGAACACGTCGGCGCTGGCCCGTTCGGAGAGATGCTCGTAGGCGAGCGTGAGCTGCTGGCCGGCGCCGAGGGCGAGCGCGTTCTGCCACGTGCCCTGCTCGCGGCGAGTGACGAAGCGACTTTTCACGTTGCCGCCGCTCGTCAGGTCATCGACGCTCTGCGAGGCTTGCAGCGTCGTCGTCCAGAAGCTCGTGAGGGCGCCGCGGTAATCGGCCGAGACGGCGCGTGTCGTGAGCCGGTTGCGGAAGTCCGGCGTCGCGTCGGCCGTGAAGTCGGGAGGCGCGAAATCGGCGCCGTCGTAGCGCGCGTTCAATCGCGTCTCGAGGGCATGCACGGCGATGCGGTGGCCGGCCACGGGCGTGTAGCCGAGCTGTATCGAGCCGGCATTACGGGCATAGCCGTCGCGGTCGGGATTGAAGCTCTGGAAGCGGTCGCCGGGAAAGAGCGCCGAGACGCCGCTGCTGCTGTCGCGGCCGATCGAGCCGGCGTAGTCGAAGCCGCCGCTCGCGCCGCTGGCACCGATGCTGCCTTCCCGCGAGCCGTAGCCGCCGACGGCAGCCGCGGCGACGAAGCGCGCCTCGGCGTCGCCACGACGGGTGAAGATCTGGATCACGCCACCGACGGCATCGGCGCCGTAGAGGCTCGAAGCCGGCCCCCGCAACACCTCGATGCGCTCGACCTGCGCCAGGCTCAGCGCTTCGAGTTCGGCCTGGCCGAGCGTGGCCGAGCCGATGCGCACGCCATCGACGAGGACGACGGTGCTGTTGGTACTCGAACCTCGGATGAAGAAGCCGGTGTTCTGGCCGGGGCCGCCGTTGCGCGCCAGCTGCATGCCTGACTCGCGTCGGATCAGATCCTCGACGGAATCGGCAGTGCTGGCGCGGATCGTCGCCGCGTCGATGACGACGATATCGGCTGCGCTGCGAGACAGCGCCTGCGGCTCGCGGCTGCCGACGACGGCGACCGGGTCGAGCGTCGAGCCGCTGTTGTCGGCGGCGGCCGCGGCGGCGGTTGCGAGAGTGAAGAAGGCAAGCAGGAGCAAGTCGCGACCAGCGCGCGGCGCGGGTGGCGCGGGTAGCGCCGAAGATAAACGGAACATGGTGAAAAGACCTCGACCAGCGGCACACGACCCGCATCCCCGCGGGCGCATGCGAGATGAGCGGAGACGAAGCTCCGCTCGCTTGCTGGCCGGTATCCGGGCTGACGGAGCGACCCCGACGACCTTCCCGAAAACCGAAGTCTTCAGTGGCATGTGCGTCGAGGCTGACGGCGCGCCGCAAAGCGCATCGTCGTCCGCCGTACCGTTGCGGGGGCAGCGCAGTTTGGGCATCGCGTGACGCGAGCCTTCTGCTTCCCGTTTAACTGCAAAGGCATGAACGCCTTCACGGGCACCAACGGCAGGCATTCTAAGCAGCACGTTTCGCGGCCGACCCCCGCCTACAATTCGCCACCCCACTCCTCGCCGGAGCGCCATGTCCAGGATCGAAGATCTCGCAGAGCGGGTCGAGCGCTTGCTCCTGAGGCACGAGGAACTGCAGCGCACGCACGCGCTGCTGACGGCGCAGCTGGCAGCCACCGCGAGTGAGCGCGACAACCTGCGATCGCGCCTGAATGCTGCCCGCAGCCGCATCGACACCCTGCTCGAGCGGCTCCCGCGCGAGCCGGCAGCGCCGGCCGCCGCCGACATCGAAGGCGCTGCCGACGTGCCACTCCGGAGCGTCGGATGAAGCAGGTCGAAGTCACGATCCTCGGCCAGAGCTACATCCTCGGCTGCCCGGATGGCGGAGAGACCTCGCTGCTCGAGGCGGTCGCCGCCGTCGACCGCGAGATGAGCACGATCCGCGACGGCGGCAAGGTCAAGGCGCGTGAGCGCATCGCGGTGCTGGCGGCGCTCAACCTCGCCTTCGCGCTCGCGGAACGACCGCAGCGCCAGGCGCCGGCAGACGACGCTGACGCCGCGACCGACAGCGATAGGGGCTCGACAGCGGGCGTCGATATCGCCGCCCTCGTTCGCCGCATCGACAGCGCCCTCGCCGCCGACGGCAGACTGCTGTGAAGAGTGGGCTTTTTCACGCCCCGATCACGAGCCGCGGCGTAGAATGTTTTTGTCCGTCGCGCTCGCGTGAACTCTATATTTCCTTGAACCGATGCTCGCAAGAGCAAGGGCTTGGAACATCGCCCGGTTGGTGTGATCGTCTCGCGTCAGATGAACCCGAAGCCGGGCTGACCTCGCCCACCTGAACTGCCTGGGTTCAGGAATGCGGTTCACGGTGCGCGTCGGACACCTTATCCCTTACCTCGCTTCGCCATGCACTACTGGTTGATGAAGAGCGAGCCGGGCGAATGCTCGGTCGACGATGTCGCCGCCGCAGCGAAGCACACGGTGCCCTGGATCGGCGTGCGCAACTTCCAGGCGCGCAACTTCATGAAGAACGACATGGCCGTGGGCGATGGCGTTCTCTTCTATCACTCGTCGTGCCCCGAGCCCGGCATCGCCGGCCTCGCCGAGGTCGCGTCGAAGGCCTACGCCGACGCCACCCAGTTCGACGAGAAGAGCCACTACTTCGACGCCAAGTCGCGGCCGGAGGCGCCACGCTGGTGGCACGTCGACGTCAAGCTCGACCGAAAGACGACGCTGCTCTCCCTGGCCGAGATGCGCACGCGTCCCGAGCTGGCGTCGATGCGCGTGCTGGCGCGCGGCAACCGACTCTCGATCACGCCGGTGAGCGACGACGAGTGGCGCGCCGTCAAGCGGCTGCTCGACGCAGCGGCCTGAGCGTTGCCCTGCGGTCTGGCACACCTCTCGCATAGCCGGGCATCATGGGCATCGCGAGCTACATCCGCGAGATCGGCCGCGGCCGCGACGGCGCCCGCTCGCTCGATCGTGCCGAAGCCCACGACCTGATGAGCCAGGTGCTCGACGGCCGCGTCACCGACCTCGAGATCGGCGGCTTCGCGCTGGCGATGCGGATCAAGGGCGAATCGGTCGCCGAGCTGTACGGTTTTCTCGATGCCGCCCACGAACGCTGCATCGCCCTCGCCGCCGATCGGCCGGCGGTCGTGCTGCCCTCGTACAACGGCTCGCGGCGCCTGCCCAACCTCACGGCGCTGCTCGCGATGCTGCTCGCCCGCGAAGGTGTCGACGTGCTCGTCCACGGGCCGGCGCGTGACACCGGACGCGTCACCACCGCCGAGGTCTTTCGCGACCTCGGCCTCACCAACGCCGAGAACGCCGGCGATGTCGAAGCAGCGTGGGCGCGGCGCGAGCCGGCTTTCATCCGCACCGAAGTGCTGTGCCCGTCGCTGGCGAGACTGCTCGCAGTCCGCGCCGTCGTCGGCCTGCGCAATTCCGGGCACACCATCGCCAAGCTGCTGCCAGCGCTGCGCAGCGGGCCGGTGCTGCGCGTCGTCAACTACACGCACCCGGAGTACGGCGTGCTCCTGGCCGAGTTCCTGGCCACGACGGGCGCCAGCGCGATGCTGATGCGTGGCACCGAAGGCGAGCCGGTCGCCGATGCCCGCCGCCAGCAGAAGCTCGACGTCTTCATCGCCGGCGTGGCGCGACCCGACCTCTCGCTCGCTGCCCACGACGGCGTGCTCACCGAAATGCCGGTGCTGCCGCGCGGCAACGACGCGTCGACGACCGCGCGCACCATACAGGCCGTTGTCAGCGGCGCCATCCCGGCGCCGCCCGCGATCACGGCGCAGGTCGATTGCCTGCTCGCCGCGCTCGCCCCATGGGCCGATCCGACACTCCTGAAAGAGGCGTCGAGGCCGCTCGTCGCCCGACAATAATTCCACGTATGAAGCACATCGAGAAACTGAACCGCCTGACCGAGTCGCACGGTGCCCTGAAGCCCGGCAAGGGCATGGTGTCGGGGGTCATCTCTTTCGCGCTGGCATCCCTCTGCTTTCTCGGCGTCCTCGCCTTCCACTTTCCCGAGTACCTGACGACGCCACTGCTGCGCAAGTCCTACAACGTCGACGTCATCCGCCTCGTCATGTTCTGGTCGCTGGTGCTGGCCGGTGGCCTGGCGCTGTTCAACATCGTCAGGGGCCGTGCCCGCTGGCTGGCCTTTGCTGCCTTCGTCCTCATCGGCCTGACGCTCGCGCTCGGCGGCCACAAGGTGCCGGTCAACGACTTCGCCGAAGGCACGCCCTACATCGGCCTCGACTGGTTCATCCTCGATCTGCTCGGCTCGACGCTGATCTTCATCTTCGTCGAAAAGCTGTTCGCGCTCCGGAAGGACCAGCCGGTGTTCCGGCCCGAGTGGCAGACCGACTTCCACCATTTCATCGTCAACCACATGGTGGTGGGCTTCATCCTGCTCGCGACCAACCTGCTCGTTCACAAGTTGTTCGGCTGGGCCGCGCAGGACGGCGTCCGCGCCTGGGTCCAGCACCTGCCGTTCTTCGTCGCCCTGTTCCTGATCGTGCTGGTCGCCGACCTCGTGCAGTACGCCACCCATCGCGCCTATCACGAGGTGCCGGCGCTCTGGCGGCTGCATGCGGTGCACCACAGCGTCAAGAGCATGGACTGGCTGGCCGGATCGAGACAGCACATCCTCGAGCTCATCCTCACCCGCACGCTGGTGCTGGCGCCGATCTTCGTGCTCGGCTTCAGCAAGGAAGTGATCGACACCTACATCGTGATCGTCGGCTTCCAGGCGGTGTTCAACCACGCCAACGTCAGCGTGCGGCTCGGGCCGCTGCGCTACCTCATCGTCACCCCGAACTTCCATCACTGGCATCACTCTCAGGACGAAGAAGGCATCGACCGCAACTACGCCGCCCACTTCGCGTTCATCGACTACGCATTCGGCACAGCGCACAAGGCCGAGCGGCCCTGGCCACGCGAGTACGGCGTGGTCGGCGACTACGTGCCGAACGGCTTCGGCAAGCAGCTGCTGTTTCCGTTCACGTGGAAAGGCTGATCCGGCCGGTGGTCGGCCACCTGATGTACACGCCGACGCCAGCAGCGCCGGCCGACGCGACCTGAGCTCGCCCGCCCGCTTCGACGCCATCGTCGTCGGCGCCGGTGCTGCCGGCCTCTTCTGTGCGGCGCGGGCCAGCCAGCTCGGCCTCAAGGTGCTGCTGCTCGACCACTTCGAGCGCGTCGCCGAGAAGATCCGCATTTCCGGTGGCGGCCGCTGCAACTTCACCAACCGCGAGCTCGACCCGAGCACGCTCGAGCGCTGCTTTGCCAGCGAGAACCCCCACTTCTGCCGCTCGGCGCTGGCCCGGTTCACGCCCGACGACTTCATCTCGATGGTCGATCGCCACGGCATACGCTGGCACGAGAAGCACAAGGGTCAGCTGTTCTGCGACGGTTCGAGCGGCCAGATCATCGACATGCTGCTCGCCGAATGCGCGGCCGGCGCCGTCGAGCACTGGCAGCCGTGCAGCGTCGGCGACACCAGCCACGCCGACGGCTTGTTCCGAGTGGAGACCTCGCGCGGCGAAGTCTCTGCGCCGCGGCTGGTGGTCGCGACGGGCGGCCTGTCGATTCCGAAAATCGGGGCAAGCGACTGGGGCTATCGGGTGGCGCGACGATTCGACCACGCCGTCGTGGAGACGCGGCCGGCACTCGTGCCGTTGGTCTGCTCGGGCGCGCCCTGGCAGCGCTTCGAAGCCCTTGCCGGGCTGTCGCTGCCGGTGCGGGTCTCGACTCTCGCCGAAGGGACCGGAGGTTCGGCCGTTTTCGACGAAGACCTGCTGTTCACGCACCGCGGCCTGAGTGGCCCGGCAGCGTTGCAGATCTCGACCTACTGGCGACCCGGCGAAAGCCTGGCCATCGACCTCGCGCCGGCCACCGACGCGCTGGCCGCACTGGGGTCGGCGAAGTCGTCGGGCCGGCGGCTCGGCGCGGTGTTGGCCGGCGCCTTGCCGCGCCGGCTCGCCGAGGCCTGGCTCGCGGCGAGCCCCGAGCTTGCCGGCCGCCGCGTCGCCGACATCCGCGACGCGGACCTCGCCGCCCTGGTGGCCGAACTGCGCCGCTGGGTCATCGCCCCGGCGGGCACCGAGGGCTATCGCAAGGCCGAGGTCACCGGCGGCGGCGTCGACACACGTGAACTCGATTCCCGCAGCTGCGGGAGCAAGCGGGTGCCTGGCCTGCACTTCATCGGCGAAGTCGTCGACGTGACGGGCTGGCTGGGCGGCTACAACTTCCAGTGGGCCTGGGCGAGCGGCGCTGCCTGTGCGGCGGCGATGGCCGCCCCTGGCGGAGCCCCGCACACCGGGCTATAATGTTGGGCTGTCCAGATATCTGCCGCTTCACACAAGCTAACAACGATGACCACCATCCGAGTCAAAGAAAACGAACCTTTCGACGTTGCGCTTCGCCGCTTCAAGCGCACCATCGAGAAGCTCGGCCTGCTCACCGACCTGCGCGCGAGGGAGTTCTACGAAAAGCCCACCGCCGAGCGCAAGCGCAAGAAGGCAGCTGCGGTGAAGCGTCACTTCAAGCGCGTTCGCAGCATGCAGCTGCCCAAGAAACTGTTCTGAGGTCGCCCGAGCGCATGCCGACGAAGCCCGCAGACCGCGGGCTTCTTTGCTTGTGCACCGACCCTGAACCCGATCGGATTCACTGCCCCATGAGTGCTCTCAAGGACCGCATCACGGAAGACATGAAGACCGCCATGCGCGCGAAGAATGCGCCGCGACTGCTGACGATCCGCGGCCTGCTCGCGGCGGTCAAGCAGCGCGAGATCGACGAGCGAATCGAGCTCGACGACGCTGCAGTCACCGCCATCGTCGACAAGCTCGTCAAGCAGCGCAAGGACTCGATCCAGCAGTTCACCGCCGGTGGCCGCCAGGATCTCGTCGACAAGGAGCAGGGCGAACTCAGCCTGCTCGAGGCCTACCTGCCGGCACGGCTGAGCGAGCGCGAGATCGCTGCGGAAGTGGCTGCGCTCATCGCCGAGACGGGCGCTGCGGGCCCTGCCGACATGGGCAAGGCGATGGCTGCCGCGCGTTCGCGCCTTTCCGGGCTTGCAGACATGGGCCTCGTCTCCGCCGCCGTCAAGGCCGCGCTGGCACGCTGACGCCATGACCCTCCAGGTGCAACGCCTCTCCGCCGGCGTGTCGGTCGCGCCGCAGCTCGGACCCGAAGCGATGAGCGAGGCGGCCGCGGCCGGATTTCGCAGCGTCGTCAACAACCGGCCCGACTTCGAAGGCGGCCCATCGCAGCCGACGTCGGCCGCCGTCGAGGCGGCAGCTCGAGCGGCCGGGTTGGAGTACGTGTTCCTGCCGGTCGCAGGTGGCTACCAAAGCCCTGAAGAGATTGCCCGCTTCGCCGAATTGATGAAGACGCTGCCCCGGCCCATCCTCGCCTTCTGCCGCTCGGGCGCGCGCTCGGGCCGGCTTTTCAGCGCCGCCTCGGCCCTGCCCTAAGGGCTTTCCCGATCGCGCTGCGGCGAGCGCCGTCGCGCTGCGGTCGGCAGATACATTAGCGCGTCCGCGGCCGCCGGCACTCCTGCTCTGGCCGCCGCTCAACTCCTGCGCCATTCCATGCGACCGCTGCTCGCCTTCGCCAAGGCCATCGACTGGCTCAACGACCGTTTCGCTTGGCTCGCCGAGTGGGCGGTGTTCCTGTCGTGCTTCATCAGCGCCGGCAACGCCCTCGTGCGCTACCTGTTCGACTCGAGCTCGAACGGCCTGCTCGAGATCCAGTGGTACATGTTCGCCGCCTGCGTCATGTTCGGCGCATCGCAGGTGCTGCGCGTCAACGAGCATGTCCGCGTCGACATCATCTACGCGCGCCTGTCTGGCCACGGCAAGGTCTACATCGACCTGTTCGGGCTCGTCTTCTTCCTGCTCCCGGTGATGATCGCCATGGTCTGGTTCTCGCTGCCGCTCTTCCTGCGCATGTACACGAGCGGCGAGATGTCGAACAACGCCGGCGGCCTCGTCCGCTGGCCGGCGATGCTGACGCTGCCGCTCGGCTTCTCGCTGGTGCTGCTGCAGGGCGTCTCGGAGATCATCAAGCGCGTGGCCTGGCTCATGCACCTCCACGAGATGGACACGCACTATGAGAGACCGCTCCAGTGATCAGCATGGAGCACTTCCCGCCCGTGATGTTCGCGGGCCTGATCCTGGTGATGCTGATCGGCTTCCCGGTCGCCTTCTCACTCGCCGCGCTCGGCCTCGTGTGCGGCTTCTACGCCGTCTCGCAAGGCTGGTTCCCACCCGAGTTCATGAGCGCCCTGCCGCTCAACGTCTTCGGCATCCTCTCCAACGACCTGCTGCTGGCGATCCCGTTCTTCACGCTGATGGGCACCATTCTCGAGAAGTGCGGCCTCGCCGAGGACATGCTCGACTCGATGGGTCAGCTCTTCGGCCCGGTGCGCGGCGGCCTCGGTTACTCGGTCATCATCGTCGGCTTCATCCTCGGCGCCATCACCGGCACGGTCGCCGGCCAGGTCATCGCGATGGCGATGATCTCGCTGCCGGTGATGATGCGCTACGGCTACAACATGCGATACGCCACCGGCGTGCTCGCCGCCTCCGGCACGATCACCCAACTGGTGCCACCGTCGCTGGTTCTGGTGGTCCTCGCCGACCAGCTCGGCCGCTCGGTCGGCGACATGTACAAGGGCGCCTGGGGTCCGTCGATCCTCCAAATCCTGATCTTCGCGCTCTACACCTTCGCAGTCAGCCGCATCAGGCCATCGCACGTGCCCGGGGTGCCGAAAGAGGCGCGCACGCTCGACGGCTGGGCCCTCTGGAAGAAGTGCCTGCGCGGGATCATCCCGTCGGCCATCCTGATCTTCGCGGTGCTCGGCAGCATGGGCGGCCTGCCCGGCATCGATACTGCAATCGCAACGCCGACGGAGGCCGGCGCCATGGGCGCGGTCGGTGCCTTCATCCTGGCCGGCCTGCACGGCCGCCTCAACTGGCCGCTGATCAAGGCGGCCATGACCGGCACCATGCGCATCACCGCGATGGTCGTCTTCATTCTGGTCGGCTCGCGCGTGTTCTCTCTGGTGTTCCAGGGCGTCGAGGGCGGCCGGTGGATCGAGCACATCCTGTCGGGCCTGCCGGGTGGAAAGATCGGCTTCCTGATCGCCGTCAACATCTTCATCTTCTTCCTCGCCTTCTTCCTCGACTTCTTCGAGATCGCTTTCATCATCCTGCCCTTCCTCGCGCCGGTGGCCGACAAGATGGGCATCGACATGATCTGGTTCGGCGTGATGATCTGCGTGAACATGCAGACCAGCTTCATGCATCCGCCGTTCGGCTTCGCGCTGTTCTACCTGCGCGGCATCGCCGATACGCTCTTCAAGAACGGCGCGCTACCGGCACGCGTGCTCTCGAGCGACATCTACCTCGGCGCCATTCCCTGGGTGGCGATGCAGCTGCTGCTCGTCGCCATCGTCATCTTCGTGCCCGAGACGGTGACGGCGTTTCTCGACAAGGAAAAGCCGGTCGACATGAACAAGGCGACCGACATGCTGCAGCAGATGGGTCGCCGCTCCGGCGATTCAGGCCCCGGCGCGGCGACGCCGTCGGCTTCGTCGCCCGCGGGCACCGCGTCGACGCCCACGGAGGGATCCTCGAACGACGACGCCATGGACGCGGTTCGCCGTGCCCTGCAGCAGGACGCGCCGAAGCCGCCCTGACAGCAGATGCAGAAAAGCCCCGCGGCTCGCGCCAGCGGGGCTTTTCAGGAGCGCCGGGGATCAGAGCTTCTGGCTCTGCATGAAGTCGTCGAAGCCTGCTTCGGTGAAGCGGAACCAAAGGTTCGAGTCGCGGCGGAAGTTCGCGTAGTCGGCGTAGATCTTCTTCCAGGCCGGATTGCTCGCATTGAGCTCGCTGTAGACGTCGCCGGCCGCTTTGAACGACTGCTCCATCATGTCCTTCGGGAAGCGGAACAGCTTGGTACCGGCGCCTACGAGCGTCTTCAGCGCCTGCGGGTTGCGGGCGTCGTACTTCGCCTGCATCTCCACGTGGGCGTGCGATGCCGCCGCTTCCACCATCGCCTTGTATTCGGGCGACAAGCCCTCCCAGGCCTTACTGTTGATGAAGAAGTCGAGCTGCGGGCCGCCTTCCCACCAGCCAGGGTAGTAGTAGTTCGGCGCGACCTTGTTGAAGCCGAGCTTCAGGTCGTCGTAGGGACCGACCCACTCCGCCGCGTCGATGGTGCCCTTCTCGAGCGCCGAATAGATCTCGCCCCCGGGGATGCTTTGCGGCACGCCGCCGATGCGCTCGATGATCTTGCCGCCGAAGCCGCCGATGCGGAACTTCAGGCCCTTCATGTCGGCGACCGACTTCAGTTCCTTGCGAAACCAGCCGCCCATCTGGGCGCCGGTGTTGCCGCCGGGAAAATTGACGATGTTGAACTGGGCATAGAACTCGCGCATCAGCTTCAGGCCGTTGCCTTCGTACATCCACGCCGTCATCTGCCGGGAGTTGAGGCCGAACGGAATTGCGCATCCGAGCGCGAAGGTCGCGTCCTTGCCGAAGAAGTAGTAGGGCGCGGTGTGCGCGACCTCGACCGTCGCCGCCTGGACGCCGTCGACGACGCCGAAGGCCGGCATCAGTTCGCCGGCGGCGTGGGTCGAGATCTGGAACTTGCCGGACGTCATGTCGCTGAGCTTCTTGGCGAAGACGTCGGCTGCGCCGAAGATCGTGTCGAGCGACTTCGGAAAGCTCGACGCCAGGCGCCAGCGGATCGTGGCCTGGGCGTGGACGATGGCCGGCGCCGCGCCGGCGGCCACGATGCCGGCAATTCCTGAGTTGCGGATGAAGGAACGACGCTGCATGAATGGTCTCCGAAAGGCTCGCGAGGAATTCGGAGCGCGCCGGATTCTAGGAAGCAGCGCCGAGGGCGCTCCACGGGGATTTACCCGCGATGGACCGCCCGTCAGGCACCCGCGATCTTCATCCGCTCGATGAGCACCGAGCCGATCGTCCGACTGCCCGAGGTGTAGGCGTCGGCACCGACTGCGACGATGCGCGAGAGCATCTCGCGCAGGTTGCCGGCGATGGTGACTTCGTGCACCGGGTACTTGATCTTCCCGCCCTCGACCCAGAAGCCGGCGGCGCCGCGCGAGTAGTCGCCGGTGACGTAGTTCACGCCCTGGCCCATGAGCTCGATGACGAAGAGGCCGCGGCCGAGCTTCCTCAGCATCGCCTGAAGATCGTCGCCGGGTGCGGTGAGGCGCGAGGTCATGCTGAGGTTGTGCGAGCCGCCGGCGTGGCCGGTCGTTCGCATGCCGAGCTTCCTCGCCGAATACGTCGACAGGAAGTAGCTGGCGACGACGCCGGCATCGACCACATGAGCGCTGCGCGTCGTCACGCCTTCGTCGTCGAACGGCGCACTGCCCTTGCCGCGCAACAGGTGCGGGTCCTCGCGGATGTCGATGTGCGCGGGCAGCACGCGGGTGCCGAGGCTGTCGAGCAGGAACGACGACTTGCGATAGAGCGCGCCGCCGCTCGTGGCCTGCACGTAGGCGCCGAGCAGGCCGGCGGCGAGCGAGGATTCGTAGAGCACCGGCACTTCGCAGGTCTTGATTTTCCTGGAGCCGAGCCGCGACAGCGCCCGCTCGGCGGCGTAGCGGCCGACGGCCTCGGGCGCGGCCAGCTCGTCGGGCGAGCGCATCGACGAGTACCAGGCGTCGCGCTGCATGTCGTCGCCACCCTTGCCGGGCAACGACGCGATCGGCGCCACCGAGAGCGAGTGGCGCGAGCTGGCGTAGCCCGCACCGAAGCCGCGCGTGTTGGCCGAGTAGAAATGCGACTGCTGTGCCGACACGCCGGCGCCTTCGGAGTTGGTGATGCGCGCGTCGACCTCCAGCGCCGCTGCTTCGCATCGCTTTGCGAGCTCGATCGCGCGCTCGGCGTCGATCGCCCAGGGATGGAAGAGGTCGAGGTCGCGGCGGGCGACGCTGCCGGCGGCGAGGTCGGCCGCATCGGGCAGGCCGGCGGCCGGGTCTTCCGCGGTGAAGCGGGCGATGTCGTGCGCGGCCTTGACGGTCTGCTCGAGTGCTGCCGGCGAGAAGTCCGACGAGCTGGCGTTGCCGCGACGCTGGCCGACGTAGACCGTGATGCTGATCGACTTGTCGCGGTTGCGCTCGACGTTCTCAGTCTCGCCCTTTCGCACCGACACCGACAGGCCGACGCCCTCGGACACCTCGGCAACAGCGTCGCTGGCGCCGAGCGTGCGCGCCGTCGCCAGCGCCGAATCGACGAGGACCTTGAACTGCTCGCGCGAGTAGGCGAACCCGGTCCCCGACGAGGCAGAAGCGGCACGTGATTTGGTACGGGAGGGCATCGAACTATGATACCGGCGCCCCTGCAGGCCGCCGCGCCCTGCGGCCCTGTGAGCGGACTCGCAAACCCTGATTCCCGCCATGCCCGAGCGTCGCCCTGCCGAGCCTCCGATCGACGACAGCGGCACCTCGATGAGCGCCGAGACGGCGCGCATGCTGCGGCCCAGCAAGACCCGCCTCAAGCAGGAGTCGCACGACCTGCAGGCGCTCGGCGTCGCCCTGCTCGACTTCACCGACGAGCGCTTGCTGGTCCTCGGCCTCAGCGAGCCCCTCGTCGACGCGATCCGCGCCGGCCGCCGCATCACTGCCCACGAAGGCCGGCGGCGGCAGCTGCAGCTGATCGGCAAGCTGATGCGCGGCGCCGACGCGGCCGCGATCCGCGAGGCGGTCGCGCACTCGCAGATCGGCCACGCCCACGACACCCTGGCGCTGCATCGCGCCGAGCGCTGGCGCGCCGAACTGATCGCAGCCGACGAGGCGACGACGCGCTTCGCCACCGCTCACGCGGGCGCCGACCTCCAGCAGTTGCGAGCCCTCGTGCGCAATGCCAGGAAGGACGCATCGCGCATTGCCGAAGAGCGCAGCGGCCGCGCCTACCGCGAGTTGTTCCAGTTCATCCGCGAGCACGAAGAACGTGGCTGACATCCAGCACGACCACGTCCGCATCGGCCTCGTCTCCGTGAGCGACCGCGCCTCGGCCGGCGTCTACGAAGACAAAGGCATTCCCGCCATGCGCGACTGGATCGGCCGCGCCTTGCTCAACACCATCGACTGGCAGCCGCGCCTCATCGCCGACGACGAGGCGACGATCAGCGCGACCTTGCGCGAGCTCGTCGACGAGCGCGGCTGCGACCTCGTGCTGACGACCGGTGGCACCGGGCCGGCGCCGCGCGACGTCACGCCGGAAGCGACGCTCGCCGTCGCCACCAAGGTGATGCCCGGCTTCGGCGAACAAATGCGGCGCATCTCGCTGGCCTTCGTGCCGACGGCGATCCTGTCGCGGCAGGTCGCCGTGGTCCGCGGCCGAGCGCTCATCGTCAACCTGCCCGGTCAGCCGAAGTCGATCGCGGAGACGCTCGAAGGCCTGCGCGACGCAGCGCCGCCCGTGCCCGGCATCTTTGCCGCGATGCCTTACTGCATCGACCTCATCGGCGGCCCGTACCTCGAGACAGACGATGCGATCTGCAAGGCGTTCCGGCCCAAGTCGGCCGTGCGCACGAGGTCACCGGACTAGCCGGTTCAGACCTTCGGCGTCGAAGTTCTCGGTCGTCTGCGCTTCGCCGGGCACGCAGTCGGGTGTCGGCAATTCGCGGCTGCGTCCAGAGAGCTTCTCGATCGATTGCCAGAGCAGCGCAATCTGATGTTCGTGAGCCGAAGCGTTGTCGATCAGGCTCTTCATGGCCAGGGACACCGGATCGTCGCCCTGTGTCACGCCGTAAGCCGAAAAACCCATCCGCGCCGCCGTTTCTTCACGCTCTGCGTCGGCTCTTTTGAGGACGATGCGAGCCGGGATCCCGACTGCGGTCGCCCCCGGCGGGACGGCCTGCAGCAGCACTGCATTGCTGCCGACGCGAGCGCCGTCGCCCACGGTAAAGCCACCGAGCACCTTGGCCCCTGCACTGACGATCACGCCCTTGCCGAGCGTCGGATGGCGCTTGGCGCCCGTGGTCAGCGAGGTGCCGCCGAGCGTGACGCCCTGGTAGATCGTGCAGTCGTCGCCGACCTCTGCGGTCTCTCCGATGACCAGACCCATGCCGTGATCGATGAAGACCCGCCGGCCGAGCTTTGCGCCAGGATGGATCTCGATGCCGGTGAGAAAGCGCGCCACGTGCGAGACGAATCGCGCCATCCAATGAAATCCGTGTCCGAGCCACCAGGCGGCATGGCGGTGCAGCACCACCGCGTGCAGCCCCGGATAGCACGTGAGAACTTCCCACGACGACCGGGCTGCCGGGTCGCGCTCGCGGACGCAGGCGATGTCTTCGCGCAGTCGATCGAACATGCTTTTCATCTTAGCGGCGTTGCGCCGCAGCCGCTCGCGCGATGCCGCGCAGGATGTGGACCTCTTCCTCGCTGAGGCCGCTGCGATTGGCGAGGCGATGCAGTCGGGCGACGAGCTTCTTCGGCGCGGCCGGATCGAGGAAGCCGATGGCCTCGAGCGTCTCGCGCCAATGCTCGACGAGGCCGGCGACGGCGACCGCGTCGGCCAGCCTTGGATCGCTGCTTCGTGCCGGCGCCGGGAAGCCGCCCGTCGCCTGGCGCCAGTCGTAGGCGAGCAGCTGCACGGCCTGGGCGAGATTGAGCGAGCCGTAGTCGGGCGCGGTCGGGATCGTGACGCAGGCGTGGCAGGCGTAGACGTCGTCGTTGCCGAGTCCGAAGCGCTCCGAGCCGAATACGAGCGCGACGCGATGCTTGCTCACTGCGAGCTCGGCGAAGAGCGCACGCGGCGCCCGGTTCGGCGGCCCGAAGTCGCGCGCAGTCATCGCCGTGGCGCAGGCGAAGGTGATGCCGTCGAGCGCCTCCGCGAGCGTGGCGACGACGCGTGCCGACGCGAGCACGTCGGTGGCGCCGCTGGCCATCGCCACGGCTTCGTCGCGCTGCAGCACGTCGGCGAAGCGCGGCGCCACCAGCACGAGATCCGCGAAGCCCATCACCTTCATGGCCCGCGCCGCCGCGCCGACGTTGCCTGCATGGCTGGGGCCGACGAGGACGAAGCGGGTGGGATCGGCAGTCATGGGCGGCTAAAATTGGCGGTTGATTGTCATGCTGTGCGCAGCGAAGGACACCGCCTCCCATGTCGCAAGCGCTGCACCCCATGCTCAACACCGCCATCAAGGCGGCCCGCGCCGCCGGGGCGATCATCAACCGCGCTTCGCTCGATCTCGACCGGCTTCAGGTCAACACCAAGGCACCGAACGACTTCGTCACCGAGGTCGATCATGCGGCCGAGGCGGCCGTCATCGACATCCTGCTCGGCGCCTATCCGGGCCACGGCATCCTCGCCGAGGAGTCTGGGAGCACGCGCGGCGCGCCGCACAGCGAATACGTCTGGATCATCGATCCGCTCGACGGCACCACCAACTTCATCCACGGCCTGCCGACCTACGCGGTCTCGATCGCGCTCGCTTTTCGCAATCAGGTCCAGCAGGCGGTCGTCTACGACCCGGCGAGGAACGACCTCTTCTTCGCTTCCAAAGGCCGCGGCGCCTTCCTCAACGACAAGCGCCTGCGCGTTTCCAAGCGGACGCGCCTGGCCGATGGCCTGATCGGCACCGGCTTCCCCTTTCGCAAAGGCGACGACTTCAAGCGCTACATGAAGATGCTCGAGACCATGATGCAGAGCTGCGCCGGCATCCGCCGGCCGGGCGCCGCGGCGCTCGACCTGTGCTACGTCGCCGCCGGCTGGTACGACGGCTTCTTCGAGACCGGCCTCAGCCCCTGGGACGTCGCCGCCGGATCGCTGCTCGTCACCGAAGCAGGTGGTCTGGTCGGCAACTTCACCGGCGACGCCGACTTCCTGCACCAGCGCGAAGTCGTCGCCGGGGCGCCGAAGATCTACGGCCAGATGGTGACGATCCTGGCGCCGTACACATCGATCGGTACCGCGGAGGACAGCGGCGCCGCCGGCGCCTGACCCGTCGTGGTCCCGAGGTGCTGGGCGATACTCGCGGCCCCCATGCTCAGAGGCTGTCCATGTTCCGGTTCACCCTGCTTTCATCCGTCATGGCCGCGGCTCTCATGAGCGCCGCGGCCCACGCCCAGGACCGGCTGCCGACGATCCCGCCGGCGCAGTACACCGACGAACAGCGCCAGGCTGCCGCCGACTTCCTGGCCACCCGCAAGGTGCCGGTGTTCGGTCCCTTCGAGCCGCTGATGCACAGCCCCCAGGTGATGACGCAGGCGCGCTCCATGGGCGACTACCTGCGCTATCAGTCGGCCATCGGCAACACGCTGAGCGAGCTGGCCATCCTCGTCACAGCGCGCGAGTGGACGCAGGACTACGAGTGGTACGTGCACCACCCGATAGCGCTCAAGGCCGGCATCAAGCCCGAGATCGCCGACGCGATCGCCGAAGGCCGGCGCCCCACGGGCATGAGCGACGACGAGGAGATCGTCTACGAATTCGCCACCGAGCTGCTGAAGACCAAGCAGGTCTCGAACCGCACCTTCGAGCGCGCCAAGGCCCGGTTCGGCGCCAAGGGCATCGTCGACCTGACGGGCATCACCGGCTACTACACCCTGCTGGCCATGCAGCTCAACACCGCCCAGTACGCCATACCCAAGGACGGGAAGAAGCTGCCCCGTCTGCCCGGCTGAGGGCTGCGCCCGTGGCCGATCTGTCGGCACACACGCCGATGATGCAGCAGTGGCTGCGCATCAAGGCCGATCATCCCGACACGCTCGTCTTCTACCGGATGGGCGATTTCTACGAGCTCTTCCACGACGACGCGAAGAAGGCGCACCGCCTCCTCGACATCACCCTGACGACGCGCGGCGCCAGTGCCGGCGAGCCGATCTCGATGGCCGGCGTGCCGTACCACGCGGTCGACGCCTACCTGGCCCGGCTCGTGAAGCTCGGCGAGTCGGTCGCGATCTGCGAGCAGGTCGGCGAAGTCGGTGCGAGCAAGGGGCCGGTCGAGCGCAAGGTGGTTCGCATCGTCACGCCGGGGACGCTGACCGAGAGCAACCTGCTCGCCGAGAAGAGCGACGCCGTGCTGCTCGCAGTGGCGGGTCGCGGCGAGCGCTTCGGGTTGGCGTGGACGGCGCTGTCGCAAGGCGAGGTCGGCCTCGCCGAGTGCAGCGCCCGCGAGTTGCCGGGCTGGCTGGCGCGGCTGGCGCCGGCCGAGGTCGTCGCCGGCGACGAGCTGCCAGCCGGAGTCATCGACACGATGACGACGACGCTGACGCAACGCCCGCCTTGGCAGTTCGACGCCGGTCTCGGCGAGCGCAAGCTCTGCACGCAACTTCGGATCGCCTCGCTCGCCGCCTTCGGCGCCACCGAGCTCCACCTCGCCCAGGCTGCCGCCGGGGCCCTGCTCGCCTACGCCGAGCACACCCAGGGCCGCGCCCTCGCCCATTTGCACCGGCTCGTCGTTCAGAAGAGCAGCGACCTGATCGACCTGCCGCCGGCCACCCACCGCAACCTCGAGCTGACGCGAACGCTGCGCGGCCACGACGCGCCGACGCTGTTCTCGCTGCTCGACCGCTGCAGCACCGGCATGGGCAGTCGCGCGCTCAGGCAGTGGCTGACGCGGCCGCTGCGCGATCGCCGCGTCGCCAGCGATCGCCACGACGCCATCGACGCGCTGCACGGCGGCGACCTCGTAGCGCTGCGCGAGTCGCTTCGCCATCTCGCCGACGTCGAGCGCATTGGCGCCCGCATCGCCCTGCGCCAGGCGCGGCCGCGCGAGCTCGCCGGCCTGCGTGCGACGCTGCAGGCGCTGCCAGCCATCGTCGCGAAGCTGCCGGCGTCGCGCTGCGTGCTGATCGACATGCTGGCCGAGGGCCTGGCACCGTCGCCCGCCATCGCCGCGCTGCTCGCAGCGACACTCGCCAACGAGCCGGCAGCGCAACTGCGCGACGGCGGCGTCATCGCCGCCGGCCACGACCCGGCACTCGACGAGCTTCGCGCCATCGGCCGCGGTAGCGACGCCTTCCTGATCGAGCTCGAGGCGCGCGAGCGCGAGCGCTCCGGCATCGCCAGCCTGCGCGTGCAGTTCAACCGCGTCCACGGCTACTTCATCGAGGTCTCGCAGGCGCAGGCGGCGAACGTGCCCGCCGACTATCGGCGGCGGCAGACCATGAAGAACGCCGAGCGCTTCATCACGCCCGAGCTGAAGGCCTACGAAGACAAGGCGCTGTCGGCCGGCGAGCGCTGCCTGGCGCGCGAGAAGGAACTCTACGAAGCGCTGCTCGACGGCCTCGCGCCGCACCTCGAGGCGCTCTCTGCCGCGGCCCGCTCGCTCGCCGCCGTCGACGCGCTCGCGGCGTTGGCCGACGGCGCGCGCCGCTTCGACTGGTGCCGGCCGCGCTTCGTCAAGGAGCCCTGCATCGAGATCGAGAAGGGCCGCCATCCAGTCGTCGAGTCGCGCCTCGCCGAGAGCGGCAAGCCCTTCATCGCCAACGACTGCCGGCTCGATGCGAAGCGGCGGATGCTCGTCGTCACCGGCCCGAACATGGGCGGCAAGAGCACCTTCATGCGCCAGGTCGCGCTGATCGCACTGATGGCGTCGATGGGCTCGTTCGTGCCGGCTGCGAGCTGCCGCCTCGGCCCGATCGACGCCTTGCATACGCGCATCGGTGCCGCCGACGATCTCGCCAACGCGCAGTCGACCTTCATGGTCGAAATGACCGAGGCGGCCGCGATTATCCACTCGGCGACCGAGCACTCGCTGGTGCTCATGGACGAGATCGGCCGCGGCACCTCGACCTTCGACGGCCTGGCGCTGGCCGGCGCCATCGCCCACCACCTGCACGACCGCAACCGCTCGTTCACGCTGTTCGCCACGCACTACTTCGAGCTCACCGAATTTCCGCTGCGCCACGAGCGCGCCGTCAACGTTCACGTCGGCGCCGTCGAGAGCGGTGACGAGATCGCCTTCCTGCACGAGATCGAGCCGGGGCCGGCGAGCCGCAGCTTCGGCGTCCAGGTGGCGCGTCTGGCGGGCATGCCGGCGCCGCTGCTGCGCCACGCCCGCGCCACGCTCGACGGCCTCGAGGCCGAGCGCGTCGCCCGGCAGCCGCAGGTCGATCTCTTCATGGCGGCGGCATCGGCAGTCGATGCGGCGAGCGAGCCGCCGCCGGTCGTGGCGAATGACGCACTGGCCGCCGCCGTCGCTGACCTCGACCCCGATATCCTCACGCCACGGCAGGCGCTCGACGCGCTCTACCGCCTCAAAGAACTCCACCGGGACGCCCCATGACCTATTGCGTAGGCGTCAAGCTCGACGCCGGCCTCGTCTTCCTCAGCGATTCGCGCACGAACGCGGGACTCGACCAGATCGGCACCTTCCGGAAGATGATGATCTACGAGCGGCCGGGCGACCGCTTCATGGTCATGCTCTCGGCCGGCAACCTCTCCATCTCGCAGCAGGTGCGCGAGATCCTGCAGGTCGAACAGATCGACGACGGCGACAAGCCGCCGATCACCATCTGGAACGCCACCAGCATGTTCGACGCCGCCCGCGTGCTCGGTGCGGCCATCCGCCGCATCCACGACCAGGACGGCGCTGCATTGAAGAAGTCGGGCCTCGACTTCAACGCCTCGATGATCTTCGGCGGCCAGATCCAGGGCGAGGCGATGCGCCTCTTCCTCGTCTACTCGGCCGGCAACTTCATCGAGGCGACGCGCGAGACCTGCTTCTTCCAGGTCGGCGAATCGAAGTACGGCAAGCCCGTGCTCGACCGAATGATGCGGCCGTCGACACCGCTCGACGAGGCCGCCAAGTGCGTGCTGGTGTCGATGGATTCGACCCTGAAGTCGAACCTCTCGGTCGGCCTGCCGCTCGACCTCGTCGTCTACGAGGCCGACAAGCTCGAGAGCTCGCAGGTCGTCTGCATCGACGAGCGCAATCCCTATTTCCAGATGATCCGCACGACCTGGGGCGACAAGCTGCGCGATGTCTTCGAGTCGATCGACGATCCGCAGTGGAATGCCGGCACCGCGGCGCAGGCGCCGCTCTGCGTGCCGTCGCAGCGCTACGAGGCGATGAAGAAGATCACCCATCCCGCGGAAAAACTGGTCTGACGCAAGGGCGAGGCACGCGCGACCCCCACCTATAATCGCGCTTTACCACCATGCCATTCGCACGAGCGTGCGCGTGGCGAACGCAATGACCAAGTTCGTCTTCGTCACCGGCGGTGTGGTGTCCTCGCTGGGCAAGGGCATCGCGTCTGCGTCGCTCGCCGCGATACTCGAGTCGCGGGGCCTCAAAGTCACCCTCATCAAGCTCGATCCGTACCTCAACGTCGACCCGGGCACGATGTCGCCGTTCCAGCACGGCGAGGTCTTCGTAACCGACGACGGCGCCGAGACCGACCTCGACCTCGGCCACTACGAGCGCTTCATCACCACGCGGATGAAGAAGACCAACAACTTCACCGCCGGCCGCATCTACCAGAGCGTGCTCGAGAAAGAG
>Ga0123338_10000982_pt1 | contig 28103 bp, 26 predicted proteins | sample grotaG_FD_89793 | JGI IMG/M metagenome (GOLD analysis project Ga0123338, IMG submission 89793) | Glacier valley bacterial and archeal communities from Borup Fiord, Nunavut, Canada, to study Microbial Dark Matter (Phase II) -... | ecosystem: Environmental > Aquatic > Freshwater > Ice > Glacier ...
CGCTGCCGAAGTGGAAGCGCAATGAATCGCCACGCGTGGTAGTGATCGGCGATACGGGGTGCCGCGTGAAGTTGGGTTCAGACGATCCCACGCAGACCACCGGCGCCGCCACATGGAACTTGCAGAACTGTTTGAGCCCCAAGGATTGGCCGTTTCAGGAAGTGGCAATCCAGGCTGCCGCGACGCAACCCAATCTGGTCATCCATGTGGGCGATTATCTCTATCGCGAAAAGAACTGCGCGGGCGTCAAAGATTGCCCAGGCGGCCCTACCGGCGACACCTTCGACACCTGGGAAGCGGATTTTTTTGAGCCTGCCCGCGCCCTTCTGCAAACGGCCCCCTGGGTGTTTGTGCGCGGTAACCATGAAAGCTGCGGGCGGGCGGGCAACGGTTGGTTCAGTTTGCTGGATCCCAGGCTCGCTTCCACCTGCTCCGTTTTTTCAGATCCTTACGTGCTGCAAGCGGGCAAACTGCCGCTGGTTGTCATAGACGATTCCACCGCGACGGACTCTGCTTGTCGTGCCCATGACACGGCTTGCAACGCGCAGTTCGCCACCGAAGTGGAGAAGTTCACCATGCAGTTCCGCACCATTTCAGGCTGGAATTTGCAAGACGCCTGGATGCTGTCGCACCGGCCCGCCTGGTCTTTGAAGACTGCGGGCGATAGTCGGGGAGATGGAGTGCAAGTGCTGAACGCGGTGCTCGAAGCCGCGTGGGACCAGGCCCGCCCGCAAGGCGTGGAACTGCTCTTGGCCGGGCACACTCACGTGTTTGAGATGATCGGCTTTGCAACCGCATCCGGCCATGCAACGCAGTTGGTGATCGGCAACAGCGGCACCAAGCTTGCGCCGAGGGTGAAGTACGATGCCAAATCGGCCAGCGTCAAGCGCGCGTCCATTCAGGATTTTCGCGGCATTCAGGATTTCGGCTTCACCACGCTGACGCCGGAGGCGGACACATGGCGAGTGGAGGCGCACGACCGCACCGGGAAAATTCAATTCGCCTGCACTCTGCCGTTTACCGGCGCGCGCTGTGGCCAGTAGCGTGGACGCATTCCGCTCTCATGTGCACGTGGTGCTGTGCCAACCACGCAACCCACTCAATATCGGTGCAGCCGCGCGCGCGGTCGCCAACTTCGCTTGCGGCGGATTGCGCTTGGTGACCCCGTTCGACCTTGCCTTTCGTGAAGCAGTCTCCGCCGTGGGTGGCGCGCAAGTACTGCGCGACGCGCGTGTGTTCGAGAACATCGCCGAAGCAGTCTCGGATTGCGGCCTGGTCGTGGGCACGACAGCAGTAGGCCATCGCGAATTACAACACCCCTTACGTTCCATCGAACAGGCCGGCCCTGCCCTTCGCGACGCAGCGATGTCAGGGCCCCTGGCGCTTCTCTTCGGCTCAGAAAAGTTTGGCCTGACCAATGATGAACTGAGCCATTGCCACTGGCTCACGCACATTGCCACGTCCCCGGAAACGCCGTCTATGAATCTGGGCCAAGCCGTCGCGGTCTGCCTGCATGAAGTGGTGCGTGAACAGATGCCTGCGCCGCTGCCGCCGCATGGTAAGCCCATGGGCGGTGCGGATGCCGAACAGCTTACGGTCATGCTGCTGGAAGTGTTGCGCGAAAGCGGCTACACCAATCGCATCGTGGCCGATTCCCTGGAACGCAAAGTCAGAAGATTCCTTCGCCGGGCTAACTTCGCGAATCGGGACGCGCCTCTGCTGCTGGGCATGCTCCGGCAAATTCTCTGGAGATTCAAACAGTGAACTATCTGGAGAGCGAAGAAGCGCTCACGGAGTTTATCGCGGCCTTCGAAAATGGCACGTACCCTGGTGCGCAATGGAAGCACGCCGAACATCTGGTTCTTGCCGCCTGCCTACCTGTACGACATGCCATTAAAGCGGCGACCGACCGGGATCGCGGCCTTTCCCGCGCTGCCTCGGCGCGCGCCATTGTGGACCGTTTCGCTCCGCGCCGCGATCTTTTTCGCGACTATTACAGCTTCGATCTGTTAGCATCTCGCGATGCCAGTGCGCGCTGGATACCGCCAGATCGCGCCCCGAAGTAACTAGTTAAACGGCGGCGGTTCCGGCTTGGTGGAATCGGGCGGCTGTTCGTCCATCATGCCGGGACGCCGCTTCGGCTTCGGCTTGGGGCTGCTGCCGAAGAGCAGCGTCACGTCCACCACATGAGTCTGGTCGTTGCGCGCGGTTACCGCCTTGGTGGCGCCCAGCCCGTCGAACAGCCCGTCTTCCCGAATTCTCTTCAGAAAGTAATCCGCGTATTGCGCGTTGAAGGGCTTGCCCTCACCCACAATCCACATCTTGCGCACCACTGGCTCACTATTCAGGTCCAGGCCTTCGATAGTCAATTTGCCCATCGTGAACTGCGGCCCCGGCGCCATTTGCGCCACCACTTCCACCGTCTTGGCCTTGTCGTCTATCTGACGTTCGAGCGTCCCCTGCACTTCCAAATAGCCGTTGCGCTTCATCTGGTTTTTCACGGTCGCCAGCGCGTCGTTGATTTGATCGAAATTGGCGATAGTGCCGGTCTTAATCTTCACGTACTCCTCGTAATCGGGGTCCGCGCCCGCCAGTGTAATCTTGCTCAGGTTATACACCGGGCCTTCCTCCACTGTCACGTGAACCATCACGCCTTTCACCTTCGGAGCGGGTTCGGTGGCGAACAACGGGAAGGCCACCCGAACCATTCCTTTCGCTTCATAAAGCGGGCGAATCTGATTATCGAGTAGCTGCCTGAAGTGCTCCTTACTGAAGGGCGAACCGAACGCTACATCGTTGATCGCGTTCTGCAGAATAATGGATGCGATGGCTTTGTTGCCCGTGAACGTCACGTGCGCCACGGGTGGCAGCGGCTCCGCTGACCGGAACAGAATTTTGAAATCGTTCTTGCCCGATTGCACCAGTTCCCCCACAACGCGCTGCGGATGATTGCGCGATGCCAGAAACTGTTCAATCTGCCTGGTATAGAAGCCCAGCACCACCTGTGTACCCGGAACCTTCGGGCCATAGAAAATATTCGAGACCTTCAATGCCGCTTCAATCTCCGACGTGGATACCGCCAGGTTCTCGAAATCCATTTCATACACGCTGGGCACTTCAACGACCGTGAACGTGGCTACATACTGTGCATCCGCGGTGGACCCTACAGGTCCAAATTGAAACTGGACAGATTCAAAATAACCAGTGGCCAGAAGTCGGTCTCGCGCTGCATCGAAATCCACTTTGCCGACCGGCTCCCCTAGCGGCAACGCCGCCGCTGCCTGAATCTGCGCGGCGGTCAATAGCTTATTGCCGTTGATCTGAATATTCCGGACAGGGAACAAATCCAGCTTCGCCGCAGGTTTCGTGGCGGGTGCCGCCTTCGTCTGCGACTTTCGTGGGCGCGTCTGCGCGGGAAGCACACACAGGGTCAGCGTGACCAGCAGAAAGGCTTTCATAGCAAGTTCCTACTGTAGAATAACGGGTAGTGACATACGACTTGATTGTGATTGGCAGCGGGCCCGGTGGCTACTCTGCCGCGGTGCGCGCAGGACAGTACGGGCTGAAAACCGCGATTATCGAAAAAGATGGAAAGTTGGGCGGCACATGTCTTCATGTCGGCTGCATCCCCACCAAATCTCTCCTGCACACCGCCGATGTCTGGACGCAAATTCAGCACGCGGAAGAGGAAGGCATTTCGTTGCAGAGCCCGGTCCTCAACTTTCCGAAAGTGATTGACCGCAAGAATAAAATCGTGACGAAGCACGCCAAGGGCGTTGAGTTTCTCATGAAGAAGAACAAGGTGCAGGTCATCACCGGCTTTGCCACGCTGAAAGGCGGCGGCAAGGTGGAAGTGAAGACCGATAAAGGCACCGATACGCATGACGCGAAATTCATTCTGCTGGCTACCGGATCGACGGCGCGCATGATCCCCGGGTTGCAGCCCGATCCGGAATTTCTGCTTACTAACATTGAAATTTTGAACCTGACAGCAGTGCCAAAATCGCTCGCCATCATCGGCGCTGGCGCCGTGGGCGTGGAGTTCGCCTCTATGTTCAAGAAATTCGGCGCTGACGTGAGTCTGTTTGAAATGCTGCCGCGCCTGGTTCCCGTGGAAGACGAAGAGATCTCAAAAGAACTTGAGCGCGTGTTTAAGAAAGAAAAAATTCGCGTGGAGACCGGCGCCAAATGCGAGAACATCCGCAAAGGCGGCGCCGGCATCCAAATGACGGTGACGCTGGCGAACGGAAAGCAGGAAGAAGTCACGGCAGAGAAACTTCTGGTGGCTGTGGGACGCGCCCCTAACACCGCAAACGTCGGGATCGAGAACACGAAGATCGAACTGGACCGTGGCTTCGTAAAGGTAAACGAAATGATGCAGACCGGCGAACCGGGAGTGTATGCCATCGGCGACATCGTCGCGGGTATGCCGCAACTGGCACATGCGGCTTCGGCCGAAGGTATGGTTGCGGTGGGTCATATGGCCGGAAAACCGGTGACGCCTATCCATCGAAATCGTATTCCGGGCGCGACATACACCGAGCCCGGCATCGGCAGCGTAGGGCTCACCGAAGCACAGGCCATAGCGCAAGGCTACAAAATCAAAGTGGGTAAGTTTCCCTTTGCGGGAAACAGCAAAGCCACCATCCTCGGTAGCCATGATGGCTTCGTAAAGGTGATTGCGGATGGCGAGTATGGAGAAATTTTAGGTGTGCACATCATCGGTCCGCAAGCTTACGAACTGGTGAGCGAAGCCGTCACCGCCATGGAAGCGGAAGCGACAGTTGAGACCATGATGAGCACCATCCACGCGCATCCCACCATTTATGAAGCTGTGGGCGAGGCGTTCCAGAACGTTTACGGGCTGGCCATCAACGCTTAGCACCGGCCCCATGCGAGATCTGGCAGTCCGAGACCTGGGCCGTATTGGCTGGCGAAGCGCAGCCACGCTTCAGGAACAACTGGTGGAGCAAAGGAAGCGAGGCGAAATTCCCGATACTCTGCTTTTCGCCGAGCATCCCCACGTTGTCACCCTGGGCCGCAATGCGCATCGCGAAAACGTGCTTGCTTCCGAAGAAGTGCTATCGCGCTCAGGCATTGCACTCGAACAGACCAATCGCGGCGGTGACGTGACATATCATGGTCCGGGACAGGTTGTGGGCTATCCGATTGTGAATTTGAACGAATGGAAGCGCGATGTTCACCTTTATGCTCGCGCTCTGGAAGACGTTCTCATCGCGACGCTGGCGGAGTTCGGGATTGCAGCGGAGCGTAGTTCGGGCATGACTGGCGTATGGACCGGCGGCGCGAAAATCGCCGCCATCGGCGTACATATCAGCCGTTGGGTGACATCGCACGGCTTTGCCCTAAATGTCTCGACGGATCTTTCGTACTTTGGTTATATCGTGCCGTGCGGGCTGCATAAGCCTGTGACGTCCATGCGTGTCTTGGGCGTGGAGGTGGCGCGCGAAACGATTTTAGACCGGCTCAGCCGGAATTTCGAACAATATTTCGATCGGGAGCGAGTAAGTTATGGACGTAGTGATGCCGCAGATGGGCGAGAGTATCGTCGAGGGAACATTGACCAAATGGCTGAAGAAGCCGGGCGACACTGTTGAGCGCGATGAACCTCTTTTTGAAATTTCTACAGATAAAGTAGATACCGAAATTCCGTCGCCTGCCGCTGGCACACTTTCCGAAGTGTTGGTGCAGGAAGGAGAGACCGTAGGTATTAATACGGTGGTTGCGCGCATCGGGGAAGCTGGTGCGGCGCCTGCCGCCTCTGAAGCTGCCGCCGCGCCCAAACAGGCCGAGCCCGTGCCTTCGCCCACTTCAGCGCCCGGTCCCGCAGTGGAGCCGGAACCCACGCAGGCAGCTTCCACGCAAACTGCTCCCGCGCCCGTTGAAGAAGCTGCTGGTCATGCTGCTGAAGATGCTGCCGGGCCTCTCTCGCCGTTGGTGCGCAAGATGGCTCGCGAGAATGGAATCGATCTGGCCAAAGTGAAAGGCACCGGTGCCGGCGGCCGCATCACCAGGCAGGATGTGGAAAGCCACTTGGCAAACAAGACGGCCAGCGCCGCGGAACCGCAGGCGACCTCCGCAGGGCCCTACCCGGTTACGCCAGGGCCAGCACCTACGCCGATCGCCCAACCCGTGCCGGCCGCGCCACCAGCCCCCAAGCCCCCCGCTGCCCCTGCTTCAAGCCCCGTCCCCGGACAAGCCCAACCGCAGGCCAAGACGCGCATCGAACCGCTGGGTACTATGCGCACGAAAATCGCCCAGCACATGCTCATGAGCCAGGCGACCTCCGCCCATGTCACCACCATTCACAAGGTGGACATGACCAAGATCGTAAAAATGCGCGCCAAGCACAAGGGCGATTTCCAGACGCGCTACGGCATCTCGCTCACCTATCTGCCCTTCGTCACGCGTGCCACGGTGGAAGCCCTGAAAGCTTTTCCGCACCTGAACGCCTCCATTGAAGGCTCGAATATCATCTTCCATAACGAGATCAATATCGGCATCGCCGTTGCGCTTGAAAATGGCCTCATCGTCCCTGTGATTCGCCAGGCGGATGAAAAGAATGTGCTTGGGTTGCAGCGGTCCATTGTGGACCTTGCGGCCCGCGCGCGCGCCCGGCAGTTGAAGCCCGATGAAGTCGCTGGCGGCACCTTTTCTATTTCCAATTTCGGCAACTTCGGCAGCTTGATGGCAACGCCCGTAATCAATCAGCCGCAGGTTGCCATCCTCGGCGTTGGCACTGTGGAAAAGGTCCCCGTGGTGATAGATGATGCCATCGCCATCCGCTCTGTCATGTATCTCTCGCTCAGCTTTGACCATCGCCTCATCGATGGCGCGCTGGGTGATCAGTTCACAGGCAGGATCAAGCAAATTTTAGAAAACTGGTCCGAAGAGATTCTGTAAGCAATGGTCGACCGGATCTTCCTGAACTATTCGGTCCAGAAGTTAACGCAGGCGGCGGGGCGCGTGGATGAATGCCTCGCCCGCTTGAGCGAGGAACAGATCTGGGCCCGCGGCACCGCGAACGAAAACGCGGTGGGCAACCTAATGCTGCATCTATGCGGCAACATTCATCAGTGGTTGCTCAGCGGCGTGGGCGGCGAACCGTTTAGCCGCGATCGCGATGCGGAATTTACAGCCTGCGCGGGCGAAGATCTGCGTGGCCGTTTGCGCCGCGTCGTGCAAAGCGCCATTCCCGTGATTGAGCGCCAGACCGAAGCCGACTTGCAGCGGCGGATTCTGGTGCAGCAGTATGAGATCGCCGTTCTTGAGGCCATCTATCACGTGGTAGAACACTTCGCCGGCCACGCCGGGCAAATCATCTTCGCAACCAAAATGATGACGGGCGACGACCTGGGCTTTTACCAACATTTAAAGTCTTCGGCACACACCGAAAAAACGCCGTAGCCGCGAACCGAAGCGTTCCACTTTTCGTATCGATAGGAATGAGGTTCGCGCTTTTCCTGCTTGCCGCTTTTCCTGCCTGGGCTGCCGCTGACGCTTCGGAAATTATGGCGCGCGTGGCAGCGAATCAGGATCGTTCGGAGCAACTGCGCGGCCGCTACGTTTATCGGCAGAACACAGCCATTCGCGTTCGCGATAATCACAACGGGCTCACGCGGGAAGAAATGACCGTCTATGAAATGTTCCCGACCGCGGAAGGTGTCGACCGTAAAGAGTCCAGCTTCACAGGCAAGTATCGCGAGGGCAAGGCGATGTTACCTTACTCAAAATCGGGCGAGCCGATGGGCGAAGGGTTCCGCAATGAGGCCGACGCCCAACTGTGCAAGAACCTGCGTGACGATCTGACCGCCAACAAGAACGGCAAGGATGGTCTTGCGCCGAAGCTATTCCCGCTTACCTCCCCCGAGCAGGCTCACTACATTTTTGAGCTGAAGGGGGAAAGCGTGGTGAAGGGCATTCCGGTCTATCGCATCGCGTTTCGTCCCAAGAAATCTGGGAATGACGACGACCGTATGTGGGCCGGTGAAGTGCTGGTCAGCCGCGAGGAAGGCGAGCCTGTACAAGTCTCGACGAAACTCGCCCGTGGCATCCCGCTTGTGGTTCGCACCGCGCTCGGAACGAACCTGCGCGGGCTCGGTTTTACCGTCACTTACAGGAAGTTTGAAGATGGCGTCTGGTTCCCGGTAAGTTACGGAACCGAGTTCGATTTGCGCGTTGTATTTATCTATAGCCGCAAGATCGCCGTCTCTCTGACCAACACGGATTTCAAACGCGCCAGCGCCGACAGTTCTATAATTTTCGATAAATAGTTACGCGCCCTGAAAACAATCTTGAAACGTACTATCCGCCCCTGGCACTAACTCTCGGAGCTGATACAGCTACCCAGGAGTTACATTGATGACTTACATCTTTAAAGGAAAGCTCTGCGGGCTGATTTGTGCCGATTGTCCGGAAGATCTTTCAAACGTTACTGTCCGGCTTTACCGGACGCGGGCGGATCAAAATGTTACGAGCCTAGCCGTCGCAGCCCCCAAAGATACTTTCCGCGTACTAAGCGAGGATGAAGTGAAAGCGAAAGCGTCATCGCTGATTGCCGAAACCGTCACTCTGGAAGATGGCAGTTTCACTTTCGAACTTGGCGCCAACAGCAAGTATGAGGGGGACGCATTCGAAATCGATGTCTATTGCGGCAACGTGCCTCATCGCAAACCGGGCCGCAAAGAACCCGAGCCTCTGCAGTTCTCCATCACCACCGTGCAGCCCATTTGGCGGCAGACGGACGCCGCTCAGCTGGCCGCGTTTAGCTATTGCATTCCGTACCGCTATTGGTGTGCCATCCGTCGCCGTTTCGGCGCCTGGACCATCTGCGGTGAAGTAACAGTGTGCGGCACCAAAGACCCGGTGGCCGGTGTGAAAGTGCGCGCGTTCGATACCGATTGGCTGCAGGACGATGATCTGGGCTTCGGCTTCACCGATAGCCAGGGCAAGTTCCGTATCGATTACCTGCACGAAGATTTCGAAAAGACGCCGTTCTCAGCCGGATGGGGCATCAACGTCGAATGGTTCGGCGGTCCCGATTTGTACTTCCGCGTGGAGACCGGTTCAGGCGCGGTGATGTTGAACGAGCCGAGTTCAGACGGCCGCGCGCCTGGTCGCGAAAACGTAGGCAACTGTTTCTGCGTGGAACTCTGCCTGGATACGCCGCCTCCTTCAAACCCCGGCGCGCCCATTCCCCTCTTCACGAAGGTGGGCCAGTATCACGTAGAGCCTTACCTGGTGGGCGCCATGATAGTGAATGACTTTACGGTGGACGGCCTGACCACCGCTGGCCACCTCGCCTTCACCGACACCATTCCGCTGATTGGCATTCTGCCGAACGGCAACCCCGCCAACCCCATGGAATACCATTTTCAGGTGGCCGAATACAACGCCGCCGGCACTGTTCTTGGCCCGGTGCAGCCAGTCGACGCGACCAAGATCGCGCCGACCATCATCGGTCAATTGGAGTATTGGGATTGGGATAGCGTCGCCAGCGCGTGGCATCTGCGCGCGGCGGATTATTATGCCAACAACCCGGGGCTGGGTGTCACTACCATTCATCGGAACGGCTTCCCCGATATCAACATTCAGCTCAATCAACCCGTGAAAGCGGGCGGCTGGATTGAGGTCCCGCTGCAAGCCAATCTGTCCTTCAACGGCGAAGGTCTGTTCACTTCGTTCTCCGCGCTTGCGAACCTGGACACCACAACGCTCACGCTTGAAAATTTCGATGTCACCGCCATCCAGGCGGGCGATTCGCTGGTTCCCGCGCAGAAGAGCCGCCCGCATTATTTCAAGCTGTTCTTCGACGCGCGCAAGGTGGGAACGGTGCCTTCGCTCTCCGCGAATTCGCTGAATAAGATTGTGATGAGCAACACACTCTATAAGCAGACCCATCACATGGATTGGGGAGGCTTCACAGACACCCGCCGTTGTGTTTGCCTGGTGGATATCAAAGAGCTGCTTGGCGTAGGTGCTGGCTGCAGCGCCATTCACAACCATATGCATGCTTTGTTCACCGCCTATCATCCTTTCCTGGGCAGTGCGGAAGTCTCTATCGAAGGGCCGCATCCGCCTCCGCTTCCCGCGCCGGTGAATCCGCCCATCTCCGCAGATGGACAAGCTGTCTCGCCCGCCGGCGGTCAGGATTTCGATCTGACCGGCAAACCGGACTGCGCTTACATCTTGTCGTTGAACGTTACTCTCAACCTGACTTGGGGTTACGGGGCGTTCCTCGGCACCATCGAAGATCACCTGGCTTTCTGTAAGAAGCCATAAGTGAGAAGGGGGGCGGTCCTGTAGCCGCCCCCTTTATTGCAGCGGCTTACTCACTTACTCCCGCCGCACGCATCAACCTATCCCATATCGCCGCCCAATGCTCGCCTTGCGGCAAAGGTTCCACTGCAATCCATTCCAGCTCTTCCGAATCCAACTGATGCAGCATCGCGTAAAGTGCCGCCGCATAAGCTACCGGCTCCGCGGGCATCCGTACTGTTCTCGCAGCTTGGCGTTCCCGCTCCATATAGACATACGCTCCCCGCCCTTGCGGCAATTCAGCGCCAGCCCAAACCAGTGGAGTTCGCGGCTGGTAATGCCGCGCGTGCAGTCCGGGCGATGCGCCCTCGTGAACATCCCCAACCAGAACCGGCCCAATCTCCGCCTCCAGTTCCGCGCGCGAAATAGTTCCCGGCCGCAACAAACGCGCCGCTCCCACCAAACTCAGCACTGTCGATTCAATCCCCACTTCGGACGCGCCACCCTCCAGCACCAGCACCTCCGGCCCGAACGAAACATGCTCGCGCGCCGTCGGCGAAAGTCGCATGAACAAGTTCGCGCTGGGTGCGGCAACGGGAATTCCCACTTCGCGCAACAGTTCTAGTGCAACCGGATGGCGCGGAATTCGCAAGCCCACGCTTTCCAGTCCGGCGGTCACCGAATCGGGCACCTTGGCAATTTTCGGCAAGACCAGCGTTAACGGACCCGGCCAGAATTTCGCGGCCAGTTTCTCCGCCGCGTCTGGCCATTCGGTGACCAGTTCTCGTGCGGCTTCAACGGTTGCCACGTGAACAATCAGAGGGCTGGTTCGCGGCCTTCCCTTCGCCGCGAAAATGCGCTCCACGGCTTGAGCGTCCAACGCATGCGCCCCCAGACCGTAGACGGTTTCCGTGGGAAACGCGACCAACTCTCCACGCCGCAACCGCGCCGCCGCTTCCCGAATCTCCGCCTTACTCGGGAAGATCATTTTCGTCGCCAGCCACCTTGCCCGTCTTGCGCCACACCAACCAGGCATGCATCAGGGGCTCCAGATCGCCCTCCAACACTTTGTCCACATCGCCGATCGCCAACTTCGTCCGGTGATCTTTGATCATCCGATAAGGGGCCAGAACATAGCTGCGAATCTGGCTGCCAAAGTTGATCTCCAGCTTCGTCGCTTCCGTCTTACGCGTCTCTTCGCGCTTCTTTTCAAGTTCGAACTCATACAGCCGGCTGCGCAATTGCTTCATCGCCGTATCGCGATTCTTGTGCTGCGAGCGCTCATTCTGGCACTGCACCACAATGCCGGTCGGATAGTGTGTAATGCGCACGGCGGAATCCGTCATGTTCACATGCTGGCCACCAGCGCCGCCGCTGCGGAATGTGTCGATTCGCAAATCGTCCAGCTTGATATCGATCTTGATTTCGTCATCGATCTGTGGGAACACAAACACCGATGCGAATGAAGTATGCCGCCGCGCCGCCGAATCGAACGGCGAAATGCGCACCAGCCGATGCACGCCAATTTCACTCTGCAGCATCCCGAACGCGTTCTCGCCATTCACCTCGAACGTCGCCGACTTAATGCCCGCGCCTTCGCCATCCAGCTTGTCCGTCACATTCACCTTGAAGCCGTTGCGCTCCGCCCACCGCAGGTACATGCGAAACAGCATCTCCGCCCAATCCTGGCTTTCGGTGCCGCCCGCGCCGGGGTGCATGGTCACGATGGCATCGCGCGCGTCGTTCTCTCCCGAAAGCAGCATGGAATCTTCCAGCTTGCGCAGTGTGCCTTCGAACGCTTTCATCTCGCGCTCGATCTCGGGCTCCACGTTTTCACCTTCGCGGGCCAGTTCGAACAGCGTATCCAGATCGTCGGTAAGTGAGCCCACGCGCTTATCGTGCTCGATGGCTTCTTCCAGCCGCTTGCGGTCTTGCATCACTTTCTGGCTCCGCTCCGGCTGGTTCCAGAAATCGGGCTCGGCAATCAGCGTTTCCGTCTTGCTTAGTTCGTTTCGCTTTGCAGCCGAGTCAAAGATACCTCCGCACGGCGGCAGCCTGTTCGCGCAGAGGGGTGTATTCGCGTTGCAATTCTTCCAGTGTCATGTGAGTTTAATGAACGGCGCCCGGGTATTGAATCCGGATCAGCTCAGGATTTAAGTCTAACAAGTAGCCCTGCTTGCCCACGTTCATCGCCTTGGTGGCGCCCAGCAACTCCGCCACGCCCGCCGCCTCATGAATATGGCCGCAGAAGAAATACTCCGGTTGCCGCAGCGCCACAAAATCGCGAACGGCCGTGCTGCCGCCGTGCCGGAACTGGCGCATGCGGTCAAGCGCGGTTTGATAAGGAGGGCAATGGCAGACCAGAATCAAGGGGCCCTGCACCTCCGCGAACGGCTTCAGCCGTTCCGCAATCTGCTCCTCTGTATATTCGCCGGGCGTCTGAAACGGTGTCAGGTTCGAATACCCCAACCCGGCCAGCCGGTGCCCGCTCAAATCCAGCACCTTGCCATGAAAATTTTCAAAGCCGAAGCGTTCGCAAAAATGCTCCACCTGCTCCGCCGTCTCATGGTTCCCCGGCAGCATCTTCACCTTCGCTCCGCGCCCTTGCATCACCGCCCCAAAGTCATCGATCTTGCGCCCGAAGTTGGTCAGGTCACCGGCACAGATATAGAAATCGGCCTCCGTGGCCATGTGCCTTTCCAGCGCTTTCGTATCGCCGTGAATATCGGAAAAAATCAGGATCTTCAAGTAATGAGAATAATAAAAGCGATACCGCGAAGTCGATATGTCCGCACACAAGCGAATCGTTTGCCTGGCGAACTCGCGTAAGTCGGGAGGCCGCTGCATTGCCGGCAAAGAGTTTCCCGCCCCCGGTGCGTGGGTGCGGCCCGTCAGCGCGCGGCCTACCGCTGAACTGGCCGATCAGGAGCGCGGCTATGCTTCAGGTGAACTTCCACAATTGCTCGATGTGATCGATGTCCCGGTGCTGAACCGCGCGCCGCACACGTTCCAGGCGGAAAACATTCAGATCGATCTCGCGCGATGCTGGTCAAAAGTCGGCACCCTGCCGTTCCACCATCTCTCCGCGTTCGTCGATCCGCACGAGCCCCTCTGGCCAGCCGGCCACTCCAGCGGCTACGGTTCGAACGATCGCGTTCCTCTCGAGGTAGCCCAAACGATTCATAGCTCACTCCGTCTCATTCAGCCGGAAGACCTGATCGTGCGCGTCCGCATCGAAGGCAAAGAAATCAATGAGCCCAAGCGTCGGATGCGGGCTGCGTTCCGGCATTGCGGCAATTTCTACAATCTGGTGGTCACCGATCCCGATACAGAAACGCTCCTCTTCGCCAAGCCCGACGCCGAATACCGCTTTCCTGGCGCGTTCCTCTGCATCAGCCTGGGCGAGCCTCTCGGCAACTGGTGTTACAAATTAGCCGCCTCTCTCCTCCTTCCCCTTAGTACAATGGGGTAGCGCGCATGTCCGAAACCGTCTATACCATCGGTCATTCCAATCACCCCGCAGAGCGGTTCATCGATCTGCTCTCCGCGCATGGCATTGTTGCCGTGTGTGACGTGCGTTCCACGCCCTATAGCCAGTTCACCCCGCAGTTTAATCGCTCTGAATTGAAACATTTGCTCCCGCAATATGGCATCCGTTATATCTTCCTAGGCGCGGAACTGGGTGCGCGCAGCGACGACCGCGCTTGTTATACGAATGGCAAAATCAACTACCAACTCTTGAGCGGCACTCCACTCTTCCAAAGCGGTTTGGCCCGCATCCAGGAAGGCTTGAAAAAGAATTTCCGCATCGCGCTTATGTGCGCTGAAAAAGAGCCCCTTGAATGTCACCGCTTCGTTCTGGTGTCCCGCGCTCTGGCAACTCTCGGTCTCGAAGTACAGCACATTCACGCGGATGGTTCGCTCGAAAGCCACGCCGATGCGCTGGTCCGTTTGGCTGCACTGGTCCATGTGCCCGAAACCGACCTCTTCCGCTCCGCCGAGGAACTGAGAGACGAAGCTTACTATCGCCAGGAACTGCGTATCGCTTACGAAGCCGAACCCGCTGAAGCGATAGTCGCGGCTGGATGAAAATTTTCACCGCCGGCTTCACTCGCAAGTGTGCTGAAGCATTCTTCACAGGACTGAAGCAATCCGGCGCAAGCCGATTAGTCGACGTCCGGCTCAACAACACCTCTCAACTATCCGGCTTCGCCAAACGCGATGACCTGCGTTATTTCCTGAGAACCATTTGCGGCATGGAGTATACCCACGCTCTGGAACTGGCGCCGACCGCCGAAATGCTGAGCGAGTATCAGAAGCGCCTATGCGATTGGGCCGCGTACGAAGCGCGTTTTTTGGAACTGATGGAAAAGCGGCAAATTGAAACAGAAGTCGCACCCGAACTGCTGGACAATGCCTGTCTGCTTTGTAGTGAAGAAAAGCCGCACCGGTGCCATCGCCGGCTGGTTGCGGAATACCTTCAGCAGCATTGGCCAGAGGTCGAAATCGAACACCTGCCGTAAACGCCCCCGCCAATCGTCACGCAATTTTCACACCTCCATAACCTGGCATTCAAGCTGGTTTGCCACCCTCTAATAATGGTTCTCCGCTCGCCTTTTCTTATCGCGCTTTCTATTCCATATTCCTTCCCGGTGCCGCTGCCCAAACCGGTAGCGGCATTCTGACCGGCCGCATTACAGACCGCGTAGGCGGCGTTTTGCAAGGCGCGCGCGTGGACCTGCAGCCCAGCGGCGCCGCCGCGGTCACCAACAATCATGGCGAATACAAAATCGTCAATATCGATCCGGGTGTTCAAAAACTGTCCCTCTCGTTTATCGGCTTCGCCCCTTATTCCGGTGATGTCACCATCGCCGCCGGAACCACCACAAGGGTCGACCAGACTCTGGCGGTGCGTACAAACACAGAGAAGATCATCGTCACCGCCGACCGGCCCCACGGCGAAGCCGAAGCCATCAATCGTGAGCGCACCGCGGAAAACATAATGCAAGTGCTGCCCGCCGAAGTAATCACCAGCCTTCCGAATGCCAATGTTGCCGATGCGGTGGGCCGGCTGCCGAGCGTGACCCTGGAACGCGATGAAGGCGAAGGCAAGTATGTCCAGATCCGCGGCGCGGAACCGCGTTACAGCAATGTCACGATAGATGGCGTGAACGTCGCCTCCCCGGAAAACGTGCGGCAGATCAAGCTTGATATTCTGCCGTCGGACCTGGTGGAATCCGTCGAGATCAACAAGACGCTTTTGGCCAGCGGCGATGGCGACGCGCTCGGCGGGTCTGTGAATCTGCGCACCAAAACAGCCGGTGAACAACCCACCGCCTCGGTATTCGGTTTGGCCGGCTACAACCCCATCATCGGGGGCAGGCACAACACGCAATACGGAGCTACGCTGGGCAAGCGCTTCGGCAAAGAAAAGAAACTAGGTGTGCTGTTTGGGGGCACCTACGATTACAACGGCCGTGGTATCGACGACATTGAACCCGGGCCACAAACCATTCAGTGCGATCCCGGCAACTGCGGAGACCCCAGTAGCAAAGCCCCAGATTTTGCCACCTATGCCGGAACCGATTTTCGCGAGTACCGCTATGAACGCGTCCGCTGGGGTATGGGCGGAAGTGTCGATTACAAAATCTCCGACCCCTCAAACATCTATATCCGCGGCCTGTATATTCGCACTTCGATAACTTTGGTGACCGATGGGTTTACAGCCCCACCATCAACAGCTATGGTGCTACCCCGCTTGTGGGCGGCTCCGATGGCAACATCACCTTCAATGCGCAGATTCGGCGACCGGTGCAGACCATCGGCAGCCTCGCGATGGGAGGGCAGCGTTATTTCGGAAAGTCAATCTTCACCTGGGAGGCCTCCGGCGGCCGCGCCAGCACCGAAGACAAAGGGTATACCACCGCGAACTTCGGGCCCGTCGATGATAACTCGCCGCTGAACAACTTGTGTTCGGTGTCGACACCTACCAGAAATACCGTCCACGCTTTCCCGTTCTGAACGGTGTCAACATCTACGATCCGAAACAGTACTTCCTGCAAAATCTGGATTACAACAAGTTCTGTAGCCCGCAACTCAATCTGCAGGCAGGCGCTTCGTACGCTTATAACTACAAGCTCGGCGGCCACTTCGGCAGTGGACCCCGCCTCTCTCCCGTTTAGTAAGTTCCAATCCACCTTCACGAACAACGATTATTACGATAAGACTTATCAGCTTGGGCCGCTTGTGGATTACAGCAAGGTGCTGAGCCTGCTTCAGGGTTCGCCCTCCGCATTCCGCGTGAACGCTTCCCGCACTTTCTCCCGCAACACTCCTCAGACCTGGGATTTAGTGGAACGCGTTTCCGCTGGATACTTCCAAACTTCCATCAGCTTTGGCAAGTTCCGGCTCTACACGGGCTTGCGTTTTGAAGGTACGGACGAAGGCATCCGGGGCAGCCTGGTGCAGGGCACCAAGGTGATTCCCACCAGCCGCCAGTCCGGGTATATCGACCCGCTGCCCAGCATCTAACTGCGCTACGCACTGACCAGCAAATCCGGCATCCGCGCCGCCTACGGCCGTGGTATCGCGCGCCCGAACTCTAGCGACCTGGTACCCGGCGGGACCATCACGGACACCCGCAATCGCATCTCCGCCGGTAACCCCGATCTGAAATCCACTTACGCCAACAATTACGATATCTTGTACGAACACTATCTGAAACCGACCGGCTGGTTCTCCGCCGGCTTCTTCTATAAAGATATTCAACAGCCTATCTACAATGTGCTGAGCCCCATCACAACAGGCACCTTCGCCGGCTATTCACAACTGGGGCCCATAAACGGAACCACCGCCAAGCTGTATGGTTTTGAGATTGCCTATCAGCAGCGCCTCTCGTTCCTGCCTGGACTGTTAGGCGGTTCCGGGATTTCCGCGAACTATAGTTACACCGCGTCGGAGGCGAACGGCGTCCCCGGCCGCACTGACCAACCGGCTCTCCAGCGCCAAGCTCCATACTCCTGGAACATCAACCCGACTTACGACCGCGGCCGCCTCTCCATGCGCGTCGGCCTCTCCTATAACGATGCCAACATCTTTTTCTATAACTACCAGGATGGCGCAGCTCTCGGCAAGAAAGGTCCGAACGGCGATAACTATCTCTACCAGCACTTACAAGTAGATGCACAAGGCAGTTACCGGCTCGGCAAAGGTTTCTCGGCGGTAGTCTACGGCTTGAATCTGACGAACGAAGTATTCGGCTTCTATCAGGGCAGCCCGCAATATGTCGTTCAGCGCGAATACTATAAGACAACCATCGCGGGCGGCTTGCGCTGGACGCTCACGCCGGAAGGCCGGTGATGCTTTAAACTGGCAAGGGTATTATCGGGATAAGCATGCGACAGTTTGACGTGATTATCGAACGTGACGAGGATGGCCTCTACGTGGGTTCGGTGCCGCAACTTACCGGCTGTCATACTCAGGGTCACTCTCTTGATGAACTCATGGCGCGGATGCGTGAAGCTGTCGAGCTTTGCCTTGAGGTGGAGGGCACCCCTGAGCAGTCGCTCGAATTCATTGGCATTCAAAAGATTACGATCGCGGCATGAGCCGGGCACCCCGGCTGACAGGTTCTGCTCTGATCGCCGCTCTTAGGCAATCAGGGTTTACAGTCGTGCGCATCCGGGGCAGTCACCATTTCCTGCAGAACGACGACGGCCGCGCGACGGTCAATCCGATCCACGCGGGAGAGGCAATAGGTCCCGGTCTGCTTCACAAGATCCTGCGAGATTGCAAAGTGACGCTCCAGGAATTACAAGAACTGCTCTCTCGGTGATCGGCCCACGCCCCCTGTTCGGCGGTACCATAAAATCAGAAACGTATCCCTAATGTCCTTGAAAGACGAATCGCCACTGGGCGTCAACAGTTGGCTGGAAGACGAACTGCGTGAGCAGTTCCATCATGATCGCAGCTCAGTCGACGCGAGCTGGAAGACTGTCTTCGAACAAAACGGCACCAATGGCTCGAACGGGGTCGCTGCGAAGAACGGGGCCACCAACTTCACTCCCGCCGTTCAAAAGCCCACTACCGCTCCCATCGCTCTCGCAGCCGGCGAAGAACTAATGCCTCTGCGCGGGGCCGCGGCGCGCCTCGCGGAGAACATGGCCGCCAGCCTTTCGGTGCCCATTGCCACTTCGCAGCGCACCATTCCCGTCAAAGTCATCGATGAGAATCGCCGCCTCATCAACCACCACCGCACGCTTACCGGTAAGAGCAAGGTCAGCTTCACCCACCTCATCGGCTGGGCTCTGGTAAAAGCCGCCGAAGCGAACCCCGCCATCAACCACGCCTTTACCGATTCTTCCGGCGAGCCCACTCGCATCCTGCGCCATGAAATCAACCTCGGCCTCGCCATCGATGTTGCCGGCAAGAATGGCACCCGCAGCCTGATGGTCCCCAACATCAAGAACGCCGGCGCACTTAGCTTCACCGGCTTTCTGAAGGCCTTTGACGATCTAGTCTCTCGCGCGCGCATCAACAAACTCGGCCCCGCCGATTTCGCCGGCACCACCATTTCCCTCACCAATCCCGGCACCGTCGGCACCATGGGTTCTATTCCTCGCCTCATGCCCGGTCAGGGCGCAATCGTCGCCGTCGGTGCTATGGATTATGCCCCCGGCCTTCGCGGTGTCGCCGCCGAAACGCAAGCCGCGCTCGGCATCAGCAAGGTGATGACCGTCACCTGCACTTACGATCACCGCATCATCCAGGGTGCCGAATCGGGTGCCTTCCTGGGCACGCTGCAATCCCTGCTGGACGGCGATCGGAACTTCTACACGGATATCTTTCACGCCCTTCACATCCCTTATCAGCCCATCAAATGGGAGTCCGATCATAAGGGCGCAACCCAAGCCCTCACCGTCGACGCAGCCAAACAGTCCGCCGTTCTGCAGATCGTCAACGCCTATCGCGTACGCGGCCACCTGATGGCCGATCTCGATCCGCTCAACGGCAAAGATCCCGATTACCACGCCGAATTGGACCCGCTCACCTATGGCCTTACCATCTGGGATTTGGAGCGCGAATATTCCAGCGGCAATCTGGGCGGAGTCTCCGGCGGAACCGCCACACTGCGTGAAATTCTGGATCAACTCCGGGCCACATATTGCGGCAAAGTCGCCTGCGAATACATGCATATCCAGTTTCCTGAACAGAAGCGCTGGCTTCAGGAACGCATGGAGCCGCAGCAGAACAACTGGCCGCTCTCGCGCGATCTTCAGCTCAGCGTGCTGGACGATCTGATGGCCGGGGAAGAGTTTGAGCATTTCCTCCATGCGCGCTTCGTCGGGCAGAAACGTTTTTCACTCGAAGGCGCGGAAACGGTTATCCCCATTCTGGAAGAAGTGCTCAGCCGCGCGGCAGATTCCGGGGCAACCGAAGTCATCATCGGCATGGCCCATCGCGGCCGCCTCAATATCCTCGCCAACACAGTGGGCAAGCCGCTTTCTGAAATTTTCGCTGAGTTCGAAGGCGGTGTTGACGATTCCACCAGCCATGGCTCTGGCGATGTGAAATATCACCTGGGCGCCGCAGGCCATCGGAAGGTTTTCTCCGGTAAGGATATTGATGTCTTTCTCGCCTCGAACCCCAGCCATCTGGAAGCCGTCGATCCCGTCGTCGAGGGCATGGTGCGCCCCAAGCAGGACCTGATGGGCGATGCAGAGCGCTCACGAATCATTCCGCTCCTTATCCATGGCGACGCTGCTTTCGCAGGCCAGGGCGTGGTGGCCGAAACGCTGAACCTCTCGCAACTCGATGGGTACGCAACCGGCGGCACGGTCCACCTCATCATCAACAACCAGATCGGCTTCACCACGTTGCCGGACGGCGCGCGCTCGACGACCTATTCCACTGATGTCGCCCGCATGGTGCAAGCGCCCGTTTTCCACGTGAATGGCGACGATCCGGAAGCTGCTATCCGCGTAGTGCAGCTTGCGTTTGACTTCCGTCAGCAATTTAAGAAGGACGTAGTCATCGATATGTTCTGCTACCGCCGCCACGGCCACAACGAAGGCGACGACCCCGGTTACACGCAGCCCCTGCTCTATCGCAAAATCGATAAGTATCCCTCCGTGTCGGTGCTCTATACGGAGCGCCTGGTCAGATCGAAGGTGCTTACCGTGGCCGAAGCGGACGAGATTCGCACCCGGGCCAAGAGCCGTTACACGCAGGCGTTTGATGCCGGCCGCAAATCCAACAAGCGCCTGCCGAAGATTGAAGTGGATTCCCCCCGTTCGCAGGAAACAAGCATTCCGCGCGAGTTGGCCGAACAAGTGGTCAGCCGCATGACCGCCTTCCCCGATACATTTACGGTTCACCCCAAGCTGCGGCAATTTAACGAAAAGCGCCGCGACGCCATTCTGAAAAATGGCACGCTCGATTGGGCTTATGGCGAAGCTCTCGCCTTCGGTTCACTCGTCCTGCAGGGTACGCCCGTCCGGCTCAGCGGTCAGGATTCCGGCCGCGGCACCTTCTCTCAGCGCCACTTGGCTTTCTACGATTACGAAACCGGGGAGAAGTACATCCCCATGCGACACCTGGCCGCCACTCAGGCGCGCTTCGATGTCTACGATTCGTCTCTGTCGGAATACGCGGTGCTCGGTTTCGAGTTCGGCTATACGCTGGCGCAACCGAAAGCTTTGGTCCTGTGGGAGGCGCAGTTCGGCGATTTCGGCAACGGCGCCCAAATCATGATCGATCAGTTCATCACCACGGCTGAATCGAAGTGGGGCGTGACGACCAACCTTGTCATGCTTTTGCCCCACGGTTATGAAGGGCAGGGTCCGGAACATTCCAGCGCTCGCATTGAACGCTTCCTCGAACTCGCCGCCTGCAATAACATGATCGTGGCGGATTGCACCACGCCCGCGCAGTATTTCCATATCCTTCGCCGCCAGACCAAACTGCCCGCTCCCAAGCCCCTGGTCATCTTCACGCCGAAGAGCCTGCTGCGCTATGCCAGGGCTGTCTCCACCTTTGATGAGATTACGAATGGCGCGTTCCAGGAATTGATCCCGGATGCCGCTGTAACCAGTCCCAAGCGCATTGTCTTTTCCACCGGCAAGGTGTACTACGACCTTCTCACGCAGCGTGAAAAACTGGGCCTGGGAGACATCGCGCTGGTGCGCTTAGAACAGATGTATCCGTTCCCATATGAGCAAGTGCAAAAAGTTCTTGCGGCCGGTAAGCCCGATGTGGAACTGGTGTGGTGCCAGGAAGAGCCCGCGAATATGGGTGCCTGGCGATTTGTCCATGAACTGTTCGGCGGCCCCGTGCGTTACGCGGGTCGCCCGGAGAACCCCAGCCCGGCCACTGGCTCAAAAAAGCGGCACGATCAGGAGCAACTTGACCTGATCATGCAAGCCTTAAGCTAGCTCTTTGGGCGGGTTCCGTTTCGGCTTGTTGTTCCTGCGGTGCAATACCAACGCCCGTAGCAATTCACCGGGCTTCAAATGGCTTCGGGCGGATTATCGCGTCTTTTGAAAGAATCTTATGCTTCATTCGTACGCACTTTTTCTCCGCGTTGCAGCTCTGGCCACTCTGGCCGCGATCCCCACCTACTCCCAAACGTACACCTTCAAACCCGTGCGCATCACGGCCGGCGGCTACATCCCCGCCATCATCGCGCATCCTACACAGCCCGGCCTGCTTTACGCGCGCACTGATATCGGTAGCGTCTACCGATGGGACAACCCCGGCGCGCAGTGGATTCCGCTAACCGATTTCAACTCGCCTCAAAATTACAATCTCAATGGCCCCGAAAGCGTCGCGCTCGATCCCAATGACCCGCAGCGTCTTTATATCGCGGCAGGCATGTATTTGGGCGGCCCCTCCGCTTTCCTGGTTTCTACCGACCAGGGTCAATCATTCCAAATCAATCCCGCGCCTTTTCAGATGGCGGCCAATAACGATGGCCGTTCCGCCGGCGAACGCCTCGCCGTCAACCCCTTCAGCCCCAATGAGCTTTTGATGGGCACCCGCCAAGTAGGACTCTGGCTCAGCCAGGATTACGCCGCAACCTGGAAGAAGGTGACGAACTTCCCCGTGCAATCTTCCGGCGATGGCTTCGGCGTGCAATGGGTGGTCTACGATCCGGTTCATAGCGGTGTGATCTACGTCGGCTCCTTTACTTCGGCCGGCGTCTATTGGACGCAGGATGGCGGAGCGGACTGGTCCGCCGTCCCCAACCAGCCCACCTCCTGGCCGTTCCCTGTTAGCGCCAATGCGAAGCCGCCCGCGCCGCAACGCGCCCTCATCAATCCCGATGGCAATCTTTATGTCGTCTTTGCCGATTTTCCCGGCCCCAACAGCATGAATTACGGCTTGCTGGAGCAGTTCAATCCAGCCACTGCCGTCTGGACCAATGTCACGCCCCCATACGACACCGCCGATGGCCAGAAGGGTGCCCGTGGCGGTTTCGCCGGACTCACGCAGGACCTGTCACGCCAGGGCACCGTTGCCGTCAGCACGCTTGATCGCTGGTATCCCGTCGACACCGTTTACATTACTCACGATGGCGGCGCGAATTGGCTCGACCTGGCGAAGATTACTTCCTCGAACGGCGTGAACGGCCTGCCCTACGGGAATTTCTATTTCGACCCTTACGTGATCGCCGGCGTATCGCCCTGGCTTACTTTTGGGGGCGTCCAGAAGCCGAACGGACCCGTCCCCGTCGCCAGGTTTGGCTGGTGGATGTCCGCGCTCCTTTTCGACCCCACCAACCCCGATCACCTGCTCTTCGGCACGGGCGCCACCATCTACGCCACCAACAATGTCTCCGCAGCCGATTCCGGCACCCCGCCCACCTGGTACGTCCAGGGCGCGGGCATTGAAGAAACTGCTGTGCTGGCCCTCATCAGCCCCACCGATGGGGCGCACCTGATCAGCGGCGTCGGCGATATCGGCGGCTTCCGGCATGACGATTTCACCATCTCGCCCGCAAACGGCATGTTCAACAATCCGGTAGCCACCACCATCGTCAGCCTTGATTGGGCCGGCCAGCTTCCCTCCTACATCGTCCGGTCGCAATCGCCGTCGAACGCAGGCACTTCCCCCTGCACCTATGGCGCGTTCTCCACCAGCGGCGGCACGGATTGGCAGCCGTTCCCCTCCTGCGCAACCGGCGTAAATTCCGGAGGCGGCGGCACTGTCACAGTGGATTCCGCCGGCGCGATTCTGATGTGGACCCCAGGCAGCGGCTCCGCAAACCGGCCGCAGTATTCCACTGACTCCGGAGCCACCTGGACGCCCGTGTCCGGCTTGTTCAATCGCATCGTGCCCACCGCCGATAAGGTAACTCCTGGCGTCTTTTACGCTTTCGATCAAAATGCCGGCACAGGCGGCTTCTACAGCTCAGGGGACACAGGTGGGCGCGTCTTCGCGAAAGTGAATAGCAGCCCGCTTCTTGTGTTCGGAGGCTGTTCCGGCTCCGGATGCGGTAAACCGGTGGCGAACTGGGCCAATGCAGGCGATCTCTGGCTGCCGCTCGGAAACTTCGGCTTGTATCATTCCATCGACAGCGGTGTCACGTGGGCGGCTGTCTCCGGGGTGTCCCGGGCATACTCCTTCGCCATCGGCGCAACTGCTCCCGGCAGCTCGGTCCAGTCGGTGTTTCTCTATGGCGTGGCCGCACCGCTCGGGATGAGCGCCATCTACCGCTCCGACGATAATGGCCTCACCTGGCTGTGCATCAATGACGACCGGCATCAGTACGGCGGGCCCACTCTCATCCAGGCCGACCCGCGCATTTTTGGCAGAGTCTATTTGGGCATGAACGGCCGCGGCATCATTTATGGAGATATGGCGGGAACTGATTTCTCGCCCATAGTAACCCCCTCGCGCCGCGCGTCGTCTGTTCCCCACTAAGGCAAATCGAAGGAAATTGCATCGCGCGCCTACAGTTTCAATCGGCTCTTGCCGATAGAGAAATCAGATGTCTCGTGCAATTGTTGCTTTGGCCGGCCTATGTTGCCCGGCCCTCCGCCGGATCGTCGCGATAGGAAACGTCTGGTCCGTGCTCCTGCTCGCTTTCGGAATTACTCACTGCGCAACTGCCGCGGCACCGACGCGAACCCTCACCACCGCCCGCGAAGCTCACAGCATTCCTCTTGAAGAAGCCGCGCGCGGTTATCCTGTCCGTCTGCGCGTTGTAGTCACATATTACGACCCTTACATTGATGAGCGGCACGCCGCTCTGTTCACTCATGATTCAACAGGCGCGATATATGTCTCGCTCGCCGCACCCCCGCCAAGCTTCCTTCTGCCTGGCACGCTCGTCGAAGTGGAGGGCGTCAGCGGCACCGGCGACTTTGCGCCTATCGTGGATCGCGCAACGGTGCGCGTTATCGGGCGTTCCCACCTGCCGGAACTAGCGACGCCTGCTACCATGTCCAAACTACTGACCGGCGCTTTCGACGGGCAGTGGGTTGAGGTTGAGGGCGTTGTCCATTCCGTTTGGGAATCGGGCAGAAACGTGAACCTTGAAATTGCCCTGAATGACGGTTCGCTTACAGCCACCACGCTCAAAGAGCCAGGAGTGGATTATTTTAGCCTCATTGATTCCAGAATCCGGCTCCAAGCGAATGAAGCTCCCGTCTTCAACCACCACCTGCAACTCACCGGCGCCCGGCTTCTTTTCCCCTCAATGCGCCAGGTACAAGTGCTGGAAGCCGCCGGCGACCCGTTCACCCTACCCGCGCTCGCCGTGGATCACGTGCTGCGCTTCACACCCAATCTCACGTTTACGCATCGAGTGAGAGTTCGCGGGCGTGTGTCGCTCCAATGGCCCGGCAGATCGTTGTGCGTCGAAGATTCGGGCCAGGGTATCTGCGTGCAAACCTCGCAAGACACCAAGCTCGCGCCCGGGCGTGAGGTGGATCTTGTGGGGTTTCCTTCGCCCGCTGGTTTGACGCCCACACTGACTGACGCCACATTCAGAGCCGTGGGCCAGGGTCAACGCGTTGCCGCTTCCCTCATCACGGGCGAACAGGCGCTACAGGGTGATTACGATTCCAAACTGATCGTCGTCGAAGGCAAAATCATCGGCAAAGATCGCTCCGCTAGAGACCCTACGCTCATCCTCGCCGCTGGCAAAATGCTGTTCTCCGTTGTTCTGCCGGAAGGCTCCGTCGAACCCGACACTCCCGCATGGCAGGAAGGCGCCACGCTTCGCATCATCGGCATCTGTTCCGTTCGAATTGAGCCGAAGGCTATTCGCGCCGGCTATTCCCTCCCCATTTCTTTCCGAGTCCTCTCGCGATCTCCCAATGACATCGTCATTCTTCAGTCACCCTCGTGGTGGACCGCTCGGCATCTGCTGCTCCTTTTAGCAATCGTCCTCGGGATTGCGCTCTGCGTACTCGCCTGGGCCGCCGTTCTGCGCCACCGTCTTGCCGAGCAGACAGCCATCATCCGGCGCCAGAACGCCAGCTTGACGGAGCTTTCGTTCCAGGACGCCCTGACGCACGTGGCCAACCGACGCCGCTTCGATGAAGCTCTTGACTCAGAATTCAAACAAGCCGAGAAAATGGGGAGGCCCGTTTCGCTTCTCATGATGGACATCGATCATTTCAAAGCTCTCAACGACGAATACGGGCACCAGCGCGGCGATGAATGTCTGGCCCGGGTGGCCATGGCACTGGTTGCTGCTTCAGTGCGAAATACCGATCTAGTCGCGCGATACGGCGGTGAGGAGTTTGCCGTCATCCTGCCAGGTTGCCATAGGGACGATGCCCTTGCGATTGCCGAACGCATGCGGACCGCCGTGCTCGATCTGCGAATTGCGAACATTCGCTCACCGCTGGATCGCTGCCTTTCCATCAGCGTGGGCGCGGCCACGCTTTCACCTTCTGCCGGCGCTACCTCCGCATCCCTAATCGCGCTCGCCGATCGGGCTCTTTACCGATCGAAGGTGCTTGGCAGAAATAGAACCACATTTTGGCAGGAGACTTGGCGGGATGAGCCGGTCTCTACATTGCAGGAAGCCTGCTAGGCACGGGCGTCTCAAATTACAACTTCGGCTTACGTTGGTAGTTGGAGAGAGTGGTAGCGCTAACGAGAATCGAACTCGTATTTAAGCCTTGAGAGGGCTCTGTCCTAACCGTTAGACGATAGCGCCGCAGCCAATGTCGAGTATAGCCTAGGACGCCGTCAGCGTGGCGCGGCCATGGGCGCCGCAGTGCTTTTCCAATCGATTGCGCAGTTCTAGCCGCGCGCGCAGTAACCGGCTCTTCGCCGCTGCCACCGATATTCCAAGTTGCTCCGCCACTTCCGGCATCGGTAGCTCATTCACATCGCGCAGCACAAACACGTTCCGCAGCAGCGGCGGTATCCGCCTGATCTCTTTCTGCAACAGCCGGCGAATCTCCTTGCTCCCAACTTCCGATTCCGGCCCGCGCCCGCCATCCACCAATTCCAGCGTTCCCCTCTCTTCACCGATCAGCGTATCGTCCAAGAACAGGAACCGCGCCCGCCGTGTTTGCCGCAGCCGCATCAGACACTGGTTCACTACAATGCGCGTCATCCAAGTGGAAAACTTGGAATCCAGTTGGAACTGCCCAATGTGCTGAAATGCCTTCCAGAATGCGTTCTGCACCTCGTCTTCCGCTTCCTGCCGCTCTTTCAAGATCGAAAGCGCCAGCTTAAAAGCAGAGGATGCGTTGCGGCGCATCAACTCCGCAAACGCATCTTCCCTTCCCTGCTGCGATAACCGTACTAACTCCTCATCCGTTCGTGCGACAATTTCGGCGCTACCAGCCTGCTGAAACATAGTATTTGCTCCAAACCTTTTGAACCCAACCTCAGTATTGGTCGCACTTTCACTGTATGGCACACTCTGCCAAATCTCGTTTCAGCCCTGATAAACAAACTCCCGACAATTTTAGTTCTGGTAATATGACTTTCAGTATGCCCGAAATTCTGGACAATTCAGTACAAACCCTGCTGTCCTCATACGATGTCGGCCAGAAGCTTCGTGCCTTACGCTTGCGCAAGAAGATCGCGCTGGTCGATCTTGGACGACACACGGGCTTATCCGCCTCCATGCTCTCGCAGCTCGAGACCGGCAAGATGATTCCCACTCTGCCCACGCTCGCCCGCATCGCCATGGTGTTCGATGTCGGCCTGGAGCACTTTTTTGACGATCGCAAGCGTCAGAAGACGTTCTCCATCGTTCGCTCCGATGAGCGCATGAAGTTCCCTGAGCGCCCCGATCTGCAAACCCCCGCATACTTTTTCGAATGCCTCGCTTTCGCCACGCAAGGCAAGGAACTGCAAGCCTACCTGGCCGAATTCCCAAAACGAAATACGGAGGAAGTAATTGAACACTTTCACCAGGGCGCGGAGTTCCTATATATGCTGGAAGGGTCGATTGCCATCCGTTATGAGCAGGACGATCACGTGCTGCGCGCCGGAGACAGCGTTTATTTCGATGGATCTGAACCGCATAGCTACAGAGGGTTGGGCAAGACGGGCGGCACCGCGCTGGTGGTCACCTCGGAGCCTCACGAATAGCGTTGCCCTCCTTTTGCTGTCCGCCATGCTCTTGTCCGGGGCCGCCGAAAAGTGGTTCATGACATCCGTGAGCTCCGTGGAGTTGGTCGGCAACGCTCCGTTGCGCGCGTCGCTAGATACCATCGGCCAAGTGGAGCAATTGCGTTACGCCATCGGTGAACTGATCGGCAACCCTGCAATCGCATTTTCACCTCCCTTACGGCTGCTGATCACCAAGCAGGCCGAACTTGCGCCAGACTTGCGTGCTGGGCGCTCTC
>Ga0123338_10000983_pt1 | contig 28074 bp, 18 predicted proteins | sample grotaG_FD_89793 | JGI IMG/M metagenome (GOLD analysis project Ga0123338, IMG submission 89793) | Glacier valley bacterial and archeal communities from Borup Fiord, Nunavut, Canada, to study Microbial Dark Matter (Phase II) -... | ecosystem: Environmental > Aquatic > Freshwater > Ice > Glacier ...
ATGATTATATGGCTGTATTTGAATCAGAAAAAGAGGTAGAAAATATTAAACCGGATTTTGCGATATTAAAAAAATTAGAAGGTAGAGGAATTATTATAACGGCCAAAGGGGAAAATGTTGACTTTGTTTCAAGGTTTTTTACTCCTAAGTTTGGCATCAATGAGGATCCTGTAACTGGTTCCACACATACTAAATTGATTCCTTTTTGGGCAGAAATTTTAGGAAAAAATGAATTGATTGCCAAACAAATTTCGGCTCGCGGAGGGGATTTATGGTGTAAATTGGAAGGTGATAGAGTAAAAATAAGTGGTCATGCAAAATTATATATGAGCGGCGAAATTGAAATATACGAATAATTTAATACCCTGATAAATTTTAAGTTATCAGGGTATTTGTATTTAATTTTAAAACAATTCTTTTGCTATTTTTCTTACCGAATCCGATTTCCCCATTGAATAATAATGCAAAATAGGCACCCCAAATTTCATCAATTCCTTACTTTGTTTTATTCCCCACTCCACTCCTACTTGCTTCGCTTCATTATCGTTTTTGCAAGCTTCTACCGCATCAACTAATTCTTCCGGCATATCCAAATTAAAAATTCTTGGAAGTACGGTAATTTGTTTTTTTGTTGTAATTGGTTTTAATCCTGGAATAATTGGAACATTAATGCCTTCTTCTCTACATAAATTTACAAAGTCGAAAAATTTTTGATTATCGAAAAACATCTGTGTAACAATGTATTCAGCACCTAACTCAACTTTCTTTTTTAAATATTTAATATCTGTTTTTAAATTTGGTGCTTCCGAATGTTTTTCAGGATAACCTGCCACACCTAAACAAAAATTTGTTGGGCTTGATCTCTCCATCTCTTCATCAATATACTTCCCATAGTTCATGTCCTTTACTTGTTTTAAAAGGTCAGTTGCATACCTATGTCCATCGGGTTGTGAAACAAAAACACCTTCACTTTTTATAGGATCACCCCGTAATACTAAAACATTTTCAACACCTAAAAAATCAAGGTCAATTAGTGCATTTTCAGTTTCTTCTTTAGAAAATCCACCACAAATTATATGAGGTACGGCATCAACTTTAAAACGATTCATAATTGCAGCGCAAATACCAACAGTACCTGGTCGTTTGCGGGTTGTATGTCGTTCTAACAAACCATTTTCGTGTTTTTTATAAACATATTCTTCACGATGGTAGGTAACATCAATAAATGGAGGTTTAAATTCCATCAAAGGTTCAATGGCATCAAATAAAGATTTTATACTTTCACCTTTTAATGGTGGTAAAATTTCGAAGGAAAATAATGTACTTTTTGCCTGATCTATAAGTTGGGTAACTTTCGTCATGAAGAATTTTTATTTTTTAATAGCGACAAATTTAGAAAGTTATTTTAAAAAACATTAAATGATTCAAAAACAGTTATAATTTTAAGGCTAAAATTTTATTTTTTAAAATTTAAATGCCTATACCTCATAGAAAAAACTCTTTCTGCCTTAATTGCAATCGTCAACTAAATGAGAAGGATAATTTTTGTTCTGAATGCGGGCAGGAGAATAATGACAAAGTGGTAAGATTTTCTGAGCTTGTAAAAGAAGTTTTTGGAAACATTTTCGCTTACGATTCTCAATTTATAAGAAGTATAATACCTTTTTTATTTAAACCTGGTTATCTGACAAATCATTTTTTGGCTGGAAAAAGAAGGAGGTACATCCAACCAATAAAATTATATTTTGCTACAAGTTTTTTATTTTTTCTCTTTTATTCAAATCAATTTAATATTAATGAAAAAGACCTTAACAGGGATGTAAACTTTGATAAAATTAACATCGATAAAAAGGATTCTTTAGAAGTAAAAAATGTGTTGGGGAGTATTGACAGTTTAAAATATTTAGGTTTAGATTCTACAACTATTAAAGATTATATTTATAAAGACAAAATAAAAAGCTTAGCAAAAACAAATAGTAATAAAAAAAATAAAAGTTTATTCGATCAAATATTTAGTGATAAAACACAAAAACTAATAAAAGATAAGAAACTTAACCCCGAAAATCTTTTAGACAGTTTAAAATTAGAAAAAGGTTTTTTTAATATTCTTTTGGCAAAACAAAGCATAAAAGTTGCGAATGAGGGTGGAACTAAAGAATTTTTTAATTACGCAATAAGTAAATTACCACTTATGATGTTTATAGTAATGCCTATTGTGGCATTGATATTAAAATTATTATATGCAGGTATTTTGTCAAGAATAATATATCAACTAAAAAAGGTATTTAAATGGTTTTTCCATATTGGTAAAAAAACAATTTATAAAGCAGTTCAAACTTCTCGAATAAATTTAAATATTATAGACCCAAAAGGATTTTTAAATGAGAAATTTACTTATCCAAGGCGGTATTATATAGAACATTTAACTTTTACTCTTCACTTACATTCCTTTTTATTCTTTTGTTTTGTTTTAATAAATATTTCTTTAAAAATAGAGTTAAACATATTGAGGTATATATTAATATGGATTTTGGGGATATGGATGGTTATTTATACATGGAAATCATTTAAAAAGGTTTATAAGGAATCTTCATTAAAAACCAGTATAAAAATATATTTGCTTTTAAATGCTTATATAATAAGTATGGCTATTTGTTTTATTTTCCTTTTAATTATTAGCCTTTTATTATTTTAAAAAATGTTTATATAATAATTAAAATGTTTGAGGCTTGCCTTCGACCCGGGTTATTGCCATTTAAAGTAAATGTGATTGATCCCGGTTATACTGCAACTGATTTTAACCACTATAGCGGATGTGGAAGTGTAGAAAGCGCTGCAAATTTTATTGTTAAACACACACTCACAGATGAGTACGCACCTTAAGGAAAATATTTTAGTAATGACATTCAAGACGGCACCGAAATAAGTCCTTGGTAAGAAAAGTTGTAAATAGGTTTAGATTAACTGAAGTACAGTATGTAAGAAAACGTACTTCAGTTTGTTTTCTCATTAACGTTTAACAATTTTGTATTAGATTTTTTTAATTTCATTTTTCTTCCATTTATCCAAGGATCTTAAAGTCCTGTAATATACTAAGAATTCAAAAATTACTTAGAAATGGAATAGTGAGCAATCATTTTATTTACTTTCTCCCTTTCATCCAAAAACATTACTTCTATAGCATTTTTATTTACTATAGATTTGTAAAATAATCCGATTGAATTAACTCCTTCTGTAACATCAATTAACTCAAAATTTAGATCAGGAATTTATTAAAAGCTTTTTCCCAATAATCTCGAAGCAAACTTTTGCCCTTTAATGACCCAGTTTCAATTCCCGTTGCTATTTATCATGGGCGCTATTATCTCAACATCATCTGAATAATGGTTCATAATAGAAATAAGGTGATGAGAATTCCATGATTTTATCAAATCATTAGACAATATTTGTGAATCCATAATTATTAGTTTTATTAATTTTTTACAAAATTAAATAAAATATAGATTCAAATATTGGGTCAGAATAATCCTAAATTTCCATTACATAATCCATTCTATTAATAATTTAGGGCATATTTTAATCAGATTTTAATGTCATTTTAATTTTTCTTTAATCACTTATCAAGAACTTTGTTTCATGAAAAATTATAATAATTTTAAGTATCGCTATTGCCTAAATTTTTTCACTTATAATTCAGGCAATATCTTTACTTACCTCATTTCTGGAATAATCTCCTAAATCTGGTGGTTCACCTAAGAATTGATGATAAAAACTCATACTCCCTTAAAAATTATTCAAATAGCATTGTTAAAAATAAAATTATGATTAAGAGAATTTTTATGCTCATGGTCTTGTGTGTTTTTTTGGGTATTACAAGCTGTGAATCAAAAAAAGCAGAGAAAGAAGAAGAAATTAAATTTTTAGTTACATGTCCGTTAAAAAAGGATACAACAATTATTAGGGATTACGTCTGTCAAATCCGTTCAATCCAACATATTGAATTAAGAGCCTTAGAAAAAGGTTACCTACAAGGAATTTTTGTAGACGAAGGTAAATTTGTTAAACAAGGGCAGATTATGTTTCAAATAATGCCAATGCTTTATAAAGCTGAATTGCAAAAAACTCAGGCAGAAGTAAGTTTTGCTCAAATTGAATATCAAAATACTTTGCAACTAGCCAATAAAAATGTAGTTGCTCCTAATGAACTCGCTATGGCTAAAGCTAAATTAGATAAAGCCAATGCTGAAATGTCATTAGCACAAGTACACTTAGGATTCACTGAAATAAGAGCACCTTTCGATGGTATAATGGATCATTTCAAGGTAAGGCTTGGAAGTCTTGTCGATGATGGAGATTTGCTTACCACCTTATCAGATAATAGCAAAATGTGGGTTTATTTTAATGTGCCAGAAGCTGAATATCTTACTTATAAAGCTCTTGTAAAAAAAGATAGAACAGTGAATGTTAGCCTTTTAATGGCCAATAATATTATTTTTGATTATCCTGGAGTTGTTGAAACCATCGAAGCTGATTTTAATAATGAAACGGGAAATATCGCTTTCAGAGCAACATTTCCAAATCCAAATGGATTATTAAGACATGGTGAAACAGGCAATATTCAAATGGTGGTACCTTATAAAAATGCAATTATTATTCCTCAAAAAGCCACTTTTGAAGTTTTAGAAAAGAAATATGTATTTGTTGTTGATAAAAATAATATAGTGAAGCAAAGGGAAATTTCAATAAGCTCTGAAATGCCAGATTTATATGTAATCAATGGTGGTTTAGTTGAAAGTGAGAAAATACTTTTAGAAGGCATACGCAAGGTTAAAGATGGTGACAAAATAGCGTATAAATATGAAGACCCTAAAAAAGTTATTTCAAATTTAAAAGTATATGTTGAATAATATAATTAACTGATAGAAATGTTTAATTTATTTTTAAAGAGACCAGTATTTGCCATAGTATTATCACTTGTGATAATTTTTATGGGCGTATTAGCAATTAAAACTTTACCCACATCTCAGTTTCCGGAGATTGCTCCTCCTGTTGTAATGGTTTCTGCATCTTATCCAGGAGCCAGCGCTAAATCATTAGCTGAATCAGTAATTATTCCTCTTGAACAATCAATTAATGGTGCATGGGGCATGAGATACATGACTTCAGATGCTACCAGTGCTGGTGAGGCAAATATTCAGGTTGTTTTCAACCCAGGTACGGATATTAATCAGGCATTAGTTCAGGTTTCAAACCGTGTTCAACAGGTTACAAATAGATTGCCGATATTAGTGCAACGTGAAGGGGTAATTATAACTCCTGTAATACCCAGCATGCTTATGTATGTGAACCTGTATAGCAAGGATAAAAATGCTAATATGAAATTCCTTTTCAATTATGCTGGTGTTAATATGATACCAGAGATTCAAAGAATCAATGGTATAGGGCAAGCAAGAATATTGGGTAGCAGGCAATATGCTATGCGTGTTTGGCTAAATCCAGATCGTATGCGTGCTTATAATATTTCACCAGATGAAGTGATGGAGGCATTGAGTAGTCAAAGTATTATTGGAAAACCAGGTAGGATAGGAAGAGGAGATAGCAAACAAGCTGAGGCATTAGAATACGTTTTAGCATATCCTGACAGGTTTAATGATCCTAAACAATATGAAAATGTAATTATCAAAGCCAATCCTCAAGGAGAAATTCTCCGATTGAAAGATATTGCCACTGTTGTATTAGGTAGTGAATATTATGACATTTATTCTAATCTAAATGGAAATCCTTCTGCAGCAATTGTGCTTAAGCAAACATATGGAAGTAATGCTAGTGAGGTAATTGAAAATGTAAAAATTAAATTAGATGAGTTAAAAAAATCATTCCCTCCGGGAATGGATTATGAGATTAGTTATGATGTTTCTAATTTCCTAGATGCCTCTACTGAAAATGTAATTCATACACTAAGAGATGCCTTTATTCTAGTTGCTTTGGTAGTATTCATCTTTTTGGGTGACTTGCGTTCAACCCTTATTCCTACTTTGGCTGTTCCTATTTCATTAATTGGAGCGTTTATATTCATGCAGATATTTGGGCTTACCATTAATATGATTACATTATTTGGTATTGTATTGGCTATTGGTATAGTGGTGGATGATGCAATTGTAGTTGTAGAAGCAGTGCATGCTGCTATGGAAGAACATCATTTATCCCCTTTTAAAGCTGTACAAAAAGTACTTGGAGAGATTAGTGGAGCTGTAATTGCCATTACTTTACTTATGACTGCTGTGTTTATACCCGTGGCATTTATGCCAGGACCAGTTGGGACGTTTTATAGGCAATTTTCCATAACTATGGCAAGTGCTATTGTGCTTTCAGGTTTTATTGCTCTTACTCTTACACCAGTTCTTTGTGCAATGATTCTTAAAAATAATCATGGAAAACCAAAGAAAGTAAATATCCTGAGTAGAGCTCTTGATGGTTTTAATAGAGGTTTCGAAAAACTTACAGGGAGATACGTAAGTATTTTAGAAGTAATAGCACATAGAAAAATTGTAACTATTGGAATTTGGCTAGCATTCGCTGCTGGAATAGTTGCGATAGCTAGCAATTTGCCTTCAGGATTTATCCCTAGTGAAGATCAAGGAATGGTATACGCTATTATTCAAACACCACCAGGTTCAACACTTGAAAGAACCAATGATATATCTCGACAATTACAGGGGATTATTGAAAAGGTTGATGGGGTAAAATCTGTTTCTTCTATAGCTGGTTATGAGGTACTTACAGAAGGAAGGGGTTCTAATGCAGGTACATGCCTAATTAACCTTAAGCCTTGGGCGGAGAGAAAACATACAATGACAGAAATTATTTATGAATTGGAAGAAAAAGCGAAAGCTATCCCTGGGGCAACAATAGAATTTTTCGATCCACCAGCAGTACCAGGATTTGGAGCTGCAGGTGGATTTGCATTACAATTATTAGATAAAACGAATAGTGGTGATTATGACTTGTTGGAAAAAGTGAAGAATGATTTTATGGCCAAACTTGGGGAACGAAAAGAAATTACAGGTTTATTCACTTTTTTTAGTGCCAATTATCCTCAATATGAAATTGAGATAGATAACGAATTGGCAATGCAAAAAGGAGTAACAATAGGTAACGCAATGAATACCTTGTCAATTTTTGTAGGTAGTACCTATGAGCTTGGTTTTATTAAATACCAACGTTTTTTTAAAGTGTTTGTTCAAGCAGCACCTGAATTTAGGAAACTTCCTTCAGACATTATGAATCTTTACGTAAAAAGCGAAAAAGGTGAGATGGTTCCTTTTTCAGCATTCATGCGAATTAAAAAGAAACAAGGGGCAAACGAGATTAACAGATACAATATGTACAATACTGCTGGTATAAGAGGTGCTCCAGCAAAAGGATTTAGTAGTGGCGAAGCAATAAAGGCAGTGCAGGAAGTAGCAAAAAAATCATTACCTAACGGCTTTGATATTGATTGGGCTGCTCTTTCTTACGATGAAGTTAGGAGAGGTAATGAAGCCATATATATTTTTATTATTGTTTTAATATTCGTTTATTTTGTACTTGCCGCTCAGTATGAAAGCTTTATTATCCCTTTGGCAGTAGTTCTTTCTCTTCCTCCTGGGGTTTTTGGTTCATTCTTGTTAATAAAAGTCATGGGACTTGCGAATGATATTTACGCTCAGGTAGGTTTAGTAATGTTAATTGGTTTGCTGGGAAAGAATGCGGTATTGATTGTTGAATTTGCAGTACAAAAACATAAACAAGGAATGTCTGTTCTTGAGGCAGCTATTGAGGGTGCAAAAGTTCGTTTTAGACCTATTTTAATGACATCTTTCGCATTTATTGCAGGCTTAATTCCATTGGTTATTTCACATGGAGCAGGGGCTATTGGAAATCGTACAATTGGTTCTTCTGCAATGGGTGGAATGATTTTCGGAACCATTTTCGGGGTTATAATTGTACCAGGCTTGTATTATATATTTGGCACAATGGCTGCAAATGGAAAACTTATTAAAGATGAAGAAGAAGGTCCGTTAAGTGAGAGCCCGTTTTTTACAGGAGTTCATGCGCCAGTTGAAGAAGGCCCTTCACCGACAGACAAATCATAAGCTTATAAATATAATATCCAACAATAGAATTTGTAACACATTATGTTAAAAACAATTATTTATAAATGCTTAGGAATGGCCAGTGTAGCATTATTTTTTTTGGCCTGTACTCCCTCAATTGTTGGAAAAAAAGTAAATAAAACAGTACCTTTAAATTATAATAATTCACAGGATTCAACTAATTCTGCAAAGGTACAATGGAAGGATTTTTTTACAGATCCTTACTTAAATGTATTAATTGATACCGCCCTCAGAAATAATCAGGAATTAAATATTACTTTACAAGAAATTATTATTGCCAGAAATGAAGTAAGATTTAGAAAAGGAGAATATTTGCCATTTGTTAATTTATATGCTGGTGCAGGTGTTGATAGAGTAGGCAGGTATACCAGACAAGGTTCATTGGAAGCTAACTCTAATAATCAAATCGAACCAGGAAAGGAATTTCCAAATTATTTACCAGATTATATTGTTGCTGCCAATGTATCATGGCAAGTGGATATATGGCATAAACTACGTAATGCCAAAAAAGCGGCTGTTAGTAGGTACTTAGCTAGTGTAGAAGGAAGAAATTTTATGGTTACACGTTTGGTTGCAGAAATCGCTAATTCTTATTACGAATTACTTGCACTTGATAATCAATTAGAAATTATAAAACAAAACATTGACATTCAAAGCAATGCTTTGGAAATAGTGAGGCTTCAAAAAATTGCAGCAAGAGTTACTGAATTAGCGGTACGTAGATTTGAAGCACAAGTGCTCAATACCAGAAGCCTTCAATTTAAAATTCAACAAAGAATTATAGAAACTGAGAACAGAATCAATTTTTTAACGGGTAGATATCCACAGCCAATCTCCAGAGATTTCAAAAATTTTAGTAGCTTAGTTCATAATACTATACAAGCTGGTATCCCATCACAATTATTACAAAATCGACCTGATATTAGGCAAGCTGAGTTTAATATGACTGCAGCTAATTTGGATGTAAAATCTGCTAAAGCTAATTTTTATCCTTCTTTAAATATTTCAGCTGCTATTGGCTTAGAATCATTTAACGCTACTTATTTATTAAAAACGCCACAATCCATGCTTTTTTCTTTATTCGGCGGCCTAACTGCACCATTAATTAATAGGAATGCTATTAAAGCCACTTATTATAGTGCAAATGCTAGGCAGATACAAACCGTTTATAATTATCAACGCACTATTTTAAACGCTTATATTGAGGTTGCTAATCAACTATCTAATATTAGTAATCTTGAAAAAAGTTATGATTTGAAAGCAAAACAAGTTGAAGCTCTTACTGAGTCAATTGAAATTTCGAACGGTTTATTCAGATCAGCCAGAGCAGATTATATGGAGGTATTGTTAACTCAAAGAGATGCTTTGGAATCCAAATTTGAACTTATCGAAACTAAAAGACAGCAAATGAATGCTATGGTCAATATTTACCAATCATTAGGTGGTGGATGGAATTACAGATAATATCATTTAAATAAGATAAGTACTGATAATTTTTTCAGGACTTATCTTATTTAATCGAAAATTTTATAATAATCACTATTTATAAAACCCAGTGGAAATTAATTCCTTTATTCCAAACCATTTTTATTTCCAACCATAAATAATGCATTTCCAAATAATAACTTACCATTTAACCAAAAGCCTCTTATTAATGGATTGTCTGCCATATAAATAATTGTTCCTCTCCCACTTTCCTGTACTCCGAAAATAAGTGAATTTACTAATTTAGTTTTTGCTTTGCTTCCTGCAAAGCCTCCAACAAGACCATCTTCTTTAATAACTCCAACGTTCCAATCTTTTTTTAAAAATTGGTAAGAGGTTGCATCTGTTTTTAAACTCATATATGTTTTCCCATAACCAAATGCCAATGGATGTGTATTTTCCATATCTATTTTAAATATACTGCCTGGTACTTCTTCACTTTGCAAATCTCTTTCTCTTTTGCCATATTCTTTTATCAAATCATAACTATCGCTTGCCAATTCAACTTTATCGTCAGATTTCTTTTTAATATTAAAGCCATTTTTATTAGCCAGAAATGACATTGAACTACCAACTGCAATTAATTTTCCTCCATTATTGATCCAATCTAAAATCTTTTCTAATTTTTTTTCGGATAAAATATTATTATAATTTCCATTCGGTAAAATTAAGGCATCAAAGTTATTCCAATCCACATCTCCAACATCATTTACATCTATAATTGTAAGTGGGTAATCTATTTGCTGTTCAAAAAAATGCCAAAAATCTCCAAACCCTGTTGTTGAAATCCCTGTTCCTGAAATTATAGCTATTCTCTGACTCTTTATTATTTTCATATAATCCGATCCCAAATCATTTCCTTTTTCTACAAAACCAGAATTTAAAGTCGAAATAGGTATATTAAATTTTAGACTATTTTCTTTAATAAACTTATCTATATCAATACCATTATTTCTATTATCAGCCTTTGTAATAATTAAGGTTCCGGCATTAAACTTCTGACCATCAACTTCAAAATCTTTTTCAGAGTGCCTTACTTTTATTTTTTGGTTTAGTAAAGCTGAGAGAAATTGAAGGCTATTAAAGCTATTCCATTTTATTAAATATGCGTAAGGCTTTGTAGCATTCTTAATAGCAGTATTAATTTTTGGTTTTTCATTACTCCCTGATTTTATTTTTTCTTTAAGCCCATACGTTTCTAAACCGTAAGCTAAAGGAATAGACCAGGCAGTTAAATCATAGGTTATAGAATCTTCAAGAGTTGATTTAGGCTCGAACAGAACTTTTATTAAATTACTTTGAGATTGATAAGAACTAACTATTAAATCGCCTGTTTCCAATTTAAAAACTTCATTCTTCTCTGTATTATAATGATATCCTTTTAGCATTTTATTTTCCTGAGAAAAAGAATAGTTTATTTTTTTGTTATCTAAAAAGGTTTCGAGACTATTCAAATTACTTTCGTTATTCTTAGATTTAAAAATAAAAGTTTTAAACTCTCCTACCCCCTTATTTTTTGCATCTGAAAAATAAGTTGAAAAATTTTTGACAGCCATATCCGAATATTTTGCCAAAGCCTTAAGTGTAGCCATTGTAGAACCATAATGATGGTCTATTCTCTCATTTAATGTTAATGTATCAGCAAAAGATTTTCTTTCTAAAGCCAATCCCGCAAAACCAGATCCACCTTGTTCATAAGTTAATCCAACCGCACCATTAAAAGTTGGGTATGTGTCGCCGTAACTAGGATAAAAAAGATCAAATCTTTCCCTTGTAAAATATAACCAATTGTGATCATCAAAATATTTTTTATTGCTAGTGCCAATATTTTGTTGCAATTCTCGCTGCCAAGGTGTAATAACTTCGTGATATGGTTTTGCTGCGGGTGCAAAATAATATGGAATGTATGCACTCATTTCATGAAAATCTGCATGAACTTGCGGCATCCATTTATAATAATTGGCGATTCTTTCTTGGGTTTCTTTTTGTGTTTGCCAAGCCCAATCACGATTTGGGTCAAAAATATAATGATTATATCTTCCTCCCGGCCAAGGTTCGTGATGTTCTTTTGCAATTGAAGAAGAATTCGGATTTTTTCCAGCGTTTTGAACATAAAAATTCACATACCTATCATGCCCATCAGGATTTAAACATGGATCAATAATTACAACTACTTTTTTTAACCACTCAACAATTTCAGGATCTTTTTGAACAGCGAGATCATATAAAACTTTCATGGCGGTTTCTGTTGAAACTGCTTCATTACCATGAATATTATAACTCAAAAATAAAATGGCAGGTTGATCACTCATGGGTTCACCATTTAATAAGCCTGCTCTTTTTAAATTACTTTCTCTTATTTCTTCAATTTTATTTATATTGGTTTCCGACGAAACAATTGCTGTTGCAAGCATTCTGTTTTCGTAAGAACTTCCATAAGGTTGATATTTTACATTTTTAGGGAGATTTTTTGCTACATATTCAAAATATGCATGCGCTCTTTCACTTAAAGTGAACCTTGAACCGATTTTATAACCAAGAAATTCATCAGGTGTTTGAATGTTTTGTGCATTCAAAGAATTAGTTGCAAATAATAATAATAATAATAAAACTTTTAATTGAGTACGAAACATATTTTAAGATTAGAATAGGCGTATATATTTTTGCAATATTGCAAAAAGTAAAATTTATTTTTAAATTTTTTAAAATTTAAAATAATAATGCGTTCGGAACATAATTTAGACAAGATACTTTTTTTAGATATTGAAACTGTACCCGAAGAATTTCATTTTAAAAAATTAGATGAAAAAGTCCAATCATTATGGGCACAGAAATTCAAATATTTTAAAGAACAAAATGAAATTGAAGACCATTATCAAAAAGCCGGTATTTATGCTGAGTTTTCAAAAGTGGTTTGTATATCAGTTGGTATTATAAATGAAGCAGAAGGTGAAAGGACTTTAAGAATAAAATCGTTTTACGGTCATGATGAAAAAGAATTATTAACAGATTTCGCTCAATTGTTAGAAAAAAAATTTAACAAACGCGATAATGTTTTATGTGCTCATAATGGAAAAGAGTTTGATTTTCCATTTTTATGCAGAAGAATGCTAATCAATAAAGTGCCTTTACCTCAATTATTAAAATTATCAGGAAAGAAACCTTGGGAAATCCCTCATCATGATACTCTTGAACTTTGGAAATTCGGTGATGTAAAAAATTATACTTCATTAAGTTTGCTCGCTCATCTTTTTAATATTCCTACGTCAAAAGATGACATTGATGGCAGTGAAGTGGCATCAGTTTATTGGAAAGAAAAAAACCTGCCCCGAATAGTAGAATATTGTCAGAAAGATGTGATTGTAACAGTTCAACTATATTTAAGTTTTAAATTTGAAGAACATATTAAGAAGGAAAATATTCAAGTTGTTGGATGAAGGGAGACAAGAGATGTGAGACTTGAGACAAGAGAAAAGAGAATTTTGAAGATATGAAAAAAATATTTTGATCTTATGTTTTTTTTCTCATGTCTTTTGTCTATCATCTCATGTCTTAATATTTTTTTTCTCATGTCCCTTGTCTATCATCTCTTGTCTTAATATTTTTTTTCTCATGTCCCTTGTCTATTATCTCATGTCTTACTTATTTTTTTTCTCTTGTCCATTGTCTAACCTCTCATGTCTCTAAAAAAATAACATGCCAATTATATTACCAGTAAAAGGAATCCATCCAAAATTTGGAAAAAATTGTTTTATTGCACCTAATGCAACTGTAGCTGGGGAAGTAATAATGGGTGATGATTGCACAGTTTGGTTTAATGCTGTGGTTCGTGGAGATGTAAATTCTATCACTATAGGTAACAGAACCAATATTCAAGATGGTGCGGTGATACATTGTACCTATCAAAAACACAAAACTATTATCGGCAACAACGTATCCATTGCGCACAATGCTGTAGTACATGGCTGCACCATTCACGACAATGTGTTGGTAGGGATGGGTGCTATTGTAATGGATGGAGTAATTATTGAACCGGAATGTATTATTGCAGCGGGGGCAATTGTTTTACAAAATACTTATATCGAATCAGGAAGCATTTATGCTGGTAACCCTGCAAAATTTATAAAAAAAATGAGTAATGAGCAAAAGGAAATAATTTCTCGTACTGCTAATAATTACCCAATGTACTCAAAATGGTTTCAGGATAATGATTAAAAATTTTTAAATGAGGAGCAGAAATTTAATTACTGCTCCTCATGTTATTTTTACATTATTTCTTTTAAAATTGTATTTAATGATACCGCTTTTGAAATAATATTTTTTACTTCCGAAATTTTTACTCTTACTTGTTCTGAAGTATCTCTATATCTGATAGTTACACTTTCGTCGTTCAATGTTTCATAATCTACAACGATACAGAAAGGAGTTCCAATTAAATCCTGACGGGTATAACGTTTACCTAAAGCATCTTTTTCTTCATAAAAAACATTAAAATCAAGCCTCAAATCATCATAAATTTTTCTGGCAATTTCTGGCAAACCATCTCTTTTAACAAGTGGAAATATTGCAGCTTTAATGGGTGCTAATGCAGGATGTAATTTTAAATAAACCCTTTCTTTCTTTTCCTCACCTTTACCAATTGTTTCTTCAGTAAATGCATTACAAAAAACGGCTAAAAATAAACGGTCTGCACCAACTGAAGTTTCTACTACATAGGGAATGTAATTTTGATTGATTTCATTATCATGATAGCGTAATTTCTTTTTTGAAAACTCTTCATGACTTTTTAAATCAAAATCAGTGCGGGAATGAATTCCTTCCATTTCTTTAAAACCAAATGGAAATTCATATTCAATATCAACTGCGGCATCGGCATAATGCGCTAATTTTTCATGATTATGAAATTTTAATTTATTGGCAGGCAAACCCAAAGCCTGATGAAATCTCATCCTAATATTTTTCCAATGCTCATACCACTCAACCTGCGTACCAGGGCGAATAAAAAATTGCATTTCCATTTGTTCAAATTCGCGCATACGGAAAATAAACTGTCGAGCAACTATTTCATTTCTGAATGCTTTTCCAATTTGTGCAATACCAAAAGGAATTTTCATTCGACCGGTTTTCTGTACATTTAAAAAATTAACAAAAATCCCCTGAGCCGTTTCAGGACGTAGATAAATAGTGTTTGAATCTTCAGCAACTGAACCAATTTGTGTTGAAAACATCAAATTAAATTGTCGCACTTCAGTCCAATTAGACGTTCCAGAAACGGAACATTTTATTTTTTCTTCAATAATAAATTCTCTTACCTTATCTAATTCATTGTTTATAAGCAACCTTGCTAATTTATTTCTTAGTTCTTGTCCACGCGTTTCGTCTCCGGCTTTTTCATATTCTGCTGCCTTTTCTTCAATTAAAACATCCGCCCTGTATCTTTTATTTGAATCTTTATTATCAATCATAGGGTCACTGAACGAATCAACATGCCCTGATGCTTTCCAAGTAGTAGGATGCATAAAAATTGCTGCATCTATTCCTACTATATTTTCATTTAATTGCGTCATGGCTTTCCACCACAATTGTTTTAAATTATTTTTTAATTCAACGCCATACTGCCCATAATCATATACAGAAGCTAAACCATCATAAATATCACTGGATTGAAAAACAAAACCATATTGAGTAGCATGCGAAATAATTTTATTAAATAAATTGGGGTCTTTTTCTTGGTCTTGATTGGCCATATTATAATATTAATTTATACTTAAAATTGGTTTGCAAAAGTAATATTAGTTATACAACTTTCGCTTGTTCTATATTTTTATAATTTTTTAAATGATATTCAATTAAACCTTCTGAGGGTGATTGGATAATTTTACCTATTTCTAGTTTTTCTTCAGAAGTTATTTCCTTTATAATTTCCCGAAAATGATATGCTACTGAGCCAATAAAGTTGATTTTTGTATTCTTATAATCAGTATATTTTTTAATATATCTATCAAAAAATTCACAAAAAGATTTTTTAATCAAACTATATACAAAGGAATTTGATTGGTTTTTATGTAAAAAAGGAACAAAAGAGGCAAAAAATCTATTTGGATAAGGTTTATTATATGTAAAATTTAAAATTTCTGATTTACTTAAAGTAAATTCTGATACGAAAATTTTGTATAAATCATCTGGTAATTCATCCCTCATATAATATTGCAAAAAAGTCTTGCCAAGGTGCCCTCCACTTCCTTCATCACCAAGCCAAAAACCCAAAGAAAATTGCTCTTCAATTATTTTTTTTCCATCAAATAAACATGAGTTTGAACCTGTTCCTAATATACAAGCAATTCCATAATCATTACCACAAACAGCACGCGCTGCACCAATCATATCAGAATATACTTCAATATTTTTTGCAAGTGGAAATGTTGTTTCCAAAGCCAAAGTCACTTTATAAACATTCTCTCCATTGCAACCAGCGCCATAAAATATCAATTTATCAATATCGTTATTTTGATATTTTAATTTAATAAAATCGATTTTTAAAGTTTCATATATTTCATTTTCACTTTGGTAATATGGGTTAATACCATTTGTAGTAAAAGTTTTTATTTCATTTTTTTTATTAATAAAACTCCAGGTAGTTTTTGTCGACCCACTATCAGCAATTAAAAGCATATTTGTAAAAGGAGATGAAAGAATAAAGAGTAAAGAATAATGAGTAAAAATTAAAGAAATAAAAACACTACTTTTCAAAATTAACCAACAATAAAATTAAGTTTTTATAAAAGAAACGTAAAGTTTGAAAAAAGCCTTTTTCCCATGTCTTTCATCTTTTTCTATCCATCTTTCATCTTTTTTCTCTTATCTTTCTTCTCTTCGTCATTCATCTTACTTCTCCTTGTCTTTTTTCTTTACATCTTTCTTCTTTCTTCTCATTTAAAAGTTAAAGAAAGTTAAATTTTAAGAAATTAAAGCTTATTTATTAGTTTTGTAAATCAAAATAAAAAATAGAAAGATTTTTTAAAAATTATTCATTAAAAAATTAACCTTTTCATAACCCAAATTACAATAACTAACAGATGATGCTTGATTATAAAAAAATTAATAACATTACCGGCTGGGTAATTTTTGGAATTTCAGCCTTGGTTTATGCTCTAACTGTTGAACCCACTGCAAGTTTTTGGGATTGTGGAGAGTTTATTGCAGCTTCTTTTAAATTGCAAGTCCCTCACCCTCCTGGTGCTCCTCTTTTTTTAATAATTGGCAGATTATTTTCAATGCTTGCAGGTGGTGATGTTTATAAAGTTGCCTATTGGATTAATATTTCTTCAGCATTGGCGAGTGCATTTGCATCTTTATTTCTTTTTTGGTCTATCACTCTTTTAGGAAGAAGAATATTTAAAATTACAGATTATAATGTAAGTCCTTATCAAATTATATTATTGATGGGATCGGGCATTGTTGGTGCATTGGCATATACATTTTGTGATTCTGCATGGTTTTCGGCTGTTGAAGCAGAAGTTTATGCATTATCCTCTTTCTTCACAGCTTTTGTAGTCTGGGCAATGCTTAAATGGGAATTAATTGAAGATGAAAGAGCATCTAACCGTTGGTTGATTTTAATTGCCTACATGATCGGTTTATCAATTGGTGTCCATTTATTAAACCTTGTTACATTACCTGCATTAGGTTTTATTTATTATTTTAAGAAATATAAATTTTCATATGCTGGAGCTCTTGCTGCATTTGCAATCAGCTGTGTAATTATCGTTACCATCATGTCGGGTATTATTCCGGGTTTACCAAGCATGGCATTTTCAATTGAAAAAGCTTTTGTAAATGGAATGGGAATGCCTTTTGGATCTGGAATCGCGTTTTTTATGATTCTTACTTTAGGAGCTTTAATATTTGGTTTATATTATTCTCAAATAAAAGCAAAAGTATTATTGAATACAGTTTTACTAGCCCTAACATTTGTTTTGATTGGTTACACATCCTATACAAGTGTTTTAATACGTTCTAATTTCAATCCTCCTATTAATGAAAACGACCCAAGTGATATTATTAAATTCGTTTCTTATTTGAAACGTGAGCAATATGGTGACAGGCCTTTATTTTTCGGTCCGAGTTTCCTTACTCCTGTTAAAAGCCAGGAACCTGATAATAATCAACCTTTATACAAAAAAGGAAAAGATAATTATGAAGTGTATGACCACAGATATAAAACTGAATATGAACCTAATGGTCAAATGCTATTTCCACGTTTGTTCAGTAAACAAGATGGTCACCGAGAATTATATATGCAAAAGCTTAACCTTGATAAAAATCATAATGGTAAGCTTGATCCAAATGAAAAACCGAATTTTGGAGATAATTTATGGTTTTTCTGGGATTATCAATTAAAAGTAATGTACTTCCGTTATTTTTTGTGGAATTTCGCTGGTAGAGAAAGTGATTTGGAAGGGGCTGGATTTTTAAAGCCTTGGCAGATCAGTACAAAGGGAATGCCTGAAGAAATTAAAAATAACAAAGGGCGTAATCAATTTTTTATGCTGCCATTGTTTCTTGGCCTTTTAGGATTTTTCTTTCAGGTAGGTAAAGATAAAAGAGGAGCATTAATTGTGTTTTTATTATTTTTCCTTACGGGAATTGCTTTAATAATTTATCTTAATTCCCCACCCACAGAACCTCGAGAAAGGGATTATATTTATGTTGGTTCTTATTTTGCATTTGCGATGTGGATTGGTTTGGGAGTAATGTCGGTAGCCGAATTATTTTCGAAATTTATAAAAAATCAAACTACGCAATCGGCCGTTGCTGTGGCTGTTTGTTTGATTGTTCCTGCTATAATGATTCAACAAGGTTATGACGATCATGACCGTTCAAAAAGATATCATTCAGTTGATTCTGCAAAAAATATTTTAAATTCTTGTGCTCCAAATGCCATTTTATTTACCGGTGGTGATAATGATACTTTCCCACTTTGGTATGCACAAGAAGTTGAAGGATTCAGAACCGACGTAAGGGTTTGTAATTTAAGTTTATTAGGAACAGATTGGTATATTGAACAAATGAAAAGGAAAGCGTACTTATCTGAACCATTGCCTATCAAACTTCCTTTCGATCGATTTATACAAGGCACTAACGACCAAATTGTATATTTTGAAAATGAAAATGTAAAAGGCGGAATGAATGTAATTGATTATATGAAGTTGATCAAAGAAAATAACCCTGCGATTCAATATCAATTACAAGATGGCAGGTCAATATCAGTTTTGCCAACAAATCAATTATTTATTCCAATTGATTCAGTTGCCTTAGGTGCAGGAAATCTTATTCCAGAAAAATTAAAACCAAATCTTAGAAAAGAAATGGCATGGAAACTTCCTCCGAATGATATTTTTAAACCAGAGTTAATAATGCTAGATATTATTGCTAATAACTCTTTGGATGGATGGAAACGCCCTATTTATTTTTCAACAACTATCGGACAACCTGGAAACACAAATTTTGTTGGTATTTCAGATTATTTACAATTGGAAGGCTTAGCATATAGATTAATGCCTGTTAAAGTTGAAGGAGCAACAATGGGATATATTAATTCAGACATAATGTTTGAGAATATGACCAAAAAAATGTTCTGGAGAGAAATGAATAATCCTAAAGTTTATTATGATGAAAATTATAGAAAATTCCCGATGAGTGCGCGACTAAACTTTTATCGTTTGGCTCAACAACTATTTGATGAAGGCAAAAAAGATAAATCAAAAGAAGTTATTGAACATTGTTTTAAAGTTTTACCAGATAATGTAATCCCATTTGACAGACTTTGTGTAAATTTTGTCCCACTTCTTTATAATTTGGATGATAAAAAACAAGCAAATCAAGTAGCTGAAATAATGTATAAAAGATCAAATGAAAATCTTGAATATTTTTTGAGGCTATCTCAAGGTAAGAAAGGGAATATTGAAATCAGCGACGTTCAAGATGATTTAATAATACTCAGTAGGTTAGGTAATTTTTATAAAGAAAAAGAACCAAAAACCGGAGAAAAATATGAAAAGGAATTTAATAAATATTATGAAAAGCTAAACTCAATGGGAGTTTTACAATAAAATATAAAATTAAATTGAATAAATGCCATAGAGAGGTTTCTCATGGCATTTATTTTTATATACCATATATCTGTACCTTTTTTTAATCAAAAATACTTCGTTTTTAAAATAAAAAATCGGATAATTGTATTTAAAAAAAACTGCATAATTTTTCAATTTACTATTGATGACTATAACCGATTTTAAACTGAATTTAACGGCCCTCTATCATAAATATAAATCTGAAAGAGAAATTACGTTAACTGAAGCTCAGTTTTACCCCATTATTTTTGCCTTCCCCCCTTTAATTGTTGTTGCTTGCGATGGTATTGTTGATGATTTAGAAAGAAAAAGTATCGAATTTATTGCAAAAAGCCTTGCTTTCTCATACAATAGAGATGGATTAACATACTCTCAAATTATTCAACTTGGAGAAGATTATGTGCGTGAGTTTGATTATTTATTAGACCATATGGATAAATACGAAGATGATTTTTTGAAAGTTTTAGATAATTACCTTGCCGATAATATTGACGAACGCCCAGATGTTAAAGAAATGATTATTTCAGCAGCAGAAGCTTCTGATGGAATATCAGATGTAGAACAAGAAGCCATCGACAGAATAACAGAAGTTTTGCATTTAGATAGTTTGGTTTAAACTTATGCTTATTCACAAGCTTTTTAAACCTCTCAAAATTACTTATTCTCCCAATTTACATATTGCCGCTTTAGATGGATTAAGGGGTATTGCTATTTTTTTAGTTTTATTATATCATTGTTTATATCCATTGAGGCGCTTAGGATCAACAGTTGGTTGGGTTGGTGTCGATTTATTTTTTGTACTTTCAGGTTTTTTAATAACAGGTATTTTATTAGATACCCGTCAAAACAAAAATTATTTTAAAACTTTTTATATACGCCGTTCTTTAAGAATTTTTCCTCTCTATTATTTATTTCTCATTGGTTTTTTTATTATAGCACCAATACTTTTAAATCCAAACTTTCTTAAACCCTATCATTATTATTTTGATAATCAAATATGGTATTGGTTATATATTCCAAATTGGTTAATTACATTTAATAACCATTGGCCACCAGTACCCAAGCCACTTTTAGATCATTTTTGGTCGTTGGCTATTGAAGAACAATTTTATTTATTTTGGCCATTTTTGGTTTTTATTTGCAATCGAAAAGTGCTGATAATTATTTGCTTTTTTTTTATTTTTCAAAGTATTGTAATCAGAAATATTTTTGAAAACATAGGTCAGGATTATTCAAGTTCTTATGTATTTACCTTTGCCAGGTTGGATGCAATATCAATTGGGGCAATAATCGCCATTATGATCAGGAGTGAAAAAGGTAAAATTATTTTAGAAAAATATACAACTCTAATTTTAATTTTATCTACAGTATTATTGATATTATTAACTTTAATAAATCATAATTTTAGCCTAAAAGACGAATATTTTATAAGAATAGGTTATACTATTATAGGTTTTTTCTTTGGTGCATTTTTACTTTATTCACTTGTGACAGGCAGTGTTATAAATAAAATAGGCAAGACTCAATTTTTTAGGTTTTTAGGGAAGTACAGTTACGGAATTTATATTTATCATTGGTTAATATTCCCCTTACTAATTAATTATATAGCCAAATGGATAGAAATATTCACTTCAAATTCAATATGGCTGATAGCGTCGTTTGTTTGTGTGGCTTTTATTATTTTATTATCTATAATCACCTTTCATTTATTTGAAAAGCAATTTTTGAAATTAAAAAAATTGGCAGTTTAAATTCTTCTGGAAAAATAAACTGCCATTATAAAATTGAAAAAGTTATTTTAAGTAATTTATTTATCTAACTCACTTAATAAGCCATTGAAATCAAGTTGTTTGGTATACATTTCTATTGAACCATCTTCAAGATAGGACCACAATTCTTTTGGTCTATCCCAATATAATTCTACTCCATTTTGATCTGGATCGTTTAAGTAAATAGCTTCAGATACTCCATGATCGCTTGCACCTGTTAAAGGATATTTAGCTTTTCCAAGTCTTTCAAAAATAAAAGCTAAATCTTTTCGAGTTGGATAAAGTATGGCAGTATGAAATAAACCTGTGCTGTTTATTGGTGCAGGATTAGCATTTTTACTGTACCAAGTATTTAGTCCGATATGATGATGATAACCTCCTGCAGAAATAAATACTGCCTCACTTCCATATCTTGTTGTGATAGTAAAACCTAGTAAGCCACAATAAAAATCAAGAGATTTTTCAATATTTGATACTTTTAAATGAACATGACCTATCCTTGTTTGCTCAGAAATAATATATTTATCTTCCATATACTAAGAATAAAAAAATAAGGATTAAAAAATAATCTTTATTAACCTATTGCCTGTTTAATATCATCCAATAAGTCACTAATATCTTCAATACCAACACTTAAACGTATTAAAGTATCTTTCAAACCAGCTTTCAAACGATTTTCGCGAGGTATGCTTGCATGTGTCATAACTGCAGGATGGGTAACAAGGCTTTCAACTCCTCCTAAAGATTCTGCTAATGAAAATACTTTAAAGCTCGACATAACTTTTTTCGCTTCTTCCATATCATCTCCCTTTAATGTAAAAGAAACCATTCCTCCAAAATCCCTCATTTGATTTTTTGCAGATGAATTTGAAAATCCCGGATAATGAACTGCTTCTACTTTTGGATGTTTAAGAAGGTATTGTGCTACTTCTCGTCCATTTTCGCAATGCCTTTGCATTCTTATGTGAAGTGTTTTTATTCCACGTAAAACTAAAAAGCAATCCTGAGGGCCTGGTACAGCACCACTTGCATTTTGTATAAATGCTAATCTTTGAGCAATTTCTTCATTATTTACAATCAATGCACCCATTACAGTATCAGAGTGGCCACCTAAATATTTTGTTACAGAATGCATAACAATATCAGCTCCTAAATCCAGTGGGTTTTGTAAATAAGGTGAAGCGAAAGTATTATCAACTGCCGTTAAAATATTATGTTTTTTAGCAAGCCTTGTTGCACCTTCAATATCAATTAACCTCATTAATGGATTCGTTGGAGTTTCCAACCAAAGCATTTTAGTATTTTTATTGATATAAGATTCGATTGAATTTAAATCCTGCATATCTACAAAATGAAATTTTAATCCAAAAACTTCGAATATTTTTGTAAAAATTCTATATGTACCACCATACATATCATTGGTAGCAATAATTTCATCACCCGGTTTAAAAAGTTTTAAAACTGCATCAGTTGCAGCCAAACCAGATGAATAACAAAGTCCGAATCTTCCATTTTCTAAAGCTGCAAGAGCTGATTGCAAAGCATTGCGGGTTGGATTTTGTGTTCTTGCATATTCATACCCTTTATGTTTGCCTGGTGCTTCTTGCACATAAGTTGATGTTTGATAAATGGGAGTCATAATAGCTCCAGTTGTAGGATCAGGTTCTACTCCTGCATGTATAGCTTTCGTTCCGAATTTCATACTCTATATTTTAATATTGTAAAAATCAATAAATGCGAAGTTAATGTTTTTATTGAAATCGACTTTAAAAAATGGCGTTTGAGTTAATTCGTTAAAAAAAAGCGTTCGATAAAATCAAACAAGGCATTTCTTTTTTTCGATTTCCTGCAAAAAAAATCTAATAAATATTTAGATTATCTCTTTAAAAGTGGTAATTGTCTTTACTACAAAAATGTAAATCCAAATTTAATTATTGGGAAATAATGATGATTTGAGATAAAAGAAATTATTAAGAATATATTAATTTCCTTTCCTTAATTCTGTAGTAAATAATTGCAGTAATTGCTGTTATAATTGCAATAATAGAAAGCATTAAAAAAGAAGAACTCCAGCCATATTTTTCAGAAAAATGGCCTGTAAGTTTTACAGCGATTGTTCCACCAACATATCCAAAAGAATCAATTAATCCTACAGCTGTTGCAGCCCCTTTTCTACCACCGAAATCCAAAGACATGGCCCCTGCTAAAAATGAATATGGACCAAGAAGAAAAAAACCAGTTAACGCCATTAACAAAATACTTATCAAAGCAGTTTCAAAAGGGAATGTCATTAAATAAAGAATAATTGCCATTGGAACGCAATTTATAGCAATTAAAACACCTCGCTTCCCTTTAAAAATTGCATCAGAAACCCATCCACATAATATTATTGAAATACCACCAGCAATAAGGTATAACGAACTTGCTTGAGAAGCATCACCTTCTTTTAGTTTTGCAACTTCATGCAAATAAGTAGGTGTCCAAAAATTAAACGCTTCTCTAATGGCGGTTAAGCCAAAAGACATGATTAAAAGGAAATAAAAAGAGGGATTTTTAAAATAAGGTAATAATAATTCTTTTAAACTTTGAGACTTACCATTATTTTCATTTTCTAAAAACAAATTTTCAGGATTTGTTTCTGGCATTGGTAAGTTTAGTTGGGCCGGGGAATCTTTTAAAAAAAATAAATTAAAAACTAAAATTAGACCTAACATAGCTGCTGCCATAAAAAAAAGCATCTGCCAAGTAAAACCTATATTAATTAATTTACCAAAAAAAAGCCTTGCAACGATATCTCCAAAAAGGTAGCTTAAGCTTAAAATGCCCATCACCTTTCCATATTTTTTATAATCTATCCAATTAGATGTCATTTTTACCAATCCTCCCCATCCCATTGATTGTATTAAACGATTTAAAAACCATAAAACACTAAACCAAATTATTCCTGAAGAAAAACCAAATAAAATAGTAGCGATAATGGAGCCTACCATTCCGAAAATAAAAATCTTTTTTCCACCTATAAAATCACCTATTATACCATTTAGTAATTTCCCAATCGCATAAGCCATCACACCTAAAGAACCAATGTTTCCTAATGTTTCTTTATCAATACCTTTATAACCGAGAGTTTTTATTATTAATGGGGTGGCAATGGAAAGATTAGTTCTGCACAAATAATAACCAGTGTATCCAATAAATAAGCTAAAAACGGTTACATTAGTCCAGTATATTTTTTTATCCACTTTATTATTTGAATCAAAGATTTAATTTACCATCGGATGTTAACTAAAAAAAAATTAAGAATACCTGTCTTGTTAAATTTCAATAAATGTTTGGGCTTGCCTTCGGCCCGGGCTTTACGTTCCAATCTTTTTGTTCGTACCTCTCAAAAAGGATTTCCACTACAATCCCTAATCCAAAAAAAATAAAAAAATAAAAAATTTTACAATTATGAATTTATCGATATCAATATATTCATAATTTAAAAATAATCTCTATCAAAACATATTCATTTTGACAACATTTATATAACTCCAAGAAAAAGATATTGATATGCAGAAATTAATTTACCATATCTTTTTATTATAAATTAAATATCTTATTTAATTCGGAAACCCTTTCAATTAAATGCGTATGAGGGAATTTTTCTAAATCTTCTTTTGAATATGCACCAGTGGTAACACCAATCACCCAGGCACATTTTGCTGCTGTACCTTGTTGCATATCCGAAGCTGTGTCTCCTACTTTTGCTACATTTTTTACATCATTAACGCCTGTTAATTCCATCGCTTTAAATATCATATCAGGATATGGTCGCCCATATTCCACTTCATCACTTGCAACACTGGCATCAATCAATTTATTTTCAATCCACTTAAGCCGTTTTAATATTACATCAGTTATTTGTCTGTCAAACCCTGTATCGATAGCAATTTTTATGTTTTTTTCTTTCAGGAATAGAAAAATATCACTTACACCTGTTCTTTCCCTCACGCTTTCATTTGTTTCATAATGATTGATCATTTTTGAGACGAATGAAAAATGAATTTCTTCAATTAAATGATCATTTATTATTAAGGGATCTTTAACTGATGAAGATAATAATTGCCCGATTGCAATTGGCTTGGGAATACCCATTACATCTAATGCGTCTTTAAGATTTATAATAATATTTTTTTCTTCAAAAGCAGATTGCAGGCATTTGGCCACATTACTTTCGTCGTGCACGGTTGTGCCGGCCATATCAAATACAACTAATTGTAACATTTTTAAAAAATTGTGAGTTAAGGTAAATAATTTATTTGGGGTTTTGTTGATAATGCTCCTTTCTCTGTTCAGATTCATTGTCCATTTCAGGGCCTTTCTGAATTTTCTTTAAATCAAAAACTTTTTTATATTTATTTAAAGCTTTTTGTGGATCAAATATTCTTTTATCACTTTCTTCGAGAGTATAAGGAGTAAAATCAGATTTGTCCGTAAAAAAATCTTGTAATAATGAGGCAGTAGCATCATATTGATTTACATAACCAGCTCCCAAAATATTATAAATTACTTTCAATAGAGATCCAAAGTTTGCATGGGTATTTGAAACATAATTTTTTTTAACATATGGCCCTGCCATCATCAATATTGAACGATGCGCATCAATATGGTCAACACCACCCTGAGGATCATCCTCCGTGATTATTACGAGTGTATTTTTCCAATATTTTGTTCTTGAGAGAAAATGTAATATTCTTCCAACTGCTAAATCGTTATCAGCCATAAAAGAATGTGGATATGGATAACCATCTTCCGGTCTGGGCTGAGCTCCATGATCGTTTGGCACCTGCATGGTAATTAATTGAGGCATAGTATCTTTTCCTGAAAGCCATTTTTTAGTAAATTCTTCTTCAAACTGATCCATCCGTACTTGATCAGGAATATTGGTATTAAAACCAGCATAATTTCTTGAAGTATTTTCAAATAATGCTTTTGGTAATGGCTCTGCAACAGGAAAAACTGCTCCAAACTTGGTATGATTCCATTCTTCTTCAACACCTGCAAACTCATTAGATTCACCGAAATTATAAAAAGAAATTTTATTTCTCTCCATGTTTTCCCAAAGTCCACCTATTTCATTGTAATCTTCAGGATCAACTCCTCCTGTAGTTTTAGGCATTCTTCTTCCAGGTGCTGTTGAATGAACTTTATAAGTGCTATTTGCTGCAGAATTTGCTTCGACATATTCGTTAGGAATAGTACCCACCATCCAATGATGACCATGAATACTTGCATCAGAATCGCAATAAAAATTATCAGAGAATGCAAATTGCTTTGCTATTTTATGATGATTTGGCATCACTTTAAGACCAATAAACTTATTTTTAAGTGAATCTGGTAAAGTATAAGTAACATTAACACCATATTTTGAAAGACTAGAATCACCTTTAGCATTTTTTAACTGCCCGAATACTTCATCATAAGTTCTGTTTTCTTTTGTAATGTAAACAATATGTTTAATAGGGCTTTTACTAAGCTTGGGTAAAGCAGGAAGGGGATTTTTTTTATCATTATTTACTTCAACTTCTTTGAAAGTATTTTCAATTACTTGTTTTGTATATTTTTTTAATTGTTCATCCCATTCATTTCCATTAAAACCTTCTTGTGTATTTGAAGATGATATTTTTTGAAATGTTCCTAATTGAATATCTCCTATATAAGTACCTTGTGGAGGTTTCACAAACCCTTTTCCACCATTAGGTCCTGCACCATATCCCCTGGCTGAAATTATAAATAAATCTTTTTCATTATTAGATAAAAGAACACGAGTAGTACCCCAACCTGTAGGAATATATCCTTTAACTTTTTTAGATTTTGTGTCAATTACTGCAACAGCATTTAAGCCTAAACATGCTATAAATAATGTCTTCTCATCTTTAGTGAGGCATATCCCAAATGGTATAATACCTCTGTATTTATCAATTCGTTTATCAATTGTTAATTTTATTTCTTCTTTTATTTTTTTACTTTTTATATCAATAACAGATATATTATCATTTGTTGCATTAGTAACATAAGCGAATTGATTACCAACCGCTATAGAATTCGGGCTTGATCCACCAACTATTTCTGCTTCTTCAATCATCTCCCCTACTTGATATCCTGTTTTTATTTTTGATATCGTTTTATTTGTTTGCAAATCAATAATCCACACGCTCATCGCTTCATCAACTAAAGGACTACCGACTCCGGGTATTTTACGCCCATCTATTTCAACACCTTCTTTAGATTCTTTGGTATTAAAACCATAAGGAGGAAAAGAGAGCATCATCGTATCTTTATTTGTTTTTGTTACACCGGGGATTATAGGATATTCAAAAAAACCAACATTAGCTACAAAACATAATTTATTATCTTTACTTAAAGTAATGCCAAAAGGAATTCTTCCGGTTTTTATGGAAGCAGTAATTTTATTTGTTGATAAATCAATTCTTACTAATCTAAAATTTCCTCTATCTAATACCAGCAATTCATTTTTTTCGTAATTTA
>Ga0123338_10000984_pt1 | contig 28071 bp, 26 predicted proteins | sample grotaG_FD_89793 | JGI IMG/M metagenome (GOLD analysis project Ga0123338, IMG submission 89793) | Glacier valley bacterial and archeal communities from Borup Fiord, Nunavut, Canada, to study Microbial Dark Matter (Phase II) -... | ecosystem: Environmental > Aquatic > Freshwater > Ice > Glacier ...
GCAGCGGCAGCGGCAGCGGCCGGAGCCGGATCCTTCTTCACGGCCATCGCGATCCCAAATGCGACGGCGCCACCGACGACGAGTGCGCCGACGATCGCGAGCCAGTTCGTGCCCTTCTTCGGGGCTTCCATCGGCACGACGAGGCCGCTCTCGATCGAGGCGATATCGGCAGGGTTCACAATGAGACCCGCCGAGGCTGCGTGCGCGATGGCGATCGCCTTCGCGGCTTTCGCTTCCGCCATGCGAACGCGCTCGTCGGCGTCAGCCGAATCGCCCGCGGTGAAGAACTGCGAGCTGTGGGTTGGAACGGAGGCGGCGGCCTTCGCGCTTGCGAGCTCGCTCGAGATTGCCTGGACGCGACCGTCGGCCTGGTTGGCGAACTGCTCCGCAGCGACGATGCGCTCGTCGGCGCGCGAGAGGCGCATCTTGAGATCGGCGACCACGCCGTCTTGCGTGCCACCGCTGTTCGCGACCGCGGCGCGGGCTTCGGCCTCAGCGAGGCGGCCCTGAAGCCCATCGAGTTGACGGCGCAGCGAGGTCTCGCGCTGTTCGCCTTCACGCAGCTGGTGCTCGGCGGCACGCGCGCGGAGCTGGTCCGCTTCGCGGCGCTGCTCGTCTTCGGCCTTGGATGCATTCTCGGCTGCGTGCCACTGATCCGGATCGGTCAGGGTCTGGTTCGCGCGCGAGATGAAGTCGTCGAGCGAATTCTCGACCGAGGGCAGCTGATTCGCTGCCGCTAACAACGAGGACGGACGCTTGCGACGGTTGGCGGCAGCTTTGCCGTTCCCGTTCGGGCCCGAACCGCTGCTTGCCACGGCCGCGGCGACCCCGGTGAGGCTCTGCGCGGGAGAAACGTTTGCGTCCTTGTTCGTTTCAACAGCCATCTTTAGTCTCCCAGAAAGACCCCGTAGCGTAGCAGCAGAACGCCCCGCGATCATGATCGAATTTCGCTCTACGAGCGGTACGGCGACGGGATAGTGACGCGCTCTGAACGCGGTGCAGTCTCGATGATCTCGACGACGTCGATCTCGTCGTGAAACGCACGAGCCTCGCGTTCGACCACCTCTTGCGCGAGAAACCCGTGCTCGATGATCGTGTTGCCGATGCGCGAGCGCTTGCCAACCGCGGCCAGGCTCCAATGCTCCGCCAGCGCCGCGAGCCACTGCTCGTCAGAGATGAGGTTGCGATGGAGAAGAAACTCGCCAAACCGTACAGGCTCGAGAGTGGCTGGTTGAACGGACGTCGGCGGCATCGTGAGACCGGCGGAACCTTACATAGGGGTAGGAGGTCTGTCTACCGAAACGTTTTCGGAACCAGCCCACGGACTTGGAGTTGCGCGCCAGTTCGGGCATAAGGCTGCCGATCCTATGGAGCCCACCCAACGCCGAGGCCGTCGTGCGCCGATGGGCGCTCAGGTTCGCAAGAACACCGTCCGACTATCTCAAGATGTCGCTCATCGGGTTCGCTCGGGACATCCATGGGTCTATCGCGAGGCACTCGGTCCGCGCGCGCTGGCGCCGGAGCCGGGTACGCCGATCGACCTTCTTGACCCGGATGGCGAGTTCGTCGGTCGCGGTCTTTACGACGCCGACTCGATCATCGCGCTGCGGGTGTTCGTTCGCAATCCAAACGTCCAGATCGATGGTGCGTTGATCGCCGAGCGCGTCCGTGCCGCGGTCGCGCTGCGCAAGCGGATCGTCGCGAACGACAAGCTGCAGTGCATGCGCTTGATCAACGCGGAATCCGATGGTCTGCCGGGCATCGTCGTCGAGCAATACGGCGATTATCTCGTCCTCCAGCTCTATACCGCTGCGATCGTCAACGTGCGCGATAGCCTGCTCGACGCGCTGATGGCGGAGGTCAAGCCGAAGGCGATCTACGAGCAGCGTCGCTATCGCTCGCTCGGCGGCGACGCTCCGCGTCAGGCCGGCGCCGACCTCGTGCGTGGCAATGCGGCGCCGGTCGAAATCACCGTCACCGAGGACGACCTCAGCTTCGTCTGCGATGTCACCTCGCCGCTGTCGACCGGGTTGTTCGCCGATCTGCGCGAAGGTCGTCGCGCGGTTCGCCAGTGGGCGAAGGGCCGCAGCGTCCTGAATCTATTTTCGTACACCGGTGCGATCTCGGTCTACGCGCAAGCCGGTGGTGCGACCGAGGTCGTCGCGATCGATGTCGCCGCGAAGGCCCATGCCCGCGCGCGTCGCAACTTCGCCGCGTCGGGGTTCGATGCCGAGAAGCCGGAGCACATCGTCGGAGACGTGTTCAAGGTGCTCGCGCGGTTCAACGAGCGCGGTCGCAAGTTCGATATGGTCGTCGTCGACCCGCCCGCGTTCGCGAGCGCGGCGGCGCGCGGTGGCAAGCCGTGGAGCGCGATGCGCGATTACTCCGAGTTGATCGCCGCGGCGCTCGAAGTTACCGCGCCAGGCGGCCTGCTCGTGGCCGCATCATCGACGCACAAGATGACCTCGCAGGAATTCGAGCTCGCGCTTGCCGATGGTGCGTATGCCGCGGGCACGCGGTTGCAGATCGTCGATCGGCGCGGCCTGCCGCCCGATTTCCCGACGTTGCCAGGCTTCCCCGAAGGCAACTACTTGAAGTTCGCCGTCGCCGTTCGCGGCTAGTGATCGCGCGGTCTGAGCTTGGTGAGCTTGGTGATGCGATCGATCGACACATCGGGGGTCGCGATCTTCGGCGGCCGATCCGGCATCGGCTCGAGCGTCGCGATCTGATAGGTCGCGGCATCGAGCACGCGTTGATCGACCTCGCCGCGCACGCCCGCGACGAGGGTGGCGCAGGCCTCCGCGAGCGCGAGCAGGGCGATGCCCGGATCGACGAGCCCGTCGTCGACGTACTCGACCGTTCGCGCGATCACGAGGGCGAGCGGCGAGCCGACCTCGCGCAGCGCGGTCAGCAGGCGCTGCACGGTCTCGGCATCGCGATCGGGTGCCTCGTGCACGAGCTTCGTGATCGCCGGCTCGATCTGGTCGAGCGGGGCTGCTCGGCTCATGGTGCGGGCTCGGCGTGCGGCTCGGGCGTGTCGCGCTCCGAGTCGAGCGGATCCGGCCCGCCATCACGCACGAGCGTCTGTGCGCTGCGAAGCCTCAAGAACTCGAGGAACGCGATCGCGGTCGGCAGCTCGATCGCGGCGATCGTCTCGATCAGGTCGCGAGCGCGGCGACGCAGCGCTTCGCCCGGGGCTTCGGTGCCGTGAACGACGGGCGGGCCGGCAGCCGGCAACTCGCTCGGTGCTTGCACCTGGCCCCAGGGCGGCTCGTTCGTGGTGGTGATCTCGTGCTGCACGAGCCAGGTCTGGATGTGCCAGTGCAGGAGCTCTGCACGATACGAAAACCACCGCTCGCGCTCGGCGGGGTACGCGAGCAGCACGTCCTTGAACCGGCGAAACGCGCCCTTGCCGTCGACCGAGATGATCAGCCGCTCGCGCAGCGGCTCGTCGATGACAGAGCCGACGAACTTCTCCATCCAGCGGTACTGTTCGCGCGACGAGGCGGGTTCGACGCGGAGGTAGTTTCGGATGTTCTCCGAGACCTGCTGGCGGTTGAGGGCGGCTTCCGGGTCGCCCGTGGTGATGGTGGTCACCCGGCCGCTCTGGAGGTCGAGATAGCTGTCCGTGTCGGGCGAATTTCGTTCCACCGCGATCTCGAGGGCGTCCCAATCGAGATCGAGCTGAATCGGCCCGCGCGCAGCGGCGGTCACAGGAGGTCGAACAGGCATAAGTTAAGGGAGCTCGCCCACTTGCCGGTGGAACAGACAGCGCCAGTGGCTAGGGTACTGGGTGGGTACGGCTCTGGCAAGCGCTGCGCTTGACACGGCGGGCCGGTAGAGTAAGGTCCGCCGCCCATGGCGCGCGTTACCGTCGAAGATTGTCTCGAGAAGATCCCTAATCGCTTCGCCCTGGTCGTGCTCGCCTCCGAGCGCGCGCGCCAGCTGTCGCGCGGGGCCACCCCCGGCGTCGATTGCGACAACAAGCCGGCTGTCACCGCGCTACGCGAGATCGCCGACGGCCAGGTGAAGTTCCGCGAAGATGTGAAATCGGTCGTCGTCGAGTTCATCATCGAGCGTCGCAAAGCCGGCTTCATGTGATTTTGCTGTTCAGTGATCGGGACGTTCGGACCGATTGGTAATCGGTCCTCCCCGGCAGCTGAAAACTGGCCCACGTCGCGCTTGGCCGTGATGGTCGAGGTGTGGACCCGAGACCTAACTCCACGCGCCAGCTCGGGCGCGGTGACCTCGTTCGTTTTCTGTATCGGCTCGGCCGGCAGCACGCGAGCGGCATGCTCACGCTCCGGGCTGCGAGCAACGGGACAGCTGTTCGCGGTGAGCTCTTCGTACTTCGTCGCGGCGCGGTGATCCTCGCCGAGGGCGAGCTCGCGAGGCGCACGTTGGTCTCGCGGCTCGTGAGGTTGGTCTCGGTCGAGTGCTGCAGCGCGCTGTTCGAAGGTGGCGTGACCGCCTATCCGCCGGGCCCGCAGCACCAGCTGCCGCTCGCGGGGTGGGCCCGCACGCATCTCGAAGCGCAGCTCGACAACTCGCTCGCCGAGCGGCTCGTGCGCGAGCTCGCTGGCATTCGCCTCTCCGTTCGCGCGGAGCTCGCACCCGAAGAAGCCTCGTGCGACGAAGCCGATCGGCGGATCCTCGCGGCGATGGCGCAACCGCGCCGGCTCGATCAGATCTGGCCGCTCGCGCGCACGCCCCGGTTTCGCATGCTCGCGTTCCTCTGGTTCCTGCGCGCGATCGATGCGCTCGAGGTCGAGGGTGTGGTCGCGGAGCGCAGCGCGCCCACCGCGGTGCCGCGCGTCGTCGATCCGCTGCGCTCGGCGGCCGTACGTATGCTCGGCCTGACGATCGATGCCGACGTCGAGACGATCAAGCGTGCCTATCGCCGCCTCGCGCGTTCGCTCCATCCCGATCTCCAGCCCGAGGTGGATGGCGTTCGCCGCCGCACGCTCGAGGCTCGCTTCGCGCAAGTCACCGCCGCCTACGAGGCCCTGATCTCGTAGTCACGGCGGTGCGAAGATCCAGCCGTCGTCGGTGAACACGCCCTCGGGCTGTGCCCAGCCTTCGCGCGCCCAGCGATAGGCGGTGTACGCGGAGATGACGGCATCAAAGCAGTGATCGTTGCCGAGCACTTCTTCGCGCGCCATCCGGCTCTGCGGTGCGAACGAAAGATCGGTGAGCTGCTCGAGGATCATGGCGCGCGTTCGCCATGGATCGGCGTCGTGCTTGTAGCCGCGCGCGGCGCGCTGACCGCACAACACGCTGATCGTGGCGGCGGGCGAGACCTCGAGCAGGTTCTCGTGCAGCGTGTAACCGGCGCCGCGCAAGCGGCGGCGGAGCTGACCGGCGCGCGCGGTGATCGTCGAGTTTGCGGTGCCCAGCTGCGAGACAGGCAGTAAGCCGCGCTGATACGTCATCACGACATCGGTCGCGCGATGCGAGTAAGGCGCGAGCCGCGCTTGCGCAGCGTGCTGCAGGCGTGGGCGCTTCGCGCTCGAGCCCATCTGCTCGGCGGCGACTTCTTGAACCATCGCGCGACCGGTGGTGCGGAGCCAGACCACGGCCGGCACTGCGCAGTGTTCCATGCCTGGGCAGACCGGGATCTCGCAGCGGTTGCAGGCGGTCGCGGTGAGCGGCGCATCGATCGCGATCACGCGATCCGACGATGGCTCACCGAGCCGATTGATGAGCGTGTCATCGGTCCAGAGCTGCTTGGCCACCGAACGGGTCGCGACCTCGATGACCTCTGCCCCATCGGGGCTGCTCCGGAGCTCTGCCAACGCGGTGGTCTTGCCTCGACCACCGCCAAGATCGACCCCGACAAAGCGTGAGAACGAGCGCTGCACCCAGCCTTCCCGGCTCTTTGTAGCACGTTACGGAAGTTCGAAATCTTGTTTAGGAGCTGGCATTTGGCCGAAAGTCTTGCGATACGAGGGCGCGCCTGTAAGGGCGCACGGCCGGCTGCGTTGTAGTTCCGGTTTTGTTCGCTTCCCCGTCAGTAGCCATGGACCGTCTCGTCACTTTTCGCGGCTTTATCGAGCGCACGCCGCAGGACCCGTTCCCCCGGTATGGCCTCGCGATGGAGCACCGAACCCGCGGTGAGCTCGACCTCGCATGGGCGGCGTTCAGCGATCTGATCGAGACATTCCCGACGTACGTCGCGAGCTATCTGATGGCCGGCGGCACGCTTGTCAGCTTGGGCCGCAAAGACGAAGCAGCAGACATTTATCGGCGCGGTATCGAAGTTGCCACCACGGCTCGCGATCAGCATGCTCGCGGCGAGCTCGAGTCGGCGTTGTCCGAGCTCGCATCCTAAAAGGACCTGTTTTATGAAGAAGCTACTCATCGTTTCGATCATCGCGTCGATCATCGCGTCGATCGCCGCCTGTGGCTCGAAGCCCGCGCCCGTCACTCCGGCGAATAAGACGACCGATGCCGACAAGAAGGCCGGCTCGATGGGCGGCACCGGCTACGGCGGTGGCTCGGCGACCAAGCCACCCACCACGTCGGGCGACCCCTGCGCGATGTAAATCGCGCTCCCCACAGTTGCTGTTTGGCATGCGCCGGCGGCGAGACAAACATTAGAGAAGAGGACCTAGAGTTATGAAGAAGATCGCGATTGTTCTGTTCGTCGTCGCTGCGGCTCTCACGGCTTGCGGCAAGAAGAAGGATGCAGCGACCCCGGCCACCGGTGGCGCTGGTTCGGCCGGCTCGGACATGGGTTCGGGCGCAATGGGCTCGGGCGACATGGGTTCGGGCGCAATGGGCTCGGGCATGTAGCCGGTTCGCTAACACGTCGGTGTTAGCGATCGAGATGAGCCGGTCTTCGAACCGGCTCATTTCGTTTTCGGACGAGATGCAGTAAAAGTGAGGTCTCGAGCGCCGGGATGGAGAAATGGTAGACTCGGGGGTCTCAAAAGCCCCTTCCCCTTAAAGGAGTGTCGGTTCGAGTCCGACTCCCGGCACGCTACAATTTGCAGTGAGCTTTTGCTGCGTTCGATGTCGGTTGCTCCAGGCACCGACCACGGTGTGCGCCGATTGCGGCGCCCCGATGACCGCACCGGTCGAGCTCGTGCGCGAGCTCCTCGCCTATCGCGACATGGCGCGCGAGCGGCGCGGACCGAACGTCATCCTGCGCCGCACCGAGTCGGTGATGCGCGGTCGCAGTGGGGCGCCGATCCTCGTCGAAGATCGCCGGCGCGCGCGGCGCGTTGCCAGTGCGCTACTGAAGCGCGTTGCCGACCGCAGTGCGGATCGCCGCGGCGACTTCTTTACTGCCAGCGCTGCCGCCGATGTCGCTCGTCAGCGGGGCCCCCGCCGCGACGAGCTCGGTGACCGCCACATCGATCGCGCGCTTGCCGCGCGTGAGCCGCTCGTCGCCGTAGCGCGCGCCGAGCCAGCCAAGCGTTTCGCCCGTCGCGAGCATCATCGCCATGGGGTTCGCCTTGTCCTTACCGGCGAGCGGCGGTGCCGAGCCGTGGATCGGTTCGAACATCGCGTGGTTGTCGCCGACATTGCAGCCGACCGCCATGCCCATCCCCCCCTGCAGCACCGAGCCGAGGTCGGTGACGATGTCTCCGAACATGTTCGTCGTCACGCACACGTCGTAGCGCTCGGGCTGGGTGAGCACGAACATCGCGAACGCATCGACGATCGCGAGCTCGGCCTCGACATCGGGATAATCCTTCGCGATTTCCTTGAACACGCTCACGAACAGCCGGCAGCCTTGCAGCACGTTGTGCTTCGCGATGCAGGTCACGCGCTTCTTGCCATCCCCGGGCGCGCCGTGGCCGCGTGCACGCGAGAGCTCGAACGCGGCGCGGATCACGCGCTCCGAGGCGCGCCGCGTGATCACGCGCAGATCCGTCGCTTTGTCGATGCCGAGCTCGCCGATGCCCGAGTACAGGCCTTCGGTGCCCTCGCGAATGATCACCATGTCGACGTTCTCGGGGCCCCACACCGTCGAAAATTTGCCAGAGATGCCGTGCTTCATGCCCTTCAGGCACTTGATCGGGCGAACGTTCGCGTAGAGATCGAGGTGGGTGCGGTTGCCGATCACCGGCGACCAGCCGGCCATCTTGCCATTGGCCATCATCACCGGCGCGCCATCCGGCCCCGACCAACCGACCGCACCGAGCAAAATCGCATCGGCGGCGCGGCACTTCTCTTCGGCGCCTTCGGGCCAGTCGCGGGTCCTGCCGTGCTCGAGGTAGTACTTGCCGCCGCACTCGATCTCGTCGACTTCGAAGGAGGTCCCGATGCGCTGCGAAACGAGCTCGAGCAGCGCGCGCGCTTCGGCCATGACCTCGATGCCGATGCCATCTCCGGGCAACGCGACGAGCTGGTACGTGGACTTCGGAGCGAGCTGCGGCATCGCGGCGGAGCGTACCAGACTCGAATTCGAGCGTGGTCATGGTCGGTGAGCGCGATCGCCGCTCCCACGACCGCACCAATCAGGCGCCGTCGGACTTCGCGCGATTCTCTCGGTGCGCGAACGACGCCTTCGCGTAGTCTCGGTTCATCTCGGCGATCACGTCGCGCGAGATGTTCTTCGGGCACGCGGCTTCGCATTCGTAGTGGTTCGAGCAGTTGCCAAAGCCGGCGGCATCCATTGCCGTGACCATCGCGAGCGAGCGCCGCGCGCGCTCCGGTTGGCCCTGCGGTAGGTGATGGAGCTGCGACATCTTCGCGGCCGTGAACAGGCTCGCCGAACCGTTCGGGCATGCGGCGACGCACGCGCCGCAACCGATGCAGGCGGCAGCGTCCATCGCGCGATCGGCTTGTTCCTTCGGCACGAGCACGTCGTTCGCGTCGGAGGCCGAGCCGGAGTTCGCCGTGATGAAGCCACCGGCGGCGATGATCTTGTCGAACGCGCCGCGATCGACGCAGAGGTCCTTGAGCACCGGGAACGCCGAGGCGCGCCACGGCTCGATCCAGATCTCGTCGCCGTTCTTGTAGAACCGCATGTGGAGCTGGCACGTGGTCGTGCCCTTCCTGCCACCGTGCGGCCGGCCATTGATCATCATCGAGCAACTGCCACAGATGCCTTCGCGGCAATCGTGATCGAACGCGACGGGCTCTTCACCCTTCGCGTCGAGCTGCGCGTTCAGGATGTCGAGCATCTCGAGAAACGACGCGTGCGTCGAAACCTTCTTGACCTCGTACGTGACGAAGTTGCCTTTGGTGTCGCGCTTCGCTTGGCGCCAGACGTGAAGCTTGAGATCTAGATCGCTCACTTGTAACTCCGGGTAGCGAGCTTGACGTTGTCGAAGGTGAGCGGCTCGATGTTGCGAATCGCAGGCGTGTTCGCGCCGGCGTACTCCCACACCGCCGCGTGGCAGTAGTTCGTGTCGTCGCGCTTGGCTTCGCCATCTAGCTGGTGCTCGACGCGGAAGTGACCGCCGCACGATTCCTCGCGCTCGAGTGCATCGCGGCACATGAGCTCCGAGAACTCGAGGAAATCGGCGACGCGGCCGGCCTTCTCGAGCGACTGGTTGAGCGAGTCCTGCGTGCCCTGCACCGTGACATCCGACCAGAACTCTTCGCGCAGTTTCTGGATCTTCGAGATGCCGAGGGTCAGCGATTCTTTGCTGCGCGCCATGCCGCACTGTTCCCACATCGTGTGGCCGAGCTCTTTGTGAAACGAATCCACCGAGCGCTTGCCGCGGATGCCGAGCAGCTTGTCGAGCTTCGCCTTGACCTCGGTCTCGCTGGTCTTGAACGCGGCGCTCTTGGTATCGGCCAGCGAGTTCGCCTGGATGCCGGAGAGGTAGTTGCCAAGCGTGTACGGGGCGATGAAGTAACCGTCGGCGAGGCCCTGCATGAGCGCAGAGGCGCCGAGCCGGTTCGCGCCGTGATCGGAGAAGTTCGCTTCGCCGATGCAGAACAGCCCGGGGATGGTGGTCTGGAGGTGGTAGTCGACCCACAGCCCACCCATCGTGTAGTGGACGGCCGGGTAGATGCGCATCGGCACCTTGTACGGATTCTCGCCGGTGATCCGCTCGTACATCTCGAACAGGTTGCCGTATTTCTCGGCGACCTTGTTCTGACCATCACGGTTGATCGCGTCGCGGAAGTCCAGATACACGCCGCGGCCACCGGGGCCAACACCGCGACCGTCGTCGCACTGCTCCTTGGCGGCGCGGCTCGCGATGTCGCGCGGCGACAAGTTGCCGAATGCGGGGTACTTGCGCTCGAGGAAGTAATCGCGCTGGTCGTCGGACACATCGTCCGGCTTCTTCGCGCAGTCCGCCTCGTTCTTCGGGACCCAGACGCGGCCGTCGTTACGCAACGACTCCGACATCAGGGTGAGCTTCGATTGGTAATCGCCGGAGACCGGGATGCAGGTCGGATGGATCTGCGTGAAACACGGGTTTGCGAAGCCCGCGCCCTTTTTGTGCGCGCGGTAGGTCGCGGTGACGTTGCAGCCCTTCGCGTTCGTCGACAGGTAGAACGCGTTGCCGTAGCCGCCGGTCGCGAGGATCACGGCATGCGCCGAGTGCGACTCGATCGTGCCGGTGACGAGGTCGCGCACGACGATGCCCTGCGCCCGACCATCCTCGGTCACGACGTCGAGCAGCTCGGTGCGCGGGAACATCTTGACCTTGCCGGCGCCGATCTGGCGCTCGAGCGCGGAGTAGACGCCGAGCAGCAGCTGCTGGCCGGTCTGGCCACGCGCGTAGAACGTACGCGAGACCTGCGCACCGCCGAAGGAGCGGTTAGCGAGCGTGCCACCGTACTCGCGGGCGAATGGCACACCCATCGCGGCGCATTGATCGATGATATCGACTGACACTTCGGCGAGGCGATGCACGTTCGCTTCGCGCGAGCGGAAGTCGCCGCCCTTGACGGTGTCGTAGAACAAGCGATGAACCGAGTCACCGTCGTTCTGATAATTCTTCGCGGCGTTGATGCCGCCCTGCGCGGCGATCGAGTGCGCGCGGCGCGGTGAATCCTGGAAGCAGAAGCAGGCGACATCGTAGCCGAGCTCGGCGAGCGTGGCCGCCGCGGAGCCGCCAGCAAGACCGCTGCCGACGACGATGACCTTGTATTTACGCTTGTTCGCCGGGTTGACCAGCTTCATCGAGAACTTGGTGTTCTCCCAGCCCTGTTCGATAGGGCCAGTGGGGGCGCGGGATTCCAACTTCACTTGATCACTCCTGCGAGCACCGCGGTCGGTGGGACCATATAGCCAATGAACAACAACCAACCGACCACCGTGCCGACGCGATCCGTCGGGTACTTCGGGTGGCGGAGGCCAAGAGTCTGCATCCACGACGAGGCGCCGTGGCCGAGATGCAAGGAGAGCAGGGCGATACCGACGAGGTAGATCACGTAGATCGCGACGTTCTGGAAGCCCGCGACGTACATGCCGTAGGCGTCATAACGCTTCAGCGGGTCGACCGCGGTGTCCATCAAGTGGTACGAATGCGGCTGTACCTGACCCAGCGTGAAGTGCAGGATATGGAACGCGAGGAACGCGAACACGAACAAGCCGGTCCAGATCATCGTGCGCGCGGCGGCGCTCGTGACCACGGGCGTGTACTTCGCGTACTTGTGCGGTCGAGCCGCACTATTGCGCGAGCTGACCGCGATGCCGCTCACCAGGTGAACGAGTAAGAACACGAGCAGCAGCAGCCGCGTCGGCCACTTCACTTCCCACAGCTCCTGCAGGAAGTGCGCGTACGCGTTGTACATGTCCCGACCGCCGAACATCTGGAGATGTCCGAGCATGTGGACGAGCGCGAACAGCACGAGCAGGAGGCCAGTTATGGCCATCACTTGCTTCACGCCGATCGAGGAGCGGGTGTATCGATCGAACCACGTCACGGTCATTGGATGCCACCACAACTCGACCCGTTGCGAAATGCTCGGGAGCGCCTAATCCAGCGAGATCGGGCTACTTGATGGCGTGCGCCGCGAGGACGTCCGCCACACACAGCGTCAGCTTGCGTGCGGTCGGAATGTGCAGGAACTCGTTCGGGCCGTGCGCGTTCGAGCCGGGTCCGAGCACGCCGGTGATGCAGAACTGGGCCTTCGGGAACTTGTCGCCAAGCATCTGCATGAACGGGATGGTCCCGCCTTCGCCCATGAACATGGCGGGCTTGCCGAAATAGCTGTGCGAGCCGTCCTGGAGGACCTTCTCGAGCCACGGCGCCATCTCCGGCGCATCCCAACCGTTGTTCGAGCCGATGTCGGTGAACGCGACATGAGCTCCATATGGCGGGTCTTTCTCGAGCAGCTCCTTGACCGCGGCCGCCGCCTTCTTCGAATCGATGCGCGGCGGGATCCGGATCGAGAGCTTCAGCTTCGTGAACGGGCGCGACACATTGCCGGCGTTCGAGATCGGTGGCCAGCCATCCGCACCGGTGATCGCGAGGCCCGGCCGCCACGTGCGATTCAGGATGAGCTCGACGTTGTCCTTCGAAACCGGTTGCGCGCCCTTCTGGAACGGGAATTTGCTCCAGACGTCATCGCCGATGACCTTCGCGGTCTGCTCGGCCTGAAGGATGCGCGCGCGTGGAATCTGCGTCGCGAGCGCATCGAGCTTGATCGTCCCGGTCTGCGCATCTTCGAGGCGGTCGATCAGGATGCGGATCACGCGCTCGCTGTTCGCGACGACGCCGGTGCCGTCACCGGAGTGCACACCTTCGGTCAGCAGCGAGACCTCCAGGTTACCGATCACGAGCCCGCGCAGCGACGTGGTCGACCACAGCTGGTCGTAGTTTGCACAGCCCGAATCGAGGCAGACAACGAGCGAGAGCTCACCGATCCGGCCCTCGAGGTGTTCGATGTAGGCGGGCAGGTCGTAGCTGCCCGACTCTTCGCACGCTTCGATCAGGATCACGCATCGCGCGTGCGGGCGCTTGTCCTTGCGGACCGCGTTGACCGCCGTGAGCGAGGCGAAGATCGCGTAGCCGTCGTCGGCGCCGCCGCGACCGTAGAGCTTGTCGCCCTCGAGCACTGGCGTCCACGGGCCGAGGCCCTCGCGCCAGCCCGCCATCTCGGGCTGCTTGTCGAGGTGGCCGTACAGCATGACGGTGTCACCCTGCTTGCCACCTGTGGCGGGCACATCGATGAAGATCACCGGCGTGCGCTGCTCGAGCCGAACGACTTCGAGGGTCGCACCCTCGGGGAGGTGCTGCTTGGCCCATCCAGAGAGCAGCTCCACGGCGCGATCGACGTGGCCGTTCTTGCGCCACTCCGGATCGAACATGGCAGATTTGTTCGGAATCTTGATGTACTCGACGAGGGTCGGAACGATCGATTTGGTGAACAGTTCTTCGACCCACGTCGCGGTCGATTTGGTGACGGCGCTCATGCACCCGACTCTAGCTGATCAACGGCCGGTCGGAGGAGCGCCGGGCGCAGGTGTGCTCGGTGGCGTGCCAGGTGCAGGAGCCGGTCCGCTCGGGTTCTGCGGCTGGCCTGGGGGCAGCGGTCGCGGCTGCGCCGGTCCCGTGTTCGATCCCTGACCCGGACCCGGGTTGCGAAGGCCACTGCCGCCGCCCGAGCCACCGCCGGGGAGTCGGCCCGAACCCGCGCCCGAGCCTCGAGTGCCGGTCCCGCCAGAGCCCGAGCCTGAGCCCATGTCCATACCGACGACCTCGTCTGAAGACGCACTTGTCGACGTTGCCGCGAGCGATGCGCCCGCGGCTGCGGTCAGAACTGCCATCACGAACAAATTCCTAAATTTCATACCTCGAGGGGGTGCGAACCACGTGCCCGGCTCGCAGATGGCGATCTGCGTCGAGCAGGACGATCAGGCAACAGCGAGGGCGTGCGATCGCGCCCGCCGGGCAGAGCCTGCCCGAAATCGCGGTGCCTCCAGATCCTTCCCAGATGTCCGTAACCTCGTACAATCTTCGGGCGATGGCGGACGAGAAGAACCCCCCGGGAACACGTCGAGACAAAGAAGGTGGCACGGGCCTCGTTCTCGAAGAGCGGACCCGGACCAAGAAGCCACCGATGTACAAGGTGCTGCTTCATAACGACGACTACACGACGCGCGAGTTCGTCGTGTGGGTGCTGCAGACCGTGTTTCACAAGAGCGAGGGTGACGCGATCGCCGTCATGAGCCACGTGCACAATAACGGTGTCGGCGTCGCCGGCATCTTCACGTTCGAGGTTGCCGAGACCAAGGTCGGTAAGACCATGGGGCTCGCGAAGGAGCAGCAATTTCCGCTGCAGCTCTCGATCGAACCTTCCGAATAGACTGACTAGTCGGGCAGTACCACCACGTCGAGGGCGACGTAGAATTAGAGAAGCCCATGCTGTCTCCTGAACTCCAAGCGACGCTCCAGCGCACCGTCGACGATGTCCGCGGCCGCCGCCACGAGTACCTGACTCTCGAGCACCTGTTGCTCCAGATGCTCGATGACCCGAGTGGCACCGACATCATCGTGAAGTGCGGCGGCAACGTCGACGCGCTCCGGGGCGAGCTCGAGCGCTTCCTCGACGAGCAGGTCGAAGCGCTGCCCGACGGCGAAGACTCCGGGCCCGATCAGACGCTCGCGTTCCAGCGCGTGCTCCAGCGTGCCGCGATGCACGTCCAGGCCGCCGGTCGCCAGCAGATGTCCACGGGGAACGTGATCGCCTCGATGTTCCGCGAACGCGACTCGCACGCGGTCTACCTGCTCGAGAAGCAGGGCATCACGCGGTTCGACGTCATCAATTACATCTCGCATGGCGTCTCGAAGGTCGAGACCGCGGGTGGGCCTGCGATCCAGCGCCGCTCACCGGGTGCCCAAGACGAGGGCGAAGAGGACGGCAAGATTTCGAATCCACTCGAATCGTTCTGCGTCGATCTCACGCAGCGAGCCAAGGATGGCAAGATCGATCCTCTGATCGGTCGCGTCGACGAGCTCGAGCGCATGATCCAGGTGCTCTCGCGCCGTCGCAAGAACAACCCGCTTCTCATCGGTGAGCCTGGAGTTGGCAAGACCGCACTTGCGGAGGGCCTCGCGCTGCGCATCAACGACAAGCTGGTGCCGGACTCGATGCTCGAGTGCAAGGTGTACTCGCTCGACATGACTGCCGTGCTCGCAGGCACGCGCTACCGTGGCGACTTCGAAGAGCGTCTCAAGGCCGTGATGAAGGTCCTGATCGCAGATCCGAAGTCGATTCTCTTCATCGACGAGATCCACAATATCGTCGGCGCGGGCGCGACCAGTGGCGGCACGATGGACGCAGCGAACATTCTCAAGCCACCCCTGTCGAACGGCGAGCTGCGCTGCATCGGCTCGACCACGTTCAAGGATTACCGCCAGGCATTCGAACGCGATCGCGCGCTGCAGCGCCGGTTCCAGCGCATCGATGTCGGCGAGCCGACCGTGCCCGAGGCGATCGAGATCTTGAAGGGGCTCAAGTCCAAGTACGAAGAGCACCACAACGTGAAATTTACCGACGCGGCGATCGAAGCCGCGGTGGAGCTGTCCTCGCGCCACATCAGCGAGTCGCATCTTCCGGACAAGGCGATCGACGTGATCGATGAAGCCGGCGCGCGCGTGCGCTTGATGAAGCCGGCCGATCGTCCGGACGAGATTCGCCCCGAATTGATCGAGCAGGTCGTCGCGAAGATCGCGCGCATCCCGACGCGCTCGGTCTCGACGGCCGACAAGACCAAGCTCGCGAATATCGAGCTGGAGCTCAAGCAGCTGATCTTCGGTCAGGACCCCGCGATCGAAGCGCTCGCGACGACGGTCAAGCTGTCGCGCGCCGGCCTCGGCAGCCCGAACAAGCCCACGGGTTCGTTCTTGTTCGCCGGCCCGACGGGCGTCGGCAAGACCGAGCTCGCGAAGCAGCTCGCGTCGGTGATGGGCATCGAGTTCATTCGCTTCGACATGTCCGAGTACATGGAGAAGCACACGGTCTCGCGGTTGATCGGCGCGCCTCCGGGCTACGTCGGCTTCGACCAGGGTGGCCAGCTCACGGATGCGATCAACAAGCACCCCTACTGCGTCGTCCTCCTCGACGAGATCGAAAAGGCGCACCCCGATATCTACAACATCCTTTTGCAGGTGATGGACCACGCGACCTTGACCGACAACAACGGTCGCAAGAGCGACTTTCGCAACGTGATCTTGATCATGTCGAGCAACGCTGGCTCGCGCGAGATGGCGTTCGGCAAGATTGGCTTCGGCGACTCGATCGCCGATGGCAAGGACGGCAAAAAAGCGCTCGAGCGCGTGTTTACGCCGGAGTTCCGGAACCGCCTCGACGCCACCGTGATGTTCGGCGCGCTACCTCCGGCGGTGATCAAGAAAGTCGCGCGGAAGTTCCTCGACGAGCTCGAGGGCCAACTGCAAGAGAAGAAGGTCGATCTCGAAGTCTCCGAGGCTGCACTCGACTGGTTTGTCGAGCACGGCTACGATAAGGCGATGGGCGCCCGGCCCATGGGGCGGCTCGTGCAGACCACACTCAAGGCACCGCTGGCCAACGAGATTCTGTTTGGCAAGCTGACGGCTGGTGGCACTGCCCGGATCGACGTGAAGGACGGCGAGATCACCGTCGAGGCTGAGGCAGGAGACCCCGCAAACTAGTAACATCTGTTACATGGCGAGCGAGCCCCACAGCGGGGAAGGTGATTCCGAGACGCGAGCGACCCTCGCTGCTGCTGGAGACGCAGCCGCCGATCGTGAGCAGCCGTTCGCTCCGACAAAAGCGCTGCTCGGAACCCCACCACCGAGCGCTATCGGGAGCCCGGGGAACACGATCGTCCCGACGTGGGGACCGTCGTCGTACGCATCGCTGCCCGAGCCCGGATACAAGGTCGGCGCGCTGATCGGCCGCGGCGGGATGGGCGAGGTCGTGGTTGCCCAGGACCAGCGCATCGGTCGCGAGGTCGCGGTCAAGCGGATCCGCGCGAAGCATCCGACCCACGACGCGGTCGAGCGGTTCCTGCGCGAAGCCCGCATCCAGGCGCGCCTCGACCATCCGGCGATCGTGCCGGTCTACGAGCTCGGCACCGATGCCGAGGGCCTGCCGTACTTCACGATGAAGCGGCTCGCGGGCGTGACGCTGGGCAAGCGGCTCGCGGACAAGGCGGCGGTCCAACCGCTGCTCCGCGCGTTCGTCGATGTCTGTCTCGCGATCCAGCTCGCTCACACCCGCGGCGTGGTGCATCGCGATCTCAAACCCTCGAACATCATGCTCGGCGACTACGGTGAGGTCTACGTGCTCGATTGGGGCGTCGCTCGCGTGATCTCTGATCGCTCGCGCACCACCCATCCAATGCAAGCGATCATCGATCACGATGAAGTCGAGGACGGCACGACCGCCGGGTCGATCCTCGGCACGCCCGGGTACATGGCGCCCGAGCAGATCAAGGGCCATGAGATCGCGCCGGCCGCGGACGTCTACGCGCTCGGCGCGATCCTGTTCGAGATCCTCGCCGGCGAGCCGCTCCATCCGCGCGGCGAAGCAGCGCTCGGCACCACACTCACCCAGCCGCAAGAAGCACCGACCCAGCGCGCGGGCGATCGCACGATCGCGCCCGAGCTCGATGGCGTGTGCTTCGACGCGCTCGCCGAAGCACCAGGCGCTCGCCCGACCGCGCGCGAGCTCGCGAACCGGATCCAGGCGTATCTCGACGGCGATCGCGATATCGAGCGTCGCCGCGCGCTGTCCTCGACCCAGCTCGAGAGCGCGCGCACCGCGCTCGAGGAGGGTGGTCCCGAAGCTCACGCCGCCGCGATGCGCCGCGCAGGTCGCGCACTCGCGCTCGATCCAGATAGCGAGGACGCCGCCGCGCTCGTCGGCAAGCTCATGCTCGAGCCACCCGCGGAGATGCCAAAAGAGCTGCTCGCGACGATCGAAAAAGATCAGGGTGCCAGCAATCACGATCGCGCGAAGAAGGCGCTGTTCTCGTACGTCGGCGTCCTCGCGCTCAACCTCGTGTTGTTGCCGGTCCTCGATGTCAAAGACTGGACGCTCCAGCTCTCGTTCCTCGGTGTCGTCGCGATCCTGTGCGGCCTCGCATATCGCGCGATGGTCACGAACGTCAGCCGACTCAAGTCGATGTTTTTGGTGAACCTCTTGGGCATCGTCATGTTCAGCCGGATCCTGGGGCCGTTCATGCTCACGCCGATCATGACGCTCGGCGTGCTCCAGTCGTTCTCGTCGAGTCCGCGACTGTTAGCGAAGCCGCTGTGGATCTGGACCTGGCTCGCGGCTGCGGTCCTCGTTCCCGTTGGCCTCGAGCTGTCCGGCATCTTTCCACGCACGTTCAACTTCCACGCTGGCGTGATCTCGACGGAGTCGCAGTTCTACTTCCTGCATGGTTCGATCTCCGAGCTCGTGCTCGTGCTCGCGAACGTCGTCGTGATCGCGATCTGCGTCCGCTTCATGGTCGCCTTGTCCATAAATCGCGAGCTCGCGCACAAGAAACTGCTGATCCAATCGTGGCACCTCGAGCAGATGCTGCCGGCGAAGCGCCCGTGGCTGACCAAGCCGGGCAACGCCTAGAAGGCGATGACGCGAGCAGTATCAACCCCAGCCGCAGTACCCGAGCTAAAAACGGCCGCCGAATGCGAATCCCGCGCCTGCCGACGACGTCGTCGGCACGACATAAAATGCGTGCTCGCTCGACGAGGCAGCCTTTGGCGCGAGCGCGTAGACGACGATGCCCGTGATCGTCGCCGCGGCGCCGACCACGAAGATGATCGTCGCGGTGTTCGCCGCGGCTCGCGCGTCGTGCGTGTCGGTGAGGCCCTGCGCATCGCACGCGTCGGTCACGCCCATGCAGTGCGCGGAGAGCGCGTCGTTGTACTTGCTGCGGGCCCCGAGGCCGAGATACGCGCTCACTCCCATCGCGACGACCCCGACGCTCGCGACCGCGACGCCGGCGACGCGCAGACCGTGACCGGTGGAGTCGGGCGCCTCGCTCTCGGTGTCTTCGGGTGGCGGTTTATGGTTCGGCTGCATCGGCTTCGCGTCGCTGGCGCCGTCACCGTTGGCCACGGGCTCGCCCTTGCCGCGCGGCAGCTCGAGCGTGACCTCGGAGGTCCCACCGCGCTCGACCGGTACGAGCTTGGTCTTGGTCGGCGCGCCATCGATCGAGTAAATGACCTGCTTCGGTCCCGGATCGACGAGCTGCGGATCGTCGAGCTCGTTCTTGGCGATCGTCACGCCATCGATCGCGACGGTGAGCCCCTTCGTGTTCGCCCCCGGCGGAATGTGGATGACGAGCCGCGGGACCTGCGGCTCGAGCTTTTGAACGAGGCCGTGGATCTTCGCCGCGCGGTCGTCGTTTGCATCCTTCGCCTTTTTCTCGGCGTCAATATACGCGTGATACGCCTTGCCGAGCTTGCCCCAGTTCTCGTAGCACTTGCCAAGGTTGAGCTCGACGCCAATGCCGGGATCGAGCTTGTAACTCTCCTCGAACTTCGGGCACGCCTCGGCGTACTTCTTCTCCGTCATCAGCTTCTTGGCGGACCTGAAAAGATCGTCGGCTTTGTCGGCGAACGCGGGCGCACAGAGCGCACAGAGCGCGAGCAGGATTGTTACGACGTTCTTCATCATCAGGGTGCCGCCGCGGTGAACAGGCCGGAATCGAGATAGCCGACCGAGTAGGGCAGGTTGCGATCCCAGAAGTTGCCAGCGGCGAACGAAGGGTAGCCGCCGTTGATCGTGTGCGCGCGCACCCAGTAGGTCTTGCCCGCGGTGAAGGCATCGCTCGGAATCGAGGTGGTCGGCTTGTCGCTCACCACGACATACGCGACGTGGGCCTCGAGAGTCGATGCTGCGTTCTCGCGCAGCTCGTAGATGTTGTACTGGTAGAACGTCGGCGCCGGCATCGTGTAGTCGGTGACCATCGTGAGCGTCACCGCCTTGGCTGGATCGATCGTCACGGTGAGCCCGTCGGTCGTCATCGGCTTCGAGTTGATCGAGACGAGCACGGGCAGCGCCGCCGCGGGTTCGACCGTGAGGCCCGCGGACAGCTCGTAGATCGAGTTGATCCCCGTGTAAAACGTGGCGGGCAAGTTGCCGAGCTGCGGCACCGCGTACTGACGGGACTTGTTAGAGTTGTAGCTGAAGGTGGTCTTCCAACCCTTCGACGCGAACGGGTTGCCGAACGGTGCGGTCAACGCACCCGAATCGGTCGTCAAGAGCGAGCCCGCAGCGAGCTGCGGACCCGCGGCATTCGCGATCTCCCACCCGGGCGACGCGTTCGTGCTCCAACCGATGGCGACCGCGCTCGTCGCTGCGGGAGTCGGCATCGCGAGCCTCGATCCGATCGTCGAGGGCGAGGTGTGCACGTCCATCGCGGTGGCGGTCACGTTCGTCATGTTCGCGGTGATCACGACATCGCCCGCGGTCTGCTCGAATGCGGGAAACTCCGCCGCGGCGAGCAGTTGCCCGGTCGCGCTCCACTTGAGCCCGAGCATCGTGTCCAGTGCCGTGATCTTGGTGAACGGACGACCCGAGATATTGCCCCAGTTCGCGTTGTTAAAAGGAATCATCGCCTGGGTGATCGATGCAACACCGTCGGTGAAAGGCAGACCGTAGCGCGCCCAAGAGCCCACGCAGTAGAGTTGGTAGCTCTCGACCGGCGGCGCCATCACAGGCGCCGAGGCCGGGGTACTGAGGTTCAGCGTCGCGGTGATCGTGCCGGCTGCGGGCGCGGGGACCGCACCGGCTTGCTCGTAGATACCGTAGAGCAGCTTGATGTTGCGCTGGGGCAGCGCGTAGAGCCGACGGAACTGATCCGGGATGTCGAGGCCGAGCGTGACTTCCATGGCCGGGGTGCCATCGGGAATCTCTGCCGACCACGTGTCACCGGCGGCAATCGACGCCACGCGATGGAAGCCCATCGCCGAGCTATCGCTGACAAGGAAGTTGGCCGGCAGCGTCGAGACATCGTACGCGCTACGCGTCGGACTCGGTCCTTCGCTCAAGCGTTGGACCTGCATCGTCACGCTGGTCGGGCTCGCGTCGACCGGAACTCCAGCGTCGTTGGAGCTCGTGGTATCGATCCCGAACAGCTGCGCGCAGCCGGCTGAGCCGAGGAGGCTCAGGTAGAGAGCGGCCCTCAAAATGCCCATGTAAAAGCGTAACACCGAGCCAGAGCGGCTGCGCGGTTACTTGTCGTCGTCGCCTCTGTCGCCTTTGTCGCCTTTGTCGACTTTGTCGCCTTTGTCGTTCTTGTCGTTCTTGTCGGTGGTCCGCTTGAGGCGTACCGACGCCTTGACGTCGGGCTCCGAGCCGATGAGCCGCTCGCTGTTCGGGATGAACCGAACTTCCGTCTTGATCTCCAACGACAGGGTCGTGAGGAGCTTCGCGATCTCCTCCGTCAGATTCAAGTTCGAGAGAAATTCGCGGGTCTGGAGGGCGATGATCTCCCACACCTTGTCTTTGGCGTCGTTCGTCGACGAAGCGACGTATCCCACGACATCCGGCAGGTTCTCGCGGGCCAGCTTCCGGATGCCCTCTTCGGTCGAGAACACCGCGCCCATGCCAGCGGCGAAGGTCTTCTTCACCAGCTCGGGAACCAGATGCTCGAGGCGGGCGCGGATCGACTCGGTCAGCGTGTCCTCGTTCGAGGGCGGCGGCAGGGTGCTGCCGGAACGGATCCGTTCCGCCAACCGCTCGACGAGCTTGTCATCAGGACCCCGCAAGGGCTCGTCGTCGCTCGCCATATGGCGTGCGTAGCACAGATGCTATTATTTCGGGATGATCGAGCCTTCGAGGGAACCACTGAAGGAGGGCGGCGAGCTGCCACCTCCCACGGGTGAACCTCGTCCGGTGAGCCGGGCTCCGACCGAGGGCCTCGACTCGATTCATCGGCTCGCGCGCGAATCGCGGCGGTACACGCTCGATGAAGAGTCGCGACCGGCGCCGCTGCGCATCCGTAGCCTGCGCGCGTACTGGGCGACCTGGCGCGTGATCTGGAGCTATCTGTGGCTGCGGTTTCGCGCGCGGTTCCATTCGCCGGAATGGGCCACGCACAACCTCCGCACGGTTCATTTGCGAAACGCACGCCGGATCGAGCGCACGATCATCGAGCTCCAGGGGCTGTTCATCAAGGTCGGTCAGCTGATCTCGATCATGACGAACTTTTTGCCCGAGGAGTTCCGCAAGGAGCTCGAGGGCCTGCAAGACGCGGTGCCTCCTCGCCCGTACGTGGATATCGAGAAGCGCGTGCGCGAAGAGCTCGGCAAATCGCCGGACGCGCTGTTCGCGAGCTTCGAGCGCCGGCCGATCGCATCGGCGTCGATCGGTCAGGTGCATCTCGCGCGGCTCCACGACGGCGCGAAGGTCGCGGTCAAGGTCCAATACCCCGACATCGATCAGATCGTGAAGCGCGACCTCAACACGCTGCGCCGGATCTTCCGGATCGTGGAGTGGTTCATTCCGTACCAGGGCCTCGAGGATCTCTACCGCGAGATTCGCTCGATCGTGCTCGAAGAGCTCGATTACCGCGCCGAGGCCGAGAACGCGGCGCGGATCGCAGCGAACTTCGAGGGCCGCACCGATGTCGCGTTCCCGCGCGTCGTCGCCGACCTCTCGACCGAGCGCGTGCTCGTCACGCACTTCGAGAGCGGCGTCAAGATCACCGACAAACAAGGCACCAAGCACCTCGGTCTCGAGCGCGGTCAGCTCGCGCGGCAGGTCGTCGAGATCTACTGCCAGCAGATCTTCACCGACGGCGTTTATCACGCCGATCCGCACCCTGGAAATCTGCTCGTGCGTCCCAGCCCGGATCACGGAGCTTTCCCGCAGATCGTGTTCCTCGATTTCGGCGCGGTCGCGGAGCTCCCTGCCAACGTGCGTGGTGGCATCGTCGAATTGATCCAGGGTGCGCTCACGCGCGATACGCGGCGGATCGTCGGCGCGATGAAGCAGATAGGCTTCGTCGCGCGTGGCGCGAACGAGCAAGTGTTCGAGCAAGTGATCGAGTATTTCCACGAGCGGTTCCAGGAGAACATCCAGCTCGATTCGCTCAACTTGAAGGACATCAAGTTCGATCCGCAGAAGGGGCTCGAGAGCGTCGCGGCTCTACGGCGGATGGATATCTCGCTGCGCGAGCTCTCCGAGAACTTCCACATCCCGAAAGAGATCATCGTGCTCGAGCGCACGCTGCTCCTCCTGATGGGCCTGTGCACCGAGCTCGATCCGACGCTCAATCCGATGACCGTGATCCGACCGTACGTCGAGCGGTTCGTGCTCGGCGACGAGGGCGATTGGTCGCAGCTCCTCGTCGAGACGTCCAAAGATCTCGTGATGTCGGTGACAGCGCTGCCCGCCGAGATGCGCAAGTTCATGCGCGGCGCGCACACCGGTGAGCTCCAGATCAAGGTCAAGAACCTCGAGACCTCGACCAACCTGATCTATCGGCTCGGCCATCAGGCGATCTATGTCGCGATCGGGATCTCGGGCGCCGTGCTCGCGACCGTGTTCGAAGGTCGCAACGAGCTCGACCGTGCAGCGTGGGGATGGTGGACGGCTCGGCTCGCAGGCGTGATGCTGGTGTGGAGCTGGTGGTCCTCGCGCAACCTGTTGAGGAAGCGTTGATTCCCTACGAGCGGTGACGCAGCAGCACGATCAGCGCGATGATCGCGACGAGGACTGCGATGCCGCCGACGGCGAGCGCCATGACCTTCATCCAATCGGTCGGTGACGTTCCGAACACTTGATCGGCGCGCTGGCCATTGATGATCGCGCGATACGGCGAGCCGCGATAGCGATACGCGAGCACCCAGGCGGGCAGGGCGACGCGATCCGTGGTCTGGCGCTCGACCATGCAGGAGACGTGGATGTTGCGCACGTTGCTGCCCGGAATCTCGGGCTTCACGCGAACCTTCGCGATGGCCTCGATCGCGGCTTGCACGGTCGCGCGAGCGGCCGAGCGCTGCGCATCGAAGCTTTCGATCATCGCGGGGACGTCACCTTCGAGCGAGGTGGAGACTCCGGTAACCTTACCGAGATCGTAGTACGGCACGAGCCTCGCGCATTCCTGACTCGTCAGGCCGCGCGACGCGGGAACGGCGATGTTGCCGAAATCGATCGAGACCGTGCCGGCGTGGGGCGCCCAGCGCGATCGGTTCGAGCCCGCATCGGAATCAGCGGTCCACGACACCTGCGCCTTGGCGTTGACGATCCAGGCCGCCCAGCACAGCGGCTGGAGCGTCTCGATCACGGCCTCGCCGCTGAGGGTCTTTGGCGCGAAGAACCCGCGCCGGCCGAGCCACGTGCGGAGCGCGAGCTGCGCGGTCGTACGATCGACATCGAACGGCACCCGGAGCTGTGCGACCTCGATCGGATCGATCGGTTGCTCGACCTTCATCACCGCACCGCAGAAGCCGCATGCGGGAGCCTGCTTGTTCGCGTCGTAGCCGATCGCGGCGCCGCACTCGGTGCAGCGCAAGATCTGAGCGCGCGACGTCACCACCGGCTCGGCGGCGAACACGACAGGCAGCGCGCACACCGCGCAGCGCAAATCGCCTGCTTCGAGCGGTGTCGCGCAGCGCGTGCAGTCACCGCTCACGGAGCGGCTCCGTTTGACGCGCGTGGCGATGCTGTTCGTACGCGCGCAGCCCCAAGACGATGCCGGCGATCAGGGCGAGCGTGCCGAGGATCGCGAACACGATCTTCCACGGTGACAGGGGCACCTTGCTGGCGATCTGACCGGTCTGGCCATTGATGAGCACGCGCAGCGGCGGCTTGTCGGGACGGTAGCGCACGGCGAACACCCAGACAGGCACGAGGATCGGATCGAGCGATTCCCAGCTCACCGTGGTCTTGTAGGCCAGGTCCGAGTACGAATCGCCCGGCATGTAGCGACCGAGGCGGTGGCCGATCTGGTCGACCGCTTCGCGGCGCGACATCCTCATGCAGTCGTCTTTGCTGCGCGAGAACTCCTCGGTGATCCAGCCGGAGATCAGGGGCGCCGCGAACCGCCTCATCTGCTTCAGATCGAATGGCTCGACGCGTTGGAGCTCGTCGTTGCCGAGGCCGGCCGATGCCGTGACGATGACGTCGTTGACGTAGCCGAGGTGATCACCTGCGAGGGCGCGATATTCGGTTCGCGTGACGGTCCGGGTCTCCGTCCGGCTCTTGCCGTTTGCGTCGGTGGTCGTGTAGGTCTCGGTCTCCTGGTAGTTCTCGCCGATCTGCGCCGTGTAGCTCGTACGTGCGACCGTACTGTACAGGTACGCGGGCACGTACACCCCGCGCAGATCCTCGACCTTCGCGTTGCGGAGCGCCGAGTCCGCGAACATCGAGCGACTGCCGAGCCAGCGATCGAGCGCGCGGTGCGCGACGACGTTGTCACCGACGAACGTGACCACGAACTGTGGGTCGGGCAGGCCTGGTGTGGCCGGCCGCTCAACGAAGTTCGGGCTGTCGCAGAACGGGCAACACCGGGTGCGCATGCCATCGAAGCTGAGGGTGGCACCGCACTGGCGGCACGCGAACGTCGTCGCGTCGCGCGCTTCCGCCCGGCCCTGCCCTCCCGGAGAGGAGCTCTCCTGCGCACCCGTAGCCACCACGTCGGTCAGGGTATCAGCTCCACTGCTGATTTTTGGACTCCGGGTGATGTCCACGCGACGATAATTCTTGGCAACGGGGCGAGCTAGCGCACATAGCTCGGAGCTCTCGAACGTTGCCCCTACAGGAGTTGTCATGGTTGCTGTTATCGGAAATATGATCACGGCCCTCGGCGTGATCAGCCTGTTCACCGCGACGTTGCTGCTGACCAAACCCGCACCGCGCGTCGCGAAGTAGTAAACTAGGAGGCGGTGGCTACCACTGTCCTGCCACGCGTTCATCGGCCTCCGGCCGAGAACGAGCTGACCCCAGCTGATACCCAGCAGGTGCGCCTGTTGTTGCGCGGTGATTCGGTCATCGATTGGCATCGGCTCACGTTCGAAGATCACAGCGAAGTCGACCGCTTCCTGCGCCTGAACGAATTCGATCCGGAGTCCGACGAAGAGGTCGGCCGCCTCGAGGAGCTGCGCAGCGACGCCGTCGACTATCTCGGCCGCGCGTTTAACATGACGCTGTCCGACGAGGTCGCCGAAGAGCTGCCCGCGCGCGACCTGTTCCTCGTCGCGTCCTCGACCGGCCCGCACCAGAAGCTCGCGTGTGTCGTGTTGAAGGTGATGCACATCCTGCATCACATCGCGGGCCGCGCCGCGCTGCTCAAGATGTCGGTCTCCGACGAAGTGATCTTTCGCGAGATCGAGCTCAAGGTCATGCAGGTCGTCGAGCAGCTCCGCGCTGCCGGTGCGCCGATCGCGGAGTTCGAATGGAGCCGCAAGCCGCTCGATTCGCAGATCACGAAGCTGCTCGCGAAGCGGTCGACACTCGCCGCGAGCATCTACGACAAGCTGCGGTTCCGGCTGATCGTGCCTTCGGACAATGACCTCGTGCCGATGCTGGTCACGTTGATCCGCAGCCTCGTGCCCTTTAATTACATCGTGCCTGGCGAATCGGTGAACCAGCTCATCGACCTGCGCCGTACGCTCGCGAGCACGAATCCGCGCGCGCCGGCCGCGATGCCGTACAACGAGTTCTCGGGGCCGGAATATCGGATCGTGAACTTCGTCGCGGATTTGCCGCTGCGGGTCGAGCGCTTGCTCCCGCGCGCCGAGATTCCGCCGGAGCTGTGCCACGTGGTGTTCGTGCTGACCGAGTTCCAGATCTGCGACAAAGCGACCGCCCTGCGCAACGAATCTGGTGCTTCGAGCCACGAGGCATACAAACAGCGCCAGCACGAACGTGTGCGCGAGCGTCTGTTCCGCGAAGAAGACGTCGTCAAAGACGACTGAGCGATCAGGCAGACAAGACGTGTTGCGCGGTCGGCGAATCGAGCGAAAGCGCGACCATCACTTCGTCCGCGCTCGGACGATCGCGCGGATCGGTCGCGAGCATCGCGTTCACGATCTCGCCGAGCGGATCGGTGCGATCGACAAGGTCGCGCGCGACATCGGGGAATACGCCAGTGAGGCCACGATACGCGATCGCGCCGAGTGTGTAGAGATCCGCTCGGCCATCGATCGGACCGTGCATGTGCTCGGGCGCGACATACACGCTGATCGCGGGCGGATCGCTGAACGATGGAATGCCCGGCGAGCGCAGCTGCGCCCAGCCACCGACCGAGACCCGCACGGGCGCGTCGGGCGCGTCGGGCGCGTCGTCGGTCACGATGATCTGATGCGGGCGAAGATTGCCGTGCACGACCGCGTTCGCGTGCGCATACGCGAGCACGCTCGCGACTCCGCGCACGAGTGCGAAGGCCTCGTCATAGGTGAGTCGGCCCTGGATGAACAACTCGCTGAGCGCCGCACCGTGCGGGCGCTGCGCCGCGATCCACGGCCGATTGTCGTAGAGCGCGCCTTGATCGATGATGCGCGCGAGGCCCGGGTGGCGCAGTGGTTCCAGGATCGATTGCGCACGAAGGAGCCGCACGTCGACGAGCCGGCTGTCCTCGCGATCGCCGACTTCGATCGTGATCCGCCTGCCGTTCGTGAGGTCCTTTGCGTCGTAGTAGCTGGGCGCGATCCGCCGCACGATCCGATAGACGCCGACGCGATCGCCAGGGAGGAGCTCCGCACCGCCGGCGCGCATCTGCATCATCGCCGCTCGGGTCCCCATGGCTCGAGTGGGTTGCACCCGCCGTGCCTCGTAGATCTGGTCCAAGTGACCGTTCTTGCGCAACGTTCGCTAGGGTCGCTGGACCCCGCATGACCGCCGGTCTACGCGCTCGCGGCCCCACCTACATCGTCCGATCTGCGGACACCACGGCATCCATGCCAAGGGGGAACCAACCGAGGTCCGGCAACCTCGAGCGCAGGTTGTCCCGAACGACCTCGACCCAGCGTCTACGACACTCGGTGCGAGTGGCACGGAACTCGGTACGACCAGTGCGAATCGATCGACGCCTGCGTCACCACGAAGGCGTCGATCGAGGTCCCGATCCCTCGTGTTCTTTGCGGCCTTTGTGGCGGCCTTTGTGGCGGCCTTTGTGGCGGCCTTTGTGGCGGCCTTTGTGGCGGCCTTTGTGGCGGCCTTTGTGGCGGCCTTTGTGGCGGCCTTTGTGGCGGCCTTTGTGGC
>Ga0123338_10000986_pt1 | contig 28034 bp, 18 predicted proteins | sample grotaG_FD_89793 | JGI IMG/M metagenome (GOLD analysis project Ga0123338, IMG submission 89793) | Glacier valley bacterial and archeal communities from Borup Fiord, Nunavut, Canada, to study Microbial Dark Matter (Phase II) -... | ecosystem: Environmental > Aquatic > Freshwater > Ice > Glacier ...
CCGGTCGGGTCGAAGATCACGGTGCTGGACGCCTGGGCGCCGAAGGCACTGACCAAGCCTGCGGCAAGGACCAGAGCCTTGAAATGGGTGTTGAAAGAAGCCTTCATGTTTTCCTCGCTAAGAGCTGGTGGATTCGTTGCCGGAGTCGATCGCATCAGGACTGGTTTGTCCGTCACGCTCTCCCTTCTATAAGCATCGTCCGTGCCAGTATTATGTTTTCCGCTTTCTTTCAACCAGTTACAGCAAAAACACACCGGGCATCCGCAGCCTCTCCGGCCAGCCTGTAAAGATTATCGACACCGTGGTCCGCGGCTCCGGCGCTCGCCAGCAAGTCCGGTGATCAGGACCGTCCGCCTCATGGCTGGTCGAGCAACTTCCTGGCGTCTTCGCGCTGGGCGAATTGGTCCTGCGAATCGATGGCCTGCCTGAGATTGGCACGGGCTCCCGACTTGTCGCCGGCCTTGAGGAGAGCCAGGGCGAGGTGGTAGCGCGCCTCGTTGTTCCAGGGGGCTACCTTGACGGCCCGCTCGAGGATCTGCTGGCCGCGCTCGACGCTCCCGGTGTCGGTCAGGATCCAGCCGAGCGTGTCGCCGATCGCGCCACTGTTGGGCTGCTGCGCGTAGGCCCGCTCGGCGTAGTCGACGGCACGCGGGTCCTTCGCCGCGTGCGACAGCAGCGCCATCTCGTTCAACGCGACCACGTTCTTCGGGTCGACCTCGAGCACCTGCCGGTAGAGGTCGCGTGCCCGCGCGCCGTCCCCGGCGAGCTGGGCCGTGCCCGCGAGGTAGTTGCGCGCTTCGGTGTCGGTGGGGTTGCGAGCGATCCACGCGTTCAGCATCTCGTCGGCCTCCCGCTTGCGGCCGGAGAGGGCCATCGCGGCGTGCAACCTGCTCGCGACGTAGGGTGTCTTCATGGAGGAGAAGGCATCGGCGAATGACTTCGCGGCGACGTCGTACTTGCGTTGCGCCATCGCGATGTTGCCGGACACCACCCGTCCCTGGGCCAGGGTGGCGGGGGTCTTCTCGAGCTGCGCGGAGACCCGTCGTGCCTCGTTGAAGCGGCCGACGCCGGTTTCCAGTTCGGCCAGCGTCATCTGCGCCTCGACCGAGTCGGGCGCGATGGCGAGCGCTTTTTGCAACGCGGCGCGCGCGGCGCCGCTGTGGCCGTCCGCCGCCTCTAGACGGGCGATCTCGAGCTGGATTCCAGCGACGTTGGGCGATATGCCAGCGATGCGCCCGTACGTGGCCACCGCGCCGTTGCGATCGCCGGACTTCGCCTGCGACTCCGCGAGGAGCAGCAGCACTTCGGCGTTGCCGGGATTCTTCGGCTCCGTCTCCCGCGCGAGAGCCAGGGCGCCCTTCGGATCGCGATTCTGCAGGCGGAAGCGGATCAGGCGGATCTTCGGACGAACCGCGTCGGGATTCTGTTGTGCCGCGGTCTCCAGCCATTTCCCCGCGGCATCGAGCTTGCCCAGGCCGAGCTCCAGATCGGCCAGCGTATTGAGCACGTCCAGGTTCTTCGGGTCGCGCGAGAGGACATCGGTCAGGCGTTTCCGCGCGGCATCCGGTTTCTTGTCGGCGAGGTCCATGCTCGCGAGGTTCATCGCAGCCGGGGCGCTCCCCGGATTCAGTTCGACCGACTTCTCGAACGCCGCGCGAGCCTTGGGGATGTCGCCGCTGGAACCGTAGGCGCCTCCGAGCAGGTTGTAGAAGCTGGCGTTCCTGGGGTCGGCCTTGACCAGCGCCAGCGTCGCGTCGATCGCCTTCTGATATTGCTTCTTGCTGATGTAGCTGATCACCAGCAGGGTGTCGGCGTCCGAGTTGGTGGTATCGACGCGCACCAGGGACTCGAGCGTGTCGATGGCCTGGGTCACGTTGCCCGTCGCGAGGCTGCTGATGCCGTAAGCAGCCTTGAGGTTCGCGTCCTCCGGGTGGATGGCGGAGGCCTTGGCCAGGTATTCGACGGCTTGCATCGGCTTGCCCGCGCGTGACAGCGCAGCGCCGGCAAGCGCGAAGATCTGGGCGTCCTTGAGATCCGGCCGGTTGAGCAGTGGCTCGACCGCCGCGAATGCTTCGCCGGGCTTGTTCTCCTTGAGCAGGATCGCCCCCAGGAGCTTGCGGGCGGGGACCGAGTTCGGATAGGCCTGCACGAAGCTGCGGGCGTTGGCTTCCGCCTGCAGGAAGGATCCGGTCTCGTACTCGATCGAAGCCGTGAGCAGCACCGCGGGCGCGTAGTCGGGCAGCGCAGAGGTCACCTTCTGCACGGCGTCGAAGGCCTCCTTCAGCTTGTGCTGCGAAAAATAGACGATCGCGCGGAGATAGTGGGCCTGGATGTTGTTGGGCGACTGCTTGAGGATCAGGGCGATCTGTTCCTCGGCCGGGCCCATCTTTCCGGCCCGGATCAGCGCACCGCCCAGCGCGATGTGCGTCTCCACATCGTTCGGCGCGGCGTCGACGGCGGCGGTGTACGACTGCATGGCGGCGTCGTTGTCGCCCATGGAATACAGGACGTCGCCTTTGAGCAGCAGCCCGGTCGCACTCTTCGGATCGATCGCGAGACCCTGGTCGATCCACTTGGCGGCCGCCTGCAGATCCCCGCGGCGCGCTTCGATGCGCGCCTTGCCGTAGAGCGATTCGATCGCGTTGGGCCGCGTCCTGAGGACTGCGTCGTAGGACTTGTCGGCCTCGGGCAGCAGGCCCAGTTCGGTCTGTGCGTCGCCGCGTACCTGGTTCAGGTCGGCCACGTGGTCGGGCGTGCCGGTGACCTCCGGCGGCATGTCCTTGAGGACCCGGCTGAACTGGCGTTGCAGGACATAGGCCCGCACGCGCAGCAGCAGCGTCGACTGCGGCGAGGCGCCGAACTGCTCCGCATGACTTGTCTCGACCTCGGCCGCCTGGCCGCGCTTGAGTGCGATATAGGTTTCGGCCAGGAGCAGGCGGGCCTCCGCGTTCTTGCCGTCCTTCTGCAGCGCGTTCTTCAGTTCGATCTCCGCCGACTTCGGATCCTTGGCCGCCAGTTCGGCCTTCGCCTTGGCGATGTGTTCGGCGGCCGTGGAGAAATCGAGCTTGCTGCAGCCTCCGAAGACGAGGGCGCATAACAGGCAAGGCAGGATGACGCGCGCGCGCGTCGGGAAGTCCAGGGATCGGATCGGGGTTTGCATGAGGCTTCGCGGAAATCCAGGTGACCGGAGGGACGCCGAGCAATGTTCGGGCGCTGGCTAGCCTGGCATTGTAGCCAGTGATATCCCGGGAATCGCGGTTCTCACCGACCATCCGACGGACGCCGGCGGCCGACGAACGTGCCGTGGCGAACCCACACCGCTGGGCTATATTCGGAGTCCGTCCCGGCCTTCGTCGGCTGCATCTTCGGTCCGGCCACGTCGGCCCGGCCGGCACTCGTCTGCCTCTCGATCCAACGGGCACCGGACTTCCTTTCGAAGGCGCGCTTGAACCGTCTGGCGTTACGCAATCTCTTCCGCAACCGCGTCCGGTCCGCGGTGATCCTCGGGACCATCGCATTCTCGACCGTCGTGCTCGTGGTCGCGGCCGGCTTCATCGAATGGATCTTCGCGACGATGCGCGAATGGGCGGTGCAGACGGGCACCGGGCACGTCCAGGTCATGCAGAAGGATTTCCTCACCCGCGGAACCGCCGACCCTTTCTCGTACCTGATGCCGGCCGGCACCGAGCGCATCGATGCGATCGCCAAGCTGCCGCATGTCACCTCGGTGGGCCGCAGGCTGAATGTCGGCGGGCTGATCAGCTTTAAGGAATCGACGATGTCCTTCGTCGGCGCCGGCGTCGAACCGGCGAAGGAAGAGATCGTCACCCGCAACCTGCGCTTCGACTCGGGCAGCAATCTCGACGCATCGAGCACCGACGAGATCGTCGTGGGGCAGGGCCTGGCCCGCAATCTCGGGCTCGAGACCGGGGCGCGCGTCGTGCTCGTCTCCACGACGTCCAACGGCGGCGTGAATGCCGTCGAACTCACGGTGCGGGGCATCTTCACATCGCAGATCAAGGCGTTCGACGAGGTCGCCGTCCGCATGCCGCTCGCCGTGGCACAACGCCTCCTTCGGGTCAAGGGGACCCACGCCTGGGTCGTCTCGCTGGACGACGTCGACGCGACGGACGGTGTCGCGTCGGCGATCAGGGTGCTGCCCGGCATGTCGACCTTCGACGTCGTGCGCTGGATCGACCTTTCCGACTTCTTCACCAAGACGGTCAACTTCCTGTCCGGGCAGCTCGGCATGATGCGCGTCTTCATCGGACTGATCGTCGTCCTCGGCGTGTCGAACATGCTGATCATGAACGTCCTCGAAAGGACCGGCGAGATCGGCACGCTCCTGGCCCTGGGCAACCGGCGCTCGAAGGTCGTGCAGCTGTTCCTGGTTGAGAGCTTCTACCTCGGCCTGCTGGGCAGTACGCTCGGAGTCGTCGCCTCGCTGGCGTGCGCCCGCATCATCTCGGCCATCGGTGTGCCGATGCCGCCGCCGCCGGGCTGGACCGAGGGCTATCTCGGCGCGATCCTCGTCACCTGGCCGATCGTCCTCATCGCCTTCACGATCACGGCCGTGACCACGCTCGCGGCCGGTCTCTATCCCGCGCGGAAAGCGTCCCGGATGGTCGTCGTCGATGCGTTGCGCCACAACCGCTGAGCCGTCCGTGACGACCCCGTCCGCGAACCCGCCGGCCGTCGTGCCCGGATCACGATGAAGCTCCCGTGGATCGGTCTCGTCGAGCTGCGGCTCGCTTACCGCAACGTCTCGCGTCAGCGGACACGGACGGCGTTGACGTTGTCCGTGATCGCCACCGGCGTCGCCGGTCTCATTCTCAGCGGGGGCTTCGTCGAGGATGCGTTGCGCACGCTGCGCGAGTCGACCATCCACGCGCAGCTGGGACACGTGCAGCTGTTCCGCGCCGGATACAACGAGCATGGCAAGAGTCGGCCCTACGAGTACCTGATCGCCGATGCGGACGCCACGCGCGCCGTGGCCAGCTCGATACCGGAGGCCGTCAACGTGATGTCGCGACTCACGTTCGCCGGCGTGCTGAACAACGGCAAGAGCGATCTGGCGATCCTGGGCGAAGGGATCGAACCCGCGAGCGAGGCGAAGCTCGGGACGCAGATCCAGCTCGTCGAAGGGCGCGCGTTGAGACCCGACGACCATTTCGGTCTGATGGCCGGCGAAGGGGTCGCGGCAGGCGCGGGGATCCATGTGGGCAGCGTGGTGAACGTGCTCCTCAACACGCAGGAAGGCGCCCTCAACAACCTCGAGTTCACCGTCGTCGGGGTCTTCCGGACCTTCTCGAAGGACTACGACGCCCGCGGGGTTCGCGTCAGCCTGGCCGATGCCCAGGAATTGATGGCCTCGCCGAAAGTCAACTCGATCGTAGTCGAACTGAAGGACACCGCAACGACCGATGCCGTCGCCGCGCGGCTGCGCGAGCAACTCGAACCGGGCACCACCGAGGTCAGGACCTGGTTCGAGCTGGCCGATTTCTACGAGAAGACGGCCGCCTTGTTCAGGCGGCAGTTCGCCTTTCTCCAGGCCATCATCCTGTTGTCGGTGCTGCTGGCTGTCGCCAACAGCGTCAACATGACCATCTTCGAGCGCACCGGCGAGTTCGGTACCCTGATGGCGGTGGGCACGCGCCGCATGCCGATCTTCCGACTCGTGATCCTCGAGAACCTGGTCGTCGGGCTCGCCGGCAGCGTGCTCGGCGTCGTGCTGGGCATCCTCGCGGCCTGGGTCATCAACGCGTTGCGCATCGAGATGCCGCCGCCGCCCAACTCGAACAGCGGCTATTACGCGGGCATCCGGCTGGCCGTGATGCCGATCGTGACCTCGTTCCTGGTCGGTTTCCTGGCGACGCCGCTGACCGCGTTGTGGCCGGCCTTCCGGATCTGCCGGGTGCGCGTGGTCGATGCGTTGCGGATGAACTGACGACGATCAATCGATCTTCTTGAGGTAGTCCTTCGTGAAGACCTTGTCGGGCAGTTCGCGCAGGCGCATGTTGCTGTACTCCAGCACCGACTGCTCCCCCTGCTTGAGGGCGTCCTCCATCACGAGCCTCGTCGGGCGCATCTGACCGGCCATCTTCTGGAAGTTCTCGTACCGACAGGTCTTCAGCAGCCGGTTCGACAGGCTGTAGAACTCGGCCTTGAAGGGGCGCGAGTCCGACCGGCGAACCCAGTAGACGACCCGGCTGTAGGTGACGCTGCGGTCGACCGCGGCCAGTTCCATCACCGTGTAGGTCTCCCCGTCGATCACGTCGGTGCGCAGCGGCGAAGCGTGGTAATCGCCGCCGAAGTTGGCCCGTGCCAGGTCCCCGTTCGCGACTTCGCCGGTGAGTCGCTGGCTGAGCGACAGGCGGACCGGTTGCGAGATGTCGGGCAGGAAGATCCACAGGTCGTGGTTCTTCATCAGCAGGATCTGCCCCTTGTCCGAGGCCGGCTCGGTGGTGATGACGATGGTGTTCTCGTTGCCCTTCGACAGGATGCGGTACTTGCGGGTCTCTGCATCCTTGCCCGGCGAGGTCGATGCGATGCTGACATCCACCTGGAAGCCCTCGCGCGGAAACCGGATCTGGTCCGAGGTGTCCACGACCGCCTTGAGATCGGGTTCGTCCGCGGCGAGCGCTACGGGACCCGACATCGTCCAGGAGGCGGCGATCAGGCAGTGGATGACGAAGAGGCGGCGAAAAGCGGGTTTTTTCATGAGATCGAAAGCAGGGCAAAAGGTCGGTGCAGACGGCAATCCACATTATGATTCGCCGCTGATCTCCGCTGCCGGAACGGCTTGCGATGCGGCCGTGGTCCCCGGATCCGGAGCGCGCGCGCCACTACAGTATCGGACAGTCTGTCGAATGCTTGAATGGAGTCGCGTCGCGCATGGAATTGATCCGGTTGGACAGCGTCACCAAGTCGTATCAGCTCGACAAGCAGACCGTCCAGGCACTCAAGGAAGTGACACTGAGCATCGAGGAGGGGGTCTTCCTCGCGATCGCCGGACCTTCCGGAAGCGGCAAGACGACGCTGCTGAACCTGATCGGTTGCATCGACCGCGCAACGACCGGCAGCATCTTCATCGACGGTGTCGACGTCGGCGGCAAGACGCCCGATGAACTGGCCGACCTACGCGCCCGGACGATCGGCTTCGTGTTCCAGACCTTCAACCTCCTGCCGGTGTTGTCCGCGGAGGAGAACGTCGAGTATCCGTTGTTGCAGAGAAACGACTTGTCGAAGGCCGAAAGGCGCGAACGCGTGGAACACTATCTCGGCGTCGTCGGCATCCGGAAGTATGCGAAGCATCGGCCAAACCAGTTGAGCGGGGGCCAGCGACAGCGCGTCGCCATCGCGCGCGCGCTCGCGATCCATCCGCGCATCGTGCTGGCGGACGAGCCCACGGCGAATCTCGACCACAAGACGGGAGACGGAATCTTGCGATTGATGAAGAAGATCAACACGAGCACCAAGACGACGTTCATCTTTTCCACGCACGACCAGAAAGTGATCAACATGGCCGATCGATTGATTCGGATCGAGGACGGGGAGATCAAGCGCCTTGGCATCAAGGTCGACCGCGCCTGGCTGTATGCCGACAACCCCGACAAGGCCATGAAGATCGTATGATTCGCGCCGCACTAGCGATGTCCAGGAAGTCCCGCGCGGTCGCGCGAGGCACCACGATGGTGGCGCTGCTGGCAGGGTGTGCGGCCGCCCACGGCAGCGACGCGGCGAAGCCGCTCGACCCCGACGCGACACCGACCCGAGCGCCGCTCGTCGCGGCGGCGCCCGCCCCGGGCGACGCGAAGAACAGGGCCGACGCGCTGCTCGACGACGACCTGTTGTCCGACGAGGCGCCGCAGACTCCCGGCCTGCGGGGGTTCTACCAGTTCGAAGGGGCATACACGTTGCCCAGGCCCGCGCACTGGTCGAAGCTGCGCAACCGGCTCGAGGTGGGGTCGCAGGGACAGTTCTCCGAGTCGGTGAAGTGGAAGGTCGGTGCGCGCGCGGACTACGACGCGATCTACGACCTCAGCGATTTCTATTCGCCGCAGGTCAAGAAGGACCAGCGCTTCGACATCGACTTCCGCGAAACCTATCTCGACATCGCCGCCGGGGATCTCGAATTCAGGCTCGGCCGCCAGCAGATCGTGTGGGGCGAGGTCGTCGGCCTGTTCTTCGCCGACATCGTCTCCGCCAAGGACCTGCGCGAATCGGTCCTGCCCGACTTCGACCTGCTGCGCATTCCGCAATGGGCCGGGCGCGTCGAGTATTTCAAGGGCGACACGCATCTGGAAGCCATCTGGATCCCGGTGCCGACCGTCGACAACATCGGCAAGCCGGGAAGCGACTTCTACGCCTATCCGCCCGCCGCACCGGCCGGCTACGGCTACTTCATCAACGACGAGAAAAAGCCGCGCCACAACGGCACCAACCAGAACTTCGGAGTCCGCCTGTCGACGCTGGTGAAGGGCTGGGACGGTGCCCTGTTCGCCTATCGCAGCGTCGACAATTCACCGACCTTCCTGCGCTCGATCGTCAATGCCCCGGCGCCGACGTTCGTCTACACGCCAGTCCACGAGAAGGTCACGCAATACGGTGCGACACTCGCCAAGGATCTGGGCGACTTCGTCATCAAGGGCGAGGCGGTCTATGCGATGGGCCGCGAGTTCAACGTGTCTCGCCTGAACGACAGCGACGGCGTGGTCGGCCAGAACTACCTCGACTACATCGTCAGCCTCGAATTCGGGCTGCCCGACGACAATCGCCTGAACCTCCAGTTCTTCCAGCGCCGCTTCAGCCATCACGACGCGGACATCATTCCGCGGGCCGTGGAGAGCGGCGTGACCGCGTTCTGGAGCGGCAAGTGGGGCAAGCTCACGCCGCAGGTCCTGGCGATCCACAGCCTCAATCGCAGCGACTGGCTGCTGCGCCCGAAGGTGACCTGGAACTTCGACAAGAACTGGCGTGCGGCCGTCGGGGCCGACGTCTTCGGCGGACGGCAGGCCGGCCTGTTCGGTCAGTTCAATCAGAAGGACCGGCTGTACGCCGAGGTGCGCCGCAGCTTCTAGGCATCGTCGCCGCGCGCGTCCATCATCAGGCGTTCGATGGGCATGCGCAGCGAACGCGCGCGAGCCGCGGGGCCGGCGCCGACACGGCCCATGAAGACGGCGGCGGCGGTCGTTTGTCTGCCGACTTCGCGCTCCATCAGGGCCGCGATGCGGCCTGCGGCGTCCGTCATGCCGGGCGCCCGAGAGAAAGTGAGGCGCGCGCGGTAGTAGCGCGCGAAGATCATCGGCGTCAGTTCGGGCTGCAACTGCAGCCCGAGACGATCGGCGGTGAGCCAGAAGCGCTGTAGCGCGCGTCCGCCGGCGATGAAGTCGTCGATGGTCTTGCCGCCGTTGCGGGACACGAGCACGAAGTGCGCGGCGCACATCAGCGCGGGCAGCACGTCGAGCTGCACGCGCGGGATCCACGTGCCGGCCAGGAAGCGGTTGAAGAAGTGCACGCGGCCCCAGCTCTGCATGACCCAGCGCATCAGCCGTGCGGTCATCGGGTCCAGGCCGACCGCTGCTTCCGGCACCCGGTCCTCGCTGAACTGAACGCCCCATTCGATCGCGTCGCGATGGACGAGGTAGGCCTCGGGCATGGTCAGGCGGATGCGGGCGCTCTTGAACAGCAGCCCGGCAACGCGCCGGCGTGCCGCCGCATCCTCGCGCCACACGACGTCGTGATCGGCGCCGACCGAAGCGGCCAGCGCATCGCGCTCCGACGTCGTCAACGGACGGGTGCTCAGTGGCCTTCGGTTCACCGATCGCGTCTCGATGGACGCGCTCAGCACATCGGTTTCGATCGCGGGATCGGGCACGAGGCGGACATCGACCAGCGGCGCGTCGACCGGCGCGTCGTCGCGGCGGTGGCAGTCGAGGCGGATGCGATGCACGGAAGCCGCGATCCGCATCGTCTCGAGCAGGGCGCCGAGCGCGATCTGGCTGGCGCTGCCGTCGAGGTCGTAGACGCAATCGTGGCGCGTGTCGAACGCATGCACCACGACGTGGTGGTCGTCGACGATCTCGAAGCGGAAGCTCTGGCGGTTGTCGCCGCTGGGCGCCCAGCGCGCCCGATCGAGGATGTCGTCCAGCGGTCGCTGGAAGGGCTGCGTCATTTCCCGGGCGCCGGGATCTTGAGCTGGCGGCGCGCGATCGACAGGGTCAGGCGCTGCATCCAGTTGCTGTTGCCGCCGGGCCGCCAGGTGCGGGTGAAGCGGTAGCGATAGGCATCGAAGTGGACCCCGCGCGGCGCAGCCAGGATCCGGCCGCGCTTGAGCAGGATCTTCAACGCCTCGGTCGCCGCGAATCCTGCGCACATCTGGCAGGCCATCACGGTCGACGGGCCGCGCTTCTCTGCAAAGTTGACGCGCGATCGATCGACCAGGTATGCGAGCTGCAGCATGCGCGGGGACAGCCCGAGCAGGAAGCGGATCGCCTGTTCGTCGGGCGACAGGCCCTCGAGCTGGAAGTAGTCCTCGAAGCTCATCGCGCCCGGCAGGAAGTTGAGCAGGGCGACGCCCATGCCCAGCGGCGCGGCGGTGACCGCCGGGATGCCGAGCGCGGCGCAGCGCGCGAAGACCTGTCTGCGGATGTCGAGCGCGAAGTAGTCCAGTCCGTCGACGTACAGGTCGACGCCGTCGAGGAACGCATCGATGCGATCGGCTTCGACGCCCATCGGGAAGCGCCGGATGTCCAGCTCGGGATTGATGTCGAGCGCCATCTCGGCGAGCACGTCGATCTTCGGGCGATCGAGGCTCGCCACGGTGGCGCCGGCCTGACGGTTGAAGTTGGCGATGGCGAAGCGGTCGAAGTCGGCGATGTTGAACGCGCCGATGCCCAAGCGCGCGAGCGTGAGCAGGTGGCTGCCGCCGACGCCGCCGAGGCCCGCGACGGCGACGCGCTTGCCGCGCAGGGCCCGCTGCTCTTCGGCTGTCACCCAGCCGAGGTTGCGCGAGAACGCGTCGTCATAGGCGAACGGGGTATCGCTCACGGTGGGAAGGAGGAAGCGGGCGGGTCAGCGGAAGCGCCGGCCACTCAACTGAGCTTGCCCAGGCGTCCCATGATCCCGCGCTCCTCGCTGAGCGAGAAGAAGTACGGGTAGAGCGACTTCTCGACGCGCGCCTGTTCCGGGTGTCCGCCGAACTTGGCGATCTGGGACTCGGAATGCGAGAAGCGCAAGCGCAGCAGCACCGCCGGGGCGTTGACGCGCTGATTGAGGCGTTCGGGACCAGCCTGCTCGAACCCCAGCATCTGCTCGTAGAAACGGACGTGCCGGGGATTGACCTCGATGAGCAGATCGGAGAACCCGTTCATGCGATGCGAGTAGATGTAGGCGATGTGGAACAGAGTGGCCAGCACGCGCTTCGAGCGGATCGCGCCGTCGACCGCCAGCTTGGTGAACTCGCAGATGCGCGCGCCTTCGTCGCGCATCGCGTTCATCTCTTCGAGGTAGAGATCGTCGACCAGCAGGCCATCGGGCGAATCGAAGCCGATGCTGATCGTGGCCATCGGCGCGGTGCCGTGCGACGCGACGAGCGTGATGCGGTTCGGCTGGTGCTTCGCGTGCCACGCGATCTTGTAACCACGCCACGCGTACATCTTGTTGACGAGCATGCTCGCGGTGTTGCGACGGCCGTCGCTGTCGGCGAGACGGACCTTGAAGAGCGTCTGATTGAGCGCCAGTTCCTGCGCGCCGGCGGAATCGGGCTGGTCGACGACCAGCGACGTGAGCGATCTCGGTGCGTCGAACGGCACCCCGACGATCGTGCGGCCGCCCAGGTCGTCCGGGACGGGCAGGCTGGTAGGGGATGTTTCCGACGAGGAACGCCAACTCTTCAACTCGTTGCTCCGCTGAGACTTTTGTGCGCCCTCGTATCCCGACCGCGCGCCAGTGCACCACGTCGGGCTGATTGCGAAGCCTTTTGTTTATGCTAGCACACGAAATTTCCGGGCCTTTACCGCAAACGAAGGCCACACTTACGGGTAGATCGTTCATTTGTATCGACGAGACACCTTACAACTTGAGGACTGGCCCGATGCGTGATCTCTCCGCTTGGTGGATGCCTTTTACGGCAAACCGCAACTTCAAGGAAGCCCCGCGACTGTTCGTTTCGGCCGAGGGCATGTACTACCGGACCGACGACGGGCAGAAGATCCTGGACGGGACTGCCGGACTTTGGTGCGTCAACGCCGGTCACGCGCAGCCACGGATCACGCAGGCGATCTGCGAGGGTGCGAAGCTGCTGGACTTCGCGCCGACTTTCCAGATGGGTCATCCCACGGCTTTCGAGCTCGCCGAGCGCCTGATCGACTTCGCCGGCAACAAGTTCTCGCAGGTCTTCTATACCAACTCCGGCTCGGAAGCGATCGACACGTCGCTGAAGATGGCGCTGGCCTATCACCGCGTGCGCGGCGAGGGGACCCGCACGCGGCTGATCGGCCGCGAGCGCGGCTATCACGGCGTCGGATTCGGCGGCATCTCGGTCGGCGGCATGGCGAACAATCGCAAGTGGTTCGGATCGTTGCTGACCGGCGTCGACCACATGCCGCACACCCACGACCCGGCGCGCAATGCATTCACGCGCGGCGTTCCCGAGTACGGCGCGGAACTCGCCGACCGGCTGGAAGACATCGTCGCGCTGCACGACGCGTCGAACATCGCCGCCGTCGTCGTCGAACCCGTGGCCGGATCGACCGGCGTGCTGGTTCCGCCGGCCGGCTACCTGAAGCGGCTGCGCGACATCTGCACGAAGCACGGCATCCTGCTGATCTTCGACGAGGTCATCACGGGCTTCGGACGGCTCGGGATGCCGTTCGCGATGGACTACTTCGGCGTCGAGCCCGACCTGATGACGGTCGCCAAGGGCATCACCAACGGCTGCGTCCCGATGGGGGCGGTCTTCGTCAAGCCGCACGTCCACGACGCCTTCATGCACGGTCCGGCAGGGGCGATCGAGTTCTTCCACGGCTACACGTACTCGGGACACCCGCTGGCTTGCGCGGCGGCGCTCGCGACGCTCGACGTCTACGACGAGATCGGCGCGTTCGCCAACGCGGCGGCGATGTCGAAGACGCTGGAGGACGAACTCCATGCGCTCAAGGGCCGGCGACACGTCGTGGACGTCCGCAACATCGGCCTGGTCGGTGGCGTCGAGATGGCCGCCCGGGAGGGGAAGCCCGGCGCCCGCGGGATGGAGGCGTTCAAGCGCGCCTACGAACGCGGGGTGCTGCTGCGCGTGACGGGCGACACGCTCGCGATGTCGCCGCCGCTGGTGATCGACGCGGCGCAGATTCGCCAGATCTGCCGCACGCTCGGCGACGTGCTCGACACCATCGACTGACGCTCCCATGGCGCCCGGGGCGCCGGTCTGCGATAATCCTGCCCCGGATTCCCGGGTCGGGCGCAGGTCTCGACGTCCCCGCTCCCGGCTCCTCCCCCTTCGACATCCCAGGTCACGGTGATAGAAACCGAATTACCCGCGTCCGCCTCGCGTGCGGACGAACGCGAACCGATCCATTCCGACGCGCCCTCCGCCGCGGAAGTGCCACCGACGGTGGACTTCGCGAGCTTCGGCCTCGACCCGACGATCCTGCGCGCGCTGACCGAGCAGGGATACACGATTCCCACGCCGATCCAGGCGCAGGCGATTCCCGTCGTCATGGCCGGTCGGGACGTGATGGGTGCGGCGCAGACCGGAACCGGCAAGACCGCGGGCTTCGCGCTGCCGATCATCCAGAACCTGATGGCGGTGTCGAACAGCAGCGCATCGCCGGCGCGTCACCCGGTCCGCGCGCTGATGCTGATGCCCACGCGCGAACTGGCCGACCAAGTCGCCGCCAACGTCGCGCGGTACGCGCAGTACACCAACCTCCGCTCGACGGTCGTCTTCGGCGGCGTCGACATGAAGCCGCAGACCGCGGCGCTGCGCGCGGGCGTCGAACTGCTGATCGCCACGCCCGGACGCCTGCTCGACCACGTGCAGCAGACCACGCTGAACCTGTCGCAGGTGCAGGTGCTGGTGCTCGACGAAGCGGACCGCATGCTCGACATGGGTTTCCTGCCGGACCTGCAGCGGATCATCAACCTGCTGCCGGCCAAGCGGCAGAACCTGCTGTTCTCGGCGACGTTCTCGAACGAGATCAAGCGGCTCGCGCAGAGCTTCCAGAAGGACCCGGTCGTCATCGAGGTCGCGCGCCGCAACGCCACCGCCGAGCTGGTGCAGCAGATCGTCTATGCGCTGCCGTCGGACCAGAAGCGCGCCGCCGTCGCGCACATCATCCGCGAGCGCGCGCTCAAGCAGGTGCTGGTGTTCTCGAACACCAAGATCGGCACCGGGCGCCTCGCGCGCGAACTGAAGAACGAAGGCATCAATGCCGACGCGATCCATGGCGACAAGAGCCAGCGGGACCGCATGATTGCGCTCGAAGCCTTCAAGCAGGGCGAGATCGAGGTGCTGGTCGCGACCGACGTCGCCGCTCGCGGACTCGACATCGCGGAACTGCCGGCGGTGATCAACTACGACCTGCCTTACGCGCCCGAAGACTACGTCCATCGCATCGGCCGCACCGGCCGCGCGGGGGCATCGGGTGTCGCCATCTCGCTGATGGCGCCCGAAGAGGAACGCCTGCTGGCCGAGATCGAGAAGCTGATCAAGAAGCCGCTGGAGCGACACGTCCTCGAAGGTCTGCGCGTGCGTGAGCGCGAGCGGGGCGCCGATCGCGAACGTCGCGACGAGCGCCGACCGGCGCCGTCGCGCCCGGAGCGCGATCACGACGTGTCGGGGCAGCAGGCCGGACCGCGTGCGCCGCGTTATGCATCGCGCAGTCGCGGTCATCACGAGGTGGTCGACGATTTCTTCGTCAAGCCCTACGAACCGCAGGCCGAATCCCCGTCGGCGGCGCCCGCGGAGCCTGCCGCGACGCCGTCCCCGGCATCGAGCAAGCCGGTGCGACGCATCGCCGCGCTGCTCGGCGGCTCCAAGAAGGACTGACCCGACGGCCGTCCGGCGTTCAGCGGGCGGGTTCGATCGCCCAGCGGCGCGTCCAGGCGGCGGTGGCCTGTTCCCAGAAGTCCGCGACGCCCGACGCCGCGCCGACAGCCAGGTGCAGATGCCGCGCTGCTTCGCGCAGCGCCGGTAGCGGCGTGGCCGGGTCGAGCGCGGTCGCCCCGTTGCTCTTGGCCAGCTTGCGCCCGTCGGCATCCATCACCAGCGGCACATGCAGCGTCCGCGGGTGCGGCAGACCGAGAGCGTCCTGCAGCAGTCGCTGTCGCGGTGTCGAGTCGAGCAGATCCGCGCCGCGCACGACGTCGGTGACGCCCTGTTGCGCGTCGTCGACGACGACCGCGAGCTGATACGCCCAGAAGCCGTCCGCGCGACGGACCACGAAATCGCCGACCTCGCGGGCCAGGTCCTGGCTGACACGACCCGCGGCGCGGTCGTCGAAGGCGTGACCGCCTTCCGGCACGCGCATCCGCCAGGCCCGTGCCGGCCGGTCGCCGAGGCCATGGCGACAGGTCCCGGGATAGATCGGGCCGCACGGTGCGCCGTCGACCGCAGCGCCCATCGCCTCCACGTCGCGGCGCGAGCAGGCGCACGGATAGATCGACCCCTGCGCGCGAAGCCGTTCGAAGGCGCGCTCGTAGAGCGCCGTCCGCTCGCTCTGCCGGACCACCGGTCCGTCCCAGCGAAAGCCGTGGCTCGCGAGCGCACCCAGGATCTGCCGCGCAGCGCCGCGGACTTCGCGCGGGCGGTCGATGTCCTCGAGTCGCACGAGCCAGCGGCTACCGCTTGCCCGTGCATCGAGCCAGCTTGCCATCGCCGCGACCAGCGAACCGAGATGCAGCGGGCCGGTCGGCGATGGTGCGAAACGGCCGGTCCCCTGGTGCATCGACTTCTTCCCATGTTTCGCGACGGTCGACAGACGTTGCGCGCAGACCGCGCGCGACGGTTCGGGGCAGGCCGAAATTGAGGCAGATTGCCCCGAAGGGAGGGGCCGCTTGCGATAATGCGCAACGAAGCGGCGAAGGGTGACGACGCCCGCATCCGGACGTATCGCGCTTCACCGGTCGGCAGTCTGCCCGATGCCTCGTCCCCTTGCCATCGCGTCTGCCCACCCGCGTCACCCAGAACGCCCCGCCCATCGTGATCCGCCCGTCCGAATCGATCATCGAACTGTCCGTCACGCCGCGCACCGGACCGGGGGCAGACGATCTGCGCGTGCGCCGCCAGCTGCTCGACATCGGCGCGCGCAGCAGCCTGTTCGCGGGGTGGCTGACGATCGGCGTGACCATCTTCGTCTCCGTGCTGCTCGGGACTTCGTCGGGAGAACCGGTCGCGCTGTGGGCCGTCGCGATGATCGCGATCTCGCTGGCCCGCATCGTCCTGTGCCTGATCTGGCGCCGGCAGCGCGCGATGGAACGACGGCGCGAGGGCGTCCGGTCGTCCGAGCGCATCGATCCGGCGCGCCTGAAGCGCTGGGAATGGATCCACGCGGGCATCGGGCTGGTGTGCGGTCTGGCCTGGGCTTCCCTGGTGCTGCTGCCTGTCCCCGGCGTCGAGCGCACGGCGATGCTGGTGGGCTTCGCGCTGACCATCGCGCTGGTCTTCGCCAGCAGCTTCTATGCCACCAACCGGGTGGCGCTGCTGCTGTTCGCCGTGCCCGTCGTCGTCGCGCAGGAATTCAACCTGCTGCGCATGCCGGTCGAGTTCCACGATGCGCTGGCGTTCGGCTGGCTCGGCCTCATGATCGTCCTGTATTTCATGCCGCGCGTCTCGTCGGTGTCGCTGCGGGACGAACTGCTCGCCCGCATGACCCACGAGCGCCACGCGTCCGAGCAGACGGCGCTCCTCGAGACCGCGCCGCTCGGGATCCTCGTGGTCCGCGACCTGCGGATCGTGGTCTGCAACGACGCCCTGCGAAAGATCCTGGGCTACTCGCACAAGGACGAACTGCTCGGCAAGAGCGTGCGCATCCTGTTTCCCGACGACGACGCCTGGGAGCAGGCAGTCCACAGCGGGATGTCGTCCCATCAGGGCCCGACACCGCCGCACATCGCGCGCAGACGACGCAGCGACGGCTCGTCGATCGACGTCATGATCAACGTCGCGATCATCCGCGGAGCACGCGGCGAGATCTCGTACATCGGCATCTACGAAGACGTGCAGGACCGCATCGCGACCGAAGCCGGCTACCGGCACGCGGTACGCATGCAGCGACTCGTTTTCGAGGCCGCGGGCGAAGGCATCGCGATCGTCAGCGACGGCATCATCGAACAGGCCAACCAGGCCTTGTCCGACCTGGTCGGCACCCCGGTGGCCCGGCTCACCGATCGGCCGCTGCAGTCCATCTTCGAGGATCCGCACGGCTGGTCCGAGATCGAGAAGCGCTTCCAGCGCCTCGGCAACACCCTGAAGCTGGAGCGCCGGATCGTACGCTCCGACGGCCGGGCGATCTGGGTCAACGTGACCGGCTGCCTGGTCGATGCACCGGTCGACCGCATCGAGCCCTACCGGGCAACGACCGTCACCGCGGACGTGAAGCGCTCGATCTGGATCCTCGCCGACCTGTCGGTTCAGAAGCAGAAGGAAGCCGAGAACTGGCATCACGCCAACCACGACGTCATGACCGGTCTGCCCAACCGGCGCTTCCTGCAGGATCGGCTCGACCAGGCGCTGGCCTTCGCGCGACGTGACGGCCGGCGAGTCGCGGTCGTCGAACTCGACCTCGACGGCTTCAAGTCGGTCAACGACACCTACGGGCACCGCTTCGGCGACGCGGTGCTCGAGGAGGTCGCCCGACGCCTGTCGACGGTCGTGCGCGAACTCGACACGGTCGGACGCTGGGGGGGCGACGAGTTCGTGCTGGTGCTCAAGGAGGTCGACTCGCGCGAGGTCGTGGAAGAAACCGTCAAGCGCGTCATTGCCCGTCTGTCCGAACCCATCGTCTACATGAACCACAACCTGTCGATCGGCGCCAGCATCGGCATCGCGCTGTTTCCGGACCACGGCGAGGAGGTCGAGGTCCTGATGCTCGCTGCCGACCTCGCGATGTACGAGAGCAAGAGCCGTGGCGGCAACACTTGGACCTTCTCGTCGCCCGCTGCGCAGGGACCGCGTGGCAAGTACCGCCCGTCCGGCACCGTCCCGGTCACGACCAGCGGCCAGTGAGGCGGGCGGTCATCCGACCACACCTGCCGCTTCCACCCACCGTTCGTTTCAGCCCTCGGCGAGTTGCGCGTGCTGGTCGCGCAGTTCGTCGAGCGTGCTGATGAAGCGCGCCAGCCGTTCGCGCTCCTGGGCCACGACGTCGGGTGGCGCCTTGCCGACGAAGCGCTCGTTCGACAGCTTGCCGGTGGCCTTCTGGATCTCGCCTTCGAGCCGGCCGATCTCCTTCGACAGCCGTTCGCGCTCGACCGCGAGATCGATCTGCACGTCGAGCATCAGCAGCGTGTCGCCGACCACCTGCACCGGCGCCTTGGCGGCCGATGCGTCGAGCGCCGCGACCACCGTGACCTCCGACAGCCGACCGAGCCACTTGAGATACGGCGCACACGCGGCCAGGTGTGCTCGGCTCGCGTCGGTGCGCCCCGCAGCCACGAGCGGGACCCGCTGGCCGGGCGACATCTTCATCGCACCGCGCAGGTTGCGGACGGCGTCGACCGCCAGCTTCAGCTCGCCCACCCACTCGTCGGCGACGGGATCGATCTTCTCGGGCTGCGACTGCGGGTAGCGCTGGACCATGATGCTGGTGGCGGTCGCGTCGTCGATCACGCCGGCGAGCGGTGCGACCTTCTGCCAGAGCTCCTCGGTGATGAACGGGATGACCGGATGCGCGAGCCGCAGCGTGGTCTCGAGCACGCGCAGCAGCGTGCGGCGCGTGGCGCGCTTCTGCGCGTCGCTGCCGGCCTGCAACTGCACCTTCGACAGCTCGAGGTACCAGTCGCAGTACTCGTCCCACACGAACTGGTAGATCGCCGTCGCCGCCTGGTCGAAGCGGTACTCCGCGAAGCCTTTCGCGACCTCGGCTTCCGCGCGCTGCAGGCGGCTGACGATCCAGCGGTCGACCGGCGAGAAGTCGAGGTAGCCGCCAGGGCCGCAGTCGTGGTTGCAGGGGTCGAGCCCGCGCTGCGACGCGTCGAGCCCAGCGACATTCATCAGCACGAAGTTGGTCGCGTTCCACAGCTTGTTGCAGAAGTTGCGATAGCCCTCGCAGCGCGACAGGTCGAAGTTGAGCGTCATCGACAACGGCGCCAGCGCGGCGAACGTGAAGCGCAGCGCGTCCGCTCCGAAGGCCGGGATGCCTTGCCCGAAGTTCTTGCGGACGTACTTCTCGGCACGCTCCTTGTGGGCCGCGAGCATCAGGCCCTGCGTCGACTTCACGACCAGCGACTCGAGATCGATGCCGTCGATCAGGTCGAGGGGGTCCAGCGTGTTGCCCTTCGACTTCGACATCTTGGCGCCGTCGGCGTCGCGCACCATCGCGTTGATGTACAAGTCGCGAAACGGCACCTGGTCGGTGAAGTGCAGCGTCATCATGATCATCCGGGCGACCCAGAAGAAGATGATGTCGTTGCCGGTGACCAGCACGTCGGACGGCAGGAAGGTCTCGAGGTCCGGCGATGCGTCGGGCCAGCCCAGCGACGCGAACGGCACGAGCTGCGACGAAAACCAGGTGTCGAGCACGTCGGCGTCCTGATGCAGGGGACCGGTGTAGCCGGCGGCGGCGGCCTTGGCGGTCGCTTCGTCGAGGTTGCGGGCGACGACGAAGTTTTCGCCGTCGACCTTCGTCCCGTCGGTATGCCACGCCGGAATCTGGTGGCCCCACCACAGCTGGCGGGACAGGCACCAGTCCTGGATGTTCGACAGCCAGTGGTCGTAGGTTGCCTTCCAGTGGTCCGGATAGAAGCGCACCCGGCCGTCGGCGACCGCCTCGAGGCCGCGAGCGGCCAGCCCATCCATCTGCAGGAACCACTGGTCGGTCAGCATCGGTTCGACCACGACGCCGGTGCGGCCCGACTTCGGCTGCGCCATCGTGTGCGGCTTGGCCTCGACCAGGTAGCCGTCGCGTTCGAGTTGCGCGATGACGGCCTTGCGGGCCACGTAGCGGTCCATGCCCTGGAACTCGACGGGTCCGTTCTCGTTGATCTTCGCGTCGAGCGTGAAGATGACGATCAGCGGGAGATGGTGGCGCTGCGCGGCGGCGTAGTCGTTGAAGTCGTGCGCGCCGGTGATCTTCACGCAGCCCGAACCGAAGGCCATGTCGACCATGGTGTCGGCCACGATCGGGATCGTGCGATCGCACAGCGGCAGGACGACCTGGCGTCCGACCAGATGCCGGTAGCGCGGATCGTCCGGATGCACGGCGACGGCGCCGTCGGCGAGCATCGTCTCGGGTCGCGTCGTCGCGATGGTGACGCCGCGGATCACGGCGCGCACGCCCTCGGCGTCGACGATCTCCTGCGGCCCGTCGACGAACGGGTAGAGGATGTACCAGAGCGTGCCCTGCACCTCCTCGCTCTCGACCTCGAGGTCGGAGACGGCGGTCATCATCACCGGGTCCCAGTTCACCAGCCGCTTGCCGCGGTAGATCAGCCCGTCCTCGTGCAGCCGGTTGAAGGCCTCGACGACCGCGCGGTTCATGTGCGCGTCCATCGTGTAGTAGCCGGCCTGCTGGCCCTCGGCATCGGCGTACTGCCAGTTGGCCGAGTCGCCGAGGCGGCGCATCTGGCGCGTGATGGTCGAGCCCGACAGCTGCTTCCATTCGCGCACCTTGCCGACGAAGGCGTCGCGGCCGAGGGCGGCGCGGCTCGTGCCCTGCGCCTCGAGCTGGCGTTCGACCACGATCTGGGTGGCGATGCCCGCGTGGTCGGTGCCGACGACCCAGTTGGTGTTGTCGCCGCGCATGCGGTGGTAGCGGACCAGCACGTCCATCAGCGTCTGCTGAAAAGCGTGGCCCATGTGCAACGTGCCGGTGACGTTGGGCGGCGGCAGCTGGATGCAGTAGGCGTTGGCCGGATCGTGCTGGTCCGGCCGGTGGCGGAAGTAGCCGCGCTGCTCCCAGAGCGGATACCAGTGCGCCTCGATCGCATGCGGCTCGAAGCTCTTGGCCAGGGCCGATGCCATGGGATCCGCGGACGGTACCGCGTCGTTCGGTTGGGGTTCGTGCTGGGTCATCGACGGCTCGTTCTCTGGCAGACTGGCAAAACCGTTAATTTTAATGGAGAAGCTTCGAAGCGCCCTGATTAAAAGCGCGACGAAGCCCGCCGCGCGGTTCGCGGCTCATCGAACAAGGCAGGCGGAGAGCTGAATGACAAGAGTGGCGCACGGTCGACGCGGGGCGATGTGGCAGGGGACGACGCGGATGATGTCGGCCGGGGCGACCGTCCTGGCGGTGGTGGCGATGTCGGGCTGCGCGACGCCGCCGCGCAAGGACGGCGCCGGCCCGTCCGCCTCCGCGAGGCCCGCCGCGGCGACCGCGGCATCGGGAGCGCCGATCGGCGCGCCTCCCGGCGCGGGTGGCGCGGCCCCCACCGGGGCCCCCGGGGCGGCCGGTGCGGCACCCGCGTCCGGCGCGCGTCCCGACACCTCGACCCTCAAGCCGTTTCGCGAGGTGATCGCCGGCGCGAGCCAGATGAAGGGGTTGTTCCCGCTGTGGCAGAAGGACGACAAGGTGTGGATCGAGGTCCCCAACGACCGCCTCGACCAGCCGTTCTTCTTCTCGTTCAACATCAGCGATTCGGTCGGCGAGCGCGGTGCCTACGCGAGCCAGATGGGTCGCCGCTACCTGGTCGTGTTCCATCGGGTGGGCAACGCGCTGCAGCTGATCGCGAAGAACACGCGCTTCATCGCCGCCGCCGGATCGCCCGCCGAGCGCGCGGTGCGCCAGAGCTTCTCGGACAGCCTGATCGGCAGCGCGCCGGTGCTGTCGCAGCCGCACCCGGACCACAAGTCCATCCTGATCGACGCCAGCGCGTTGCTGATGACGGACATCCCCGGCTACTCGACGACGCTCGAGGCGGCGTTCCGCATCAACTACAGCCTGGACCGCGCCAACTCCAGCTTCGTCAAGGTTCGCGCCGATGACCGCAGCGCGAGCTTCTCGGTGCGCGACCACTTCTCGACCCCGCGCTTGTCGGGCATTCCGCCGATCTCCAATCCGCTGTTGCCGATCCCGCCGATCCAGCCGCCCAACACCCCGCCCGATGCGCGCAGCGTCTTCGTCGGCTTCGTCTACAACTTCGTGGCGCTGCCCGAGCCGATGCGCCCGCGCTATGCGGACGATCGGGTCGGCTTCTTCACGACCAACATCGCCGACTACTCGAACGACGTCGCGCCGAACGCGCGGACCTACCTGGTCAACCGCTGGCGTCTCGAGAAGAAGGACCCGACGGCGGCGATGTCGGAGCCCAAGGAGCCGATCGTCTTCTGGGTGGACCGCAACGTGCCGGCGAACTACCGCGACACGATCGTCGAAGGCATCCTGGTCTGGAACAAGGCCTTCGAGCGCATCGGCTACACGAACGCCATCGTCGCGAAGATCCAGCCCGACGACGCGGACTTCGACACCCTCGACGCGCGCCACGCGTCGGTCCGCTGGTTCCTGGGCGCGGACGCGGGCTTCGCGATCGGGCCGTCGCACACCGACCCGCGCACCGGCGAGATCCTCGATGCCGACATCGCGATCCCGGACATCTTCACGCGCAGTGCCAAGACGCTGATCAGCGAGGCACTGCCGCCGCCGAAGACGCACCAGGGCCCGGTCGGCGCGTCGGACGAGCAGGCGACGATGTGCGACTTCGCGACCGAGGCAGCCGGTGAAGCCGCGTTCTCCCTCGGGCTGCTCGACGCCCGCGGCGAGGTGCCGGCCGACAGCCCGCAGGCGGACCGCTTCGCGCGCGACTACCTGCGCGACGTCGTCACGCACGAGGTCGGCCACACGCTCGGCATGCGCCACAACTTCCACGCGTCGACGATCCGCACCACCGCGCAACTGCAGGACGCGGCCTTCACACGCGCCAACGGGCTGACCGGCTCGGTGATGGACTACACGCCGTTCAACATCGCGACGGGCGACGAGCGCCAGGGCGAGTACGTGATGAGCGGCCTCGGCCCCTACGACTACTGGGCGATCGAGTACGCGTACAAGACCATCGATGCACCGACCGCCGAGGCCGAGCGTCCCGAACTCGCGCGCATCGCGGCGCGCAGCACCGAACCGACGCTGGCGTTCGCGACCGACGAGGACGCCGACGCCGGCCCCGAGGGCATGGATCCGGCGATCAACCGTTTCGACCTCGGCGACGATCCGCTCGCGTACTACCGCAAGCGCTTCGCGTTGTCGCGCGAGTTGTGGGACCGCCTGCAGAACCGGCCGATGACTTCCGGCGAGAGCTACCTGATCGTGCGCCGCAACCTCGAGCGCGGCTTCAACGAGATCAATCGCGCGGTGCCGCTGATCGCGAAGTACGTCGGCGGCGTGCGCACCAGCCGCAATCACGTGGCGCTCGGGACGACGCCGAGCACGGTGGCGTTCAATTCGGGCGGGGCGCTCTACGTGCCGGTCGACGCGGCGCGCCAGAAGCAGGCGCTCGACCTGCTGGACACGCAATTGTTCTCGGTCGACAGCTTCCGCTTCAAGCCCGAGTTCGTCAGCCGGCTCGGCATCGACTACCTCGATCGCAGCGATCCCAACGGCAGCAACAAGACCGCGTTCTACCTGCCCGGTCGCGTGCTGGCCATCCAGACCGCCGCCCTCGACCATCTGATGTCCGATCCGGTCGCGCGGCGCATCGGCGATGCCGAGAACGTGAGCAGCAGGCCGCGCGACCTGCTGACGCTCGCGCAACTCTACGGTTCGTTGCAGCGTGCGATCTGGAGCGAGCTCGCGAGCGGCAAGGACATCCGCAGCATGCGGCGCAACCTGCAGCGCGAGCACCTGCGTCGCGTCGCGTACACGCTGCTGCTGCCGCGCAGTGCCACGCTGGCCGACGTGCGCAGCCTGCAGCGCGACAACGCGATCGCGCTCAGGGGGTCGATGCAGCGCGCCCTGGGCGGCGGGACGCTGTCCCCGGAGGCGCGGGCCCACCTGCGCGAGAGCATCGCCACGATCGACGACGCGCTGCGCGCCAACCTGACGAGGATGGGCGCATGAACCTGCAGGATGCCGGATCGTCTCTGGGCAGTGTCGACGGGCCCGTCGAGGACGAGAAGTCGGTCGTCCTGGCCGAATCTCACGAGCTGATCCCGAAGGTCGACGCGCGCGGCGCGGCCATCGTCACGCTGGCGATCCTGGCGTCGTTGTTCGCGTTGCAGATGGCGGCGAACTTCGTCATCCCGATCGTCGTGGCCGTCCTGCTGGCGTATGCGCTCGATCCTGCGGTCTCGTTCCTCGAACGCCACCGGCTGCCGCGCTGGCTGGGGGCGCTGATGGTCGTCAGCGCGCTGATGGCGGCGTGCGTCTTCAGCGTCTACGCGTTGCGCTTCCAGGCGCAGGCCATCATCAACCAGGTCCCCGCGGTCGTGCACAAGGTCTCGCGCGTGGTCGACGTGTTCGACTCGGGGCGCGGCACCGGCCTGGACGATGTCCGACGCGCGGCCGATGCCCTGCAGAAGGCCACCGACCAGGCGATAGGCAACACGGGGACGAACAAGTCGATCGTGGTGGTACAGCAGCCCGGCATGCAGGTGAAGGACCTGCTGCTCAGCGGGGGCCGCAACGTGATGGCCGTGGTCGGGCAGATGGTGATGGTGATGTTCCTCGCGTTCTTCATCCTGCTCGCGGGCGACCGCTTCAAGCGCAAGTTCGTCAAGGTGGCCGGTCGCACGCTGTCCGAGAAGAAGATCACCGTGCAGATGTTCGACCAGATCAACCGGTCGATCCAGCGCTTCATGGCGATGCTGCTGGCCGCCAACGTGATCCTCGCCATCCTGACGTGGGCCGCGTTCCGCATCGTCGGGCTCGAGAACGCAGGGACCTGGGCGATCGTCGCCGGGGTGCTGCACATCATTCCGTACTTCGGGCCGGTGATCGTGGCCGGCGCCACCGGCGTCGCGGCGCTGGTGCAGTTCGGATCGATCAGCATGGCCATGGTGGTGGCCGGACTGTCGCTGATCATCGCCACGCTGGTCGGCGTGGTGCTGACCACCTGGATGGCCGGCCGCATCGCCAAGATGAACACCGTCGCGGTGTTCATCGGGCTGCTGCTGTTCGGCTGGATCTGGGGTGTCTGGGGCGTGCTGCTCAGTGTGCCCATCGTCGTGATCGTCAAGGTCGTCTCGGACCACGTCGAGGGGCTCAAGGCATTCTCCGAGTTCCTCGGAGATTGAACGGGATCAGAGCCACATGGCTGTCTCCTCGGGCTGAAGTCGGGTCGGTCGGCAGTTGACGACCGCGTCGGCGCCGTCCGCGTGGCAGCGCAGCGTCGGCTCCACGCGGTCGGACGTCAGCATGCGCAGGATCTCGGTCGCAGCCTCGGCTTCGATGGCCTGGATCGACTGGAGGAGGGCGGGGCGGATCGGTTCGCTGGTCATGACGGCGTTTCGGGAAGTGGATCGGGTGAGGACAGTCTCGGTCCGGTCCACACACCGATCGCCCACGCATTCGCGAAACGGCCACGCGAGGCGGATCGCAGGCCGATTCCCGAGGCGTCGAACGTCGCGTTCATGCGTCGACGTCCGCGGTGGCGGGACCGGGGCCGCAGCGCCGTTTCGGGCAGATCACGGCCCGCAGGCCGCCCACGGACGGACGGCCCACCCGTGGGCACGCGCGTCCGTCGCCGCGTCGCGCGAGGGCGGCGGGCGCTGGAATCGTCTCTTTCAGGCAGCCGGCAGGGGATTCGTGGGTGATCCGTAGGTCGGCCGGCACGAAGCTCCGGCATCGGCGAATCGAGCCGGACGACTTCGGAGCCTTCCCATGACCTTGAGCGGCGAACCCAGCACTTTCGAGACACGTCCCGTCCCCCCGCAGCGCGCGGGATTGCGCGTTGCTCCCGCGCCGGGGCAGCCCACCGGCCTCTTCGAGGTGATCGAGATGGCGGTGCTGGTGATCGTCACCGCGCTGGCGATGGTGTCGGTCATCGTGGCCGGCGGCGAGGACGACAGCCGCGAGCGGGTCCGCGCGTCGATCGACAGGGCGCAGTCGCAGCCGCCGGCGCGCCACGACCGCGGCCCGGACTCCGGATCGCTCGAACGACGGCGGCCCACCGACGCGATCGCCGCCCGGTGATCGCCGGCACGTTCTGCCGCGGCCCGGTGGTTGCGAAGGCACGGCGACCCGGGCTGTTTCCCGCCGATGCCGTACCCACGCCGGGTCGGTTCGTCGTTGCCGTCCGTTGCCGCTCCTTATCCTAGTTTCATGAATGTTCATGCATTCTCGCGCGGCAACTTTGGACGACCTTTCTATTGCGGGAAGGACGACGGTGCCTTTAAATGCACGGATGCCCGCACGCAAGACGCGCCCGGCCGGCCCGATCACGCCGGCGGAACAAGCCAACTCCCTCCCACCCGCAGCGCAGCCGACCGTGAATGGCATGGTCCTGCAGCGCGAGCGGCTGCATGCGCTGATCGATGCGCGGCTGCCGGGAGCGGTATGGCTGCACGGACCGACCGGCGCGGGCAAGACCGTGCTGTTGCGCTCATGGCTGCAGCGGGCCCACGCGCCATCGATCTGGCTGACCGTTGATGAACGCCTTCGCGATCCGGCCGCATTGTTCGCGGCGATCACGGCCGTCGCGGGGGCGCACGGCGCGGGTAGCCTGCCCGCGTTCTCGCCCGAGCACCGCGACGAGCCGGCGGCCTTCGCGCGCGGCTATTTCGCGCGGCTCGCGCAGGCGCTCCCCGATGCGCTCGCGTTCGTCGTCGACGATGTCCACCATCTGGTCGGCTCGACCGCGCCGCTGCTCGCCATCGCGATCGACTGCTTCGGCGGTCGGCGCAACCTCTGCTTCGCATCGCAACTGCTGCCCGACGCCGCGTTCGCGCCCCAGCTCGCCGGGTCGCGGCTGTGGATCGTCGGTCATCGGCTGCTGGCGTTCGACGTCGACGAGGCGCGGGCGCTCGCGACCCGTTTCGGCACGCCCGAACCCATGCTCGACGCGCTGGTCAGCGCGACCGACGGCTGGGCCGCGGGCCTGATGCTGGCGATGCAGCTCGGCTCCTCAGGCGGGACCGGAGACGGATCGGGCGATCCGCTCGAATCCGTGCGGACGCCGCTCGCGCTGCTGATCGCGGGCCAGGTGATCGGCGGCGCCAGCGGCGACGACCTGCGGCGCCTGCGGCTGATGGCCGAACTGCCGCAGATCCCGATCGAGCTGGGCGACGTCGATCCCGCATGGGCTTCGGCCTGCGCGCGGCTGCAGGGTCTGGCCGAGCGGGGACTGTTCGTCGAGCGGCTGAGCGCGGACCGCAGGACGCCCGACGTCGTCGGTTCGAAGGTGCGGCGGCTGTCGAAGGGCTGCTGGCGGCTGCACGACCTGTTCCGCCATGCGCTGCGCGAGCCGGGCACGCTCGGCGATCCGGACCAGGCGCTCGGGGCTCGGCTCGTCGACCAACTGCTCGAGATCGATCGGCTGGACCTGGCGTGGCAACTGGCGGCGCGGCTCGGTGCAGATCGGCTCGCCGTGGTGATCGCGGGTCATGGTGCGGCAGCGTTGCGCGACGTGCATCTGCTGACCCTGGTGCAGATGGCGACGCCGCTGGCAGATCGGGCGGCGCCGACGATCGCGATCTGGCTGGCGCGAGGGCTGATCGGGAACGACCATGTGGCGGCGCTGCGGGCGTGCGAGGAGGCGTTCGCGGGATTCGCGGCGGCGGGCGATACGGACGGTGCCGCGCTGTCGATCGCGCTGGCGTTGTTCATCGTGTTTGCGACGATCGAGAACGCGGCTGCCATCACGGTTTGGGTCGAGCGCTTCTCAAAAGTGTCCCGCTCTTCGATTGAGAGCGCTGCAGCCGGCGAACAGATCGCGATCCGTGTCGC
>Ga0123338_10000988_pt1 | contig 28004 bp, 28 predicted proteins | sample grotaG_FD_89793 | JGI IMG/M metagenome (GOLD analysis project Ga0123338, IMG submission 89793) | Glacier valley bacterial and archeal communities from Borup Fiord, Nunavut, Canada, to study Microbial Dark Matter (Phase II) -... | ecosystem: Environmental > Aquatic > Freshwater > Ice > Glacier ...
ACGATTCATCGACGGGTTACGATCTCCCGGACGGTTCCAACCGTTCCCCGGATGCATCGTGGGTCACCAAGAGCCGCTTAGCGTTGCTTTCTGACGAGGAGCGCGATGATTTTCTCCCGCTTTGTCCGGACTTTGTAATTGAACTCAGACCGAAAAGCGATAGCGTGCGAATGCTGCGCAATAAGATGACGGAGTATATTTCGAATGGTGCAAGGCTTGGCTGGCTGATTGACCCCTTCAATCGCTCAGTCCATATTTATCGGCCCCATACCCCGGTTCAATTCCTGGAAGAGCCGGCAATGCTCTCGGGCGATCCTGAACTTCCCGGATTCGTGCTTAACCTTCAGCCCATCTTCAATCCCGAATTCTAGTCAGGACCTCTTGCCCGTGAACGGCTTCACCGCTGTTACCAAAAGACAAGCGTTATGACCGGCAACGAAGACTATTCCTGGTATCAGTCGCTTGCAGTTCCGCGCGGAAAAGCGCTTTGCCAGGAATCTTTCCCTGATTGGCAGCTATACCTTCAGCAAATTTATTGCAGGCCACCGAGCTTCTCAATCCGGGCGACCCGCGAACCACCCGCATGATTTCCGATGAGGACGTGCATCTACCAGCTACCGTTCGGGCGCACCGGCCAATTCCTGAATCACCTGAATCCGGTTGCCGACAGGCTGATCGGCGGATGGGAAGCCACGGGTTTCTATTCCTTCCAGACCGGCTTTCCACTCAACTTCACCGGCGCGGATTATTTTCTGAACAGCGGCAACATCGTGCTCGATACGGATGAACGCACACTGACGCGCGTTCAACACCGACGCATTTGTCAAGGCTTCCGCGGCGCAACCCGTCAGCCACCTGCGCGTGAATCCATACCGGTTCTGCAGCCTGCGTGGCCCGCGAACCAACAACATCCACTTATCCCTGATCAAAGACACCAGCATTTGTGAAGGCATGCGTCTCCGCGATCCCAGAAACCTGTGACTGGAATTGAAGCTCTTCTTTTCACCCTCGGGCTACAGTAGAAGTATGAGGCCAATCACGCTCATGCTCCTTGCTTTACCGTTATTCGGACAAGCAACTGAGCAGGACGCCACTAAAGCTCTCGAAGCACTTTCCGGATACGCGGCGCGCCTGCAGCCCATCATGGAACAGGTGAAAGTGAACGACTGGGTGGCAAAAGGGGCTCCAGACACCTACATCGCGCAATGGAACAGTGGCATGGCCCAGCTGAAGGGCCTTTCCGCCGTGGCCAAACAGCTAGCGTCCGCGCCAGACCGCCTCGAAGATGTACTCTCTGTGCTTTTCCGTATTCAGAGCCTCGAAATTACAGCAGGCTCTCTAAACGATGGCTTACGCCGCTACCAAAACCCCGCGCTGGCGGAACTCTTGAGCGGGACACTCGCTGAATCCACCCTATCCCGTGAAAAGCTTCAACAATTTGCATTAGCTCTGGCGGCCGACAAAGAAAAAGAACTTCAAATTGTAGACAAAGAAGCTCAGCGCTGCCGCGGCAACCTCACTCAATCTCCCAAACGATCCCCTCGCAAATAGAGCTCTACACGCAGAGGGCGAAGCGTTCCAACATCCGCACCATCACTTCATCTCCCGGCAAACCCTCAAGCACACGATTGAAAATTTCCACCTCTATCGGACCCGTATAGCCAGCCGCATCCACGGCCTCTCGAATACGTCGGATTTCAATCACGCCATCGCCCATCATGGCTCTGCCCTTCAAGTGCTCGGTAGGCGGCGCAATCCAGTCATTCACATGGAAGCCTAAGATCCGGCCCGCAGCCCGCGCAATCTCCGCATACAAATTCGGATCCCACCAAACGTGATACACATCAATGACGACCCCAACATCCAGCTTCTCGGCCAGATCATTTGCCTGCCCCAAGCTGGAGATGACTGACCGGTCCGCGCAAAACATCGGGTGCAGCGGCTCAATCCCGAGTTTGACGCCACGCTCCCGCGCATAAGGAGCCACTGCCGCAATCCCCTCTTCCACCATCGCGCGTGCCCCATCCAAATCGCGATCCGGCGCCGGCCCGCAAACCAGCACCAGGACATCGGTGCCCAGCGCAACAGCTTCGTCTACTGCTAGCTTGTTGTCCGCAATCCGCCGTGCACGTTCTTCAGAATGTGCAGCCGGAAACATGCCGCCCCGGCACAAGCTGGATACCTTTAACCCAGCGCCACGCACCGCCGCAACCGTGGCTTCCAGCCCAATCTCCGCAATCTTATGCCGCCAGAGACCGATCCACTCCACGCCATGACGCGCGCAAGCCTCGGACGCTTCCCGCACTCCCCATGGCTCCACCGTCAACTGATTCAAACTCAACCGCGAAAGAGGAATCGACATCAGAGTGACAGCCTTGGCACATCCACCCAGCAACGCTTGGCCCAGCTATCGAGCCCGAGTTCCGCCAATTGCACCCCGCGGGCGCCCTCCAGAAAGTCATGCGGAAACGGCCCATCTTCCACCACATGCCGCAAGAACATTTCCCACTGACACTTAAACGCGTTATCAAACTCCGCGTTATCGGGCACGGTCTCCCATTGATCGCGAAAATCGAACGGATTCGCAATATCGGGGTTCCAGACTGCGCGCGGCGTATTCGCCCGGTGCTGCACCTTGCAATCCCGCAGGCCCGCAACAGCAGTACCGTGGGTACCATCCACCTGCAGCACAAACAGCTCTTCCCGGTTCACCCGCACTGTCCACGAAGAATTCATCTGTGCAATAACGCCGTTCTCCAATAAGAACGTGCCATACGCGGCATCGTCCGCCGTGCACTTGTAAGGCTTGCCTGCTTCATCGAAACGCTCTTCGATATGCGTCGCACCCAGTGCCGACAGGCTGGTCACGCGCCCCACGGTTTCGCCCAGCACATACTCCCAGTGGCAGAACATATCCAGAATAATTCCGCCCCCGTCTTCCTTCCGATAATTCCAGCTAGGCCGTTGAGCCGGTTGCCAGTCTCCCTCAAACACCCAATAACCAAACTCGCCGCGCACTGATAAAATTTTTCCAAAAAACCCGCCATCGATCAGGCGCTTCAGTTTCCGGATTCCAGGCAGAAACAACTTGTCCTGCACGATGCCGTTTTTCAATCCGGAATCGCGCGCCAGCTTCGCCAAATGCATCGCGGTCCCGACATCGGGCGCCAGGGGCTTCTCACTATAGACGTGCTTCCCGGCCGCCAGCGCCGCCGCAATCCCCGCCGCATGTTCGGAGGTCACTGAAGAATCGAAGTAAATCTGGAACTCCGGGTTCGCCAAACACTCCGCGAGGTTGGTCGAGAACCGCGTGACCCCGGTACGCGCGGCAAGTGCTTCCAATTTGTGAGAATTGCGCCCTACCAAAATCGGCTCAGGAACCAGCATGTCTCCGTTTTTCAGCGCAATTCCGCCCTGCTGGCGAATTGCGGCAATCGAACGAATTAAATGCTGATTCGTTCCCATGCGTCCCGTGACGCCGTTCATAATAATGCCGATTGTCTGTTTACTCATGCGGGCAGAAACTTACCATATCAGGTCCAATACAGAATCTTCGCGGCGGGCAAGTGCTCTGAGATCTTACTCTCGAAGAATTGGCGCAACTCCTTTATCTGGTTCGCCGGATACACATATTTTAAGCTGCCGAATTTGGTCCGCTTCTGCTGCCGCTTCGCCTCATCAAGATCCAGCTTGGTCTTCGGATACCACTCGAGCAGAACCAGCTTTGACCTCGCCGTGAACCGATGCGTAATCAACTCAGCCGTCAAATTCAGATCCGCAATTCCTGCCAGTGCCGCCTTTGCATCCAGCAGCAGGGCTTCATATTCCTCGCGCCAGTTCTCGCCCATCATGATAGGGGCAATCGTCAGCCCCACCGGATATCCGGCACCCGCCATCTTCCCCATCGCGGCCAACCGCGCTGACATGTTCGCAGTACCGCCTTCCATCCCGCGTACCACGCTTGCCGCGTTCACGGAAAACCGGGCTCGCGTGCACCCCGCATGTTCAATACCCAACAGACCATCCACTGCATCGAATTTTGTTGTCCAGCGAAGTTGCACGGGGGCATTCCAGGCACCGAAGAACCGAATCGTCTCCCTGAGCGACCCCGTCAAATGCTCAATCCCCAATGGGTCCGTATAGCAGGAACATTCGAATGTAGTACCCTCGCCAGCCCGCGTCTTGGATTTCGAGGTAATTGCGCCTCTCCCCTGATAGGCGGGCAACCCATCCAGAATTTCCGGCACATTCGCATACACACGCGTCACTGGTGGCCCCGCCAGTGAACCCGCCAGATAGCAATACTGGCAATGGGCGGGGCACCCCTCCGCCAAATGAAACTGCCAGTCAGCGCTGGGTGGAATCGGCGAAAGCTTGCGCTTGCTTGGGGAAGCAACCACAATCGCGAGCGAGGTTTTGGCCCCCACATACTGCTTCCGCGGGTCTTCGTCGGAGAGGCCCGTCAAGCGGTCTGTCTTCATCTCGACAATGTCGCTCCCCAACGCCGCCGCGCGTTCCGCAATGGCATTCCCGTGCGCCCACTGCCGCGCCCCGGGCGTAATTAAGACACGTCGCGGTACCCATAGCGCCACCCCCGCCTACCGTTTACCCCATGTTCCCCGGAATACAAATTCATCCAGATGCTTGCGCCCGCGTGGCTGCATTTCCCGTTCGCGCAACCCCGCTGCGGCGTTTCCCGGGTCGCCATAGTACCCGATCGCGATCATTGCTACCGGATCGTGGCCCGCGGGAACTTGCAGATCCACGCGCGCTTTTTCCACGTTAAAACCGCCCATCTGATGCACGAAGAGTCCCTCTGCGGTTGCCTGCGCCAGTAAATTGCCCACGGCCATGCCGGTGTCATGGAACGCGTAACGGTTTGGCTTCACATCGCCGGCCAGCGTCACGCGGGCCACAGAAAGCGCCAGCACCGGGGCCTGCTTGGCCCAGGCATTCCCGGGGTTCAAACAATTGGCAAGCCGCGAAAACAACTCCGGCTCCGCGGCGTTCGCCACCACAAAACTCCAGGGCTGCTCATTACTGCTCGAAGCGGCCCAGCGCGCAGCCTCAAACAAACGGTTCAGCAGGTCAGGGGGAACCGGCTTCCCGGAAAATATGACTGGACTCCAACGTTGTTGCAGTTCCGGAAGGATCAGGTGTTCGGCAGGCGCGGGGTTTTGCACTTTCCTATGATGCCCGATTCACCAAATAGAAACTTTCAATTGGACGCCACGGTAAACCCAAACCTAAACTTGGGCATGTCGCCGTACGTGTTAACGTCAGTTCAACCTATGGGAACTCAGGTCGCACTTCTTCATCGGATTAGCAGCATCGTCAGTTCCGGCCTGGAACTGGACGCAATGCTCAAAGAGTTGGTTGACCTCGCGATGCAGGTCACGGATTCCGACGCGTGTCTGGTCTATCTGGCGGACCACTCGACGAACGAAATTGTGTTGCGTGCCTCACAGCTGCCGCACACCTCGGAAATTGGCAACATCCGCCTAAAAATGGGTGAAGGCATAACTGGGTGGGTGGCGCTCCACAAATCCGTGGTGGCCCTCGAAAAGAACGCCTCGCAGGACACCCGGTTCAAGAGTTTTACAGGCTTAACGGAAGATACTTACGAATCTTTTCTCTCCGTCCCGCTGCTAAGCGGCGGTGATCTAATCGGCGTCATTAACGTGCATCACCGTGAGCACCACAAGCACACGTCCGATGAGGTCGCCATGGTCTCCTTTATCGGGGAACAGATGGGCGGCGCTCTGGCCAAATCCCGTCTCCTCGAACAGTCTGTCACGGCCAATCGCCGCATGGAAGCACTGGCCGCGGTTGCGCAAACCATCGCCGCTGAAAACTATCTTGACCGCATCCTGCAGGCAATCTCTGAAATGGTCGCCGAGACGCTCGATTCTGCCGTGTGCTCCATCATGCTGGTCGATGATGAACGCCGCGAACTGGTCATCAGCGCAGCCCGCTGCTCGTCTCCTGATTACCTTCACAAAATGCCTATTAAGATTGAGGATTCACTCATCGGCCGCGTAATTCGTGAAGGCCGCCACATTGTGATCCCTAACGTGCTGGAAGAAAAGCAATTTCGGTATCCGGAGTTAGCACGCAAGACCGGCTTAGTCTCTTTGCTTTCCGTGCCTCTCCATTCGCGCGATAAAGTGATCGGCACCATTAACATCTACACGAAAGAACAGCGGCCATTCACCGAAGATGAAATAGGCTTCGTCAAAGTGGTGGCCGGTCAGGCAGCTATTTCGATTGAAAATGCTCGCCTGATGTCGGAAACCCTCGAAATGAAGCGCACGCTCGAAACGCGCAAGCTGGTCGAACGCGCCAAGGGCATCCTCCAGGCGAAACATAGCCTTACCGAAGAAGAGTCCTATCTTCGGCTCCGCAATGAAAGCCGTCGCCTTCGCCGCCCGATGCGGGATCTAGCCGAAGCCGTCATTCTGGCCGACGATATGAACAAGAAATCCACCGACAAGCCAGCCCCCAGCGGCGACTTGGATCAAGACATTCAGTAGCGCGAGACTCTGAATCGCTACACTCAAAGCTTGCGCCAGTTCGTCCCCATACTCTCGAACCCTCACGCGCTCACGATCCTAGGCAACTTCTGGCCCAGGAACCTCGATTTTACTCCGTACCCTTCCACCCGCGAGCTGTACCAAACTGAGCCTGACGTTCAGGTCCTGGTAGAAACCCAAACCCCGCAAAATTCGACAGCCGAGATAATCTTGGTCCACGGCCTTGAAGGCGCAGCAGACGCGGCCTACATGCGCGCGCTGGCCCATCACGCGCTTACTCAGAATTTCACAACTCACCGCTTCAACATGCGCACATGCGGTGGCACGGAACACCTCTGCACCACGCTCTATCACGGCGGCCTTACCAGTGACCTCCGACGCTATGTCCAGCTCCTAAAATCGAAACTTCCCGTTTTCCTGACCGGATTCTCTCTTGGCGGCAACGTCGTTCTCAAGCTGGCGGGGGAGTTAGCCAACGACGGCCCAAAGCTTCTAGCCGGGGTCTGCGCCGTCTCTGCCCCCATTGACCTCGCCATGGCCGCTCACCGCATCAACGCACCAGCTAACTTCCTGTACCAGCGTCGCTTTGTCACGCGTATGCGGGCCCGCCTGACCGCCACCGGTCGCTATAGTGCCGCTACGCTTAAGCCCCTCGAAACCTTGTACGACATTGACGATAAAATCACCGCACCCTCATTCGGGTTCGGCAACGCGGATCGCTATTACGCCACGCAATCGTCCAATCAGTTCCTCCCGGCCATCCGCATCCCCACCCTCCTTATCGCCGCCCAGGATGACCCCCTCATCCCCTTCCAGATGTATCGGGACGCCGCGCCTGAATCGAACCCGCTTATCCAAACCATCTATCCGAAACACGGCGGACACCTGGGCTTTATCGCCAGCCGAAAGCCCCGGTTCTGGGCCGATGAAACCATTCTCGAATGGGCTCAAAACCATATCCGCTGAAGATTTTACAACCATTTAACAGTCAAAACGCAACCGCCGGGCTCCCCAGACGTTACAGTACGTATTCGCCAATGGGAACCCAGGCATTCACGCTCGATTTTGACACCCAGCTCATGTCCGCCGCACAGCGCGGCGACGATTACAGCTTCAGTCTTCTAGTCGACCGCCACCGCACGCAACTGGTTCAGCACCTCAGCCGCATGGTGCAAAATCCTGCTGTTGCGGAAGAACTGGCGCAAGATGTTTTCCTGCGCGTCCACCGCTCCCGCAATTCCTGGACGCCCTCTGCCAAGTTCACCACTTGGCTTTTCCGCATTTCTACCAACGTTGCCTACAATCACTTCCGCGATCAGCGCCACCACAACCGCAACGTCAGCCTGGATCGTGAAATCTCGCCCGGAGCCCGCAAGAGAGACTTCACTGAGCCCGCCGCCACTGTCGAACAAGACCTGGTCCACGACGTGCGCACCCAGCAAATCCGCCGCGCGATCTCCAGCTTGCCTTGGAAACAGCGCAGCGCCGTGCTGATGCACAAATACGAAGAGATGGATTACGCGCAGATTTCGGAAGCTCTGGAATGCACCCCCTGTGCAGTAAAGGCACTTATGTTCCGCGCCTATGAAAGCCTGCGAGAGCAACTCGCGGATCTTGAACAGTAATTCCCGGCAACGCGCAAGCCCCGCGCGGGCCTACACTGAAGTGGACCCGCTCGTGGGCAAACCTATGTCGTTCCGTCGAACCCTGGGGCCTGTTCTGCTGGTAACCGCGCTCCTCTTTGCTCTGGTACTGCTCGCCGTGCTGCAATACCGGTGGAGCGGCCAGGTCAGTGAAGCCGAACGCCTCCGTATGCAGAGCAGTCTGCAGCTTGCAGTGGACCAGTTCCGCCGCGAGTTCTCCCGGGATCTACTGGCAGTTGGCACCGCCCTCCAGGCCGACCCTGATTCCCCAGACACTGCAGATTGGAAAACGCTCGCGGAAACGCAAACCGAGTGGTTAAGCTCCGCACCCGCTTCGCACCTGATTGCCGCTGTGTACCTGTTGCCCTCCGGGGGAAATCTTCTGAAGCTTGATGTTCCCCAATCCAGATATGTGGAAAGTAAGGCGCCCCCGGAACTGGAACAAGCCGTCGCCCGCCTGACTGGTGGGTTCGACGAGCGCCGTCCCGGTTTTCCGCGGAATTCCGCCTGGGCCATGGATGGCCAGGCCCCGCTTCTGATTCACGCTCTGAGCACCTTCTCAAACGGTGACCGTGGGCGTGATCGCCCGCCCGAACCGGGTCCGTCACGAGATCGGCGTAGGGGTTTCCAGTTGTTGCTGCTCAATCACGATACGCTCGCCAGGAAATTCCTCCCGGAACTCGCCGCGCGGCATTTCGGGAGTGCCGACGGAACGTTTCTTTATCAGGCTCAAGTCTACATAGCCGGTGAGCCGGGCGCTCCGCTTTACAATTCCTCGGGAATTCCGATCGTAAAATCCTCAGATGCCGATCTGGATAGCGAATTGATTGATATGCGCCCCTGGGGCGGCCCTGACCGGGGACCGCGCGATAGACCACGCTTCGGCTTTCGAGATTGGCGGCCAGGGCGCACCCGCGACGGGAGAGGTGGACCGCCTCCCGAGATAGGACGCGGATTTGCTTCCGCGCCTTTCCTGATTAGTGATGGCAATGCCCCCTGGAAACTTGCCGTGCGTCACAAAGCCGGCAGTGTAGCCGCCGCTGTAGAAACACTGCGCTGGCGCAATCTCGCCGTCAGCTTCGCCATATTGCTTGTTCTGGGCGCGAGCATGGTTACCATCATCAGAAATACGCGCCGTGCCCAACGCCTGGCTGAGCTGCAGATGGAGTTTGTGGCAGGCGTTTCGCACGAGCTTCGCACGCCTCTTGCCGTCATCTCCTCCGCGGCTGAGAACCTCACGGACGGCATTGTCGAAGAGCCAATGCAAGTGAAGCAGTACGGTTCCCTAATCCGAAATGAGTCACGCCGCCTGGCGGGAATGATGGAACAGATCCTCCAATTCGCCGCCGGCCAGAAGCGCCAGCCGTATAAGCCCGTGGTTCTAAACGTTGAGGACCTGGTTGAAGGCGCGCTCGCCCTCTCCCAATCCTCCCTCACGGAAGGTGGCTTCACGGTCGAAAAACATATCGCACCCGCGCTTCCCCAGGTACGCGGCGAAAGCGGCGCACTCACCCAGTGTCTTCAAAACCTGATCTCGAATGCTGCGAAATATTCAGGCGAGTCGCGCTGGATTGGCATTCGTGCCAGTGCCGATTCCGGTTGGGTCTCGGTCACTGTCGAAGACCAAGGAATTGGCATCGACAAATCCGATCTGCCCCACCTGTTCGACGCCTTTTACCGCGCCAAGCCAGTTCGTTCCGCACAAATTCACGGCACGGGCCTCGGTTTAAACCTCGCTCGCAGTTTCGCCCGTGACGCCTCAGGCGACGTCACCGTCCAAAGCACAGCAGGGCAGGGCAGCAGATTCACTCTCCGGCTTCCCGCCGATGCCGCCACTCTGTCCGACCCGGTCCGGCTACTCAACCAAACGGCCTAATGCGCATTCTCTTGATAGAAGACGAGCCCGGTCTCATCCTTACCATCGGCGATCGCCTTCGCAAAGAAGGCTACACCGTGGAATCCGCAACAGACGGCGAAACTGGCGAAGCACGCGCCACCGCCGGCGTATTCGATTTGATCCTGCTCGATATCATGCTGCCGAAGAAGAACGGCTTCGACGTCTGTGTCGCTCTGCGTACAAAAGGCATCCTCACCCCGATCCTGATTCTCACCGCGCGCGGCCAAACCATGGACAAGGTAACCGGCCTCAAAATTGGCGCGGACGATTACCTCACCAAGCCATTTGAAATGGTGGAGCTCCTGGCCCGGATCGAAGCTCTGCTGCGCCGCAATCAGGAGCCCACCGCACCGCTCCCTGCCCACTTTGAATTTGGCTCCATTACGCTCGATGTCCGCAGCACGGAGGTTACCAGGAACGGCGAGTTGGTGTTGCTATCCGCCCGCGAATTCCAGCTTCTGAAATACTTCGTCGAACACCCCGGCGCGACACTCTCTCGAGAGGAGTTGCTCAACCAGGTTTGGGGTTACCGCAGCGTGCAATCCACCCGCACGGTCGACGTTCACGTGGCATGGCTGCGCCAAAAGCTGGAAGAAGACGTGAAACGCCCGCTCCTGATCACAACGGTCCACGGCTTAGGCTACAAATGGTCCGCTTAAAACTTTACTTCCATTTAACAGCTTCCCTGTAGCCGTGCCCGGCGCGGCGCGTCTGTAATGAAGAAGGAGTTACAAACACAAATGAAAAGATCTCTGATGAGTATTCTCGCGATTGGCACAGTGGCCACCGGCATGATGGTTGCGCAAGGTCCGCACGGCGGCCATGGAGGAAACCCGCCCGATCCCGCAACGATGGTTGCCGATCAGTTGGCCCGATTGACTGACCGCCTCACCCTGACTGCTGCCCAGCAAGCTCAGGCCACCACCATCTTCACCAACGCGGCAACAGCCGAAACAGCCGTTCGCACCAACCTGCAAACCGCTCAGACCTCTCTCGCCGCCGCCGTCAAGACCGGCGATAACGCTTCCATCGATAACCTGTCTTCCCAGATCGGTTCACTGACAGGCCAGGAAATCAACATCCAAAGCAAGGCACAGGCGGCATTTTACAAAATCCTGACCGCCGACCAGCAAGCTAAGTACACCCCCGGCCGCGGTTTCGGCGGCCCCGGCGGTTTCGGCCGTGGTCCGGCAGGTCAACGCTTCGGCGGCCCCCGCTAATAGTTTCGCCGCCCACACCAGCAGGCACGCTGACCGTACCGGGTGCCTGCGTGTGGGGCACGCTCAGCAGGGTGGCTCGCTACGCTAAATTAGAGTTGGAGTCCCCTTTAACTTGAAACTGCCCGCACTCTTGCTCTCAACCGCACTCCTGTCCCAAGCGCAAAACCTTCAGGAGTTCGCAAAAAACGTCACTGAGTTTACTCTCCCGAACGGTCTGCACTTCATCATCTGCGAACGCCATCAAGCTCCCGTAGTTAGCTTCCATACCTACGTAAACGCGGGTGCCGTTGACGATCCCACCGGAAAAACCGGCCTCGCTCATATGTTTGAGCACATGGCTTTCAAAGGAACCGAAAGCATTGGCAGCACCAACTGGCCGGAAGAAAAAAAGGCGCTCGAAGCCGTAGAGCGCGCCTATGACCGTCTGGATCAGGAGCGTGATAAAGGTGCCCGCGCAGATAAGGCGCGCATCGCCAAGCTGGAAGAAGAAGTGAAGGCCGACATGGACAAGGCCAACACCTACGTCGAACAGAACCTCTACCCCAGGCTGATCGAAGAGAGCGGCGGCGTTGGACTGAACGCCTCCACCGGCGAAGACTACACGAATTACTTCTACAATCTGCCTGCGAACCGCGTCGAACTCTGGTTTCTACTAGAAAGTGGCCGCTTCATCCGCCCCGTCTTCCGCGAGTTTTACAAGGAGCGTGACGTTGTACGGGAAGAGCGCCGCATGCGCACCGAAAGCGACCCGCAAGGCAAGCTCATGGAGGTCTTCACAGCCACCGCCATCGAGGCTCATCCGTATCACCGACCCGCCATCGGCTGGTCCAGCGATATCGAAAATCTGCGCCTCAGCGATGCCGAAGCCTTTTTCAATAAATACTACGTGCCCGGCAACATCACAATCAGCATTGTGGGCGACGTAACCGCGGCCAACATGAAGCGTATGGCCGAAAAATACTTCGCGGCCATTCCGAAACGGCCGCTCCCCTCCCCCGTAATTACCGTCGAACCGCCGCAGGAAGGCCCTAAGCAGGTACAGGTGGAATCCGCCAGCCAGCCCATTGAGTTCATCGGTTATAAGCGGCCCGATCAGTACGATAAGGACGACGCCACTTTCGACGTTATCTCCCACCTGCTCTCCGGTGGCCGCACGGCACTCCTGTACAAAGACTTGGTGCGCGATAAAAAAATCGCACTGGCCGCGGGTGCTGATTCCACCTTTCCCGGCGGCAAGTATCCCGGCCTGTTCCTCTTTTACCTGGTCCCCGGAATGGGCAAGTCCCTCGACGAAAACGAGAAAGCTTTCTATGCCGTGCTCGACCGTCTGAAGAAAGATCCGATTGATGCCGCATCGCTGAAACGCGTCAAGACCAAAGCCCGCGCCACCCTCATCCGCCAGCTTGATTCCAACTCCGGTCTCGCTCAGCTTCTCGCCAGCGGGTATGCCAATTATGGCGATTGGCGCAAGGTCTTCACCGATGTCGATGATATCGACAAGGTCTCCGCTGTTGACGTCCAGCGCGTCGCCAATCAATACTTCAAAAACGAGAGCCGTACCTCAGCCTTGTTGGTAGCCCCTAAAGTCACGGCAGGTGCCAAATGAAAGCTATCTTCCTCCTGTTGACATGTGCCGCGCTCCTCCCCGCGCAGTCTTATCGCGACCTCAAGTACCCCCCGCTCCCGGAACTCAAGCTTCCGAAGGTGGAAACCGTCATGCTGCCGAATGGCATGCAGGTCCTGCTGCTCGAAAATCACGAACTCCCCACCATTCGCGGAGTCGCGCTCGTTCGCACCGGTAACCTCTTTGATCCTGCCGATAAAGTAGGCTTGGCCACCATAACCGGATCCGCCATCCGCGGCGGCGGCACGAAAACAAAAACGGGCGATCAGCTCGATGAGCAACTCGAAGACATTGCCGCCTCCGTCGAATCAAATATCGGGGAATCGAGCGCCACCGTCTCCTTCAACGCTTTGAAAGAAAATTCTGAAGAGGTGCTCGCTGCTTTCCACGACGTTCTCACCACTCCCGAATTCCGCGATGACAAGGTACAGCTCTTCAAGGATCAAATTCGCAGCGGCATCTCCCGCCGCAATGACGAGCCACAGAGCATCGCCACGCGCGAGTTTGCGGCGCTCATCTACGGTAAAGATAATCCCTATGGCTGGGACATGACCTACGCCACCGTTGATAACATCACCCGCGCCGACATCCTCAATTTCTATACCCGCTATTTCTTCCCCGCCAACACCCTGCTCGCTGTCACCGGAGATTTCTCTTCAGCAGATATGAAGACGAAACTCACATCACTCTTCGCTGGCTGGACCGTGACCCAGCCCAAGGTGCCCCCCTTTCCCCCGGTGCGCCGCCAACCCTCGCCCGGCACCTTCCTGATCAGCAAGCCCGATGTTACTCAAACCACCTTCGTCATTGGCGAACTCGGAGGCACCTTCGATGACAAAGATTACCCCGCGCTGCAGGTTATGGCGGATATCCTGGGCGGTGGTTTCCGCAGCCGGCTCTTCTCTACCGTGCGAACCAAACTCGGTTACGCCTACAACATCTATGCCGATTGGGGCGCCAATTACGATCACCCCGGCTTGTTCCAAATTTCCGGCAGCACCAAGTCGGCCAGCACCACTGACGCCATCCGCGTGGCCGAACGCGAACTCGAACTCATCAGAACAACCGAGGTCACAGCCGCCGAACTCGAAACCGCGAAACAATCCGTGCTCAACAGCTTCGTATTCGCATTCGACACACCCAGCAAGACCTTGAACCGCTTGCTTCAGTACAAGTATTTTGGCTATCCCGATGACTTTCTTTTCCGATACCAGAAAGCAGTAGCTTCCGTCACGCGCGCCGACATTCTGCGAGTGGCGAAGGTACACATCAATCCCGCCGCCCTCTCCGTGTTGGCGGTGGGCAATCCGAAAGACTTCGCCGAGCCTCTCACCAAGCTGGGTGTCCCAGTCAAAGAGATCGATATCACTATCCCGGAACCTAAAGCTTTGAAAGCGGAATCGAGCGGCTCAAGCAGAGAAGCCGGCCGCGCGCTGCTCCAGAAAGTGCAGCAGGCCGCAGGAGGCACAGCCAAACTTGCAGCCATCAAAGATTATTCCCAGCAGGTCGAAACACAGATCGAAGCTGCTTCGGGCGGTCTGAAAGCGGAGCAGACTAATCGATGGCTCGCCCCCGGTATCTTCCGCCAGGATGCCACTTACCCGTTCGGCAAGGTCTCGGTATTCTTCGATGGAACCGGTGGCTGGATGAAGACTCCGCAAGGCGAAGCTCCGCTGCCGGAAGCCCAGCAGAAGCAAATTTCAGCCGAATTTTTCCGCTCTTACCTGCCGCTTCTCCTGAGCGATACGGCACCCAAACGAACAGTGAACCAGATTGGGCCCGGCACCGTCGAAATTACAGATGATCAGGGTAACGCGGTTCGCATCACCGTGAACCCGCAAACCGGTCTGCCCGAAAAAGAAGAGTTCCAAAATGGCCCAACGGCAATCGTGCAGGAGTTTACGGCGTTTCAAACCATAGACGGCCTTAAGCTTCCCTCAGCGGTCACCATCTATCAAGCGGGTAAGAAGTTTGCAACGGTTACTGTCAAAGAAATGAAATTGAACACGGGCCTTACCGCCGATACGTTGAGACAGAAACCATGACGCGAAGAGCGTTTACGGCCCTCGCCGCCACAATCCCGCTGAGGGCCGCCGAAACACGTGCCGCCAAAGGCAAGCGGTTGCTCGACGAAGCTGTTGGGGCTCTGGGTGGCGAAACGTTCCTCAAAATGCGTGACCGCAAAGAATCAGGCCGCGCCTATACCTTCTATAACGAGCAGTTAACCGGTCTTTCCATCGCCCATCTCTACACGCGTTACACCGATAATCCGGAACCCGGCAAGCTAGGCCTGATGGAGCGCCAGACTTTCGGAAAGAAAGAAGACAGCGCCACCCTCTTTCTCGACGGTCAAGGCTTCGAGGTCACTTTCCGTGGAGCCCGCCCGCTTTCGGACGCTCTCCTGGAACGCTACTTCCTTACCACCAGAAATAACTTTCTTTACATAGTCCGCCAGCGTTTGAAAGAGCCAAACCTCACGTTCGAACACACCGGCAGCGAAGTGCTGGAAAACCAACCTATCGATATCCTGGACATCTTCGATGAAGAAAATAGCAACGTCACGGTTTATCTGAACAGCTCCACCAAACTCCCGATCCGCCAGAAGTTCTACCGCCGCGATCCCGTAAACAACTACAAGATCGAAGAAATCACAAGGTATTCGAAATTCAAGAAAACCGACAAAGGCGTCATGTGGCCGCTCAATTTCCAACGCGAGCGTGACACGGAAAAACTAACCGAAATTTACGACGAAACCGTTACCATCGACAACGGCCTGCCGGACAACCTCTTCAAGCTCCCGAACGACATTCAAATTCTCAAGAAGCCAAAGTCTTAATTATTTCCCCAAGCTCCTCACCAGCACCGGATATGGATTCACCGCCTTCGTATGCTCCCACCAATGCTTATCCGGCCCTAGCTCCAAAATTGCGAAATGCAAATGCGGATTATTGGCCTGGGCGTCTCCGGTCGACCCGACATATCCCAACACATCGCCCTTCCGCAGCAGCATACCCTCCTTCAACCCTTCCGCATACTTATCCAAATGCGCATAGTAGTAACAGAACTTCTGCGCATTGTCATACTGGTAAACGGTCAAGCCGCCCTTCTTGCTGTTAAACAGCTTCACGACATTGCCTTCCACCACTGCCATGACAGGGGCGCCGCGCAACGCCATGATATCCGATGCCTCATGCTTCGTGCCTCCGCCGCGAGTATCGTTGAAGGTGTCCTGAATCGATTCGCGCTTTAGATCTTTCAAGGGCAGCCCAATGGCGCCCGCGGCGGAAGAGTCCGCGCCAGAGGAAGAAGTAGAGGGAGACGTATTCAACTCGCCGCTCACGGGCATGGCCTGCATCGCCGGCGGTGCGGCAGTCAACGCTGGATTTGGCGGCGGCGGCAAATTCGTCGGCGGAGCCGAAGGCATGGAAGCATCCGGCGGGGCAGGCGTGGGCAGCGCATGGCTTACACTCGCCCCTGAACTATTCACCAAAACGGTTTGCCCCACTTTCAACCGCCCCGTGCTATACAGAAACACTCCCAGCGCCAACACGCCCGCGCCAAACCCAAGCGCCAAACCCGCACCCATTCTCACGCGTCAATTCTCCTTCAATACAGCCGGTATTCCCGGTCTCACCATGCCGGCCAACTGCGCCGCATCCCAATTTGTTAAACGGATACACCCATGGCTCTGCGTATGCCCAATCGTCTTCGGCGTCGGTGTCCCGTGAATCCCATAGTGCTCTTTCGAAAGCCCAATCCACACCACGCCCACTGGATTCCGGGGCCCCGCGGGAATCTTCGCCTCCGCATGCTCGCCCTTTGCGTCCCAAAACAAATCTGAGTTGTAATTGAAAACCGGGTTCCTGCTCACGCCCACTATCTTCCATTCGCCCACCGGCAGCGGATCGTGTTCGCTCCCCACCGTGGCCGGATAAAACGCCAGCATTTTGCCGTTCGCATCCAGCGCTTGCACCGAAAGGTCTGTCCCGTTCACCACTACGGAGGCCGCCTTCCCCGGCGACGCGGTTAATACATTAGGCACCATGATTTCCGAACCCGCCGTATCGAAGGTTTTACCCGGATTCAACTGCGCCAGTAATTCCGGCGAGCAGTGAAATTTCTCTGCCAGCCCCTCCTTCGCCGATTCGTAATTCAAAGCCTTCAGTTTCGCTTTTTCTTTCATGTCTACAGGGTTCTTCTCGAACGGCCCCGCCACATCGGCCGCCGCAATGGTATAGGTCATCAACGCCGGTGCCGCGTCCTGGTTCAGCGCGGCCCACATATCCGCGTCAATTGTCTTCCCCACGGTCAGTTCATGCGCGGCCCGATAAGCCGCCACGGCGTTGTTCAGATTATGTCCCCAAGCCCCATCAATTTCGCCTGACGATACGTGGGCACGGTCCATCAGAATCTGCGCACGAATCACCCCAGCCCCATGGCTCCTCGCATTCAAAACGGGGGTCGCGGTGGCATCATTGATAGCCGACGGGTCAATCGCGGCTGCGGCTAAAAAAAGCAGTGGAAAAATGGGAAACACAAGTACTCCTTTCGTTCGCAGGGAGCAATTGGATCACCAAGCATAAACTGCTAATGTGTCAGCGCATGACCGCCTCCCCGGTTCTCGAGCAACTGGAACAATTTCTCGCCGCGGCCAAGCTCCCCGCGCTCCTCGAACCAGGAGAAGCCATCCTCCCTCTCACCCCAACCAACCACTCGCTCGAGCCCCGCTCTTCCCATGTTCTGCTGCAAGCCTGGGAAGATCACCGTAACCTCTCGCGCCGCATCATCCGCGCCACTCATTCCGAACGCGGAAAGCTGGAACTCGCGGTCCAGCTTTTCGGAGGACGCGAAGGCAAACTTCTGCTGCTCGATCTTTCGAGCGCCCGTACCTCTGAATGGCGCAAGCGAGGCCGCAAACTCGAATTCCGCGAACGCTTCCGCCGCTTCCTTACCCGCGAGTACCCCGATTGGACCGTGGCCGAGGTCACCACTGAGCCGAATCTTGAACATAGCCTGTCGCCCGCATTCCCGCGCGCCTTCCTGCGCCGCGGCAATCAGGGCCTGGCCGCCATCGCCTCACCGCCCCAGCAGAAGGACCCCGCATCCATCCTTACTTTCGGATTGATCTGGCTTACCTACCTCCGGGCTCGTGATCCGAAGCTTAGGATTGCCGAACTGCTCCTCCTCCTGCCAGCCGGACACGAAAAACAAACCGCCCTCCGACTCGGCTTCCTCAACCAGCCCTGCCGCCTGTACATCTATGACGATGACGATCAAGCCATCCGCATCGACCCCCGCGACGCGGGAAACCTCGATACCGTTCTCTCTACCTGTCACCGCGCGCCGCCCCACATCGTCCAGTCCACGACCGAACTAGCCGCGATTCCCGGCTTCGAACAAGTGCTCCAACCGAATGGTACGGCCAGCCTTCGGATCCATGGCCTGGAGTTTGCGCGCCTCCCTGGCAAGAGCACAGACCGCGAACTTCTCACTCACGCGAGGGAACTCTCAAAACTCCGCAATGAACCCGGCAGCATGCTCCACACGCAAGACCCCGAACGCTGGCTCGAATCACAAGTCCGCGCCAACCTCATTCGAGTGGATCCCACATTGCAACCCGCACCGGTTTACGGTCAAGTTCCCGCCTTTACCGGTGGCGATCGCGGCATTGCCGATCTTCTCGCCATTACACAAACCGACCGCCTGACAGTAGTGGAACTTAAAGCCTCAGCCGATATCCAACTCCCGCTGCAAGCACTTGATTATTGGATGCGAGTCTCGCAACACGCAGCATCCAGCGATTTCACAAAGGCCGGATACTTTCCCAACCAGACCGTCTCCTGCCAGCCGCCAAGACTCCTGCTCGTGGCCCCAGCCATGCAATTCCACTCCACAACAGAAACCATCCTCAGCTTCTTTTCCCCGCAAATCGAAGTGCAGCGAATCGGTCTCAGTTCAAACTGGCGCCGGGAATTGAACACCATGTTCCGCCTCAACGGAGCCGAGCACCCCCAAATCTGGTAGTCTGCCCGCGATCAAACCGCTTCGTCTCAACCCAGTCTCTTGTGAAGCGCAGCCAGATAAACATCAATCGTCGCGGTGTGCCCAATAATCAATCGCGAAACAAACCGGAACAGCGGGTTGTAAACTTCACCATCCTCAATCACGGTCAACTCAGTCGCCCCCCCCGGCATCCTTCGACTGGTAAGTCCAGGTACCCCATAAGGCAAGCCCTTCGTACCAATCCGAGTCACCAACTGAATGGGCGCAACCGCCTCCACTTGGCTTTAAATCACCCCGCGTCCGCGCTGATCGAATTCGGTCCAGATCCCCGCTCCGGCCGGCTTCCACCTTGCCACCCCCGGGTGCCAATCCGGCGGCCCGGCAATCACGTTGTAAACCTCCGCCGAATTTTTCCGCAGAATCATCGTTCGGCTGGCCCGGTGCTGCACCGGCGACCCGGCTCCAATCCCCAGCGCGGCCAGAACCAACAGCCCCAAACATCCAACCGCAATCCACATCGCTCGCTTTACCTCTGGTACAAATCCCGGCCCTTCACCAGAGCCTCAATCTTCCTGTCCGCAACTGACCGTTTCAGCATCCAGAAGCCGCAATCCGGATGAATCCAGCCAACCCGTCCGGCGCCTAGCACCTTCTCGGCCCGCTCAATTGCCCGCGCAATTTCTTCCGGCGTCTCCACGTGATTCGTCTTGATATCCACCACGCCAATGCCGATCTTAATCCGCTCCGTCACTCCCCGCAAGGCTTCTAGATCCGCCGCTGGGCGATGCGCCAATTCGAGCACCAAATGATCCGCATGCAGTTCATTCAAGAAACCGATCAGCTTTTCCCAATCGCCCTTTTGAATGGTCTGCCCACCGTAATTTCCAAAGCAAAGGTGCACTGCTTTTTCGCCCGTCACCTGGTCCAGCACCAGATTGATGGCGCGCGCCGCCAGCGGCCCATCCGCGGGATTTCCCGGAACATTGGCCTCATCCACCTGCACGCAAGCACAGGGCAATCCGGCAACCTGGCTGGCCAGAACGGCCGCAATCGCCATCGTGAGAGCTTCAAAATCACGATAGTACGTGTCCAGTAAACTGCGCGACAGCATATACGGGCTCGTCACCGTAAACTTGAAATCGCCCGAAGCCACTGAAGCCGCGGCCTCGCAATCCGCTTTTAAGTTCAGCGACCCTTCCCCCAACGCACCCACCACCACACCCGCCGGTTTGCGCCGGAAGCCCATTGGCTGCAGCTTTTGGAATGCATCCCAATCGGATCGCCCCATAGCCGTCCGCATGCCCGCCATCGGACGCACGAAATAGTCAATCATTCCGTTCGTATCGGGGTGATTCACATCGAAGCGATAAAGCTCACCCTCCGTCGGCAGATCGATCCCCGCCTGCCGCTGAATATCCAGCACCACGCGCGTCGCATCGGAGCGCGATTGCTCCGAAGGGCTTGCCACCAGCCAGTCCGGTACAGGGTACGAGCCCACTGTCGTAGTTCGAATCGCCATAAGAGATTAGTCAGTCTACCAACGCCGCACAGCGCAGCCGCCGTAGATAATCGTTTAAATCCACCAGCGACGCGAAAAATCCCGCAAAATTAGATGTTCTGTCTTTCGTTCCAGGCCGCCGCGCATCAAAATCGCGCGCCCGGAAATAATCCGTTACGGAAATCACGGCAGTGCCCATGGGCCGGTACTCATGCGTGCCTTCCGCGCGCGCCACCCCGCCCGAAACGTAAAGCTCAAACCCCACTCAATAACTCCGGCTCACCCCGTTGCGCGAATTCGTAACGGTAAACTTGCCATCCGCATGCGCCGAAAGCTTAATGTAATGTCCCGCATCCCCATCCTGGCTGGGGTTCGCGATCAACTGCTCCTCAACATTACTCTCGGTCCCACCTGCCACCGAAGTATGCAACTGCCATAAATCTTTCAATCCCGGCGAAGCATGCACTGTTTTCCAGGCCTCCGGCGTGCCTCCTTTCTTCGCGCCATTGTTCATGATGGCGACCTTCGGATGCAGCGCATGCACAATTGCCGCCGGTCCCGACATATTCATCCCGTGGTGCGTTGTCAGGTACACGTCCACCGTCCCGATCCGGTTCTGTGGGCAGACCAACTCATACTCCTTATTCCACGTCAGGTCACCCAGATCCAGGATTCGAAACTTCCCGTAGGTAATCAGCGTTCCCAAAGACCGCGCATTCTCCGATGGATCCGCGTCGCGCATCTTCGTCCCTTCGCAGAACGGGTTCGCCGCACCCTTTCCCGGCATCAGTTCGCCTGCCGCGCTCAGCACTTTCACCGTCAGCCCCGGTACCGGGATGTTGTCCCCGGCCTTTACTTCCAGATGCGCGCCTCCGCCCCGAACCTTTGTGTAGGCCTCATACAACTTGTCCTCATTCGCGCCATGCTCGAAGCTGGTGCCATGATCCACGAAATGTTTGATCGGCAGGAGCGCCGCCAGTTGCGGTACCCCGCCCACGTGGTCAGTATGATAGTGCGTGATGACCAGGTAATCGATTTGGGTTACACCCGCCGCTTTCGCCGCCACGGCAATCCGCTTGGCATCCCGCCCCTCAAATCCGGGCCAACCCGTATCCACCAGCATCGATTCCCCGGATGGCGAAACAAAAAGCGTCGCCTGCCCGCCTTCGGTGTCGATGAAGTAAACATCCAGCGTGGAAGATTTCGGCGCGCCCCAGATACTGGCCGCGCACAAGAGCAAAAGTGCGGATAAACTTTTCATAATCGAGAGAATCGTATCATGAGGATCCACGGAAGGGTATGACAAGGAACAACCGGGTACTCTAAAACGTAACAATTAGCAGATGCTCTATTGCAGCCATTGCGGATCGGTCGCCAGGGAGAGCGACCGCTTTTGTGGAAAGTGCGGGGCCAAGCAGCCAATCGCCTCGGCCGCTTCGTCCACCGCCGCTTCGTCCACCGCCGCCCCGGCCCAGGACCCCTTTCAAAACCTGAGCCCGCGCTCAGCCTGTATTCTTTGCTATATCCCTGTAGTGGGTTGGATCCTCGCGGTAATTGTCCTCGCTTCCCGCAAATTCCGCACGGATCCACTAGTCCGCTTCCACGCTTTCCAGGGACTCTACCTGTTCGCGGTCTGGCTGTTCATCCACTGGGCGGTCGGTCCCGTCTTCCAGGACCTCGATTTCCCCGGCTACCGGGCCGATAAACTCCTCGAAGCCGTCATGTTCGGAATCTGGATTTTCATGATGATTAAGACCAGCCGCGAAGAACGATACGTTCTGCCTCTAATCGGCGAGCTTGCCCAGCGCTCCGCCACCGAACCTTAACTGGACTTGGAGACCATCGAGGGGCGGTACACTGGGAGCATTCTTTGCTCGGGGAGCGCTGGCGCTCCCCGATTGCCGCATCTCCGCCCGCGAATTGCGTTCGTACCCGGTAACGCTCCTCCGTGATCTCTGTTAGGGAGTGTATAAGTCAATCATGCGGAATGCGCGGTAGGCCGGGTTTGGCACGTCAAAAGTGTAAACGGCCGTCCCGGAGGGGGTCACTTCCTTAAATTCCGCCAACTTCCCCCCGTCTGCAAACCCCAAAAGGAAGTGTAAATTGCCGTTCGATAGCTTTTGTGAACTGCCGAGGATGTCTGAAAATTTACCCATATCAAAATTGGTCGCAAGCGTGACTTGCCTATTTGCTTCGTCGACAATCCATGCCTGACCCCGGCTGCAGCACAGGTTCGGGTTGAAAATATCGAACGAGACTCCAGGTTCGACGCGCGAGTTGGAGTTATCGAAAAGCGTGAGGTAGTTGCCCTTGTAAGTGGGCGAGTGCTGGCCGGAAAACCAGGGCCAAATCTCTCCCTGCGAGTTGACAATTGTAAAATCGCCTCCGGAACCGAGTTTCCAGAGTAAATCGCCATTTCCCAACCCGTTTGCGTAATTCACCTTGATCAAAAGATCCTGGTTACGCAGGGATATGACCAGATTGTTGTCCGCAGTATAGAGAAGTGAGTTGGCGTGCAGCCAATCCTGACAGTTCCCTCCACTGTTACAAGGCGACGGGGCTACAGGGGGCCTTGTTACGTCGAAACTTTTAAAAGGATCCCAGTTCCAAACCACTCGCCAGTTTTGATCCACCACAACGATGCCGTCACCTTGCAGTTCCTTGGGATTTGCGGGCGTCCCACCTTGAGTTCCATCCGTAAAAAACTTGCTGATCGAAATCAGAAACGCGGTGTGGTTGTTTGGCAGCCGAATCACGTCGTGATGGATCTCACGAATGTAAGGAGACCCGGCGGGGAGTTGCTCCAATATTCGATCCGCGTTTGTTCCTCCCACTACATTTCCAAGCAGATCGATCTCGAGAAGGTGCCTAAAGTCAGAGGTCCGCATTGTTAGTGTTCCGCCTGGCATGGGGCGAAACAAAAATGGCCGGAAATATTTGTCTGAGTACCAAATCACTGAGCCGGTAGTGTCGTATGCAGCCATTCCCTGAATCCCCCCTATTCCGAGGAACGAGAACAGCGCTACTTTCTCAGCGGCCGTAGTATTCCCCTGGATAGTGGCCGTGGGCAGGGCTGGCGCGGATCCCGTCGTAAAAGTAACCTGCGGCCCCTCAGAAGGAATACTCCCAAATAATCGATGTCGAATATTGTATGTAGTGTTTGGCCTCATTCCGGCAATAATAAAATTAATGCTTTTACCTGAAACACAGGGCTGATATTGTGTCCCCATACCATTTCTAAGTGGATTATTTCCCTCTGGCGCGAAGAAAACTCGCATGCTGCCGGTTGCGCACGTGGCGCTGTACAGTGCAATCAGAGAATTAGCCGTAGGCGTCACGACGGGAACTGCCGTGTCTGTCTGAAGAGAACTGGCCAAATAGGTAACGGAGGTGGTTCCCTCTTCCAACGTGACAATATTTCTTGCCGTAACGGATAGCCGGTAAGCCCCATCCTGGAGCGGCATATATTCAAATATTGCGGGCTTATCATAATCGCTTAATCGGGAAGTCGCGCCGTCCGGCCTGGTAACAGTCCAGCGGTATCGGGCGTCGGAACCCGCCCCCGTGAACGTGGCTGTCCAGTTTAATGCGATACCCACGGGAGAGGGCGACGCCGCACTCGCGGATAGACTCACGGCGGCAACAGCCGGCGTAGAGGTCAAAAAATAAAAGCAAAAAAATGTAGTGATAAAAATGTATTTCATTGGGTTGTTAATCTATAGCAGTCAACCCTCATTAAAACAACTATTAGGCGTGTAATTACAAATTAAATACGCACTGTTATCTGAAGTATCGTGTTATAAATCTCCATTATTTATGGGGAATTGTTTTGGGACGCTTCCCGGTTTCGAGCCCTCTCTGCAGGGCGCCAGAAGAGCATGCTAGAATAATTATTCACGCTGTAGAGTATTTATGCATTTCTCGATAGGCATCGCAGGCCACACCGGCTACAGTGGTGCCGAACTGATCAAACTCTTTCACCGTCATCCCAGTTGCACACCTGTTCTGCTGGACCATCGCGAGCCTGAGAGTTCCCGCTCCCTGCTCACGCGCATCCCCTTCACTCGGGAAGCCGTTGATGAAGCGAGTCTCGATGCAGTTTTATTAGCTACTTCGCCGGAGGTCTCCCTGGAAGTCGCCCCCTGGCTTCTTAGCTCCGGCATCCGCGTGGTGGACCTCAGCGGCGCGTTCCGCCTCCAAACGGCCGCCAATTTCGAACGTTGGTACGGCATTCCTCACACATGCCCGGAGCTACTCAAGCAGGCCGTTTACGGCCTCCCTGAATACAATCGCGCCCAAATCGCCAGCGCACAATTTATCTCGAACCCCGGTTGTTATCCCACCGCTGCTAACCTTGCGCTCCGTCCTCTCCTTGAAGCCGGCATCATCGAACGTTCCAGCGGAATCGTTTGCGACGCCAAATCCGGGGTCAGCGGTGCAGGGCGTAAGGCCTCTCTCAAAACCAGCTTCTGCGAAGTCACCAACAACTTCTCGGTCTATTCGGTTTTACAACACCGCCACATACCGGAAGTCCTCCAGGTTTCGAATCTTCAGGAGCAAGAGTTCAGCTTCACGGCCCAACTTATCCCAATTGACCGCGGCATCCTGGAGACCATTTACTTCCGCGCCGCCCCGGAAAATCTTGCCCGCATCGAATCCGTTTACCATGCCCAATATGGCCAGGAACCATTCGTGCAAGTTTACGCGCCGGGCAGAATTCCTGACATCCATGCCGTAGCGCAAACGAATTTCTGCGATATCGGATTCGTTTCCGATGCTAATACAGGCCGCGCCGTGATTGTTTCGGCCATCGATAACCTGGGAAAGGGTGCCGCGGGTCAGGCTATTCAAAATCTGAATCTGATGCTGGGTCTGCCCGAAACCGAAGGTCTGCTGTGAGACTTGTCGTAAAAATCGGCGGTACCCTGCTCGATGCTCCCGAACGCCGGGACGATCTGGCCCGCCAGATTGCCGCGCTCCTCACCGACGGCCACAAAATCGCGGTAGTCCACGGCGGCGGCAAACAGATCACCGAATACCTGGAAGCACGGGGCATTCAAAGCGAATTCCGCGAAGGTCTTCGAGTCACCACGCCCGAAACGATCGATGCCGTGCTGAAAGTTCTCACCGGGAAGGTCAACGGTGAACTGGTCGCGGCGCTCATCCGCTCCGGTGCCGGCGCGGTCGGCCTCACTGGTCTTGACGGCTGGCTGGTGCAAGCCGAACAAATGGATCCTGCACTCGGGGCAGTTGGCCGTGTCACGGGCGCCAACTCCCGCCTCCTGGACGTTCTGTCCTCAGCCGGCTTCCTCCCGGTGGTCGCCTGCCTGGCGGGCGATCTGGAAGGCCGCTTCTGGAACGTCAACGGCGATCAGATGGCTGTCGCTTGTGCCACCGCCTTTAATGCCGAAACCCTCATTTTTCTCACCGATGTCGCAGGCGTTCTTGATTCCACCGCTTCCCGAATCCCCGAGCTCACGGCCCGCGCAGCCCGTGGGTTAATTGATTCCGGCACTGCTAAAGGCGGCATGCAGGCTAAGCTAAACGCCGCCACGCTCGCCCTCGATCAGGGAATCAGCCGTGTAGTCATCGCCCCGGGTTTCGAATTGCAAGTGTTGTCCCGGCTCCTCGCCGGTGAAACACTGGGAACCACCATTGAACCGTCATGATCAGCGCTCTCACAGACGACGCCGTCGTCCCGCACCACGGTCGCCCACGCCATCTTACGGTCCGCAAAGCCGGCATGCGCGATATTGGCCCTTTGCTCCACCTCATCAACGGGTATGCGGCAAAGGGGATCATGCTCCCCCGCACCGAATTTGAATTGTCCGAGAATATGCGCGATTTTTCCGTCCTTTATTCCGGAAAGGAGCTCCTCGGTTGCGGCGCGCTTCATTTTTATAGCCCCACGGTTGGCGAAATTCGCTCCCTGGCGGTGGCAGAACAGGCCAAGACACAAGGTGCCGGCCGCCTTATTGTCGATTCTTTGGTCCAGGAAGCCCGCGATTACGAATTGCACGCAGTCTTCGCTTTTACTTACGTTCCCGGCTTTTTCCAAAAAGTCGGTTTCAGCGAAGTAGAACGCGGCGAACTGCCCCTGAAGGCCTGGAAAGATTGTCTCCGCTGCCCAAAATTTCAAAACTGCGATGAAATCGCGGTCCTCCGCGTCTTAGAACCCGACAAGTGGACCTCCATGCCCAGCGCCTCAGAGCCCAACCTCTACATCCAGCTCCCGAACATCGCGCCCCGCTCGTGACGTTAGCCCTTCGCCGCCGCCTTTTTTATAATGCTGAATAAAAAATAAAATTGAGAATATTTTTAATATTCTTCACATATTGTCTGTACAATTCAAATCAACCGCGTTTTTTGCGGCTTATCGAGGTGCAGATGAAAGCCCAAACCATTGAAGTTAGAGAATCTACCGGACGAATCCTGTGTTGCCCCATCTTCCGGTCCGGCGGAAAAAAACTTCTCGCCAAAGGTCACCTGATCTGCGATGAAGACGTCCGCATTCTGGAATCCGAAGGTATGGACCGCGTCTGGGTCACGGAGCTGGAAGAAGGGGAAATCGGAGAGGACGACGCCGTCCGCGCCGTCGCCAAAGAAATTAGCTGCGGCTGTTTCGAAGTAAAGATCACCGCTGGTGGCCGCGCCAACCTCATCGCGACGGAAAATTGCTGCGTACTGGTGGATGATGACCTCCTTAAACAGATCAACTGCACCTCTAGCCTTGTCATTGCCACCTTGCTCAACTTCAGCTACGCCCAAGCGGGTCAACGCATCGCCACCGTCAAGAGCGCGCCCTTCGCCGTCGCTCAGTCGGACCTTGATGGTCTGGTCGCGCTCCTCAAAGAACGCGGACCCATCATGCAAGCCCGGCCTCTCCGCACGCCTGCTCTCGGCGTTTTGTATTGCGACCCCATCAGCGGGGAGCGCGCCCGCCAAATGTTTGAAAGCATCATGCGCCAGCGTCTCGAACGCTTCGCTATCCCGGCTCCCATTTCCCTTTCCTGCATCGAAGAAGAAGAGCAAGTCGTCCGCGGCCTTCACAGTCTGTTGCGTCACCGTCCCGCTCTCATCCTGGTTGCGTCTTCCACCGCGCCCGCCGGGCCCGAAGATGTGGTGGGGCGCGCCCTCGCCAGAGTCGGCGCGCAGCTCGAACGCTTCCTGACACCAGTGGAACCCGGCAACCTCATGATGCTCGCCTACAAAGACGATATCCCGATCGTCTCTGCCCCAGGCTGCTTCCGCTCGACCAAGCCCAACGTGGTCGATCTGGTGATGCCTCCGCTGCTGGCCCAATACCGCATCTCTACCTGGGAACTGGCCTGTCTTGGCCATGGCGGTTTGTTGGGTTGAGAAGGATCGTCTAAACGCAGCCAGACTTTACTCGCCTAGCATTACTGAAATCGACATCTCCCTTTCCGGCGAAGGAGTTCGCAAACTTCGCGGTGAAGTTGCCATGTCGTGCGCATTGCTGCCTGGCGAAATAACCGGATTTTCCGGGGGCGTAATGGAATGTTGCGGTTACCGGAGTTTTGGAGGTGCGATCGGGTTTTGCAGATTCGAAGTCGCTGAACTTACGA
>Ga0123338_10000990_pt1 | contig 27970 bp, 28 predicted proteins | sample grotaG_FD_89793 | JGI IMG/M metagenome (GOLD analysis project Ga0123338, IMG submission 89793) | Glacier valley bacterial and archeal communities from Borup Fiord, Nunavut, Canada, to study Microbial Dark Matter (Phase II) -... | ecosystem: Environmental > Aquatic > Freshwater > Ice > Glacier ...
CTAAGCGAGCGGCCAATGATCAGCCGGTTCGTTTGATCGCTAATGATCTGAGAGCCGAGATAGACTAGTGCTCCCGCAACCGCGATGTAAAGTCCTGCTAAAAGAGCCGTATTCAAGTCAATCTGCCACGCCTTGACAATTGCTACGGCTGCTACCAAAGCAAGGCCGGTCAGCAGAACCTTTGCTGTGTTCTCATCAACCTTGAGCATTTCACGGAAAGCGTCAATCGGTGACATGGTTTCTTACTCCTTCCACCTCGATGATCCCCTACCCTCAGCGTCGGCAGCCGCAAACTCATATTGGTTCTATGTCGAAATCATCATGCCTGAGCCGACAAGGGTTGGCAACAGCTTCGCCCACAAGGCCTCGTCAGGTGGCTGGCGCAGACGCTATGATGTTGACGCGGACACCACGGAGGCGCCCGATGCCCGAAGCCTACATCTGCGATTACGTCCGCACTCCCATCGGCCGCTATGCCGGCGCGCTCAAGGACGTCCGCACCGACGACCTGGCCGCCCATCCCATCCGCGTCCTGCACGGCCGCAACCCCGGCGTGGACTGGGACGCGCTGGACGACTGCATCCTGGGCTGCGCCAACCAGGCCGGGGAGGACAACCGCAACGTCGCCCGCATGGCGCTGCTGCTGGCCGGGCTGCCCACGTCGGTGCCCGGCGCCACGCTCAACCGCCTGTGCGGCAGCGGGCTGGACGCCGTGGGCACCGCCGCCCGGGCGATCCGTGCCGGGGAGGCCGACCTGATGCTGGCCGGGGGCGTGGAGAGCATGACGCGCGCGCCGTTCGTGACGGGCAAGGCGACGGAGGCATTCGCGCGCCAGGCCGAGACCTACGACACCACCATTGGCTGGCGCTTCGTCAACGGGCTGATGCACGCGATGCACGGCACGGATTCCATGCCGGAGACGGCGGAGAACGTGGCGGAGCAATACCAGGTGTCCCGGCACGACCAGGACGCGTTCGCGCTGCGGTCCCAGGGGAAGGCGGCGGCGGCGCAGGCGTCGGGGTTCCTGGCGGGGGAGATCGCGCCGGTGACGGTGAAGGGGCGCAAGGGCGATACCGTGGTGGACCGGGACGAGCATCCGCGGGAGACGACGCTGGAGGCGCTGGGCAAGCTGAGGACGCCGTTCCGCTCGCCGGGCACGGTGACGGCGGGGAATGCGTCGGGCGTCAACGACGGGGCGGCGGCGTTGCTGATCGCCAGCGAGGATGCGGCCCGGCGCCACGGGTTGCAGCCGCGCGCCCGGGTGGTGGCGATGGCGACGGCGGGGGTGGCGCCGCGGGTGATGGGCATCGGGCCGGTGCCGGCGGTGCAGAAGCTAATGGCTCGGACCGGCCTCGACCTGCGGGAGGTGGATGTGATCGAGTTGAACGAGGCGTTTGCGGCGCAGGGGCTGGCGGTGCTGCGGCAGCTTGGCGTGGCGGACGACGACGCCCGGGTGAACCCGCATGGCGGGGCGATTGCGCTGGGGCATCCGCTGGGGGCCAGCGGGGCGCGGCTGGCGGGGACGGCGATGCGGGCGCTGGAGGCAGGCGGCGGGCGGCGGGCGGTGGTGACGATGTGCATCGGCGTGGGCCAGGGCATCGCCGCGCTGATCGAGCGGATATGACGCGGCTGGTTGATCCACCGCCGATCCCGGCAGTCGTGCTGCTGGCGCGGGATGCGTGGCGGCTGGGCCTTGCCGCCATCAGGGGGATGCCGGTCCTGTTCGGGACGACCTTCGCACTGCTGCTGGCGTTCGAGTTGGTGTTCCATGTGCAGCACCCGCCCGTGCCGGGCCAAGCCGGTACGGCAGCGCTGCTGTGGGGATTTGCCAACGACATCGCCACGGACGTGCTGGGCGCTTCCGCCTTCGTTGGGGTCCACCGGGCGATCCTGCTGGGGGAGGCGGCGGACCGGCCGGCGTGGCGGTTGCCGCCGGGCTATGACGGCTACGTGTTGTGGCTGGTCGGATTGAGTCTGCCGCTGCTGCCGTTCGCGGTGATGGATGCGATGGCCGGGCCGGGTTACTCGCTGCAAGGGATGGCGGCCTTGCTGCTCGTGCTGGTGGGTGGCGTGGCCGTCACGCTGCGCCTGGCGCTGCTGCTGCCGCTGCATGCGACGGAGGCCCTGGTCGCCGACCCCGGCACGGTGTGGGACGCGACGCGCGGGACCGCATGGCGGCTGCTGGCGGCGGTGCTGCTGACCTTCGTGCCAATGGAGGCCGGGGCCGCGCTGCTAGCCGGGCCGTTGCGCGGCATGGGTGGGGCGGAGGCGGTGGTGCTGGCTGCGCTGGGCGATGCCTTCAAGGCGCTGCTATGGGGCGCGGTGGGCGCGGCGCTGTGGTCCCGGCTGCTGCAGACCTATGGCGGCGCGCTGGCCCAGCCGCCGGTGTGGCGCTGACGCTGCATGGCGCGCGCGGGCGTGCTAGGGTTTGCGGATGAATGCGCTCGCGAAGGTGCCAGTCCGGATGTCGGCAGCCGAGTTCCTGGCCTGGGAACCCGGCGATGGGCGCAAGTGGGGGTTGGTGGATGGAGAACCGCGGGTTGTGGCGCCAGCCTCGCCGACGCACGCCTTCTTACGGAATGAGTTGGCTGCCCTGCTCCGCAACCACCTGCTCGCACAGGGCGGCCCGTGCCGGTCGGCGACCGAGCCGGGGATCGTGCCGCGCGTGCAAGCCGACCACAACGTGCGCGTGCCCGACCTGGCCGTGACCTGCACGCCCGGCGACGGCGATGACGGGGGCACCCTGTCCGAGCCTGTCCTAGTTGTTGAGATCCTATCCCCCAGCAACCAGGCGCAGACCTGGAGCAACGTGTGGGCCTACACCAGTATTCCGTCGGTGCAGGAGCTACTCGTCCTGCACAGCGTCAGCATCGGCGCCGAAGTGCTGCGCCGTGGGTTGGACGGCGCGTGGCCGGCCGATCCGTCCAAAGTCAAGGCCGGTGACCTGGTGCTGGAGAGCATCGGGTTCCGGGCGCCGCTCGCAGACGTCTACCGCACGACCCGGCTGCGCCCCGGCGCCTGACCTGCCTACGGGTTCCCGCCGCGCCGTATGTTCCACTTCATCAACAAGGATGACCAAATGCGCCGTTTCCTGATGCTCGGTCTGCTGGCTGCGACACTCGTGCCTGCGTCTGCCGAGGCGCAAACCGTCCGCCGCATCCGCGGCACCGTACAGGCGCTGGAGGGCAGCACCTTGGTGGTGCAGTCGCGGGAGGGCGAGACGCTCCGCATCCAGCTTCCCACGCCGCCGGCCGTGGTCTCCGTGGTGCCTGCGACGCTGGCCGACGCCAAGCCCGGCACCTTCATCGGCACGGCCGCCAGCGGCCCGAAGGACCGGCTGCGCGCGCTGGAGGTGCTGATCTTCCCGGAGGCGATGCGCGGCACCGGCGAGGGGCACTATCCCTGGGACTTGGTGCCTGAGAGCACCATGACCAACGCGACCATCGAGGCGGAGTCCACCGGGTCCGACGGGCGCACCCTGACCCTGGTGGCCAAGGGCGAGAAGCTGGCTGTCACCGTGCCCGCCGGCACGCCCATCGTCACCTTTGGCCCCGGCGACGCCACGATGCTGCAACCCGGCGCCAAGGTGTTCATCGGCGCGCAGCAGGCTGCTGACGGCACGCTGTCGGCGGCGCGCGTGAATGTCGGCAAGGACGGGCTTACGCCTCCGATGTAGCTGGCGATGTAGCTGGCGATGCAGCGGGCGACGGGGATGGCGGTGTGGGGGCCAGTGCGGCCCTTATCTCCGCCAGGCCGCGCCGGGCGGTGCCGTCTGGGGCGAAGTTTGCGGGGTCCAGCCAGGCTTGCAGGGCGTTGCGACAGGGCGCCCACTCGTCGCCGACGATGCTGTAGAAGGCGCTGTCCCGCAGCCGCCCTTTCAGCACGTAGTGGGCGCGGAGCGTTCCTTCGTAGGTGAAGCCCAGCCGCTCCGCTGCCCGGCGGGAGGGGGCGTTCAGCGCGTTGCATTTCCAGACCAGGCGGCGGTAGCCCAACTCGTCGGCTGCCAGGCGCAGCAGCAGGAACATCGCCTCCGTCGCGGCGCGGGTGCGCTGCAGGGCGGGGGCGAACCAGATGTGGCCGATCTCGATGGCGGCGAACTTGGGCTGGATGTCCATGAGCGTCAGCCAGCCGGTGACGGTGCCGGTGCTGACGGGGCGGACCGCCCAGGCCATAGGGTCGTGCGTGCTGGCGAAGTCGGCGACGAAGGTGGCCAGGCTGTCCCGGGTGGGGAAGGGGCCGTATCCCATGTAGTCCCAGGTGGCATCCGCGTCTGGTCCGGCGGCGGTCCATAGCTCGTCGGCGTGGCGGCGGTGGAGGGGTTCCAGCACGGCGTAGGCGCCGCGGATCGGCACGCGGGCAGGCAGGGGGCGCGGGGTGGGGTCAACGAGTGGGCTGAGGGGGCGGTCCATGGCGCGGGTTATGGCATGGCGTGTAGCGACTGTCCCGCTCCCTATCCTTCCTGGGTCAAACCGTGGAACGGTTTACGATCTGGGCGAGGAGGCGGGCAAGCGCGATGCTTTTCCAAGTAGGCCCGGGTGCTGTCGGCACGGGGGGCGCTCGGCTCCGCAAGCGAGACCCCCTCACCCCGGCCGCAAACCGTTTCACGGTTTGACCCCGGAGGGAGAGGGAGACGGAAGCTATTCTACTATCTCAGGCACGCGCTCCGCCGGTGGGGTGTTGCGGCTGCGGCCGATGCGGATGATGCCGTCTATGACGACCATGCCGATGCCGGGCAGGTCGCCGCCGCGGACGCTGGCCAGCAGGTCGGCGCCGGCGGAGTGCTGGGCGCGGTCCATGAACACCAGGTCCGCCGCACGCCCGGCTTCGATGATGCCGCAGTCCAGGCGGCGCACGCGGGCGGTGTTGCCGGTGGCGCAGCAGAACAGGATTTCGGCGGGCACGTCGCCGATGCTGGACAGCATGGCGATCATGCGGAGGATGCCCAGGGGCTGCACGCCGGACCCGGCTGGGGCGTCGGTGCCCAGGATCACCCGGTCCATCTGGCCGAGTTCCCGGGCGTAGCGCAGGGCGGTCAGGGCGGCCAGCTCGTTGCCGTTGTGCACGATCTCCAGCGCGCGTCCGCAGCCTTCGCACAGGCAGCGGATTTGGCGCGGGGGCAGGGCGGTGTGGCCGCCGTTGACGTGGCCGATCACGTCGGCGTCGGCTTGCAGGACGGTGTCGGCGTCCATGTAGCCGCTGCCGGGCACGCTGGGGCCGCCGGTGTGGATGGTGCTGACCATGCCGTGCCGGCGCGCCCAGGCGACCATGGTGCGGGCCTCGTCCCCGGCCTTGACCGTGCCCAGGCCGACCTCGCCCAGCATGGTGACGCCGGCGGCGGCCAGGTCGGCGAAGTCCTGCTCGACCATGCCCTGCTCGATGATCGGGGCGCCGGCCAGGACCTTCACGCCGCTGGGCCGGTGGTTGCTGAAGGCGCGCTGGGCGGCGATGGCGAGCGCCTTCAGGCCCACGATGTCGCGCGGGCGGCCGGGCAGGTGGACCTCGCCTGCAGAGACCATGGTGGTGACGCCGCCGTGCAGGGTGCTGTCTATCCAGCCCAGCGCGTTCTGCCGGGGCGTCCAGTCGCCGAAGGCGGGGTGGACGTGGCTGTCAATCAGGCCCGGCGACACGGCGCAGCCGCGGGCGTCTATGGTGACGCGGGCGCCGCCGAGGTCGAGGTCGGCGGCGCGGCCGACGGCGGTGATGCGCCCGTCTTCGGCCAGCAGGGCGTCGGCGCCGAGGATCGGCTCTTCCAGGCGTCCGGATAGCAGGAGGCCGATGTTGCGGACGGCGAGTTTGCCGCGTTGCAGGTCGGGGCCGGCGGCCAGGGCCATGCTAGGCGGCTGTCGCGGAACGCCGCCAGGATGTGCGGCGGGGATAGGGTGCGTCGGCCTGCGGCTTGGTGTGGGTGGGCGGCGCAGGGCGGGGTGGCACGGTGCAGGCCTCGGCAGGGTGGGTTGCGGCCACGATGATCGGGGGTTGGGGTGGGGGCGTCAACCCGAGGGGTTGGCAGGGGAAAGGCGGGCCGGGGCAGTTTACCCCGGCCCGTTGAGGCTGATGGCGACGGGTATACCGTTAGCGGACGGTGGTGGCCGGTGCGCCGGGGACCGCGAGCGGGGCGGCGGTCACGGAGCGGGCGGACGGTGCGGGCTTGGTGGACGGCGTGGCCGTTGCCGCGCCGGTCGTGCCGGCAAGCGGAGCTGTCATGCCGGCCATGGGTGCTGCCGGGGTGGCGGGGGTCGCCGCGGAGGCGGGCGCCGCCGTGCCCGTACGCGGGGCGGCGATGCCGGCGGTGGGCACGGGCGCCGCGACTGCCGGGGGAACGGCAGCCTGGGGCGCCGTCACCGGCTTATCCGGCGTGGTGGCGACGCGGTGCATCGGCGCATGGCGGGCGGCGCGGTGGTGCGCCACGCCGGGGTGGGACAGGTGCGGCTGCGCCAGCGCCGGCAGGGCCAGGGCGCCGAACAGGACGGTGGCGAGCATCAGGCGGGAGGTGGTCATGGCGGGTTCGCTTCCTTCAGGCCGGCATCATCACCGGCAAGGGGAACATCGTGCCAGCGCAAGGCGGCTTCTTGGCGCAACGGTGTCCGCGCCAGGGCATTCATTGCAGCATCTCTGTCCCGTTCTGGGCCGCGGCAGCGCTGCTTGGGGGTGCCTTGCCGCGGCGGGCGGGCATCGTCGCGGTAGACACCCGTGCCGAGCGGTCCTGCATCCCGCCGCAACCCACGCGTCGTGTCCGGCTACCCTTGCGCCGCGAGTGCCCAGGGACTGCGGGCTTCCTGCCGGCGCAGGTCCGCACCCAAGTCGCCTGGCCCTGAAACGAACGATGCCGCCCCGGGGGGCAGCATCGCAGGTTGGTTGCCGTTGTGTCCGACGGGCTCAGTGGGCAGACGCCCCTTCGGCGCCGATGCCCGTCTCGGACCGGACGAACTGCGCCTCGTAGGCGGCGCGCTCGCGGTTGGCCGAGGCGCTGCGGTCCAGCGTGGACACCAGCCAGCAGACGATGAAGGCCGCTGGCACGGTGAAGATGGCGGGCGAGGTATAGGGGAACCAGGCCGACCCGGCCGGATTGCCCAGCACCGACACCCAGATCGCCGGGCTTCCGATGGTCAGGACCACCGCGCTGATCAGCCCGGTGAAGCCGCCCAGGAATGCGCCGCGCGTGGTCAGGCCGCGCCACAGCATGGACAGCAACAGCACCGGGAAGTTGGCGCTGGCCGCGATGGCGAAGGCCAGGCCCACCATGAAGGCGACGTTGATCTTCTCGAACGCGATGCCCAGCGCGATGGCGACGATGCCCAGCACGACGGTGGTGATCTTGGACACCCGCACCTCCGACCCGTCGGACACCTGGCCGCGGCGGAACACGCTGGCATACAGGTCGTGGCTGACGGCGCTGGCGCCGGACAGCGTCAGGCCCGACACCACGGCCAGGATGGTGGCGAAGGCGACGGCGGAGATGAAGCCCTTCATCACGTCCCCGCCCACCGCGTGCGCCAGGTGGATGGCGGGCATGTTGCCGCCGCCCAGCAGGGCGCCCTTGGCGTCCAGGTACTCCGGGTTGGTGCTGACCAGCACGATGGCGCCGAAGCCGATGATGAACGTCAACAGGTAGAAGTAGCCGATGAAGGTGGTCGCCCAGAACACCGACTTCCGCGCCTCCTTGGCGTCGGCCACCGTGAAGAAGCGCATCAGGATGTGCGGCAGTCCGGCAGTGCCGAACATCAGCGCGATGCCCAACGAGATCGCCGAGATCGGGTTCGCCACCTGCGGACCCGGCAGCATGATCGCGTCATGCTTGGGATGCACCTCGATGGCCTTGGCCAGGAAGTCGCTGACATTGAAATTGAACTTCGACAGCACGAGGATCGATATCAGCGTCGCGCCCGACAGCAGCAGCGCCGCCTTGATGATCTGCACCCAGGTGGTAGCGATCATGCCGCCGAAGGTGACGTAGATGATCATCAGCACGCCGACAGCGACGACGGCATAGGCGTAGGGCAGGCCGAACAGCAACTCGATCAACTGGCCCGCGCCGACCATCTGCGCGATCAGGTAGAAGGCCACCGTCACGAGCGTGCCCGTGGCGGCCATGGCGCGGATGGGCGTTTGCTGCAGCCGGTAGGATACCACGTCGGCGAAGGTGAAGCGGCCGAGGTTCCGCAGCGGCTCCGCCATCAGGAACATGATGATGGGCCAGCCCACCAGGAAGCCGATGGCGTAGATCAGCCCGTCGTAGCCGAAGGTGTAGAACAAGGCCGAGATGCCCAGGAACGACGCGGCGGACATGTAGTCGCCCGCAATGGCGACGCCGTTCTGGAAGCCGCTGATGCCGCCGCCGGCGGTGTAGAAGTCGCTGGTGGTCTTTGTGCGGCCGGCGGCCCAATAGGTGATGCCCATGGTCAGCGCGACGAAGCCGGCGAACATGCCGATGGCCGTCCAGTTGGTGGCCTGGCGCGTGCCGGCCTCCAGCGGACCGGCTGCGTGGGCGGCGGCACTGGCCAGCAGGGCGAGCAACGCGGGGACAGCGCAGGTCATAATACGGATCATCGTACGCCTCCCAGGCTGGCAACGCGGGGATTGCTTGCGGTGTCGGCCGCAACGATGCGGCGGCTCAGCGCGTCGAAGGTGCTGTTGGCGCGGAGGACGTACACGCCGGTCAGGATGATGGCACTGAGGATCACGCCGATCCCCAGCACCAGGCCGACGGTGACGGCGCCGAACAAGGGCTGCGCTATCAGCGGCTTCTGGTACGCCACGAGCGCGATGTAGCCGTAGTAGATCAGCAGCATGATGATCGTCAGGGTCCAGCCGAAGGACTTCCGCAACCGGGTCAGCTCGATGAAGTCTGGGTTCCGGCGAATCCGGTCCACGTGCATGTCGCTCAACGCGTCCACCCCTGGGCTTATTTATACCAGTGTTTTACGGGCCTGTTTGGGATTTGCAAGGTGATGCGTGCGGCCGGGTGGCGGACCCGTGCGATGGGCCGCTGGGCAGGGTGGCGAACCCACGCTGGGTCACTGGCCCGGCGTCACTGGTCCCGCCTGGCAGGCCGGTGCAACGGGACAGTGAGCGGGTTGGCTGCGCAGCCGAGACGGGGCGACCAGGGCGTCCTGTCAAGCCAGGGCGGCGCAACGGCCGCACAGATCCCGGGTGTGTTCCGGGCAGGGCGCCTTCGTCCGCTGGGTTGACACCCTGGCCGGCCCTGTCTAACCAGCGCGCTTCCGTTTTCCCCCCAAGCTAGAACCCGGGCAGCAGGCCCGCGAAGGTCAGCCATGAAGATCCGCAACAGCCTGAAGTCGGCCAAGACACGCGACAAGAACTGCCGCGTCGTGCGCCGGCACGGCCGCGTGTACGTGATCAACAAGAAGAACCCGCGCATGAAGGCGCGCCAGGGCTAACAGCCCCGGACGCAGCGCGGCGCTGATTGGCGCTCCGGGACACACGTCCCGGGGCGCTTTGCGTTGCAGTAGAGGCGGGCACGCGCCGCCTTGCTGGGCCACTACGCCCGGGTAATGCCAGGTGCGGCTGTAGCGCTATTCTTCGGTCAAGTGCTGCCAGGGGCGGCACTCGCGGCATGAAGCCGTCTGAACCTCGGTGCCTCCATACCGTCACGGTCTTGTGCCCCTGGCAAACCGGTTCCATCTTCGGTTCAACCGCACCGGAGGACACGCGCAATGATCGCCCAGCCGCCGCCCAAGGCCGACGTGCTTGCCCGGCGTGACGACATCCTGGCCGGGCTGTCCCATCTTGTCGCCAAGACCGGGCTGATCACCGAGGCGTTGCGCCTCAAGCCCTATGAGACCGACGGTCTGCCCGCCTACCGCCAGACCCCGATGGCGGTTGTGCTGCCGGAGACGACGGAGCAGGTGGCGGCCGTGCTGCGCTTCTGCCACCAGAACGGCGTGCGCGTGATCCCGCGCGGGGCCGGCACCAGCCTGGCGGGCGGCGCGCTGCCGCTGGCGGACAGCGTGGTGGTGGGGCTGATGCGGATGAACCGCATCCTCGACATAGACTACGGCGACCGCTGCGCCACGGTGCAGGCCGGCGTCACCAACATCGGCATCACCCAGGCCGTCGCGGGCGAGGGCTTCTTCTATGCCCCCGATCCCAGCAGCCAGTTGGCGTGCATGATCGGCGGCAACATCGGCATGAACTCGGGCGGCGCGCACTGCCTGAAGTATGGCGTCACCGTCAACAACCTGCTGGGCCTGCGGATCGTCACCATGGAGGGCGACATCGTGGACCTCGGCGGCGCGCACCTGGACGCCGCGGGCTACGACTGGCTGGGCCTGATGACGGGCAGCGAGGGGATGCTGGCGATGGTGACGGAAGTCACCGTCCGCATCCTGCGTGCGCCGGAGGGCGCCCGGGCGATGCTGGTCGCGTTCGACAGCAACGAGGTCGCGGGCCAGGCGGTGGACGCCATCATCGGGTCAGGCATCATCCCTGTGGCGCTGGAGTACATGGACCGCCCGGCGATCCATGCCTGCGAGGCGTTCGCCCATGCCGGCTACCCGCTGGATGCCGAGGCGTTGCTGATCATTGAGGTCGAGGGCAGCACCGCCGAGCAGGATGACCTGCTGGGGCGGATCGCCGGGCTGTGCGGGCCGTTCCATCCAATCAGCCTGCGCGTCAGCCAGTCGGCGGAGGAGAGCCTGGCCATCTGGAAGGGCCGCAAGGGCGCGTTCGGCGCGGTGGGACGGATCAGCCCGGACTACCTGTGCATGGACGGGACGATTCCCACGGGGCAGTTGCCCTTCGTGCTGCGCCGCATCAACGAGATGAGTGATGCGTACGGCTTGAAGGTTGCCAACATCTTCCATGCCGGGGACGGCAACCTGCACCCGCTCATCATGTTCGACGCCAACCTGGCGGGTGACTTCGAGAAGGCCGAGCACTTCGGGGCCGATGTGCTGCGGCTCTGCGTCGAGGTCGGTGGCTGCCTGACGGGGGAACACGGAGTGGGCGTCGAGAAGCGGGACCTGATGCATGTCCAGTTCACCGAGACCGAGCTGAACCAGCAGCGCCGCATCAAGTCCGCCTTCGACCCGGACTGGTTGCTGAACCCCAGCAAGGTGTTCCCGCTGCTGGAGGGCGACGCCCGGCAGTCCGGCGTGCCCGCCCTTGCCGCTTGACGCCCTGGCGCCGGGCGACGAGGCGGGGGTGATTGCCGCCGTCCTCGCCGCCGGGGCCGCGCGTGAGCCGCTGCTGGTGGAGGGGCGCGGCACCAAGCGGGGGATGCTGCGCCCAGTGCAGGCCGCGCGCAGCCTGAGCACCCGCAACCTGGTGGGCGTGACGCTGCACGCGCCGCAGGAGTTGATCGTGTCCGCCCGCGCGGGCACGCCGCTGCCGGACCTGGAGGCCAAGCTGGCGGAGGGCGGGCAGGGCATTATTGCCGAGCCGCCGGACCTGCAGGGGCTGCTGGGGACGGAGGGCGTGCAGACTCTGGGCGGGGTGGTGGCGACCAACCTGTCGGGTCCGCGCCGGGTCGCCTGGGGGGCGATGCGGGACCATGTGATGGGCGTGCGGGCGGTCAACGGCAGTGGCGAGTTGATCCGGTCGGGCGGCCGGGTGCTGAAGAATGTGACGGGGCTGGACCTGTGCAAGCTGCTGACGGGCAGCCACGGGACGCTGGGCGTGATTACCGAAGTGACGTTGAAGGTGCTGCCCATCGCGGAGCTGACGGGGTCGCTGCTGCTGCCCGGCCTGGACGCAGTGCGCGGTGTGGCAGCGCTGTCGGCGGCGTTGGGATCGCCGTATGGCGTGTCTGGTGCGGCTTGGTTGCCGGCGGAGGCCGCGGAGCGCGTGCCGGGGCTGGGCGGGCAGGGGGCAGTGGCGCTGGTGCGGATCGAGGATTTCTCGGCCAGCGTGCATTACCGGTTGGGGCGGCTGGTGACGGACCTTGCAGCATTCGGCCCGGCGCAGACCTTGGATGACGCGGCGAGCAAGGCCGCCTGGCGGGCCGTGCGGGATGCCGTGCCGTTGCGGACCGAGGTGGGGGATGCGGTGTGGCGCATCTCGGTCCGGCCGTCCGCCGGGCCGGCGGTGGTGGATGCGGTTGCAGTGGCAGGCGGGCGGTGCTTCCTGGACTGGGGCGGCGGGCTGGCCTGGGTGGCGGGCGCGCCGGCGCTGCACGACGCCGTGGCGGCGGCGGCCCGGGCGGGCGGCGGCACCTGGACGGTGCTGCGCGCGCCGGAGGGGATGCGCGCAGCCGTGCATGTCGTGCCGCCTGAGGCCGTGGCGATGGCGGCCATCACCCGCCGGGTCAAGGCCGCGATGGACCCGGGCGGCATCCTGAACCCTGGCCGGCTTTATGCGGGAATGTAGCGCACCATGCAGACCAACTTCTCGACCGAGCAGATGCTCGACCCGGCGATCCAGTCCAGCAACGGCGTGCTGCGGACCTGCGTCCACTGCGGCATGTGTACGGCGACCTGCCCGACCTTCCTGCTGCTGGGCGACGAGCTCGACAGCCCGCGGGGCCGCATCTACCTCATCAAGGACATGCTGGAGAGCGGGCGGCCGGCGACCGAGGAGGTCGTGCGCCATGTGGACCGCTGCCTGTCCTGCCTAAGCTGCATGAGCACGTGCCCATCGGGCGTCAACTACATGCACTTGGTGGACCACGCCCGCGAGTATATCGAGAACACTTACACAAGGCCGTGGCACGAGCGGCTGCTACGCAACATCCTGACGGTCGTGCTGCCGCGGCCGGCGCTGTTCCGCGCGTCGTTGATCGGGGCGCGGCTGGCCAAGCCGTTCCGTGCCGTAGTGCCGCGCACCGGCGTGCTGGGGGAGCGCATCCACGCCATGCTGGACCTGGCGCCGCCGAGCCTGCCGGCGATGGGCGCGATGCAGTCGCCGCAGGTCCATGCCGCGCAGGGTGAGCGCCGGGGCCGGGTGGCGCTGCTGGCGGGGTGTGCGCAGAAGGTGCTGGACCCGCAGATCAACGAGGCCACGATACGGCTGCTGACGCGCATGGGGATCGAGGTTGTTATTGCGCGCGGCGCCGGGTGCTGCGGCGCGCTGACGCACCACATGGGCCGCCACGACCCGGCGATGGCCAGTGCGACCGTCAACATCGAGGCGTGGACGCGGGAGCTGGAGGGCGACGGGCTGGACGCCATCCTGGTCAACACCAGCGGCTGCGGCACGACGGTGAAGGACTACGGCTTCATGTTCCGGACGGAAGCGCCGGAGATGAAGGCGAAGGCCGAGCGTGTGTCGGAGCTGGCGAAGGACATCACGGAGTACCTGGCCGGGCTGGATTACCAGCCGACGCGGCCGGCGCCGGGGTTGCGGGTGGCATACCACTCGGCGTGCAGCTTGCAGCATGGGCAGCGGGTGACGGCGGAGCCGAAGGTGCTGCTGAAGCGCGCGGGCTTCACGGTCGTGGACCCGGCGGAGGGACATCTGTGCTGCGGCTCGGCGGGGACGTACAACCTGGTGCAGCCGGTGATTGCCGGGCAGTTGAAGGCGCGGAAGCTGGCGAACATCGCCCGGACCAAGCCGGACCTGGTGGCGGCGGGCAACATCGGCTGCATCACGCAGTTGCAGGGGGACATCCCAGTGGTTCACACGGTGCAGTTGCTGGACTGGATGGCGGGCGGCCCGGCACCGGCGAACCTGCCGGTCCGCGCCGCGGTGCCGGCCTAAGCCGTGCGGCGCTCGTTGTTGCAGGTGGGGCTGCTGCTGCCAGGGCTGTTGCTGGTTGCGGTGCCGGCGCTGGGCCAGGCGCCGGTGACACCGCCGGAACCGGGAGGGCGTATGCCCAATGTCTCGCCCTCCGCGCCGGCTGCGCCGCCCGCGGCTGCTGGGGCACCGACGCCCAAGGCGGCGCTGGACACCATGCTGGGTGCGTTGCGGTTTGCGCCGAATGACGCGGCGGCGGAGGCGCTTGAGGCGCAAATCCGTGAGGCCTGGGCGAACCAGGCCAGCCCGGCCGTCAAGCTGCTGCTGAGCCGCGGCCAGCGCGAGATGGAGGAGAGTGCGGCGGGAGAGGCTGTGGACAGCTTCGACGCCGCGCTGGACCTGGAGCCGGGATTGCTGGAGGGCTGGCGCGGCCGGGCGCAGGCGCGGGTGCGGATGGGCGACCCGGCAGGGGCGGTGAAGGACATCCAGGAGGTGCTGCGGCGGGAGCCTCGGCACTTCGCGGCGCTGCAGGATCTATCGCGGATCGCGGAAAGCCGGGGGGATTGGCGCGGGGCGCTGGCGGCCTGGCAGAAGGCGCTGGAGTTGAGTCCGCGGACGCCAGGCGGGCGGGACCGGCTGAAGGACCTGGAGCGGCGGGCGATGGGGGAACGAGCTTAGAGGCTGTGGAACCCTGGGACGGGCGAATCGAGCCGACCAGTCTGGCGAGTGTCCCGGGTGGGCAGGCCGTTACGGATTGGTTCGGGGGCATACCCAGCTTTCATGATGGTTATGTGCTCGGCACGTCATTAGAAGCCCGCGGGATGGGCGTGGTTCGAGTGCATGGCTGGAACACGACTGACCAGGTTGGGTCCGACGGCTATCTGATCCTGGAGAAGCACGCGGTCGTCACGTTCACCTTGGGCAATGTAACGAAGGTCAACATCGTAGACTTTGACTTGGTGGGCATCGTTGGTTGCCTGAGCCTTTCAAGAATTGACGGTGGCTTTCGGCTGCTTTGGGACTGCGCTTATGGGGCAGCGGGTGAAATCCTCGCAAAGACCGCGAGCATGACGCTTGGGCCTGGAAAACTGGCGGCCTGAGCGGCGGCATCCCGTGCAGCGCGGGGACGCAGCCCGCAGTGGCCCGGTGCGTCAACGTCATTCGCCCGGATAGGCACGGCCGGCCCAGCCCCGAATTTACACACAACCTTCGCAACCGGCGCACCGCAGTCCTGTTACCCATCGCCATGCATTACGTCGCCCTGGCCACCGACTATGACGGCACCATCGCCCACCACGGCGTCCTGGACGCCCCCACCCTCGCAGCGTTGCAGCGCCTGCGCGGCGCCAGCCGGCGGCTGATCCTCGTCACCGGGCGTGAGCTCGACGACCTGATCCGCGTCCAGCCCGACCTCGGCGTCTTCGACATTGTCGTCGCCGAGAACGGGGCACTGCTTTATTGGCCCGAGACCAAGCAGGAGCGCACGCTGGCCGCCCCGCCGCCGCCGGAGTTCGCACAGGCGCTGCGGGACGCCGGGGTATCGCCGCTGTCCACTGGCCGCGTCATCGTCGCAAGCTGGGAGCCGAACGAGGGCCAGGTGCTCGCCACCATCCGCGACATGGGGCTGGAGCTGCAGATTATCTTCAACAAGGGCGCGGTCATGGTGCTGCCTGCCGGCGTCAACAAGGAGACAGGCCTGCGCGCCGCCCTGGACGAGTTGGAGATCTCGCCGCGCAACGTCGTCGCCGTGGGCGATGCGGAGAACGACTTCGCCTTCCTGAACCTGTGCGGCATGCCCGTCGCCGTCGCCAACGCCCTGCCGCGGCTGAAGGATGCCGCCGCCCTGGTCACGGTGGGCGAGCGCGGGGAGGGTGTGGCCGAACTGGTGGACCGCTGGCTGGCCAACGACCTGGCCGACGTGGACGAGGCAAACCCCCGGCAATGCGTGCCACTCGCCGCCGGGCTGGATGATGGTCCCGGCCTGGACCTGGTGCCGGTGCGGCAGAGCCTGCTGCTGACCGGCACCTCCGGCGGCGGCAAGAGCACCCTGACCACCGGCCTGCTGGAACGCCTGGCCGCGCATGACTTCCAGTTCGTCGTCATAGACCCGGAGGGCGACTACGAGGGCATGGGCGACGCCGTCGCCATCGGCAGCGCGCACGCGGCGCCGCGCCCGGAGGAGGTCTTGGAGGTCCTGCGCAAGACCGGCACCTCGGTTGCCGTCAACCTGCTGGGTGTGAAGCTGGACGACCGGCCGGGCTACCTGGCCGGGCTGCTGCCGGAACTGCTGGCCCTGCGGGAGCGCACCGGCCGCCCGCACTTCGTGGTGGTGGACGAGGCGCACCACATGCTTCCCGCCACCTGGGACCCCGGCGCCGCGGCGCTGCCCAGCGCGCTCAAGGGCTTCATGTTCGTGACCGTCGAGCCGGAGGCGCTGTCCCCCCGCACCCTGGACTGCGTGGACCGCGCCATGGCCGTCGGCACCAAGGCCCGCGCCGCCCTGGCCGCCTACGCCCGCGCCCGTGGCTTGCCGGAACCCGGCGGCGACGGGGGCGTGGAGCGCGGCCAGGTCCTGACCCTGTCCGCCACCGATCCCACCCCCCGACGCTACGAGGTCATCCCCGGCACCACCGAGCGCCGCCGCCACCTACGCAAGTATGCCGAGGGCAAGCTGGGCGACGACAAGTCGTTCTTCTTCCGCGGCGCCGAGGGCAAGCTGCGCCTGCGCGCCACCAACCTGGTCATGTTCCTGGAAATGGCGGACGGCGCGGACGACGACACCTGGGCCTGGCACCGCGGCCGCGGCGATTTCTCGGCATGGGTCGAAACCAGCATCAAGGACGCCGAACTGGCCGGGGAGGTGCGCGGGATCGAGGGCAACGGCACCGACGTGGCCACGGCACGCGCCGAGATACGCGATGCCATCGAGCGCCGGTACACGTTGCCGGCGTAGGCCCGCCGCACGGACACAAGCCCATGCCGTCCCTTGGCAAGCCGCCTTTGCGGTGCGGGGCGCGTCTCATGCCGTCGCCGCTTGGCTCCGGATCAGGGCCTCCGCCGCCTCAACAGTCATGGGCCGTCCGAGCAAGTAGCCCTGCATTGATTCGACCCCCTTCTTGCGGAGCGCCTGGAGCTGGCCGTCTGTCTCCACCCCCTCTGCGGTGGCGCTGATCTTGAGCGCACGCGCCATCTCGATGATCGCGCGCACGAAGGCCCGGCTGCGCGCATCCGTCTCGATGCCGCTCACGAAGCTGCGGTCTATCTTCAAGCCGTCGAAGGCGTAGTCCCGGAGGTATGCAATCGAGGCGTGTCCGACGCCGAAGTCGTCCAGCACGACATGGACACCCATTTCCCGCAGCGCCGCGACCACCGTGCGGACCTGCGCCGGGTCGCGGAGCAGCACGGTCTCGGTGATCTCCAGCGTCAAGCGGCCTGGGGCAAGGCCGTGGCGCTGCAACGCGGCACGAACGTCCCCGGCCAGGTCGCCCGCAAAGAAATTGGCGGCCGAGAGGTTCGAGGACACCTGCAAGTGGCTAGGCCAGCCCGCGGCCAGGCGGCAGGACTGGTCTAGCACCCAGCGGTCGAGCGGCACCACCAATCCGGTCGCCTCTGCCACGGGGATGAAGTCGCCTGGCATCATCATGCGGCCGTCCGGTTGCGGCCAGCGCACCAGCGCCTCGAATCCGGCAAGGCAACCGGTCCGCCCCTGGAAGATGGGCTGCAGCGCAACGGTGAAAGGCTCAAGCCCCGGCCGCGACAGGGCGTTCCGCAGCAGTTGCTCGATCCGCTTGCGGCCTGCCGCACCCAGGCCGTCGCTTGCCCTGGACACCGTGGCGAAGCGCGTGTTGCTGGCGCCGGCCCGCTTCGCCTCATACAGGGCGGCGTCGGCCTCGCAGACCAGGTCCGCCGCGTCCGAAGCGCCCGGGGTGCCGACGGCGATCCCGATGGACGTGCGGAGCGGCACCGAGTGGCGGTTGAGGAAGAACGGGGCACGCAGGGCCGCATGGACCCGCGCCGCCAGCAACTGCAGGCTGGACCGGTCGTCCATCTGGCCCATCAGGATACAGAACTCGTCCCCACCGAACCGGAACACCGTGGCGCGCCGCTCCGCAGCTTGCTGCAACCGGCGCGCAACCTCCTGCAAGGCCGCGTCGCCGCCGGCGTGGCCGAACAGGTCGTTGATGGGCTTGAACCCGTCCAGGTCCAGGAACAGCAGGCCGGCTTGCAGTCCCGGATGGTCCTTGCGCGCCAGGGCGGCCCGTATCTGCATGTCGAAGGCGGCCCGGTTCGGCAAGCCTGTGAGCGCGTCGGTCGAGGCCAGCTCAGCCAGCTTGTTGACCGAAGCGTGCAGCTTCAAGGCGCTTCCCACCCCCACGGCCAAGTGGCGGAGCTGTTCCAGCAGGTGGGGGTCCACCTCCCGGGGCTTGCTGTCCAGCACGCACAAGGCGCCAAGGGCATGTCCGCCTGGCCCGATGATCGGGGCGCCCGCATAGAACCGGATGCCCATGCCGCCGGTGACAAGCGGGCTGTCGGCAAACCGGGGGTCCTGTGCCGCGTCCGGAACATACAGCGTTTCTGAGGGGGCCAGGATCGCATGGGCGCAGAAGGAAGAATCTCGTGGGGTCTCCCGCACCGGCAACCCGGCGCTGGCCTTGAACCACTGCCGCTCCCCGTCCACCAGCGAGACGGCAGCCATCGGGGTGGAGAGCAGGTTCTTCGCCAGGGAGGGGAAGATGTCGAACTCAACCGTATGGTCCGTACCGAGAATGCCAAGGTCGAGCAAGGCCGCCAGCCGGTCGGCTTCGTCGTCAGGTCTCTTCACCGCCGGCATACGTCGTCCTCCAGAGCGGTGGTCCATCACACCATGAAGCGTCATCTCCAAAAAACCGTAGAAGTATTGAAAATTTATAACTATACCGGTTTTCTGGCCGTCGTATGAGGGCCTCGCACCGGCCTCAAGCCGGGCACTGCTGACGCCGGGCTACCCTGGTGGGCACCCAGTCGCCTCCACCGCCACGGCGCACAGCAGCGCCCGCTGCAGCGCCTTCGCGTCGGCGTTCATGCAGATGGTGGACACGTCGAAGTCGCGGGACGCGCCGGCCTGCACCATATGGAACCGCACCAGCGCGTCCACGCTCGGCAGGCAGCGCGGGATCACGGCTCCGTTGCGCCACACCGAAGCGGCCAGCGCCTGCAAATGGGCTGCATCGGTCGGCGGCAGCGGCCGGGTGCGGGTGGCTGGCATCGTCCCGGCGTTCAGCCCGGCCCCATCGCCCCGCTTGCCCTCCGGCGGCTTCGCTTCAGAAACCACGCCGGCCCGCAGGTCCGCCGACACGCGGTAGGGGCCGCTCATCAGGCCGCCGAGCAGGTAGGTCACCTCCCGGATTTCAGCTACCTCTTGCCAGGCTGGAAGCACCAGCACCATCAGGGCCAGCGCGCCGATCCGGGCCGGGGCTGTCACTCCGCACCCAGGAACAAGCCGAACGCCCGCGGGCTTTCACCTACCGCGATATCGCGGATCACCTGGCCAGTGCCCACGTCCACCTCCGTCAGCTTGTTGTCCATCCATACCGCGACATAGGCCCGCGTGCCGTCGGCGGACATGGCGATGCCCTCGGGGTAGTCCCCCACGGCGATGTCGGGCAGGGGCCGGTAGTCCGGGCCGTCGAACACGGACAGGGTGCCGCTGTGCTGGTTCGTCACCAGCACGCGCCCGCCATCCGGGGTGACGGCGACGGCGTAGGGGAACTCCCCCACCTTCAGCCGCCGCAGCTCCCGCAGGGTGGCGGCGTCCAGCACGGACACGTCGCCGGATTGCACGTTGGCGACGAACACGCGCCCGCCCTGCACCGTGACGCCGAAGGGCGCACGGCCGACCGGCACCGTCGCCACCGTGGCCAGCGTCTGCAGGTCCACCACGGACAGGGTGTCGCCCTCGCGGTTGGCGACATACAGCCGCGTGCCCGCCGGGTCCGTCGCCATGCCGGAGGGGGAAGGGCCAACCCGGATTGTGCCCAGCGGCGCGCCCGCCGGGTCCAGCACGGCCACGGTGTCCCCGTACCAGTCCGCGACGAACACCCGCCCGTCCGGCGCCACCGTGATGCCCAGCGGCCCCGCGCCGGCTGGCACCTCCCGCACGGTGGGCGTGCCCGGCCCACGCTCGATCACGCTGATGCTGTGGCCTTCGGGGTTGGTCACATAGACGCGGCGCCCGTCGGGGGACAGCGCCACGCCCGCCGGCTTGGACCCGACCGGCACGGTGTGGACGACCCGGCCCGTGGCGGTGTCCACGGCCATCACCGTGTCGTCACCCTGGTTCGTCACCCAGGCCAGCGCCGCCTGTGCCGGCTGCGCCGCCAGCACCAGCAGCGCCAGCAGTGTAGGCAGCACCGGCAGACAGCGGAGGGCGGCCCTCACGATGCGCGTTCGGCCAGCACCTTCAAGTTGTCCAGCCCGGCGCGGAACACGCCTGCCACGGCCTTGCTGCTAGCGGCGTCGTTCAGCTCCGGCGGCGGGTCGTTCAGCATGTAGCCGCGGTAGAACGCCGCCCGCCACTCCACCGTGCTGCCGCCCGCGGCGCCGTCCCGCACCTCGAACCAGGCGGCATAGTTGTTCACCGGCAGGATCTGCGGGTCCACCTTCTCGATCCGGTACTGGTAGCTGTGCGCGGCGGGGTCGTACTTCGTCAGGTCCTCCTCAAAGCTGGGGTCCCCGGGGGCACGCAGGGTCAGGGTGCGCTTGCTGCCGGGGATGTTGCCGTTGCTGGCCGGGCTGCTGGCGATGGCGGGGTGCCAGCGGCTGAGGGCGTCGAAGTCGCCGCAGATCGCCCAGACCTGCGCCGGGGTGCGGGCTATATCCACGGTCTGCGAGACCTTCTGCCGGGTCGGGCCGTGCGCCCAGGCGGGCAGCGTCCGCGCGTACGCCAGGGCGGCCAACCCGGTCAGCAGGGCGCGGCGTGGGGGGTGCAGCATGGTCCGTCCTCCGATCCGCGCAGTTCCGCGCGTGTAGGCGGAGATTTGCGCGGATCGGGCCGGCACGCCAGGGGTTCAGCCCGCTTTTACGGGGCGGACAAGCCGCAGCGGATCTAAGCAGCTTTGCGCGGCTTGTCACGCAAACGTCCTTCGGCCGTGCCAAGCCGCGCAAGGCTACCTAGCTTTTCGTCTGTGCGCAGACCTACAGAGGCCTGCTTGGGCAGAAGTCTGCCTAGGCGTGCAGCGTCCCTTTGCGCTTGGCGGCGTGGGTGGCGATGGCGTCCATCAGCGGCGGGGACAGGCAGTCGTATGGCTCCAGCCCAATCTCGTGCAGGCGCGCCCGCACCCCGGCCATGCCGCTTGGCGGCGCCCCGGCCTCGATGATGGACGACACGAAGGCTGCGAAGCCCGGCGCCGCCCAGCCGTGCGCGGACGACAGTTCCGTATGGACGAAGTCCATGCCGTAGAAGGGGTGGTCCTTGTTCTCGATGCGGCCATACATGTGGACGCCGCAGCCGGTGCAGGCCATGCGCTGGATGGCCGCGGCACCGTCCACGCAGTGCAGCTTCTCCGGGTGGGCCGTGACCTCCAGCTTGTCCCGCGGCACCACCGCGACGACGGAGAACAAGGCGCCTGCGGGCTTCCAGCACTTGGTGCAGCCGCAGGCGTGGTTGAAGGCGGTCTGGGCGTGGACGCTGACCTCCACGGGATCGGCCTTGCAGTGGCAGCGCAGGGTGCCGCCGGCGAAGCCGGGCACCTCGGGCGCGATGCCGTGGTCTATGGCGGGATGCAGGGGGATGGCGTGGATGGCTTGGTCCATGGTCGTTGCCTCCGGATTGGGCCTGGTGCGTGCCAGGCGCCTTATTGCGGCGCCGGGCCGGCGCCGATGAGAAGGCTACACCGTATCCTGCCGTACACACCAAGTTTCGTGGACGGAACAGGCGTTGCGCTCAAACCCCCAGCCACATCAGCCCGCCCGGAAGGCTGGACGCGGCGTAGTCCACCTGCAGCACGCGCCGGCGCCCTGGGACTGCGGCGGCTTCAGAGGCATGCAGGATCAGCGTCGCATACAGCCAAACATCCCCGGCCTCGGCGAGGCACGCCTGCACGCCGCAGCGGGCGACGGCGCCGGGCACGTCCGCCTGCGCCACCCGGCCCAGGCGGTGCGACCCGGGCGCGACTAGAAGCGGGGCGTTGTCCGCCGGCACGGGGTCCAGGTGGGCGCGCAGCGTCACCATGCCGGCCAGCACCGCCTCGGGCGGGGCGACGTGCGGCATCCCGTCCTTCACCGTCCAGGGGCCGAGGCCTGGCGCCTCGGCCCGCGCCTGCACCGCCACCGTGCGGTCCTGGTGCCAGGGCAGCGCCCAGTTGGCCGCAGCGGTCTTGTCGAACAGGATGGCGCGCACCGGACGGCAGCCCGGCCCCAGCACGGACGCCGCGACGGCGCCCACCGGGCCGTCCGCAAGCAGGATGGGCCGCAGCGCCACGATGCCGTGCAGCCGTATGCCCGCGCGACCGCGCGGCAGGCCGGCGGTGGCCGCCCCGATGCCGTCCAGGGCGTCCTGATCCAGGGCGCCAGGCCAAAGCTGCGCGCCGTCTTGCGCGAACGGAAGGTGGGGCAGGGCACGTCCTCCAGCGTCCCGGGGATGGCCGCGCCAGCCGCCCGGGTGCAGCCTGCACCGTGGCAGGCGGCGGAGCGCCGGGCTAGGGGAGGAGGACGGCATGGGCAAGCGCGGGTCCATCGCGGTGCTGCTGGTTTGTGAGGTCGGAGCGATGGCGGTGTGGTTCGCTTCCGCCGTGGTCGCCGCGCTGATCCGGCGGGAGGCCGGGGATGCGCCCGGCACGGCGTGGCTGACGGCTGCCGTGCAGGCGGGCTTCGTGCTGGGCACGGCGGGCAGCGCAGCCTTGTCGCTGGCGGACCGCTTCGACCCGCGGCGTCTGTTCGCGGCGTCTGCGCTGACGGCTGCGGCGGCCACGGCGGCGCTGGCGGCCCTGCCGCCCACCGGCCCGGCGCCGGTGCTGCTGCGGCTGTTGACGGGCATGTGCATGGCGGGCGTCTATCCCGTGGGGATGCGGCTGGCGGCCACGTGGGCGCGCACGGGTGTGGGCGGGGACCTCGGCCTGCTGGTCGGGCTGCTGGTGGGGGCGCTGACGCTCGGTTCGGCCAGCCCGCATCTGCTGGGGGCGGTGCCGGGACTGGACTGGCGCGGGGTGTATTTGGCATCCGCGGCCGTGGCGGCGGCGTGCGGGCTGGGGATCGGGCTGTGCGGGCTGGGGCCGAACCATGCCCGGGCAGCGCGGGTGGACATCCGGCGGATGGCGCAGGCCTGGCGCAGCCGGCCGTTGCGTCTGGCGAACCTCGGCTACCTCGGCCACATGTGGGAGCTGTATGCGATGTGGGCCTGGCTAGGGCCGTTCCTGCTGTCCTCCTTCACCCTGGCCGGCGTGGAGCAGCCCGGCGCGCGGGCGGAGGCCGCGGCCTTCGCCGCCATCGCCCTCGGTGCCGCCGGGGCATGGGGCGGCGGCGCGCTGGCAGACCGGATCGGGCGCACCCGCGTCACAGCCGGCGCCATGCTGGCCAGCGCCGCCTGCGCGCTGGGCATCGGCTGGCTGCACGGCGGCGCCCCGGCGCTGGTGGTTGCGGTGGCGCTGGTGTGGGGCGTGGTGGTCATTGCCGACAGCGCGCAGTTTTCGGCCGCCGTTGCGGAGCTTGCCGACCCGGCCTCGGTCGGCACCTTGCTGACCTTGCAGACCTGCCTGGGGTTTGCGCTGACCCTGGTCAGCATCGGGCTGGTGCCGGTCGTGGTGGGCTGGGCGGGGTGGACGGGCGCGTTCACGATGCTGGCCGCCGGGCCGCTGCTGGGCGCGGCGGCGATGCTGCGGCTGCGGGGGGATGCGGCCTCGGCGCGGCTGGCGGGGGGACAAGGGTAATCCTCCGCCCGCACCCCCCGCGAGCGCGCCAGGCCGGCGCACTGCTCTGGCAGCGCCGACGACGGCCCCAACCAACCCGGTGGCCTCCGTCCGGGACACCGCACCCGCCGCCCCTGGGATCATTGGCACAACCGCAGCCACCGTCCTGCCGCCGCGCACAAAGCGCTGCTCCAGAAAGAACCACCGCTCGTCCGGCCCCAGCAGCCGCGTCCGCAGTTCATGCCGCCCGGACACCCGCAACCGCCAGCGATACCCGGTGGTCGCCGACCCCACAGACGGGAACCACCCGCGCCGCCGCGCCTCCCGGGGGAAACCGGAGCGCACCAGAGGGTCAATCCGCCCCAAGTCCATCTGTGAAAATTTCGATAACGGTCCATTTTCCTCCGCTATGTCGCCGAAGCCGTCACCGGCCGGTCACGGGGAAGGGGCACTTGGCAGACCACACGAGTGCCACAATTCTCCTGTTGTCTCAGCCTGAGGCGTGCGTCGAAGTCTACGAGAGGAGTAGGTTACAATGCGGTATGGGATAGCAGCTTGCCTCGCCCTGACATTTGGCACCATTGGCGTGGCAGCGGGGCAGACGAAGTCACCTATTTTCGGGAAAGCGGTCGTTGCCCCTACGACGGTTTCCGAAAACAAGTTGATCGTTGGCAAAGGCTACTACTCCGATTATTATGGGTCCGCGGGCCTGTCAAACCTGAATTATGCATCTGCCTATGTCTATTCAGGGGACTACACGTCGGCTGCATATTACGCCTATAATGCATACTACAACCTGTACACGGCGTCCTACCTGCAACAGAATGGCTACTGAGGCTCGGCGGCATAATCATTTCAAGATAGCGTGCACGCTCGTCGGTGTTCAGGTCCTCTTGCAAGCTGCTCCGGCCAGTGCAGCCGACCTGAAGCACCAACGGGCGTTGGAGGACCGCATCCGTTACCTTGAGGGCCGGCTAGAGCGCTTGGAGGCCCTCCTGACACCGGCCCCAACAAAGCCGCGCACTCCATTACCACCCCGCCAGCCCGCCGAGGTGCGGCAACCTGCGCCACCGAGGGTCCGGGACCAGCCTGCCACACCCCCAGCCACATCCGCAAACGCACCGGCGACGTCAGAACCTGCATCGAACGTTGCGCCGACCGCCGAGCCGTCCCGGCCAGGAGCAGGCAAACCCGGCGATGCCGCACAGGAAACCTTCGTCTTCCGTGAAAATGCGGTCACGCTGAAGCCAGCAAAGATAGAACTCTCCTCCCAATTCGCCTACGTCCGTGGGAACGGCTTCCTGCAGACCGACCGGGCCTTCGTCTCGACGACCGCCCTCAGGGTCGGAGTTCTTGACTGGCTCGAGCTTGGGGCGACGGTGCCCGCCTATGAAGCAACGCGGACACGCGGTGTGGGGCCATTCGCATCGCGTGCAGAAACTTCTAGCGGCTTTGGCGACATCGGTTTGCAAGCGAACATCCGGCTGCGTGACCAGACTGCTACCGCACCTGGGGCCGTCCTGTCGCTCGGTGGCATCCTGCCAAATGGCGTAAGCCCATATCGCTTCACGTTCTACCAGCCCGACCGCGGGCGGCCGCTATACAATCCAAACCCGGTCAACTCGAATGGCAACTACCTGTCCCGCGGGATCGCGGGCGTCACGGGCAACCTCCAGTTCTACAAGACCCTTGATCCCGTGATCGTGTTCTTCGGTGCTGGAGTTCAATACTATCTTCCCGAAGGAATCGGAGGCCACGAAGTGCAGCCCGGACAGTCCTACTCATATAACGTCGGCTTAAGTTTCGCCCTGTCCGAAAAGTCAACACTTGGCCTGCAAGTCAACGGAGCCTATTCGACCAAGTTGATCGTGGACCGCCGCCGGGTGCCGGAGTCGCAGCTTGAACCCATCTCCGTGCGGGTGTCGCTCGTCCAGCGCGTCTTTGCCGGCACATACCTGGAACCCGAATTGTCCGCCGGGCTCACGAACAATGCGCCGAGCGCAGCCCTCGCTGTTGGATTGCGGCACCGCTTCTGATGCGCATCCTGATCGTGGCCGCCACGTCCCTGCTCGCCGCCTGCGGCAATGGCGGGCCGGGCGTCCCGGTCCGGCCCGTGTCCTTCCTTGCCCTCCGGTATGAGGCGACCGTACCGCAGCAGTTTGACTACACATGCGGCGCTTCGAGCATCGCAACGGTTCTGAGCTACTATTGGCAGCGCCCGACCACGGAAAAGGACGTCATAGACGTTCTGCGCCGCCGGTACTCCACCGCCGAGATCGCAAAACGCCGTGAGACCGGCCTATCGTTTGATGACTTGATTTTCGCCACCAACCAGCTCGGATATTCCGCCGAAGGCGCACATGTCAGCCCCAACGAGTTGAGCAAGCTGGAGGGACCTGTGATCGTCCATCTCGACAAGGGTAAATTCCAGCATTTCGCGGTATTGCGGCGCGTCGGCGACGGTGTGTACTATCTTTCGGATCCTGTTGTCGGGCAAATAGCGATGGCGGCCGCGGACTTCGATGCAGAGTTCTCAGGGAGCGTCCTCGCCATTTGGAAGGAGGGCGCTGCGCTGCCCTCCGGCTCCTCACTGTCACGGCCGCGCGACGGCGTCTCGGTCACGAACACCCTTGGAAAGGTCCTCAATGCGCCCGTCAATGCCCCTCAGTCGATCTTGTAGGCTTTTGCCTGCCCTGGTCCTTTTCTTATCGTCTCAGGCCAGTCAGGCCCGCGACTGCGCCGCCCAAGCACCCGATTATGTTGCTGAACGCAGGGTCACGGTTGACGGGGCCACGTTCCAGATGAAGATATCGTCGTCTGGCGACCGCGAACGGGAAGAGGCTAGGATCGGCGGTCAGACCAAGGTCACGCTCCGGACTCCGGCAGGCAGCACGATATTCGACCCCGACGCACGCCGCGGCGTTGCGCTCCCCAGTGGCACCGCCCGGCAGCCATCAACCCGTTACGTGGACTCTGCTGGGCCTGGCGGCCAGTCGCTCCGCGTAACGCAGTTCCTGCGGAGTGAAGGCTGGATTGACCTCTCCCGGACCACATGCAGGAGCGATGGAGTGATGATCCGCCGCGAGTTCGTCACGGTTGATGCGCAGGGCAGGGAGGTGACAGGCGAGATGGTCCAAGACCATATCGTGGTAGGCCCTGTTCCCAGTGACATGTTCATCGTGCCCGGAAACGTCATCCTGGAGAGGCCCGGCGCAAATCGCCCTCTGCCGTGATTGCCTTTCCACACGCCGGTGCGCGCCAGAAGCCGGCCAAAGATGCCCTCCTTGGCCCACCGGCGCATCCGCCTCTTGGCCGCCGCCGCGGTTGCGCCGGTGGGCCAGGTGTGCCGCAAAACAGTAAAGCGGTCGCTGACGAACTGACGCGGCCGGTCCAGGTCGTTGATCCGATCCCTCGGTTCGGCAGGCAGCCGTTGTCGTCGCCCATCACTCAAGCATCGCCGCTCGTCTGCGTCGCCGTCTGCCCGGGGAAATGTCTGTTGGACATGGGAGACCGGCGAGGGCGGGGCTGGCACCCTGCTCCTGTTCAGGACGCAATGTCACGGCAGCCTTGGAGGGTGACGAGACGATGCAGCTCTACGGAATGGCCGCATCCGGCAACTGCTGGAAAGCCGCGCAGATCCTGGACCTCACCCACCACGCCTACGACCTGCACGAGACCGACAGCAACGCCGGCGCCACCCGCACCCCCGCCTTCCTCGCCCTCAACCCCGCCGGCCAGGTCCCCGCCCTGGTCCTGGACGACGGCCAGGTGCTGACCCAAAGCAACGCCATCCTGCTGCACTTCGCCGAGGGCACGCCCTGGCTGCCCCCGCCCGGCATGGTCCGCACCCGCATCCACGAGTGGATGTTCTTCGAGCAGTACAGCCACGAACCCTACATCGCCGTGGCCCGCAACATCCGCGCCTGGCGCCGCGACGCCCACCTCAACGCGGACCGCCTCACTGGCTGCGACGCCAAAGGCGCGCAGGCGCTGGACGTCATGGAGCGCCGCCTGGCCACCCACCCCTGGCTGGCCGGGGACGCCCCGACCGTCGCCGACCTCGCGCTGTTCGCCTACACGCACCGTGCCGACGAAGGCGGGTTCGACCTCGCGCGCTGGCCCGGCGTCCAGGCTTGGGTGGCGCGCGTTGCGGCGCTGCCGGGCATCACGACCCTGCCGCGGCCGGACGGCTGGGGTTAGTACTGCAGCCGGGTTTCATTGGATTGCGCCTGTGTTTGCGTTTGGCAGTGGGCGCGCTTGGCGCGTTGCTGGTGTCGTCTGCGCCGGGCTGACCAGTGCAGGGCTGACCAGTGCAGGGCTGACCAGTGCTGGACGGCATCGGGCGATGGTGGCCGCCGGCTTGCCGGCGCCGCGATCAGCCGCCTGGCCTCCGGGGCCGTGAGCGGCAGCAGGTCCGCCGTGGAGGCTTGCCGGGTCCGCACCCCCTCCAACGGCGC
>Ga0123338_10000995_pt1 | contig 27875 bp, 28 predicted proteins | sample grotaG_FD_89793 | JGI IMG/M metagenome (GOLD analysis project Ga0123338, IMG submission 89793) | Glacier valley bacterial and archeal communities from Borup Fiord, Nunavut, Canada, to study Microbial Dark Matter (Phase II) -... | ecosystem: Environmental > Aquatic > Freshwater > Ice > Glacier ...
ACGCCTTACCAGGAAGAGCAGTACTCCCACGAAACTGCTTTTCGGGAAGAGCCGGTGGTCCACCATCGCGCAGAAGAAATTCCCCCTGCTCCTATCGCCGCACGCCGTACCCAGATCAATCCAGTGGTGTGGGTGGCCCTCGGAGTTGTAACTCTTGCAGTTCTGCTTTTCCTATTCTTGCTTCCTACGAAGCTTTATCCGGTGGAAGTAGCGGGCAAGTATGGATTTATCAAACAAAATGGATCGGTGGCCATTGCTCCGCAATTTGACGGGGCCAGTAACTTTTCAGAAGGTCTCGCCCCTATCTTGAACGGAAATTCCTGGGGCTATATAGACAAGGCGGGGAAGCTTGCTATTGCCCCGCAATTCGACTTGGCAGATCCGTTTACCGAAGATGGACTCGCTCTTGTGGGCACGGGTGGAAAACTGGGTTTTATAGGCAAGGACGGCCGTTTCGCGATAAACCCGCAATATCAGGCGGCCGGAGTGTTCGGAGACGGCAGAGCCCCAGTTCTGGTCGGCAACAAATGGGGTTATATCGACAAGAAAGGAGCCATGATCATAGCTCCCCAATTTGATGAAGCCTCTTCGTTTTCTGAAGGGATGGCCGCAATTCGAATCGGCAACTCTAACGGCTATATCGGGAAGACTGGAAAGATTGAAATCAATCCGCAATTCGCGGTAGCAGGTGATTTCCACGATGGCCGAGCAGTTGTCAAAACCGGTGATCGTTTCGGGTACATCGATAAAGACGGCAAAGTCGCAATTCCCATGCAGTTCGAAGCCGCTGGTGATTTCAGTGACGGCTTGGGGCTGGTTGGCATCGGACAGAGGTTCGGTTATATCAGCAAGAGCGGCAAGATTGAGATTAACCCCCAGTTCGATAAAGCCGCTTCTTTTCACAAGGGTCTAGCTGCCGTGTGGATTGGCAACCGCCAGGGTTATATCAATCGCAAGGGAGAATACGTCTGGAATCCCCGCGCGTAATTCAACCTGCGGATTCTTAGCGCCGGCATGCTTAGCGCCGGGCCCGCGATACAAAGCAATTTCTTGCTGGAACTGGAAGGGCGATCCAAAGAACTGGCTACTGACGGCCTTCCAAAGAAATCATCCGATGGGGGGATGATTGACGGCCCCAGCGCTCGCGTAGCGGACCGGCAAGGTCTACAAGTGGGTGGCGAGTCAATTGACTCGGCTTCTGATGTCGCGCGCGAACCACAGTTGGGCGAGTTGGACTGACTAAAATCTGAACGCCGTTCGGTTGGCCATCTGGCGTGCATGCGTTGAGGACCAACCTGTCAAAGCAGAAGGTGCCAAAGTGAATAGCTACGGCCTGGGCGCGATGAAGAACCCTGCACCCGCATAGAAGCACGGATTCAGTGGTGCCGCAATCCGGCGATCCTTTAGGATTCTGTTTATTGCGTCTGGTCCGTGCCAGAGAAGTAATGCAAAGTCAATTCCAGACCCTGTTCTAATGTCACTTTTGGGTTCCATCCCAGTAGAGTTTGTGCTTTCGTAATGTCCGGTCGCCGCTGTTTTGGGTCGTCTTCCGGCAACGGGCAGAATTGCAGCGGCAAGTGGCTGCCTGCTGCTTTCTGTATGGCGTCCGCGAATTCGCGAACGGTCATTTCATGCGGATTGCCGAGATTCACCGGATATCGCTCCTCGGACAACATCAGACGAAACAGCCCGTCCACAAGGTCGCTGACATAACAGAAACTGCGGGTTTGCGTCCCATCTCCGAAAACGGTTAGTGGCATGCCGTGTGAAGCTTGATCGATGAACGCGGGGACGATGCGCCCGTCATTCAGCTTCATCCGAGGCCCATAAGTGTTGAATATTCGGGCGATATTTGTCCGTACACCGTGCTTCCGGTGGTAAGCCATCGTCAGCGCCTCGGCAAACCGCTTCGATTCGTCATAGCAGGATCGCGGACCCACAGGGTTCACATTGCCCCAATACGTTTCTACCTGAGGATGGACATGCGGATCGCCATAGCTCTCCGACGTGGAAGTCAGCAGGAACCGCGCACCGTGTTGCCTCGCCACTTCCAGCATGTTGCGCGTCCCCACGGAACCTACATCGAGCGTCTCAATCGGATACTCCAGGTAATCTTTCGGGCTGGCCGGCGAGGCCATATGCAAAACCGCGTCCACCGGACCTTCAACACTAAAAGGCTGCGTGACATCCTGCTGTCGAAAAGAAAAAGCGGGTTCGGGTTCCAGGTGGGCAACATTTCGCATGGCACCTGTGATGAAATTATCGAGCGCTACAACCGTGTGGCCTTCGGCCAGAAGCCTGTCGCACATGTGAGAGCCGACAAATCCGGCAGCGCCTGAAATGACTATTCGCAATTATGATTCTCCAACTGTGGTTTCTGAGGGTTAGACAACAAACTTTTCATTGTAACCAGTCGCGGCATCGAATTGCTTAGATTCGCTTTGATAGGGTCCAATGGAATTGACATGGGCGAACCAACCATCACGGAAACCCTTTTGCTTCTGGTTTTGGTGGCCGCCAGCTTAGGGCTATTCTGGCGGCGTTTCGGACCGGTGCTCCGCATCATACGCGAATCGCGACCGGAGCCCGGCTTCCAGATGGGTCAAATTGGGCCTCGCCTCGCAGCTTTTCTATGGGAAGTTTTGCTCCAAGGCAAGGTGATCCGCGACCGTCCGCTGCCCGGTCTTGCTCACGCGTTTGTCTTCTGGGGCTTTCTCGCGTTCGGCTTGGTCACAGTCAGTCATATTGCCGAGGGATTCGGGCTCCATTTGCTGCGGCGTGCGGGCGCTGCGGGCCAACTCTATGCCGGCTTTGTCGCTCTGTGGGCAATCGCCGTTGCCTTCTCCATAGCGGGGCTCTTCTGGCGTAGATTTGTGACGCGGCCGCGCTGGTTGGGCACCGTTTCCATAGAATCCGGCGTCATAGCGGGCCTTATTTTCTTGCTGATGGTGACTTATTTACTGCGCTTTACCGTAGTAGAGGGCACATTCACCGGAAAAGCAAACTGGTGGGCGCACACGCTCGCGCTTCTCGTCTTTCTTCCCCTAATTCCACACACCAAACACTTGCATCTGCTGCTCAGCCCCGCGGCTATCTTTGCCAAGCGTCAGGGTTTCAGCCAGATTCCACCCCTCAGTGGCGATGAAGACGTAGGCCTGGTAGCGCGCGCCGATGTGACCGTCATCGACGCTCTACAGGCGTTCTCCTGCGTCGAGTGCGGACGCTGTACCGAGCAGTGTCCCGCGTTTAACACCGGCAAAGCGCTGAACCCGAAGCAGGTAATTCTCGGGCTTCGCGATTATCTGCGCGACGGCGACACAGCCCAGCCTATCGTGGGTGTCCATGTCTTGGAAGAGGCTATTTTTCAATGCACCACATGCGGCGGTTGTGAAGAATCCTGTCCGGTCGGAATCCAACACTTGCCTGTGATTATCGGCCTGCGCCGCGGGCGCGTGAACACGGGCGAGTGGGACGATTCGTATGGCACCAAACTGTTTCTCACTCTTGAGAAGAACGGAAATTCGCTGGGTTTCGCAGCTTCGGAGCGCACAAAGTTTTTGGAACGCGCAGCCCTGCCCATCTGGGACGGCACTCAGGAATACTGCCTCTGGCTGGGCTGCATGGGCTCTTACGATCCCCAAGGCCGCGATACAGTCCAGTCTCTTGCTCGGGTGCTCAATCACCTGGGAATTACCTTCGGTGTTTTGAAAAAAGAGCGGTGCAACGGCGACCCGGCGCGGCGGCTCGGTAATGACTTATTGTTCGGCCAGTTAGCAGAAAGCGGCGTGGAAGGCCTGCAAGCTGCCGGCGTGGGTCCGGCACAGAAAATGGTTTCCATCTGCCCTCATTGCGTCCGTACAATCGGCACGGATTGGTCAGAAGTGGGTGCGACATTCGCGATTGAACATCATACCGAGCTGCTTGCGCGCTTCGCCGAAAGACTGCCTAAGCCGGAAGAAAGCATTGTGTATCACGACCCCTGCTATCTAGGCCGCTACCGCGGCGTCTACGATCAGCCGCGATCTTTGCTGGGCCGGAACCTGATTGAGCCGAGACGAACGCGTGAGAAATCCTTCTGCTGCGGAGCAGGCGGGGGCATGATGTTTCTCGGCGAAGAAAAGGGCGAGCGCGTGAATGTGAACCGCGTCAAAGAACTGGTGGAAACCGGCGCGGAAACGATTGCCGCCGCGTGCCCGTTTTGCCAGAGCATGTTCCGCGATGCACTGGGCACGGTAACGGACCGGCCCGTCAAGCTGCTGGACATTGCTCAAATTGTTGCCGCCTGCTTGCCTCCCGGTCCGACAATATAATCGAAAGATGCCATTCGATGGGTTGCGCGTGCTCTCGCTCGAAAGCCGGCGCGCCGCAGAGATGGCGACGCTCATCCGCAAGCAGGGCGGCGATGCGTTCGTCGCACCCTCCATGCGCGAAGTGCCTCTGGAGCGCAATGCCGATGCGTTTGCCTTTGCCGATCAACTTTTCGCGGGTAATCTCGATGCAGTCATTCTTCTGACCGGTGTCGGTACACGCTATCTGGATCAGGTCCTCGGAAGCCGCTTTGAGCCTAGTCGCTTTCAAGAGGCTCTGCGGAACGTGACGGTGGTCGCTCGCGGTCCGAAACCGATGGCTGTACTGCGCGAATGTAATATTCCGGGCGCCATTTTAATTCCAGAACCCAACACTTGGAAAGAGATCCTGGCGGTGATGCAAGCTCGTCCCGAACGCCGCGTCGCGGGCCAGGAATATGGCCGCAGCAGTCCGGAACTGCTGGACGGTTTACGTGCCTTGGGCTGCTCGGTTGTGCGTGTGCCCGTCTATCAATGGGAATTGCCTGAGGATACCGGCCCGTTGCGTGAAGCAGCCTCGCGCCTTGCTGCTGGCAGCTTTGACGTTGCTCTTTTTACCACGTCCATTCAGTTGCCGCACTTGCTCCAGGTTTCGGGAGAGCTAGGCGTCGAGGCGGCCGTTCGTGATCGGCTCCGCCGCATGTTCATCGCCTCCATCGGCCCGACAACCTCGGAATCGCTTCGCGAGTTGGGCTTCACGGTCAGCTTCGAACCGTCCCATCCGAAGATGGGTATCCTCGTCTCAGAATGCGCGTCGGCCGTCCACACCGCTTTTCCAGACAGGCCGAACCATGCCTAATACTCCGAATGACGGCGGGTTCAGTAAGTACACGGGGTTGGCCTTCCTGCTGCCCGTTTCCGCGCTGGTGGGCTGGGGCATGGGTTACGGGCTGGACAAGCTCTTTCACACCGCCTTTCTTCAATACGTTTTCCTTTTCCTTGGCATTGTCGCCGGCATGATCGAAGCCGTGCGCGAATCGCAGCAACCGTGATCCGGCGCCTTCATTGGTTTCTTGTAATTTTGGCCTGCGCCGGAACCCTGGGGTTCGGTGTTTATTGGGGCTGGCCTGGAGCGTCCGGATTTGCTATTGGCGCTTTCGCTTCCTGGTGGAACTTTCGCCGGCTTCGGGCGCTGGTGGAACTTCTGGGTACCCATGCTTCCACCGGCATGCCCGGTGCAATCGCCTGGACGCTGTTTCGATTCATTCTCCTGGTGGTAGGCGCGTTTGTTATCCTAAAATTTACGAAAATCAGTCTCCCGGCGGCCTGCTTCGGCCTTTTTCTGTCCGTCGGTGCCGTTCTCATGGAAGCAATTTTCGAACTGACCTATGCACGATGAAGAAGTTTGGCTGACGCGCCTCTTTAATGACCACCTGGCTGGATTAGGAAACAGCATCCTCGGGCTCTTCCGCACGCATGCTGAGAACCCGGAGCGGCCCTGGGCGAATTTTATTGTGATGCAACTTCTGGTGGCGTTAATCATTGTTGTGCTCTTTGCATTCCTTCGCTCTCGGCTCTCCGTCGATCGTCCGTCGAAGCTGCAGCACATTTTCGAGGAAATGTACTCCTTCCTCCGTGGAACCGCCGAAGACAACATCGGGCACGACGGGCCGGCCTATCTTCCCTTGTTTGGAACGCTTTTTATCTTTATCCTGTTTTCGAACCTGATCGGCACCATCCCAGGGTTCGAATCTCCCACTCAGGTTCCCTATGTTCCGGCGGGATGCGCCCTCATCGTTTTCCTCTATTACAACTGGATGGGAATTCGAGCTAACGGTGCCGGAAAGTATGCCGCACACTTTGCCGGACCCAGTATTTATCTGGCCCCGTTGATGATCCCGATCGAAATCATCAGCCATTTGGCGCGTCCGCTTTCGCTCACCATTCGTCTTTTTGCCAACATGTTTGCCGGGGAAAAAGTCACCATTGTCTTTCTCAGCCTCACCTATCTCATTGCCCCTGCGGTTTTCATGGGTCTGCACGTGTTCGTCGGCTTCTTACAGGCGTATATTTTTGCGCTGTTAACCATGGTTTACGTCGGCAGCGCAGTCGCGCACGAAGAGGCGCACTAACCAAATTTATCCGGCTTTATCGCCTTCTCCCGCGTGAGGCCCTGGGCCCCCGCCCAAGCGGCAACCACCTCCGGGAGTTGATCTTACTAAATAAGGAGCAACACAAAATGAATTGGAAACTGATGTTCGTCGTGCTGGCCATTCTTCTCTGCGCCATGCCGATTTTCGCTCAAGGTAGTCCTGCTATGGCTCCAAACAACGGAGGTACCAACTGGATTGCGATTTCGTCCGGTTTCTCCATGGCAATTGCCGCTGCGGGTTGCGGTTTGGGTATGGGTCGTGCTATCGGTAGCGCTACAGAAGGGATGGCTCGAAATCCCGGAGCCGCCGCAGCTATCCGTGGTGCGCTGATCCTCGGTCTGGTATTGATCGAGTCCCTCGCGCTCTATGTGATTGTTATTATCTTCGTCAAGGTTGTCTAACCAAGTCTCGGAAACTGAAAAGCCGGAAGGGAAGTATTCCCATCCGGCTTTCTCCTGTTCTAATTCGTCTCAGGTGTGTGTCAAAGGGATACGTTAAATTTGTTACAGACCGTTGACTGAATCTATGAGATTTGGTAGTTTGGTAGGGTATTTGCGAGCGCACTGAGCCGACGCACAGCGACGGTGATCTTAACAAAAGGATCTTGGATGGCCTTATTCAAACTTCCGCTGGCTTGCTTTCTTGCTTTTGGTCTTCTTCTTCCGCAGTCCCTTCTATTATCTCAGCAACTTTCCTTCCAATCCGCTTCTTCTCCATCGTCTTTTGCAGATAGTGACTCCGGCAGCTCTGACGTTTCAGGCATTTCCGAAGAAACGTATCTCGAGAGCATCTCGAAAGCAGAAAACAAGTCAGCGCAACCTTTTCGCCCAACTCCTTCGGATTTGCTGATTCAACGTGCCGAAGAGAAGTTTCGCAACGGCCGCAAATTTTATCAGGTAAAAGATTCAGACCGCGCGCGATCGGAATTCGATGCTGCCATCGATTTGATGCTGCAGGCGTCGGACAATCCTTCAGACCGGTCTCTCTACGAAGACAAACTAGAGCGCCTGGTGGATGCAATTCATCGTCTGGATCTGGCGGGCCTTGGTTCGGCCGCCCCTTCGTCCGATGAGCCGCAATTTGAGAAAGCGCCTCTTGAAGATATTCTTCAGATGACGTTTCCCGTTGACCCGAAGCTCAAGTCGAAAGTTCAAACTGAATTGTCGGCTACTGCTTCGCAGCTTCCGCTGACAACCAACGACGCGGTGATCGGTTACATCAACTACTTTTCGGGGCGTGGCCATCGCACCATCGTCGCGGGCCTCGAACGTGCCGGCAAATACCGTCCTATGATTTCGCGCGTGCTCGCGGAAGAAGGTGTTCCGCAGGAACTCATTCATCTGGCACAGGCTGAATCGGGCTTCCTGCCTCGGGCTGTTTCAAATATGGCAGCAACCGGCATGTGGCAGTTTGTCAAATTCCGCGGTCAACAGTATGGCCTGAATCAAAGCGCTCTTGTCGATGAACGGCTCGATCCTGAGAAGGCGACCCGTGCCGCCGCCAAACATCTACGCGACCTCTATACCGAATTCGGCGATTGGTATCTTGCCATAGCCGCATACAACTGTGGGCCGGGCAATATCGAAAAGGCAGTCGCTCGCACCGGCTATGCCGATTTTTGGGAGCTTCGCGCGCGCCATGCCATTCCCACTGAAACCACCAATTACGTCCCGATTATTTTGGCCATGACCATCATGACCAAGAATGCCGCGGAGTATGGTCTCACAGATGTTGTTCCGGAATCTCCGCTCGAATACGATTCGGTAGAGATGTCGGCGTCGACTCACCTTGCGCTGGTGGGCGATCTGACCGACACTCCCGTATCGCAACTCACCGCCTTGAACCCCGCTCTGCTCCGCAACGTCGCGCCCCAAGGCTATTCGGTCCGCGTTCCAAAAGGCACCGGCTCCACGCTCTCCGCATCGCTTGATCGCGTGCCCGCCACGCAGCGTGCTTCATGGCGCATGCATCGCGTTGAATCCGGCGATACGCTCGCCGCCATCGCCAAGCGATATGGTTCCTCCACCGGCCGCATTGCTGAAGTCAACAGTCTGCTAGCGCAGGAGCCTTCCGCGGGTGATCGCCTACTGATTCCCGCCAGCGTGCAACAGTTGCCGGCAACCTCCTCCCGCCATCGCGCGGTAGCCCGGCATTCACGGGTTAGATATTCGGTTGTGAGTCGTGTTGCTTCCCATCGCACTCTTCGTGCGAAGACAACCAGCCGTACCGCGATGCATCACAAAGCTTCTGCGTTGATCGCACGTCGCTAAGCGAAGTTCTTCTCTCCTCCTGTTCGTCTCTCGCGGGCTCTTCGGAGCCCGCATTTTTTCGTTCTTCACGAAATCGGGATGCCTCTTGTGATTTTTTATTCACAATTTATTCAGATAAGGAGTATGCTATGGTTGTTCGGCTCTAAAACAGAAGGAGATAAAAATGTTCGATACATTATTTGTCGCTGCTCGGGATGAAGAAGAGCTCGATGACTTTCGCGAGTACGACGAAGAAGCCGAAGGCGGTACGAAGTTGGATGAGTACAACGATGATGAGGATGAAGATGATGAAGACGAATCATCCAAACAGACGCATCCCGCCAAGCATGCACTGCCCGGCAAACCTGCTCCGGTGAAAGAACCGGAAAGCGAGAAGACCGTGCCTATACAAGAACCCGTAAAGCAGAACGATCGGGACAGCGATGATGGAGAGGGAGGCGATGCACCACTTCCTGGTGAGAAAAAAGTAGCCAAAAAGCCGGCTCGCTCGGCGTCTTCCAGTAGTTCGAAATCCAGTCCGTCTCCTCTGCGCACCGCAACAGCACCCGCTTCCAAGAAAGCAGCACCCAAGAAGGCTGCACCGAAGAAGGCTGCACCCAAATACGCTGCACCCAAATACGCTGCACCCAAGAAGGCCGCTCCGAAGAAAACTGCCTCCAAAAAGGCAGCTCTTAAGAAAGCGGCTCACACAAAACAAGCTTCACCAAAACGATCCGCGGTAAAGAACACGCCGGTGAAAAAAACGCCTATGAAGACTGCTACCAAGAAGACCACTGCCCCTAAGAAGGCTGCTCCCAAGAAGGCTGCTCCGAAAAAAGCCGCCGTCAAGGCTCCGGTGAAGAAGGCTGCGGTTAAGAAAGCAGTCGCTAAGAAAACCGCAGGCAAGCCGGCTGTGAAAAAGGCGGCCCCGAAGAAGGCCGCAGCCAAGAAGACCGCCACCAAGAAGAAGTAATCCCCGGCCGGGGCCGCTGCCGTTTGCCGGACGGCCCCCGCCCAAAGATCTGCTATTTGCTAACTACCGCCTTGCAGCGCTCGAACAACTGCAACAGGGATTCTGCATACTCCTCTGAGGTGTGAGAAGGCTTGCCGGAAAATCCGGCGGCGCTTGTAGCGCCTTTGCCGTAACCTGTCGTCACGGCAATGAACTTCATCATCTCTAGAGCCACTTCGTCTTTTGTATTTTTAAGATCCTTACCCGCCTCGGTCGTCCCTTCAACTGCCTCTGCCATTTTCTCTTGCTCCTTCCAATGTCAGCTTACTGCACTCGGTTGGAAGCTGAATTGCCTACTTAACCGCGTTATGAAACTGAACGCACTGGAAGACTTGTTTGTTCGCGAGTTAAGTGAGCTTTACGGTTCGGAGCACCAGATTTTTAAAGCGCTTCCGAAAATGATCAAAGCCGCTGCCCATCCCATCTTGCGTCAGGCTCTCACTGAACACAAAGCCGAAACCAAAGATCAGATCGCCCGGTTGGAGAAGATTTTTAAACTGCTGGGCGAAGAACCGGAGAAGTTGAAATCGTATCCAGTCACCGGAGCAATTGATCAGGGCTCTGAGCTGATCCATTCCAAAGAAAGCGACAGCATGGTGCGCGATGCCGCGTTACTTTCCACTGCGCAGAAAGTGGAGCATTACGAAATTGCCAGCTATGGCGCGGTCCACACCCATGCCGAATTGCTCGGATATGAAGAAGCCGCTGAGTTGCTATCTGCTTCCCTGAAAGAAGAGCACGAAATGGACACCCGATTAACTGCGATCGCGAAGGAGCACGTAAACCTGGATGCTGCCCGTGCACCTTACGGACGCGCTCGAACCGGAAAACGCACGTATGCGACCGTGCAATCGTCTGATAGCGGAAGTGCCGGGCGTCTCTTGATGGGTCTCAGCATCGGCGCCGCACTCGCCATCTTTCTTGGCTCGGCAAGTTGGAGAAAGGGTGAATCCACTCTGTACAACTCTTCCGGTGAACGAATCTAGCCCGATTGAGCAACTTCCTTATCCTGGGCGCTGGTTTTACCGGCTCAAGAGTCGCCAAACTGTTGCAAGCTCAAGGAGAAACAGTAATCTGGACAAATCGCAAAGGCGAAGCCGGTGCGCGTCGTTTCGATTCGGCGGTGGATGATTTCGAAGTTCTCCTTCCCCTCATTAGTGCGGACACGATAGTCCTGCATTCCATCCCGACATTGCGGACAGAGGCTGGGCTTTCGGAGATCACTCCCGCACTCGTCACGTCACTCCGCTTGAATCCTCCAGCGCGCATAGTCTATCTCTCCACCACTGGTGTTTACGGAACCGCCCAACTCGTGAATGAAACAACCGCGCCCGCTGCTCAAACGGAACGCGAAAAGCTGCGTCAGGCAGCCGAAACCGCAGTCAAGAGCGGAGCTTGGTCAACTTTGATCCTGCGCCCGGCTGCTATTTACGGCCCGAACCGCGGCATCCATGCTTCAATTCGTTCGGGACAGTTCCAACTGCCGCAAAATGCAACCAACTTTGTTAGCCGCATCCATGTGGACGATCTTGCCGCGCTATCCTGTGCTGCATTACTGTCCGTCCATCAAGGTGCTTATCCAGTCGCAGATGAAGAACCCTGCACGTCGCTTGAAGCTGCACAATTCTGCTCAACTCTCCTCGGCATTCCTTTACCGCCTTCCACGCCGCTCGCCAACTTGGGGGAAACCCGAAGGGCCGACCGCCGTGTAAATGGATCGGCCATCCGCAAACTCCTCGGGATCCAACTTCTCTACCCAAGCTATAAGACCGGTTTTCCCGCCTGTTTAGCTGCGGAAGAGCGTGCGCGGTCCATATCTTGAAGTAACTGCTTCACCAGTTTGTCCGCTACATCGGCACTTGCCCCTCGAAATTTGCCGCCCTGGCTTTCCTTCGTTGCAGACCAGATCACGTCGCCTTCGCGGTTTACCAACCGTACCGCCGCGGAGGATTCATGCTTCCGCTCGGACACGTGGCTCGATTCGTTTTCGCCGGCGCTAATTCCCTTGCTCGCGTAGCCCTTGCTGCTTGTCCCGCTCTCGCTGCTATTGGTGTGGATGTTTAAGTTGTCGCTTGAGGAATGGTCTTCGGTAAACACCAGGTCCTCGCCCGACCCCTTCAGCACCACATCCGACCGCTCTTCTTTTTCAGTAAGCTGCACCAGATGCGTAGCATGCAAAGCACTGATCAGCATGTCCCGAATTTGCCCTGCGGTCGAGCCGCCCCCAAACTGCTCCACAAACACGCGCCGCATTGTCAGAATGGTGGCGTCCGTCTCCGCTCGTTCAATGGCGAACGCGGGCAGTGAAAACAACGCGAACAACAGCAGGCCGGCGAACACGCGCATCATCCCTTCCCGGCCTTCCTTGCTTCTTCATCCTGAAATTCAACCTTGCGGCCTGTTCGCGCTTCCAAACCCACCAGCACCACGCGCATATCACCGTGGTTTAGTTGAAACACCATCGCTTGCTGCTTGCCCGCCGTATCCGTGTAGCCCACGGTAAGAAAGTGCGCGCGCTTCTTTGCCAGCAGCAGGATCGGCGAAATCAGCAGCGCTTCCACATAGCGCCTGCTCACCTTCTGGCCATACTCAATATTGGTGATGTTCTCGTAAGGCACACGCACCGAAAACTGCTTTGCGGCGAAAAGCATTTCCGCCGAATCCGTAGTCTGAAGAGTGCCTTCGGCTTTCACCTGCAATTCGCCGTTCGTCCCCCCAACATATTTGGCGCGGCCACCCGGTTCTCTTGCCTGCAGCAGAGGCAGAAGTAATAGCAAACCAATCACAATGCGCTTCATACAATAAGCCCCTCAAGAGAGCACCTAACAAATAACAGGCCCCAGGCGCTTCGCGCTAGTGATCCTATACTGAAGGGGAATAGTCCACTTTATGGCGAGTATTACGTTTCCTGCCCGCAGCGTTTCTGAACTCGCGGCCTCAGCACAGGCCGTCGCCGCCGTGCCGTGGTACTGCTGGCTTGCAGCCGTTTCGGTCACCTCTGCCGTAGTCGGCGTGGAGTGGGACATCTCGTGGCACCGCTCCATAGGCCGCGATTCGTTCCTCACTCCCGCGCACGTCGCCATCTATCTTTGCGGCGTGCTTGCCGGTATCTTCTGCAGCTACTTGATTCTGGCCACCACCTTCAACAGAACCGGTTTGCGCAACTCCTCAGTCAGCATGTGGGGCTTCCGCGGCCCGCTAGGTGCGTTCCTGGCATCGTGGGGCGGCGTACTGATGCTTACCTCCGCACCGTTCGATGATTGGTGGCACGGCGCCTATGGGCTCGACGTAAAAGTCCTCAGCCCGCCCCACGTCATGCTTGCCATCGGCATTCTTACGGTCGCCGCAGGATCTCTTGTTTTGCTCGCCGGTCAAAAAAATCGCTCCCCAAACAGAGTGATCGACTTTCTCTTTCTTTACGTCGGCGCGCTGATGATGACCGCCATCCTGGTCGTCTGCATGGATTACCTCTACGTCACCATGCAACACAGCGGGCTTTTCTATCGCGTACTGTCGATGGTCGCGCCCCCCATGCTCGCCGCCTTAGCCCTCGGTTCGGGTCGCAGATGGGGCGCGACAACCGCCGCGGGCATTTACTCTGTGCTTCAGATTGGCCTCATCTGGATACTGCCGCTATTTCCAGCTACTCCAAAACTGGGTCCCGTTTTCCATCAGGTCACCCACTTCATCCCGCCTGAATTTCCCTTGCTGCTCCTGGTCCCGGCCGCCGTGCTCGATACCTTTTGGTGGCACACCAGCGGTTGGAACCTCTGGCGTCGGGCGTTCGTATCCGGCCTGCTCTTCATCGCAATAGCCGTTGCCGTCCAGTGGCCATGGGCCGTTTTTCTCGAATCCCCGCTCGCGCGCAACCCAGTTTTCGGCATGAATTACTTCGATTATCTGTCGCTCCCCACAACCTACTACGCACGCCATCTCTTCACGCCAATTGAAAAGACCGCAACCGCGTTCTGGACCGAAATGGGGATGGCCGCCGTAGCGGCAATCTTCACTTCGCGTCTTGGTCTCGCGCTCGGCTTATGGCTCCGGCAAGTGCGCCGTTGAAATTCGCCTGCATCGCGTTCTTGCTTGGCGCCTTCACTCTTCAGGCACACGTCGGCAGCCCAGATGTTTTCTTCGAAGGCAATGCCGGGCCCTACCCGGTCGCCATCGCCATCCGCCCACCCAATGTTATCCCCGGAATCGCGGAGGTAGAGGTTCGCACGCCCATGGAAGGGATCGCTTCCATCCACGTAGTGCCGTTCCCGTTAGTCGGTGTCGGTTCGAAATACCCTCCCACCGCGGATACCGCCAAACGCTCCAACGTTGACCCCCATCTCTACACCAGCGCAGTCTGGTTGATGGCCTTCGGTTCCTATCAGGTGCGCGTCGAAATTGACGGCGTTCAAGGGCATGGCGCAATCTCCGTTCCAATACCTTCCATTGCAAGAGAAATAAAACAGATGAACCCGGGCCTGGGTTGGATACTAGCGCTCTTGATGTTGTTGATCTTTGCCGGAGCAGTAAGCATCGCCGGGGCCGCCGCGCGCGAATCCACACTTCCTGAAGGTGAATCGCCCAATTCTGCTCGGCGCCGCCGATCTCGTCTGGTCATGGCCGCAACAGCTTTTGGAATCTTCGCGGTTCTGGCCCTCGGAAACTGGTGGTGGGGCGTGGAGGCCAGCAATTACCGCGCCCACATTTATAAACCGCTCACGATGGGCGCCGAGATCGAAAAAGGATTGCTTCACCTTCGCCTCACGGAGACTAAATGGGCTCTGCGCGCAAATCTCAACGATTTTCTGCCTGATCACGGCCACCTGATGCACCTCTTTGTCGTTCGTATGCCAGAACTGGACCGCATATGGCACCTGCATCCTGATTTTGTCGGAAGCGGCGAATTTGTTCAGGCTCCGCCATCTCTTCCAGCCGGCCGCTACAAGCTCTTTGCCGATGTGGTTCACGCCAGCGGTTTTCCGGAAACTCCTGTTGCTGATCTGGAAGTGCCAACCGATCTTCACGGCATGCCCCTCGCCGGTGACGATGCCGAAGGAATCTCTCCGCCACTCTCCGCCTTCGCGCCGCAACGCGCGGTCTCTCCTCTTCGCGACGGCTACAAAATGGTTCGCCTGAACGCGGCAGGCCCGCTCCTGGCGAAACAAATGCAGCACCTTGCCTTCGAAGTTCAGGACAGTTCCGGTCATCCCGTCACAGATCTGGAACCTTATATGGGCATGGCCGGTCATGCCGAATTTCTTCTCGCCGATGCCTCCGTTTTTGCGCACGTTCATCCCTCGGGAACCGTGCCGATGGCCGCGCTCGGGCTCACCACGGAATCGAAGAGCATGGAATCTAAGGGCATCGCTGCCCATCACCAGTCCATGCCTCACATGCAAGGCAATTCTCTCCCTGCGCAACTCTCTTTCCCATTCGGTTTCCCAAAGGGCGGCCGCTATCGCATGTTCATTCAAATTCAGCGCGCGGGTTTACCGGAAACCGCGTGCTTCGATTTCGACGTGCGTGATCGCCTGCAGTAACGTCCCGCACAGTAGCTTACGCCCCTTTTTCGTACAGAGTAGATAATATTATCTTGCGTCCTTTTGCGGATAAGACTGTCTTAGTCACAGGTGCCGGACGTGGAATCGGGAAGCGGTTCGCTTTAGGTTTTGCTGGTGCGGGCGCATGCGTGGGCCTCCTCGCAAGGTCTCCCGCCGAACTGCATGCGGCTCAACTCGAAATCGAACAAGCCGGCGGACGCGCCAGCGCATTGTCCGCTGACGTGCGCGATTTCGAGCAAGTCTCGGAAGCGGTAAACACCATGGTCAAAACCTCCGGGCCCGTATCGATCCTGGTTGCCGCCGCTGCTATCCAGGGCCCCATCGGGCCCTTCGCGTCCAGCAACCCTGCACACTGGCGGGATACCCTGGAATCCAACATTCTGGGCGTGATGAATTCCATCCGTGCGGTTCTGCCCGGCATGATCGAACGCCGGTCCGGCAAGATCATCGTAATCACTGGCGGTGGCGCCGGGACCGCCAGGCCCAACTTCGCTCCCTATGCCGCGTCCAAAGCTGCCATCGTCCGGTTGGTGGAATCCATCGCTCGCGAAGTAGATGGCGCAAATATCCAGATCAACAGCTTCGCGCCCGGCGGATCGTACACCAGCATGACCGATGAAATTCTTAACGCGGGAGCCTTGGCGGGCGATCAGGAGGCCGAAGACGCGCAGCAGGTTCGATTGAGCGGCGGTGTTCCCGCGGAACGCCAAATCGCCGCCGTACTCTTCCTCGCCTCCGATCGTTCCAACCACATTAACGGCAAAATGCTTCACGTAAATGACGATTTGAAGCGCCTCGAACAAGGCAGCTTCCGCCCCGATACCTACACGCTCAGACGCCTCAAAAACTAAACGGCACACCTCACACCGGCCAGCACCGGCGGCTCACAAGCATTCCTGCCAGTTGCCCATAGGTTGCTCGCAATGAAATAATCTGGCCTGAGATCCCACCCTTGAAAATCAACCGGCTCCTCGCATCTGTCTCGCTCGCTTTGTTCCTTGTGTCCAGCATTTCCGCACAGCCGCCCAAACGCAAGAAATTGCTGGTCATCGGCGAAGTCAAAGGCTTCGAGCATGATTCCGTCTCGCATGCCATGGCCGTGTTCGAAAAAATCGGACAGGAGTCCGGCCTGTTTGACGCGTTCCTGCGTACCGATAGCGAACTCATCACGAAGACCAAACTCCGCAACAACGCCAAAAACCTGGACTATTTCGACGCGGTCGTCTTCTACACAACTGGCGAACTCCCTTTAAACGAAGAACAGAAAAGCGCGCTGCTCTCTTTCGTGAAGGACGATGGGAAAGGCTTCCTCGGCATGCACAGTGCAACCGACACGTTCTACAAGTGGCCTGAATACGGAGAGATGATCGGCGGATACTTCGATAATCATCCCTGGCATAAAGAGGTGACGATCAAGATTGAAGACCACGCATTCCCCGCAACGAAGCACTTTCCCGCCACCATCGCACTGAACGATGAAATCTACCAGTTCCGCAACTATTCGCGTAAGGATGTTCGGGTCTTGATGAGTCTCGACACCGCATCGGTCGACATGACCGATAAGCGGATCAAGCGCACGGACAAAGACTTTGCCGTAACCTGGGTGAAGAACTACGGTAAGGGCCGCGTGTTTTACAGTTCCCTTGGCCACGAAAACCTTGTGCTGGACCGTAAAGACATCCAGCAAATGTGGCTCGAAGCCATAAAATGGGCTATGGGACTGACCCCGGGTGACGCCACACCCACCGGCGACAAGGCGGCGAACTGATGCGCGTTTGCTTTTTCTTCCTTCTGCTTGCCTCTCCCGCTTCCGCGTGGTGGTGCGAAGGTCATGAAGTAATCGCGCTCATCGCAAGGAATCACCTTACGCCCGCGGCGCTCGCCGGAGTCACCGCTCTCCTGCAATCGCAGCCGATCGGCCCCGAAATCCGGCGTTTCTGCCCGAATCGGCCGAACGACCTAATGGCCGATGCTTCCACTTGGGCCGATGATGTCAAGAAGTCCGAGCAAACCGGCACCTGGCATTACATGGATATCCCCTTGGGCCAGAAAAACGGAGATATCGAGCAATGGTGCAAGCCCGTCGGCCCCATCGACAACGGGAAAGAACGAACGGGTTGCATCCTCAGCGCGTTGCGCTACAACCTGAATGTCCTTCACAACGATAAGGAGAGCGACGCCGAACGGGCCAAAGCCTTACGCTATCTGATTCACCTGGTGGGCGATCTGCACCAGCCACTTCACACGACGGCCAACAACGATCAGGGCGGCAACTGCACCGCAATTCAATTCTTCTCCGATGCGAAGATCACCAACCTCCACAGCGTTTGGGACGGAAAGATTTTCAACCGCGACATGGTGCCCCCGGGTGCCTCACTTCCGGAAATAGCAAGCACGCTCGATCGCAAATTCAATTCGAAGCTGGAGCATTGGACGAAGCACAGCATCAGCTTCGATAAATGGGCCTGGGAAGGCCATGAACTCGCCCAGAAGACCGTCTACGGCAAGCTCACTCCCAAGGTGGCTGTTGAGCAGTTCAATGAAGAGGTCCGCTGTAAAGATCATTCCGATCAGTCGCTCGCCCTTCACCTTCAGGTAACGCCCGCGTACATGGAGAGTGCTGCACCGGTGGTCGAAGAGCAGATAACCAAAGCCGGGTACCGTCTGGCCGAAGTTCTGAATCAGGTTTGGTAAGCATTCTGTAATCGGTTATAATTTTGCAAGTAAGCCCAAGTGGCGGAACTGGCAGACGCGCTACGTTCAGGTCGTAGTGAGGGCAACTTCGTGGAGGTTCGAGTCCTCTCTTGGGCACCATCCTTTCATTCAATAAGGCGAATCGTGTGAACGGCGATTCGCCTTTCGCTTTTTCTGGGAGTAAAGTTCCCTGTTCAGCCCGCCGATAGGTGGGTGTGATCAAAAAACTCTGCACTGTTTGCTTTCTTTCCGGTCTGCTGGCCACATCGGCGCTCGCCTCAACCATTCAAGCCACCTTTACCGGGGTGAATGGGGAAAATGCTTTCGGCTATTACATCGGCCCGTACTACGGCCAGCTCGAAAGCCAGAATGTCTCACTCTTCTGCGATGACTTCGCCAATGAAGTCAACTTCGGTCAAACATGGATGGCGAACCTAAGTAAGATTACCGCCGGTTCCGACCTGAGCCAGACCCGCTACGGCGACGTCAACAACTCCGCTCTGCTGTACCAGGAAATCGCGTGGCTCGACACGCAGTTCGGCCAGCAGCCCACCACCCAGTGGGCCGATATACACGCCACCATCTGGCAGATCTTCGATCCGTCGGAGGCCCCCAAACCCTCTTCGGCGCACTGGCTGGAGTTGGCAAATAAGAATTACAACACGCTCGATTATGCAAACTACCGCATTGTGACCAATTTGGGTCCGGTGAGCAAGACCGGTCAAGTACAGGAGTTCCTCACAATCCTGCCCTCCACTTCCTCCTTTGTTTCCACCTCGGGGTCCGGGACCCTTGCCGCTCCGGAGCCTGGTACGGCGATTCTGATGGGGTCCGCGGTTTTGCTGGCCGCCTTCGTGTTGAAAAAGGCACATGCCAGGAAGCAACCGGCGCAGTAACGGCCGCCTCACCACTTCTACAACGTTTAAGATGGGACCGTAGACGTCATGTCACTTAACCTCATCAAAGACATTAAATCCGCTCTTGCGAATCTCAACCCCACTGACGTGCGCCGATTGTCTGAAAGAACGGTGTCGATCGGCGTGGCGGCCGCCTCAGAATCGGGCTATGCTGCGCTTGAAAAATTCCTGACCAGCACTGGCGGCGCGGCCTCAGCCCGCCATATTCACAGGGTCAGCGCGAACTCAGCCCTGCAGTTGCATGATGTTGTGTTGTGTGCGGAAGGTACACCTTGCCCTCCGGGGGCGTTCGTGCTTTCCACCAGCACGCCCCAGCAGACAATCGACACCGTTCTCGATGCCCGGCAGGAGCTCGAAATTTCGCTTGCCCGTCAGTTTCCCGTATTTCGCCAATGCGTGCTCACGCGCATCATCCAGCGCACCTCTCGCGAGAACGCCCTGTTCTCCATCGTCACCGCCCTGCCCAACGTAGTTCCTAATCTGCTGGAATTGCCCTGGACGGTGGGTGAGTTCGCCACCGATACCGCGTTCCTCACCATCAATCAGGTACGCATGGCTTTTCTCATCGCGGCTGCCAACGGCAAACCGGTCGGTTATGTTGAGCAGAAGCTTGAGCTGGCATCCATCGCTGCGGGCGCTTTCGGTTGGCGCGCCATTGCCCGTGAGCTGATCGGAAAAATCCCGCTGGGGGGCGGCTTGATTCCTAAGGCCGCAATCGCCTTTGCAGGCACTTATGTAGTCGGGCTCGGGTTGGAACGTCTTCACCGCACAGGCTCTTCAATGGACCGCAATGAAACCAAAGTCGCTTACGCCCAGGCGATTGAAAAAGGGAAGGGAATTGCGAAATCGCTTATCTCCGGAATGAAAATAGGAACGAAAAAACGAAACGCTGCCTGACTTGTCCTCGTCGTGAAGGTTACATATATGATCGTTCTGAGGAACTTTGCCCTGCCTATTTTTCAAATCGCTCTTGCCACTGCCGCGGTTGCCATCCTGCTTCCTGCCGATACGCTTACGCTCCGTAATGGCAGTGTAGTGGAAGGGAATTATTTGGGCGGCACTGCGCGCGAAATCAGGATGGAAGTCGGAACCGGAATTCAAAACTTCCCCATAGATTCTGTCAGCGGGCTCCAGTTTGGCCAGTCCTTCAACGCTCCTGTCCAGCCGCACGGCCAGTCGTCATCCAACTATCCGCCACCGCCGCCTCCTCAGAGTTATCCGCCAAACCAGTCCTCGAACTACGGTATCGAAATCCCCGCGGGCACCCAGTTCACCATCCGCATGATCGATTCCGTGGATTCCGAAGTCTCTCGCATGGGAGACACCTTTCGCGCCAGTATCGATGAGCCCGTGCTCGTAAACGGTCAAACCGTCATTTCGCGCGGTGCCGATGTAGTTGCCCGCCTGGTTGACGATCAGAAATCCGGAAAAATTCAGGGCCGCACAACTCTCAAATTGATCTTGACCTCAGTTACGGTAAATGGGCGTCCGGTTGAGATTTCAACCCAGGACGTAATCAAAGAAAGCAGCTCGCGCGGCGCTCGTAGTGCGAAGGTCATCGGGGGCACCACCGCGCTCGGGGCAATCCTCGGCGGAATCGCAGGTGGCGGTCGAGGAGCGGCCATCGGTGCCGGCTCCGGTGCTGCTGTCGGAACTGGTGCTCAAGAGGTAACTTCTGGTCAGCGGGTCCGTATTCCCTCTGAAACGCGTCTGGTGTTCACGCTGAGCTACAGCGTGCGCGCGTAGATGATGGAAGGAGCCGGGCTGGGTTCGCCAGCTTTTAAGCCAGTCGCAGTTATCACTGGTGCAAGCCGCGGCATCGGTCGTGCCATCGCCATCGAACTCGCAAAAACCCATTCAGTTGTTGCCACATACCGCGGCCGCCTGGATGCCGCGCAATCGCTCGCTGACCAGACAGGTTGCTCCATAACCGCCTGTGACGTCTCCGTGGCAGCCGACCGGGAAGCCCTCATCGCCTTCACTCTCCAGCAATACGGCCGGCTGGATTTGCTTGTAAACAACGCCGGGATGGCACCCCGGGAACGCACCGACATTCTCGATAGCACCATAGAAAGCTTCGATGAACTGATTGGCGTGAATCTGCGCGGCCCGCACTTTCTCACCCAACTTGCCGCCCGCCAGATGCGCACGCAAGGCGCGGGCCGAATCGTTTTTGTTACATCCATCTCCTCCTATACCGCCTCGGTAAGTCGCGCCGAGTATTGCATTTCCAAAGCGGCACTCAGCATGTCTGTCGCGCTTTGGGCCGCGCGCCTGGCCGCTGACGGCATCCCGGTTTTCGAAATCCGCCCCGGCATTATCCGCACTGACATGATCGCCAAAGTCGAACAGTTGTATGAGGACCGCATCGCCTCCGGCCTCCTCCCGCAACGCCGCATGGGGGAGGGGTCGGACGTCGCTCAAGCCGTTCGAGCCATTGCCGACGGCCGCCTCGATTACTCGACCGGCCAGATCCTTAACGTAGACGGCGGTTTTCATCTCCGGACCCTGTAGAACTCTGCCTTTCGGGTTCCACCCGCCAAAATGTTATCCTGAAGGCTCAACGTTTCAATCCCCTGAGGTAGATCCGAATTGGCAACATTGGTAGAAGGCTGTAAACATTCCCTGGAAGTCAGCATCCCGGTCGACGCGATCCAGCAGGAAACCGCAAAAGCTGTCGAGTCTTTTCAGAAGCGTGCCCGCATTCCGGGTTTCCGCCCAGGCAAAGCCCCCGCGACGCTGATCCACAAGCATTTCGAAGGCGATATCCGTCAGCAGGTCTTCGAAAATCTGGTACCCCGTTTCCTCGATGAGCAGATTAAGCTTGAAAACCTGCAGCCTATCGCGCGCCCCAGCATCTCGGACGTTCACTTCGATCCAGACCAGCCGATTCGTTTTAAGGCAGAGTTCGAAACCTCTCCCCGAATCGAAATGGGCTCATACCGCGGGCTGAAAGTCGAATATTCCGATCCTGTGATTTCCGATCAGGACGTTGCCGAACGAGTCGATCAGATCCGTGACAGCAAGAGTACCTTCGTCAACGAAGAGCCGCGGCCCCTGAATGACGGCGACCACGCCGTAATCTCGCTCGAAAGCATAGGCGGCGTAAACGAGCCCGTGAAAACGGACGAGATCACCATCGAAGTAGGCGGCAAAGACACCCTCGAAGGCTTCTCTGAAAATCTGCGCGGTATGTCGCCGGGGGACGAGAAAGATTTCGACGTAGCCTATCCGGAAGACTACGGCCAGGATAAGCTGGCCGGCAAAACCGTTCGTTTCCACTGCATTTTGAAAGGAGTGCGCCGGAAGGAACTGCCGGAGCTAAACGACGAATTCGCCCAGGATTTGGGCGATTATCGTAATGTAGACGAACTACGCGAAGCCGTTCGGAAGAGTATCTTCGCTCACCGGGAAACCGAAGCTCAGGAGGCCGCGAAAAACAAATTGGTCGATGCCCTTGTAGACGCCCACGAATTTCCGGTTCCTGAAGTCTTTGTGGAGCATCAAATTCGTGAACGGCTGGAACAAAGCCTTCGTGCTCTTGCCGGTCAGGGTGTCGATCCCGAATCTCTAAAACTCGACTGGGAGAAAATTAAAGAAACGCAAAGGGAACGTGCCACCAGGGAAGTGAAGGCCTCGCTCCTTCTCGACGCCGTTGCCCAGCGGGAATCCATTGTTGCTACGAAAGAAGAAGTGGATCGTGAAGTGGAGCGGCTCGCCCGCCAGGAGCGTGAACCGGTCCTCGCCCTGCGGCCTAAGCTTGAAAAAAACGGAACACTCGGGCGAATCGCCTCCCACATTCAAACCAGTAAAACTCTACAGTTTTTGTTTGATAATGCCGAAAAGACCCTAGGCTCTTAAAATCGAATTGCGTCGTTGATTACCGTTTGGCTTCGGGTCATAATGAGAGTAGTTCTTCTAAAGTTAGCTGTGATCTCTAACCCTTCAACTTGTTGCGGAGTATCAGGTAGGTCCGGCCAGAAAAGGAGATTTGCATGAAGCGCGCCGGGTCGGACGATACACTCCGTTGTTCTTTTTGCCATAAAAGCCAGGATGTTGTCGGCAAGCTGATCTCCTCGCCTAGCGATTATCCTCGCGCCTATATCTGCGACGAGTGCATAGGCGTTTGCAATTCCATTCTTGAAGACGATAAGCCGGATCAACCCGCTTCCGGTCCTCAGAAGCTTCCTAAGCCTCTCGAAGTCAAAGAATTTCTCGATCAATACGTCATTGGTCAGGATGCCACCAAGAAGAAGCTCGCCGTAGCTGTGTACAACCACTGTAAGCGCATTCATATGAATAAGATGCGCAACAGCGATGTCGAGCTTTCCAAGTCGAACATCATGCTCATTGGGCCGACGGGTACGGGCAAAACCCTGATGGCGCAGACACTGGCCCGCATCCTCGACGTGCCCTTCGCAATCGTTGATGCTACTACCCTGACGGAAGCCGGATACGTCGGTGAAGACGTCGAAAACATCATTCTGAAGCTTCTGCAGGCTGCTGACGGTGATGTGCAGAAAGCCCAGCAGGGCATCATCTATATCGATGAAATCGATAAGATTTGCCGGAAAGACGAAAATCCCTCCATCACCCGCGATGTTTCCGGGGAAGGGGTGCAGCAGGCTCTCCTGAAGATCCTCGAAGGCACTATCGCGAACGTCCCGCCGCAAGGCGGCCGTAAGCACCCTCACCAGGAATTTACGCCAATCGATACGTCGAACATTCTGTTTATCTGCGGCGGAGCCTTTGTCGGCCTTGACAAGGTAATTTCTCGCCGGGTAGGGAGAAAGTCTATCGGCTTTCTTGAAGAGCCAGTCCCGCCCGGTACGCACCGCTCCGGCACAATCGGCATTAACGCGCAGCGTGAGAATGACCTGCTCCAGCAGCTCCAGCCAGCCGATTTAATGAAATTCGGTTTCATTCCCGAATTTATCGGGCGTATTCCTGTTATTGCTACGCTCGAAGACCTGGATAAACAGGCCCTGGTTCAGATCCTCACCAAGCCAAAAAACGCAATCATTAAGCAATATCAGAAGCTCTTTGAATTTGAAAATGTCCGCTTGAAATTCGCTGACGACGCCCTCGATGCCATTGCTGTACTCGCGATGGATCGCAAGGTTGGTGCTCGCGGGCTCCGCATGATCCTCGAAGAACTAATGTTGGATTTGATGTACTACCTTCCTTCGTATAAAAAGGTCCGGGATTTCACCGTGACCCGTGAAATGGTAACCTCACAGAAGATCAGCCTTACTTTGCTTGAAAAAGCTGGCTAGAGCCGGAACCGTCCCTGTTCCGTACGCCGCCCGCCTTCCGAAGTTCTTTTTTAAACCCATGCTTACCTCTAAAGAAAAGTCCGACACCAAACGCTTACCGATGATGCCCATTCGGGACGTCGTCATTTTTCCCTACATGATGACGCCCTTCGTCGTCGGTCGTGAATCCAGTGTGCGCGCCCTTGAAGAAGCCATGTCGGGCAACAAGCAGATTTTCCTTGCTACCCAGCACGACGCCTCCATCGACGAGCCTTCGCCGAACGAAATCTTCAACGTGGGCACGGTCGTCAACATTGTCCAGAGTCTCAAATTGCCGGACGGCAACATCAAGGTTCTGGTCGAAGGCGTGGAACGCGCCAAAGTGGTCTCTGTATCAGATGAAGACGGGTTTTTTCGCGCCGTCGTGCGTACTGTCAGTTACAAGGTGGAAGCAGGCGCGCAGCTCGAAGCCCTTGTCGGCCGCGTTACCACTCTGTTTGAGCAGTACGTCAAGCTGAGCCAAAATCTGAACTACGAACAGATGATCTCCGCTATCCGCGTGGATGATCCCGGCAAACTTTCCGACACCGTGGGCGCCAACCTGCAACTCACCATCGAAGAGAAGCAGGATCTGCTGGAAGTCTTCGACCCCATTGAACGCCTCACCCGCGTTGCCGAAATGCTCGACATCGAAATCGAAAAGCTCAATGTCGATCGCACCGTCCAGGGCCGCGTCAAGCGCCAGATGGAAAAAGCGCAGAAAGAGTATTACCTCAACGAAAAAATCAAGGCCATTCAGAAAGAACTCGGCCGCGGCGAAAAGAGCGAAATCGATGAGCTCAAGAAGCGCATCGAAGCCGCCGGCATGACGAAGGATGCCTCCGAAAAAGCGACCGCCGAACTGAAGCGCCTTGAAAATATGCCGCCCATGTCGGCAGAATCCACCGTTTCCCGCAACTATCTTGATTGGCTTCTCGCCGTACCGTGGAAAAAACGTTCCAAAGAAATCCGCGATCTCAAATTTGCCGAACAAGTGCTCGAAGCAGACCACTACGGTCTTGAAAAGATCAAAGATCGCATCCTTGAATTCCTCGCCGTCCGGCGCTTGGTAAAGAATCCCAAGGGCTCCATCCTCTGCTTTGTCGGGCCTCCGGGCGTCGGTAAGACCTCTCTCGGGATGTCGGTGGCGAAAGCAACAGGCCGCAAATTCGTTCGTATGTCGCTCGGCGGCGTGCGCGATGAAGCGGAAGTGCGCGGCCATCGCCGCACTTACATCGGCGCGTTACCCGGCCAGGTCATTCAAATGATGAAAAAGGCCGGTACCAAGAATCCGGTCTTCATGCTCGATGAAATAGACAAGATGGCGATGGATTTCCGTGGCGATCCCTCTTCGGCGTTGCTCGAAGTTCTCGATCCCGAACAGAATTTCATGTTCGTCGATCATTACCTCGATGTGGAATACGATCTGAGCCAGTGCTTCTTCATCGCTACTGCCAATGTGCTGCACACCATCCCGGCCGCACTGCAGGACCGCATGGAAGTGATTCGTCTCTCCGGTTACACGGAGCTTGAAAAGCAGGAAATCGCCAAGCGATTCCTGGTCCGCAAGCAGATGGAACAAACCGGCCTCACTCCGAAGGAAATTGAATTTACGGATGACGGCATCAACGGCTTGGTTCAGTACTATACACGGGAAGCCGGCGTTCGTAACCTGGAACGGGAAATCGGTAACGTCTGCCGTAAAATAGCGCGCAAAATCGTCGATAGCGAAGGTTCGAAGCCGAAATCGACTTCACCTACCGTGATCACAACTGATAAATTGATCGAACTCCTCGGTCCGTTGAAGTATCGCGATTTGCAGGCCAGCAAGAAAAACGAAATCGGCGCGGCCACGGGTCTCGCCTGGACTGAAGTCGGCGGTCAGATCCTCACCATCGAAGCAACCCTGATGGATGGAAAAGGAAAGCTCACCATAACCGGAAAGCTTGGTGATGTGATGCAGGAATCCGCCCAGGCTGCCATGAGTTACGTCCGTTCTCGCGCTCACCAACTCGGGCTCCCGCGCGATTTCTATCGCAACCTCGATATCCACCTCCACATTCCGGAAGGGGCGATCCCGAAAGATGGTCCCTCAGCCGGCATTACCATGGCCACCACCATCGTCAGCGCGCTCACCAGCATCCCGGTTCGCGGCGATATCGCGATGACCGGCGAAATCACCCTTCGCGGTAAAGTGCTGCCCATTGGCGGCCTGAAAGAAAAACTTCTGGCGGCCCACCGCCATGGCATCAACGAAGCCATTATGCCGAAAGACAACGAAAAAGACCTTCCGGATATTCCGGAAACTCTCCGCAATGTCATGAAGCTCCACTTCGTCGATTCCATGGATGACGTTCTTAGAATTGCGCTCGAGCGCGAACCGATCTCGCTCCCCTTACCCGCTCCGACGGCTATGGACTTTCTCACTAAAGCCGAAGAACGGGCGCATTGATCTTTCCTTGCCTTCCCGCCATGCGGGGTGTTTCGCACCCCGTATGGTTCGGATTGGTGTAACATTTTGGAAGCAGAGTTTGTTGTTAGCGCGAATCAGTCGGAGCAGTTTCCGGCAGACCACCTCCCGGAAATCGCATTTTTGGGCCGCAGTAATGTTGGCAAATCCAGTCTCATTAATGCTCTTATTGGTCAAAGGAAGTTGGCTTTCACCAGCAGTACTCCCGGTCGTACTCAAACGATTAACTTTTACCGGGTCGAAAATCGCACCTATTTTGTCGATCTGCCCGGCTACGGTTATGCCCGGGTCCCTAAGGGCTTCCAGAATCAATGGAAGGAATTAATCGATCAATATCTTGAAAATCGCCCTACCCTGCTTCTCTCTTTTTTAATCCTTGACGCTCGCAGAGCCTGGATGGAGAAAGACCTGGGGTTGAAAGAGTGGCTGGAATCTCAAAATCGGCAGTACCTGGTCATCGTGACCAAGATGGATAAATTGAACCAAGCGGATCAACAGCGAAGTCTCGCCGCGGTCTCGAAGATCGTACCTGACCCGCTGCCGTTCTCGGCCATCACTGGCCGTGGAGTGAGGGAAATTTGGCAAGCGATAACGAAAACACGACAACTCAAGTAGCACCCCCCCCGCAAGAGAAGAACACCACACAGGACCGGAGCACTTCAGGCCTGAACCGGCTCCCCCATGCCGAGCGCGCCCAGACTTCTGATAAAGTACACGGCGATAAGCTCGATTCCAGCCCCCAGGAAAAACCCTCTGAGCAGGCTGGCAACGTGCATTCCGCTGAAGTCAATACCGCGGAATTGACCGGTGCCGATCAAGGCGGCATTCCGCCGATTGCCGCTCCAACGGGCGGTGCCAGCCCTAGCCACGTGCAGCGGCGCAAGACCGCTCAGGCGAAGAACGGGTCTCCCACTCTGGATTTGGTCGAGCTCAAGGATATGAATATCCAGAAGCTTGGCCAGGTTGCCAAAGACCTCCAGGTTGCCGGTGCGGCCGGGTTGCGCAAACAGGAACTGATCTTTAAAATCCTGCAGACGCAAGCTGAAAAGAGCGGGCTCATCTTCTCCGAAGGGGTGCTCGAATGCCTGCCCGATGGCTTCGGATTCCTCCGTGCCCCCGAATACAATTACCTTCCAGGCCCAGATGACGTATACGTCTCCCCTTCTCAAATCCGCCGCTTCGATCTCCGCACTGGCGACACGGTTTCCGGCCAGATCCGCCCTCCCAAGGAAGGCGAGCGCTACT
>Ga0123338_10000996_pt1 | contig 27859 bp, 21 predicted proteins | sample grotaG_FD_89793 | JGI IMG/M metagenome (GOLD analysis project Ga0123338, IMG submission 89793) | Glacier valley bacterial and archeal communities from Borup Fiord, Nunavut, Canada, to study Microbial Dark Matter (Phase II) -... | ecosystem: Environmental > Aquatic > Freshwater > Ice > Glacier ...
CGGGCTGGTAGTTCGCCCATCTTCGACAGCCGCTACCCGAAGTACCCGCTGGCCGCCACCGCCGCTACCTTGAGCAAGTACTTCGACCAGTGGCTGGGCCTCTATGGTTACTATGCCCTACCGACCTGGGCCTACCTGCCCCGACCGGGCAGCAATCAGCAAGAAGGCTTCTGTCTGCCGACGATCCAGGCCAGCAACTATGAGATGATCGACATCCTGCTCGGCTCGCACGATGACCTGCTGGGCCAAGAGTTTGCTGCTGGGGCTGACCTCGCGTACTGGGCTGCTGCCCTGCGCTTCGCGTTGGAGATCGTGGTGGGCGGCTACTACCTGCCCATGCTCTACCTGCGTGGCAAGCAGTGGCAGGCACGCTGGGAAGCCGACCTCGACCACCCCACTGTTGGCCCCCGCTTTGACATCCTGGTAGAGGCAATGCCCCCCGCTACCCTCCTCTACGCTTATGGTGAGCGCGGCCTGGCGAAGATGATCGACGGCGAGCAGCAGCAGCCCGCACCCATCCTGGCTGGCTTCCTCAACAGCGTAGTCAGCGAAACGCTTTCCTCCTTCCTCAAACGCGACCTTGCCCCACAGAGCAAGGATAAGTATGCCAACCTCTGGGTGCAGTCGCTATTTGGTCGCCACAGCTACCTGATGGATGATTTGGAGACGCTCCGCACCAAGGCCCAGCGCGACAGGTTGCAACCGCTGTTCGACAGCTATACCGCCTGGCGCGGGCAGTTGACTGGGGTTGCTGCACCGCTAGAGAGTGGCAGCAACTACCGCGTGGCCTTGCGTCTCGAGCAACCGCCCAGCCAGCAACCCGCTGACGGCCTGCTGGACGAGGAGTTGTTTGCGCCAGAGCAGCCCGACAAGTGGCGGCTGCGCTTCCTCTTGCAGGCTAACGACGACCCTAGTCTGCTCGTCCCCGCCGAGGACGTTTGGCAGGCAGACAGCAGCAGCCTGGACTACCTGAGCCGCCGCTTCGACCGCCCTCATGAGCGGCTGCTGATCGCCCTCGGCCACGTCGCTCGCCTCTTTCCTCCCGTAGAGCGCGCCCTGACCACCGCCCGCCCGACCGTAGCCTACCTGACGTTGGAGGAAGCCTACCAGTTTCTCAGCGAGGCCGCCCCAGCTTTGGAGGAGAGTGGGCTGGGGGTGATCGTGCCTAACTGGTGGCAGCAGCGGGCCAAACTGAAGGCGAAGGCCCGGCTGAAGGGGGCGGACGAGAAGAAGACTGGCAGCGGTCTCTTTAACGTCGAGGGCCTGGTTGAGTACGACTGGCAGCTATCACTTGGCGACGAGACGTTTTCGCCCGACGAGTTCGCGCAGGTCGCTGACCTCAAGCAGCCGCTAGTGCAGGTGCGTGGCCAGTGGCTAGAGTTGCGCCCAGAGCAGCGCGAGGCTGCCTTGCAGTTCCTCAAGCGCAATCTACATGGCACGATGGCCCTGGGTGATGCAGTGCGCCTGGCCCTGGGCGGCACGGGCGAGCAGGCCGCCGGGCTGGAGATCGGCGAAGTCGAAACCCAGGGCTGGCTCAAGGTACTGATGGGTGAACTGGAGGAGGGCCGCCTGGAGGAGTTGCCGCCGCCCATCAACCTGCACGCCACCTTGCGTGCTTACCAGGTGCGCGGCTACTCCTGGCTGGCCTTCCTCCGTCGCTACGGCCTCGGCGCGTGCCTGGCCGACGACATGGGCCTGGGCAAGACGATCCAGCTACTGACCCTGCTGCTGCGCGAGAAGGAAGCCGGGCGGGCTGGCCCTAGCCTACTGCTCTGCCCCACTAGCGTGGTCGGCAACTGGCAGCGCGAGGCCGACCGCTTCACCCCCGACCTGCGCGTGATGGTGCATCACGGGGCGACCCGCCAGCGCGACAATGAACACTTCGCCGCCGACGCGCACAGCCACGACCTGGTGATTAGCAGCTACGGGCTGGCCGCCCGCGACGAGGAGCTTTTCGGCAGCGTACCCTGGCGCAGCCTGGTCTTGGACGAGGCCCAGAACATCAAGAACCCCGCCACCAGGCAGACGCGGGCGATCAAGAACCTGCCTGCCGTGCAGCGCATTGCCCTGACTGGCACACCGGTGGAGAACAGGTTGATCGAACTGTGGAGCATCATGGACTTTCTCAACCCTGGCTACCTGGGCAGTGCAGAGAGCTTCCGCAAGCACTTCGCCACCCCAATCGAGAAGGAGGCCGACCCCGCCGCCACCCAGAAGCTCCGCAAGCTGACCCAACCCTTTATCTTGCGGCGACTCAAGACCGACTCGCGCATCATCCAGGACTTGCCACCCAAGAACGAAATGAAGGTCTACTGCAATCTCTCCGTCGAGCAGGCCAGCCTCTACCAGGCGTTCGTCAACGACATCTTGCGCCAGATCGAGGAGAGCGAGGGCATCCAGCGGCGCGGTCTCGTCCTCAAGATGCTGCTGCGCCTCAAGCAACTGTGCAACCACCCGGCCCAATTCCTGGGTGACAGTTCGGCCCTGGCTGGGCGCAGCGGCAAGCTAGCGCGCCTGGAGGAGATGCTGGAAGAAGCACTCAGCGCAGGCGACAAGGTGTTGATCTTCAGCCAATTCGCCGAGATGGGCGGGATGTTGCAGTCCTACCTGCAAGAGCGGCTGGGGGTGGAAGCTCTTTACCTCAGCGGCAGCACCGAGCGGCGCAAGCGTGAGGAGATGGTGCAACGCTTTCAGAGCGCAGATGGGCCGCCTCTCTTTATCCTCTCCCTCAAGGCAGGTGGCGTGGGCCTCAACCTGACCGCTGCCAACCACGTCTTCCACTTTGACCGTTGGTGGAACCCGGCGGTGGAGAACCAGGCGACCGACCGTGCCTTTCGCATCGGCCAGACCAAGAGCGTACAGGTACACAAGTTTATCTGCATTGGCACGTTGGAGGAGCGCATCGACCTGTTGATCGAGAGCAAGCGTACCCTGGCCGAAAGCGTGATTGGTGGCGACAGCGAGGGCTGGCTGACCGAACTCAGCACCGCCGACCTGCGCGACCTGGTGCGTCTCAGTGCCGACGCGGTGGGGGACTAACTAATGGTGACGAAGAAGGGGGATGCAGGCAACTGGTTCTGGCAACGGTGGCTTGACGTGTTGGAGGGCGAGACCGACGAAGGCCGCTTCACGCGGGGCCGCCGCTACGCCAACAACGGCAGCATTCTCAGCCAGACTATTGCCCCTGGCAAGCTGAAGGGGCGGGTGGAGGGTAGCGAGGCCGCTCCATATAAAGTCTCTATCCGCGTGCTGCTGCCTGACGACAACCAGTGGGAGACGGTATTGCAGGCGATCCGCAACCAGCCGCTCCGCCTCAGCCGCTTGCTGGCAGGCCAGTGGCCGCCCGAAGCTGAAGACCTGTTTGCGGCGGCCAGTATCGAACTGGTACCCGAACTTGACCTTGAGCTACTATCCTGCGACTGCGAGGACTGGTACGGTGATGCTCCCTGCAAGCACCTGATCGCCCTCTGGTACAGCTTCGGCCAGCAAGTCAGCAGCGACCCGTTCAAGCTGTTTGCCCTCTATGGCCGCGACCGCGATGAGGTGCTGGCCGCTGTTGGCTTGCCTGGCCCCCAGTCGTCTATTGGGCTAGAGCCTGCCGCTACCCTAAAGGTAGCCCCACCCACTCTGCCCGCTGCTAGCAATGAGCAACTCTGGCAGCCAGGGCCAGCATTGCTGGGCTTCAGCACGCAGCTTGTCCCGCTCAAAGGCGAGTCGCCTAGCCTGACGCGCCTCGGTGAACCACCCTTTTGGTCGGGCGACTTCGCCGCCGCCCTGCGTCCTGCTTACGAGCAGGTGAGCAAGCGGACGGTTCTCTGGCTGGTCAAGGCACTCAAGGCCAGCGCAGATGTAGCGGGCAAGGAGTACAAGGGCGACGAGTACGAAGATAAGGACGAGGCCGACCAGAGGGATGAGATTGCTGCCTACGAAGATGAGGATGCAGACGAGGAAGATAATTAACGTAGGCTTAGAGGAGTAACTTTGTTGGCGAATATCAAGGCTAATAGCTTGCCAAACTGCTAAGGATGGCGTAAAATTAGGCAAGGATCGTATTAGCGGGGAGCAATGTCGCTCAAGGGACAGGGGGATCACGCTATGCCACAGCAGCGTTACGAAAAAGAGATCGAGGATATTCTGCGGAAGGCCGAGGAAGCAGGATGGGGCAAGGTAAACGGTGCCGCTCCGCGCCCGCAGGAGACAGCCCGCCCCTTGCCACCCAACCGCTCCAACCCCACAAAGCCGAAAGCGAACCGCCGCTCGGTGCGCTGGACCCCTGGTAGCATCCTCGCCGCTGTGGCGATCTTTACCCTGCTAGTGATCATACTCTCCCCGATTGACCCCAGCCGCATCACCTTGCTGCTCAGGCCGCTCGCGGTGCTGGCCCTGATTGGTGCAGTGATCTACTACTTCAGCCAGAGTGGGCGCACATCGCCACCCCCCGGCGAGAAGCGATGGCGCGGCCAGCCGATTCAGTTCGAGCAGCCCGAAACTCCCTTCGAGCGCATTGCCAGCACCCTCCGCCGCTGGCTCAACCGCCGCTAGCCACCCCTGTTTGACAAGCCCGCTGTCACCTGTTATACTGCGAAAGATGTTAATAAGCGTTGAACCTGGGGGAAGTCCGGTGCAAACCCGGCGCAGTCCCGCTACTGTAACCGCTATTTGCGGTGAGCCAGATCGCCCATTCCACGCAGACACGACCACCCTTCGCGAGAGAGGGTATGTGTGAGCTACCTGCTGGGGCGACTCTACCCTCCGCGCCGCAGAGCCACGCTACCCTCGCCCTTTTCGGGCGGGGGTCTTTTGTTGGCCCTACGGGAAGAAAAGGAGAGTCCATGTCCTACGCCAAGAAGTTGAGTAGCCTGCTGCTGGTGCTGACCCTGTTGATCGGTTTCGGCGCGCCCGCTGCCGCCGCCCCTGCTGTCCCTGCCGCCGCAACCACCGCCGCGCAAACGGCGGCTAGCTGGCTGCGCGGCGCACAACAAGCCGACGGCGGCTTTGGCCCTGCGCTCAAGGGGCCTTCCACCCTCGGCCAATCCACCGATGCCGCCTTTGCCTTCGCCGCCAGTGGGGCAGAGTTGACTGACGTGGTGAAGGGCGGCAAGTCGCTGCTCGCTTACCTGGTGGCGAACGGGGCCACCGCCAGTTCGCCCGCCGCTGCCTGCAAGGTAGCGCTGGTTGGGCGTGGTTACCTGCCGAAGACGGTCTTCGACGCGATCAGCAAGGCTTACGACAAGACGACTGCCACCTTCGGCAAGACCACTCTCGACCAGGCCTACTGCCTGCTACAAAGTCGCACTGGCGCACCCCAGGAGGAGATTGATGCGCTGAAGAAGCTCCAGCTTGCCGATGGCAGCTTTGCCTTCGCAGGGCTGGGCGCAGCCGGTGAGGGGGACAGCAACACCACTGCGCTGGTAATGCAGAGCCTGGCCGCCAACGGCGTGGCTGCCAACGATGCGGCGATCACCCAGGCGGTTGCTTACCTCAAGACGCAGCAGAACGACGACGGCGGCTTCCCCTACCAGAAGCCCAGTCAGTACGGCACCGACACCGACGCGAACTCGACCGCCTACGTAATCCAGGGTTTGCTGGCTGCTGGCCTTGACCCCGCTGGCTTCAAGAGTGCGGCTGGCAATGACCCGCTGGCTGCCCTGCTCAAGTTGCAGAACCCCGACGGTGCCTTCCGCTTCCAGGGCGCAAGCGGCGAGGACAACGTGCTGGCAACCTTGCAGGCGATCCCCGCCCTACGCTATGCCAGCTTGCCAATTGCGATCCCCGACGCGGCAGGCAGCGCAGCGGTGAGTGGCACCCCAGTGGTCGTTAACGATAGTAGCATGGTCGCTACTCCACCTAGCACCCCTCGCCTACCGCGTACCGGTAGCAGCGACTATGGCTGGCCGCTGACCTTGTTCGCCCTTGCGCTCAGTGGGCTGGTGGGCGGCCTGCTGCTCCGCCCTCGGCGCAGGCGCAGCTAGAAAGCACCCGCTTGCATCTCCCTGGCACAATCAGGCCCGCTCCCGCCACTGAACCCACCCTGCTTGCTGGGGAGGGCAGGGTGGGGGTGTCCTCATTCCGCCCCTCTCGCCTGCCGCCCAAGTGTGCATGGGGGGGGCTGCCCTGCCTGCTAGCCCTGATCCTCTTTGCGGGCAACGCTGCTGCCGCGCAACAGGTTGTTGGTACGCCGCTGCATCACGCGGCCCTGGTGGTGCGGCATGGAGACGGACGAGTAGTGACCAGGGTGGTGGCTTTCAGCACAGAGAGCATCAGCGGGCTGGAACTGCTTGAGCGGGCCAGTCTGGAGGCAGAGATAGACTACCTCGGCCTGGGTGGAGCGGTAGCCGCGCTCCAGGGTGAGGGCTGCCACCCCCCCGGCCAGTCGGCCTTCTGCCAATGCCAGGGCGCAGAGTGCAAGTTTTGGCGGTACTTCCACCTCGACCCCGGCCCGCCTGCCCAGTGGCGACTAGCCAACTCTGGTGCGGGCGACTACCGAGTGCGCGACGGGGCGGTAGAGGGCTGGGCCTGGGGTGGCAAGGAGCAACCGCCGCTCTACAGCTTCACCGACCTCTACCAGCCCCCACCACCGACTGCTACCCGCGCTTCCACCCGCCCGTCTCGCCCCAGCAGTACGCCGACGCGCACGGCCCAACCGGCTACTACTACGCCAACGCCAGCACTAGCCACCGCCATGCCCCGCCCCAGCCCGATTGTTGGGCAGGTTGGGCTAGTCACAACAACGGCGCAGGCAGCTACCGCCACGCCTTCACCACAACCAAGCAGTACGCCACAACCGAGCGACACCCCAGCAGCGATGCTCACCGCCAGCTTGGTTGTCGTGGCAACGACCACACCGGGGGTGGCAGACGTGTTGCCAATGGCTACGAGCCAACCGCCCGGCGCGTACCGTGGTGCAGAGGGGCTGGCAGTCGCCATGATCTTGCTACTCGTGTTGCTGCTGCTGGTCGGGCGTGGTGCGACAGGGGAGCCGTTGAACAGCAGGGCGTGGTTGGGGTGGCTGCTAGCGGCGGTGCTGGCAGTGGGCAGCAACCCCTACTACCTGGCTATGCTGCTGCTAACTAGCCTGATCGTCTATCGGGGCTGCGCCGCGTCGCCAGGGGGGCAGCAGGGCAGCGTGCTGCTGCGCCTGGGCGTGGTCAGCTTCGCCTTCATTGCCCTGTTCAACTTCTTGACCGCGCACGCTGGGCGTACTGTTTTGCTCACCCTCCCGCGAGAGTGGCCCGCGATTGGCGGCATCCTTACCGCCGAGGGGCTGGCCTGGGGTGCCAGCAAGGGGTTGACCATCCTCACCTTGCTGGCTGTCTTTGCCACCTTCAATCGGGTGGTTAGCCACCGAGAGGTGTTGAGCCTGATCCCTGGCCCCATGCGGCGGCTGGGGCTAGTCGCCAGCATTGCGGTGCTGTTTGTGCCACAGACGGTGGCGGCGGCGCAGAATGTGCAGCAGGCTCAACAGTTGCGCGGCTATCGAGTGCGGGCGCGCAATCTCCTACCGCTATTCGCCCCTCTCCTGCTCCTCAGCCTGGAGCAGGCTAGCCAGTTGGCCGAGGCCTTGGCGACGCGGGCGTGGGGCTATGGGCCACCCGGCTTCAAGGGGCGCACTGCCTACCGCCACCTTGTTTGGCGGCCACGTGACCGACTGCTGCTGGCGGTTGGGCTGGCGGTAGCCACCAGCTTCGCTCTGCTCCGCCTGTTCAGCAGCCTGCCACTGGACTACTACCCATACCCCCAGTTGCAGTGGCCGCCCTTCGACCTCCTACCTGCCTTGCTGACCATCGCGCTGCTGCTGCCCCCTGCTCTGGTCAGTCTAAGTCACGCCCGTCAGCCCGACCAGACGGCAGCCAGCGTGCTGCAAAGGAGTGAGCCATGACCCTGATCGACCTCAGTCACCCGCTCGGCCCTGCCATGCCCTCCTACCCTGGCGTGCCAGAACCACAGTTCCACACCCTCTTTACGCATGAGCAGAGCGCAGCACGCGGCAACTACGCCCCTGGCACGACCTTCCAGATCGCCACCTACGAGATCGCTGGCAACACTGGCACGTATGTGGATGCTCCCTTCCATCGTCATCCTGGCCTTGCGGATTTGGCGAAGCTGCCCCTGGACAGGCTGGCGAACCTGCCTGCCATCGTGGTTGTGGTTGCGCCAGAAGGGGCCATCGAGCTGGCGACTTTCACGGGGCTGGAAGTGCGTGGCAAGGCGGTGCTGCTGCATAGTGGCTGGGCGCAACGCTGGGGTGGCGACTACTTCCGCTCCGGCCCCTACCTGACTGTTGCTGCCTGCGAAGGGTTGGTGGCGGCGGGTGCGCTCCTGGTCGGCATAGATTGCGCCAATATAGATGACATGGCAGACAAATCGCGCCCTGCTCACACCATCTTGCTTGGTGCGGGCATCCCGATCATCGAACATCTCTGTAACCTTGAGCAACTACCGGCTGAAGGTAGCCGCTTCTTCGCCGTGCCGCCCGCCATCGAAGGGGGTACGAGTTTCCCAGTGCGCGCCTTCGCCATCGTGGAGTGAGATGATCAAGCTCGAAAAGCTCAGTTACCGCTATCCTACCGCCAGCGAGTTTGCTCTGCGCGAGGTTGACCTCAGCGTGCCAGAGGGGGCGTTCGTGCTGCTGGTTGGCGGCAGCGGGGCGGGCAAGTCTACCCTGCTACGGGCTATCGCTGGGCTGGTGCCTCACTTCTACGGTGGCGAGTTTGGCGGGCGGGTGCTAGTAGACGGCGTGGACACCCTCACTGTGCAGCCTCAACAGTTGGGCGGCAGGGTCGGCTTCGTCTTCCAGGACCCAGAGGCGCAGGCGGTGACGGAGGAGGTAGAAGGCGAAATCGCTTTCGGCATGGAGAACCTCGGCCTCGACCCCGCCCTGATACGGCGGCGGCTAGAGGAGTTGCTGCATCAACTCGACCTCGACCAGCTACGCACCCGTGCGATCAGCAGCCTGAGCGGGGGTGAGCGGCAGCGGCTGGCGATTGCGGCGGCCCTGGCAATGCAGCCTGCCATCCTGGTGCTGGACGAGCCGACTTCGCAACTCGATCCGCAAAGCGCGGAGGAGGTGCTGACCCTGCTGCAAAAGCTGAACAGCGACCTGGGTATGACGATCATCCTCTCTGAACATCGGCTGGAGCGGGTGGTGCAGTATGCTGACCGCCTGCTCTACATGGCGGCTGGGCGCATCGTTGCCGACGGGCCACCCCGCGAGGCTCTGGCCCAGGTGCCGCTCACCCCGCCATTGCTGACTCTGGCGAAGCGGTTGGGCTGGCAACCGCTGCCGCTTACTGTGCGTGAGGCGAGGCCGTTTGCCCGTTCACTCATCTCCACCCTGCCAGCCCCTGCAAGCGGGGAAGGTGCTGCCCTGTTTAGCCCCACTCTGCCCGCCGCAAAAGAAGGCAGCACGGGCTTGCGTGAGGTGTGGTTTGGTTATGGTAGGCGGGAGGTGTTGCGCGGGGTCAGCCTCGACATTCAGGGGGGCGCGGTGCTGGCGATCATCGGGCGCAATGGCGGCGGCAAGACTACGCTGCTCAAGCTGCTGATCGGGTTGCTGCGTCCGCAGCGGGGTGATGTTCGCGTGCTGGGGCGCAATGTGGCTGGGCTTGACCCCAGCCAGATCGCGCAGCACGTTGGCTACGTGCCGCAGAATCCGGCTAGCCTGCTCTTTGCCGACACGGTAGCCGACGAGTTGCGCTTCACCTTGCGCGGCCACAAGCTGGCGGTAGATGAGGCTCGGATCACCGACTTGCTGATTGCCCTTGGCCTCAGCGGGTTGGCCGACCGCTACCCGCGTGACCTTAGCATCGGCCAGCAACAGCGGGTGGCGATTGCTGCCCTGCTCGTCGCTGACCCTGCCCTGGTACTGTTGGATGAGCCAACTCGCGGGCTGGATTACGAGAGCAAGGCGGCATTGGTCGCTTACCTGCGCTGGTTGCGGACAGCGGGCCGGGCGGTAGTGCTTGTCACCCACGACGTAGAGTTGGTCGCCGAAGTCGCTGACCGGGTGGCTCTACTGGCGGCGGGCGAGATCGCGGTGGACGGCCCGACTCGCGCCGTCCTCAGCGAGTCGCTGATCTTCTCCTCACAGATCGGCAAGCTGACCAACGGACGGTTCCTGACGGTGGCCGAGACGATGGCGGGGCAAGATGTGGGGGTGCAAGATGCGGGATGAGTCCATGCAAGGCCGCCTGATCGCTAACCTGGCCCTGCTTCTCAGCACGCTGTTGGGGCTGGCGATGCTACTCTGGCCCTTCTTCGCCAGTGCAGTCCCGCCCCTGGCTGCCACCCTGCTGCTCGGAGTGCTGGTGCTGGTGGTTGGCCTCGGTGCCGTGCAGGGGCAAGAGTTGGACGCGAAGGGTGTTGCTCTACTGGCAGTGCTGGCGGCCCTGAACGGTGCATTGCGGCTGCTGCCTACCTTTGGCGGAGCCTCCCCGATCTTCTTCCTGCTGCTGGTCGGAGGCTACGTGTTTGGAGCGGGTTTCGGCTTCCTTTTTGGCGCACTAACTATCTTCGTTTCGGCGATAGTGACTGGCGGCTTTGGTCCCTGGCTGCCCTACCAGATGCTGGCTGCCGCCTGGCTGGGCGCGAGTGCGGGGCTACTTGGTCGGTTGCTGCGCCGTTGGCAGGCTAGCATGGCCCTCAACCTGGCTGCGCTTGGCCTGCTGGGGCTGGGTTGGGGCTTGCTCTACGGTGCCTTGCTCAACCTCTGGTTCTGGCCCGCCTCTGCCGACGCAACTAACCTCAGCAGCAGCGGCCTGGAGCGGGTTGGCGAACTGCTCAGCCGCTTTATCATCTTCTACTTCGCCACCTCGTTCGCCTACGATCTCTGGCGATCCGCCCTCAACCTGTTGCTGGTGCTGACCCTCGGTGGGGCAACGCTAAAGATACTCTACCGCTTCCAGCGTCGCTTCTACTACACGCGGTTGACCACGCTCAAGGAAGATGACTATGCCAAAGCCGTCGCCTGAGCCGAGCAACCAGCCCACCAACCCCCCACCAGCAGCGGAGCAGGAGCTACCTGCTAGCTACCCCTTCGATGCTGACGGCGCACTCTGCCGCGAGTTCCTGCTTGAGCGCGGCTACTGCTGCGGCAACGGCTGCCGCAACTGCCCCTACGAGGAGGGGGAATGACGAGCGGCTGCTAGTTTGTTTCTCCTATCTACCTTGCTACTGTGTTATAATAGCCTTGCGAACCAAAATATAGGCGGGCCGTTATCTGGTGCGGCAAGGGGGCAGCTAATGGCCGGTGAGTTGATCCTGGTGGTAGAAGACAATTTCGATAGCCGCGACATGGTGAAGATACTACTTACCCTGCGTGGTTATCGGGTGATCGAAGCGGTCAACGGGCGCGAAGCAGTCAACATCTGCATGGCCGCTGGCAAAGACGGCCCCCAACCCGACCTGATCTTGATGGACCTCTCGCTGCCCATCCTTGACGGCTGGCAAGCGGTGCGAATGATCCGTGCCTTGCCAGAGTTCGTCAGCCGCCCCATCGTCGCTCTCACTGCCAACGTTCTCAGCGACGACCGTGACCTGGCTCTGCAAGCCGGGTGTAGTGCCTACCTGACCAAGCCGATCACGATCAACGCCCTCGTCAGTATGGTTGAGCAGCAGTTGGCCGAGTACCATTCTTCGTCCGCGACCCTGCCGCCCCAGCCCAGCGCACCCAGCAACTAGAGTAGCCAGCCATGACCAGCGCAGCCACCGTCCAACCCGCAAGTAGCGACCGCGAACTATCGGTCGAACGCGACCTGACCACCATGCTATCCAGCCTGGCCGAGATCGTGCAGTTCGATCAGGCCTCCGTGCTGCTGCGCCAGCCAGAGAGCGACGACCTGATGTTTGTCGCCTACTGGTCAGCTCGCCCGATCAGCTACAATCCAGTTGGCCTCAGCTTGCCGCCTGGTCGCGGGATCGTGCAGCGGGTAGCCCAGAGCGGACGGGCAGCGATCATCACCCACCCCGGTCGCGACCCCGAATACTTCAACCTGGATGCTGTGTACGGCAAGATTGGCCCACCCACTTCGATGGGTGAACTGGCTCTGCCCCTGGTGGTGGACGGTGAGGTGATCGGTGTCCTCAACCTGGAGAGTCGCAAGCCCGGCACCCTGGGGCAGGAGGAGTTGCAGAAGGTTAAGCCTGCGGCCCGCCTGATCGCCGCTGCCCTCAACTACACCCGCCGCTATACCCATCTGCGCGACCAGTACCAGCACCTTGAGGCGCAGTTGCAGGAGGCGGAGAGCCATTTGGAGCAGGTGAGCGCAACCGAGGCCGAGGTTAGCCACTCCCGCGACCGCTTGGGGAGGCGGCTGGGGGGCCTCTTTGCCATGCACCGGGTTGGCACCGAGATCAGCGGCACCCTCGACCGCCAGGCTCTGCTCGATCACATAGTGGCGGTCGTCACTGGCGAGTTCGGCTACGAGTTCGGCCTGATCATGCTGGTGGAGGGAGCGCAGTTGGTCGCCCGCTCTGGGTTGCTGGCCGAACGGCGCATCACCCCCAGTCTTGCTCTCCCCTTTGACCCTGCCCAACCTTTGTGGGCGGCCTTGACCGACGAGGGCCGCCCAGTAGCTTGTAGCAGCGAGCAAAACGGCCTCTACTTGCCCCTGCTCAAGCAACTACACCTCGGCAGCGCAATCATCACCCCGTTGCTCGGCGGCGGCAGGCTCGCTGGCTTGCTGATCGTCGGCTCGACCTTGTTGGCACAGGCGGATGCTGATGACCTCGATGTGTTTGCCATCATCGGCGGCCAACTGGTCGGCGCACTCTACAGCCTCGCGCAACTGAGCGACGCGGAGAAAAGGGCGCAGCAGTTGGAGTTGATCTATCGCACCTCGTTGGAGATCACCCGCCAGCGCGAACTGCAAAATCTGCTCGATACTGTCACCCTACACTCGGTTAGCCTGCTCTCGGCCCGTGGGGCAGCGATCTACCTCTATGACAGCAGTCAGCATCGGCTGGAGTGCGTCACCTCCTACAATCTAGACCGCGATTACTGTGGTACCTACCTGGCGGTTGGTGAGGGGCTGGCCGGGCAGGTGGCTGCCAGCCGCCAGCCGCTCAGGGTCAACAACTACCGCACCTGGGAGGGGAAGGCAGCCCGCTATGCCGACTCCCCATTCACCGCAGTGATCGCCAGCCCACTGCTTAACAAGCGCGGTAAGCTAATTGGCGTGCTGGATGTGTTGGACGACAGCGATCGGCGGGTGTTCAGCGACGATGATGAGCAGATGTTGGTGTTGTTTACCAACCAGGCCGCCGCCGTGTTGGAGACAGCCCGCATCTACACCGACTTGCGGAGCGCGAACGAGCAGTTGCTCTCGATCAGCCGCCTCAAGACCGAGTTCCTCTCTACCATCAGCCACGAACTGCGCACTCCGCTCAACTCGATCATTGGCTACGTTGATATGCTGCTTGATGGTCTGTTCGGCGAGTTGAACGAGGGCCAGCAGACCAGCCTGGGTCGGGTGCAGCGCAACGCAGGCACCTTGCTCAACCTGATCACGGACGTGCTGGACCTCTCCAAAATTGAGGCGGGCCGCTTTGAGTTGTTCACTGCTCCCTTCTCGGTGCGCGAACTGATCCTCACCGTCCTCAACACGGTCGGGCCGCTGGCCCAGCAGAAGAAGTTGGCTCTGCGCCACTATATTGACCCCCAACTGCCGCCCACCCTGGTCGGCGACTCTGACCGCCTGCAACAAATCCTGCTTAATCTCGCCTCTAACGCAGTCAAGTTCACCAACACTGGCAGCGTGACGGTGCGGGCGCGGCGGGTGAGCAACGAACTCTATGCCCTAACCGTGACCGACACTGGCATCGGCATCCCCCAGGACAAGTACGCCCTGATCTTCGAGGAGTTCCGTCAAGCCGACGGCTCTACTACGCGGCAGTACGGAGGCACTGGCCTCGGTCTGGCAATCACGCGCCGCCTGGCGACCCTGATGGGCGGCACCGTGGCGGTCTTCAGCAAGGGCGAAGGGGAGGGTAGCACCTTTACTATCACTTTGCCGCTGATCAGCGAGCAGCCAGAGCCAGGTCAGTTCAGCCCGCCAGAGGTCTTGCCGCTGGACGAGGAGGAGGAGGAAACCCATCCGCAAGTGGAGTGGGACACACCCCGCATGATCGGCGACCGCGTTCTCAGTGCCGAGGGGCCGATCACCTTGCAAGAGGCGCACAGTGCGGAGGAGGGTGGCAGCCGGGTTAACGAGTTGCTCAAGGTTGCGAACGAGAGGGAGGAAACGGTATGATTACCGCAATCGTGATGATTGGAGCCGAGCGGCAGCGCATCCCGGCCACCGCCGAGGCTCTACTGGCGATCCCGGAGGTGAAGGAGGTCTACTCTGTCACTGGCGAGTACGATCTGGTTGCTATCGTGCGGGTGAAGGAGTACGAGGCGTTGGCCGACGTGGTGACCAGCCGCTTTGCCGCGATCAGCGCGGTCACTAGTACGCGCACGATGGTGGCCTTCCAGTGCTACTCGCGCAAGGACATGGAAGCGATCTGGTCGATAGGGCTGGATTAAGCGCAACTGAACGGATGAATATGGACATGGACAAAGAGAAGCAGCCAACCAGCGACACTGCTGCCCTGCCCGACTACCTGCTAGCCGCTGAGGAGGAGGCAGCCGCCACCTACGCTGCCACCCCCCGCCGCCAGCGGCAGCCCCGACCCCAGGCTGATCCCTGGCAGCAAAGGGCAGAAGCTGACCACCTGCCAGAGTACGCCAACGAAGACCTCTCGGCCCAATACTACCCGCCGAAGCAGGCTAGCGCACGCCAGCGCAGGTGGACGGAATGGCTGTTCCTTGCCCTCGGCCTCATCTTCGCGCTCGGCATCATCGTGGCGACGCTGCTGGCGATCCCCGACCTGTTCAGCCCGCACTACTAAACGGAGAAGTAAGTAATTGAAGCATCGCTTGTTCCTGCTCGTCCTCGTCGTCAGCCTGCTGCTCCCGACCCTCGCACAGGCGCAGAGCCAGCCAGCCCCCAGCGGCGGCACCTCCACCGCGACGGCCACCGCTGACCCTCCCAGCGCAACCCCCAGCCCAGCCACGTCCCTGACCGTCACTCCCACCCCGACCGCTACTGCTACCCTGACTGCAACTGCGACTGCGGCTGTGATTGCCACTGCCACCACCACCGCAACTGTGACTGCCACCGCGACTGCGACAACTGCCCCGCCGCCAACGGCTACGCCCGCCGCCAACCAGTATGACGTGGTGGTAGTGGGCGGTACCTCGGCGGGCGTGGCGGCTGCGGTCGCCGCAGCCCGGCTGGGGGCGCGGGTTGCCCTGGTCGAGGAGAGCGGCTGGCTGGGCGGCATGGTCAGTGCGGGCGGCCTCGGCGCAACCGACGGCAACCCGACGGCGATCAGCGGCCTGTTCGAGCAGTTTCGCCTGGCAGTGCGTGCCTACTACCGCAGCCAGCGCAACAGCGGCCAACTGCAATGCTACAGCCCGCCGCCGCTGCTCGTGGATACCAACTTCGAGCAGCCAACGGTGGCTGGGGCGATGCAGGCTAAAGCGGGCGGCGGCAGCTATTACAGCGGCCACTCGCTCTACACCTGGTACACCAACACCGCTACTACCCCGCCGACGCACGCCGCCTACCTGCAAGTCTACAACCTGGTCTGCAATCTTGCGAATGACTACCCCACTGACGGCTTCACCTACGAGCCACTGGTGGCCCAGAACCAGATGAGGCAACTGCTGCAAGGGCTGACCGTCACTCTGATGCTCAACACAGCTTACAGCGGGGTGATCACTGTGGGTAACAGCGTGCGTGGGGTCTACGTCCTCAGCGAGGGGCAGAGCAGTGCGCTCTACGGCAAAGTGGTGATCGATGCGACCAGCCGCGGTGACGTGCTGGCCGACGCTGGCACCCGCTGGCAGGACTATGCCTTTGGCCGCGAACGTAGCAGCACCGATAATACCGCCCCGCTCCCTTTGCGTCCACGCACCTTTGACGAACTGGACGCGGGCAAGACCTTCGTGCCGCCCCAGGTTGGCGAGTCGGTCGGTGACGGTGACTACGGGCTGCAAGCCTACAGCTACCTGATGACCCTCGTCTACCAGCCGAGCCGCAGTATGCCGCACCCCTTTGCCAGTATTGCCGATCCACAGGGGCGCACTGGCGACCAGAACAGCCTCTATCAGGCCTATGTGCAGCAGTTTAGCACGACCAATGGCGCAAACAGCATCGGCTACTTCAACGACATCTGGTTCAACTGGCGGCGGTTGCTGCCGAACAACAAGATCGAACTGAACTATGCCGACATCCCTGGCGGCAACTACCTCTCGGTCGAGCGCGAGGACAACTACCTGACCAACCCCGCCAGCCGCTCGTCTATCGAGCAGCAGCACCGCCTCTACGCCCTCAGCTTTGTCTACTGGGCGCGCCAGCGGGTGCCTGCCGCCCAGGGCTGGCTGCCTACCAACGAGTACGGCACAGCAGACGGCCTGCCACCCTTGCTCTACATCCGCGAGGGTAATCGAATGATCGGTGAATACACCCTCAGCGAGCGCGATTACGCCTGCTTCAGCCAGGGGTGCAGCACGGTCAGTCGCTACTTTACCGACAGCATCGCCACCGGCCAGTACGCCTTGGACTCGCATACTGTGCGCTTGATCGCTGACGGCAGCGGCGGGCAGTTCGCAGATGGCAATATGTGGTTGGGCAACAGCCAGCCCTACCAGGTGCCATACCGCGCAATCGTACCGCTCAGGTTGGATGGTCTGTTGGTGCCGCTGGCGGCCTCGGCCACCCACCTCGGCTTTGGCGCGTTGCGGATGGAGCCAGTGCGGGCGGCAATGGGTCAGGCGGCGGGGGTCGCGGCGGCGCAAGCGGCGGCAGCCAACATCCAGCCACGGGCAGTCAACCTGCGGGCGGTGCAGCGCGAACTGATCCGCCAGAAGGCAGCTACCTACACCTACATTGATGTGCCAAATAGTTACTGGGCCTGGACTGCGATCAGTTGGCTCAACGCGCGTGGGGTAGTGCAGGGAACTGGGCCGAACCTGTTTGCACCCAACGCCCAGGTGCGGCGGGCTGAGCTAGCCAAGATGCTGACCCAGGCGCAGGGCTGGCCGTTGCTCAACCCTGCTACCGCCACCTTCCGCGATGTGTCAGCCGGCAACTTTCTCTACCGCTACGTGGAGACTGCCTACGCTCATGGGGTGATCAGCGGCTACAGCGACGGCAACTTCCAGCCCTACGCCAGCGTAACGCGGGAGCAGATGGCGAAGATGCTAGCCGCTGCGGCTGGCTTCGGCCCCCAACAGCCAGCCAACCCCAGCTTCAGCGACGTGTCGCCCAGCAATATCTTCTACGGCTGGGTAGAGGCCGCCCGACTGCACGGCCTGATGCAAGGGACAAGCGCGACCACCTTCTCGCCGCGCGGCACTCTGACGCGGGCGCAGGCGGCCCAGGCAGTCTTCAACCTGCTAGGCGAGTTAGCCCTTAGCCAACTCGCGGCGGAACAGCAGCCAGTTGATCACGAAGAAGATCAGCCCCATCGTTGTCAGTGCGCCGATCACGTAGTCGGTCGGTAGCTGGCCGCGCAGCATGACCTGCTGGAAGCCCTGGATGCCGTGAGTGATCGGCAGCCCCTGCGCTCCATACTGCACGTACTGGTTGAAGCTGCTGAGCGAGAGGAAGAAGCCGCTGAAGAAGACAGAGGTGAGCAACACCAGCATCGACAACTGCACCGCCTGCGACTCGGTCTGCGAGATCAGGCTGATGAAGAAGCCCAGGCCCAGGCTGGCGAAGACCAGCGCGAGGGCAGTCAGGCTGAACCAGAGGGGGTCGCCCTTGAACGGCACGCCCAGCAGCGGGCTAACTAGCGCAGCGACCAGGGCAGCAGCGACCACCGCCACGAACAGGATGTAGGCAACGTACTTGCTGACCAGGATTTCGGTGGCGCGGATCGGGGCGACGCGGAACAGTTCGAGCGTGCCAATTGTCCGCTCACGCACTAGCGAGAGGGCCGCGAAGGTGACAGCGATGTGTTGGAGCAGCAAGGCGAGGACGGCAGGGGTGTAGTAGTTGATGAAGTTAATCTCAACGCCGTTGGGGTTGTCCTCCTTGCTGGCCTCATTCTTGACGATGGCGCGGAAGGGGGAGACGAGGACACCAGGGGCGATGTTGGTGATCTGCCCAGTCGTCGCTTCCAGGGTAGCGAGGTCTTCATCTACCTGCTTGAGGCGTTGCACCTGCTGCTCCCGACTCGCCTGGCCGCGCAGGGCATCGCTGCGGATCGCTTGCACGTTGTCGTTCAGGCGGCGGATGGCAGTCTGCGCCTTGTTGATGCTGTCTACCTTCTGCTGCCCTGCTGGGCTGATCGGTAGTGTTGCTAGCTGGTCGTTGTTCACGGCACCGCCTGCGACGGCGAGAACTACCAGGACGGAGTTGCTGCTGGTCAGCAGGTCGCCACTCTCCTTCGTCACCGCCTGCACGTCGTTGGCCTGCAAGCCCACCTGCAAGCGGTTGACCGCCTGGCGCAACTGGCCCACCTGCCCCTGCAAGTCGGTGAGGCCCGCCTGCCCCTGCTTAAAGCCTGCTTCGAGGATGCGCTTGTTCAGTTCATTAGAATAGGCATAGGTAAGGAAGTAGACGATGTTGATCTTCACCGGGTCAATCTCATTGACGTTGAGCCGCAATTCGGCTTGCTTGCCGCCCAGGATGTCGCTGTAGGGGTCGGTAGGGATCACCGCCACCGCATCTACGCGGCGGTCATGTAGTTCACTCATCGCCCGGCCCAGGTCTTCCGTCACTTCACGCACGTCCAGTTGCTCAACGGCAAACTGCTTCTTGATCTCCGCGCTGCGAGACTGCGTCCCTGGCGGCCCCACGATGATCGTAGTCAGGCTCTGCTGCTTGCTGACATAGCCGATACCGAAGATAAAGAGGATGAGGAAGGGGCCAAGTACCAGGGTAAAGACTAGGCGCAACTGCCGCCGTACCTCGGCTACCTCCTTGCCCAAAAACGCGCTGAGGCGCACCAGCATCTTGACTAGCGGCATCGCTATGTCCTCCCCTGGTTGGCGGCCTGGCGGTCGCTGCGCCGCTCCAGCCGCTCAAGCGTCACCCCATCGCTGTCCTGCGTCTCATCGGGGTGGTCGGCAGCGTCCTGCTCCATCAGTTGGAAGAACACCTCATCAAAGTTGGGCTTGTACTCGCTGAGGCTCTTGACCTCTACACCCGCCGCTAGCAGTGCCGCCGCGATGTCGGGCGTGGCCTCGCCTGCGTCGGCTACGTAGACGCGGATGGTGCCGTGGGCCAAATCTTCAATGTCCCGATAGGTTGGTAGTGGCTTGAGTATCTGCTCTAGCATCGGGCAGGTGTGGCGGCTGTCTACCGTCAGGTCAACCGCCTCGCTGCCACCGAGGGCGCGGCGACGCAACTCCACCGGGGTGCCAATGGCGATCAGCCGCCCCTTGTTGATCACCCCCACCCGGTCGCAGTATTCGCTCTCGCCAATGTACTGGGTGGTGACGAACAGGGTGCGCCCAGCATCGCGCAGCTTGCGGAACTCCTCCCAGAACTTGACGCGCAGGATCGGGTCGATACCAGCTGTCGGCTCGTCCACGAAGATGACGGTGGGGCGGTGGACGAGGGTAGCGGCCAGTTCTAGCCGCCGCTGCATCCCACCAGAGATGTTGCCTGCCAACTTGCCGCGATGCTCCCACAGTTCGACGAAATCGAGTGCCTCGCGCACCTGCGCCTTGCGCTTCCACCAGGGCATACCGTAGATGGAGGCAACGAAGTTCATGTTCTCCATCACGCTGAGGCTGGGGTAGAGGACGAACAACTGGGGCATATAGCCGTAGCGTTCGTGCAACGTGCTGGCCGAGTGATGGGGGTTCTGACCGAGCATCCGCACCCGCCCACCGCTGGGTTCGTAGATGCCGGTGATCAGCCGCATGGTGGTGGTCTTGCCCGACCCAGAGGGGCCGATGAAGCCGAATATCTCTCCCTCATACACCTCGAAGCTAACGTCGTTGACCGACACTTGCGCGCCGAAGCGTTTGCTCAGGTGTTCGACTGTGATCACGCTGCGACGGCTGCTTGCGCTGGCTGGCTGGCTTGCCACTGGCACTCTCCTCTGCTTTGTTGCAAGCTATAACCACATACTGGGCCAACTTGTTACTGATCCTGCTATGCTACAGCCGCTGCTACACCGTAGCGGGAGGAGGTTGGCGACAGGCGTGCAACTGGCAGCCCACAGCGGGCGTTGGCTGCCGCAAGCCCGGCTAGTTACTGAAGAAGATCAGGCTGTAGCCTCTAGTTGCTCCAGCGGCACCGCCTCGCGGATCAGGTGGCTGACCGTTGCCAGCCCGGCAAAGATGGTGATCCAGACCGCCAGCACCGCGAATGTCCCTTGTGCGCCGATGTGTTCCAGCAACCAGCCTGCCGCCACTGCCGCGATAGGTCGAATGCCCCAGGCCACCAGGCGGAACGCGCTGTTTACCCGCCCCTGCAACTGGTCGGGGATCAGGGCCAGTCGGTAGGGATACTGGTTGAGGTCGTAGAATGTGGTGGTGCTAGCCCAGCTTAGGGCCACCAGGCCCAGTAGCCAGAGGTTGGGAGCCAGGGCGTAGAGTACCATACACGCCACCTCCGCCCACAAGCTGCCGATCATGATCCGCCCATAACTGATCCGCAGCCGTAGCCGCTCGTTGAGCAGCGACACGAGTAGCCCTCCTACTGCCCACATACTTAGCAGTAGCCCCGTAGTCGGCTCGTCCGCCCCAAGCTCGCGCGCCCGCACGACCAGCAGCAGCGCAATGCAGCCGATGATGCCGTTCACCCCCAGGTTGAGCAGGGCCATCATCTTGACGAAAGGCCGCTGCCAAATCCAGGCCATGCCTTCCTTGATCTCTGTCCAGAGGTGGTGGTCGCTCTTGGCCCGTTCGCCCTGGAAGTCGGTCTTGATGAAGGTAAGGGAGACGACCGAGGCAGCGTATGAGATCGCATCGAAGACGAAGGGGAAGGTGCGGCCCACGCTCTTGAACAGGAAGCCACCGAGCGGCGCGCCCAGCAGTTCGACTACACTGCCAGCCGCGTAGAACTGGCTGTTGGCTGCGGCCAACTGCTCCTTAGTCACCACGCGAGGGATGGCTGCCGTCTCTGCCGCGACGAAGAAGACGAAGCAGCAACCATCTATCAGCGCGTTGGCATAGATCAGCCAGACGCTCAGCCCACCGAGGGCCAGGGCGAGGGGGATGCTTGCCATGTTCGCAGCCCGGATCATATCGCAGACGATCAGCACCCGCTTGCGATCCCAGCGGTCTACCAACGCGCCAGCGGGCAGGCTGAGGAGGATGTAGGGTACCCAGACCAATCCCCCGGCAACCCCTGCCGCCTGTGGCGAGTTGGTCAGGGCCAGGATCAGCAGGGTGAGGGCAAAACCCGACATACTACTGCCCAGTTGCGAGACCACCTGCCCGCTCCAGAGCAGGATGAAGTCGCGGTTGCGCCAGAGCGATGCTCGTTTTGCTGCCGCTCCCTTCGCCTCCTCTCCTACTGCTGCCCCCTCTTTCAGTTGCGCCATGCTGACCCTCCCGTTCATGCTGCCTCATTATGCCCCACTGGGCTGACTCTGTAAATACCACTTCTGCCCGATCTTTCTACCAAGCTGCCTATTAGACCTACATTAGACCAGCCGCGCCCACTGGTTCTACCCTTGACATGATCAGGCTCAAGTTGTATCATTAGGCAACAGATAGCACTCGCATCTTGGAGTGCCAATCAGTCAACAACTTGAGCGTAGCACTATCAAGTCAGGGGTTTGCAGCCGTGGAACTCAGTGAACGCCAGCGGCGTATCCTCCAGGTGATCGTCGAAGAATACATCAGCACTGTCCACCCTGTCGCCAGCGAGAATATCGCGGCTCGCTCTGGCCTGGGCGTGAAACAGGCCACGGTGCGGAACGAGATGGCAGAACTGGAGGCTGCTGGCTATATCACCCATCCTCACACCTCCGCTGGTCGCATTCCCTCCGACAAGGGCTATCGCTACTTTGTGGAGAACCTGCTGGACAACAGTGGCAACCTCTCCAACGATGAGCAGCGCACCATCCAGCACCAGTTCTACCAGGTGCAGCGCGACCTTGACGAGTGGATGCGCCTCAGCACCGCCGTCCTCTCCCGTGCCTTGCAGAACGCGGCCATCATCACTGAACCGAAGGGGCCGAGCGTCTTGTTCAAGCAGTGTCAGCTACTCAGCCTGCAAGACCGCACCGCCCTGCTGATCCTGGTCACCAACGATGGTACTGTACGCCAGGCGGTGATCACCCTCGACCAGCAGCGCAGCGAAGATGAGTTGGCGACCGTCGGCAACAAGCTGACCGCCTTGCTGCGCGGCAAGAGTCTGCTAGAGATACCGCTAGCCGATGGTGACCTGAACGAGTTTGAGCGGGCGGTGGAGAGCCAGATGATCGGCCTGCTCCGTTCGGTAGAAGACTTCAGCAGCCGCGATATCACCTATGATGGGCTGGTCAAGATGCTCAACCAACCAGAGTTCAAAGCGACCGAGCGGGTTAAGCAGGTGATCGAACTGTTGGAGAACGGAGGGGTGCTGCTTACCATCCTGCCCGACGTACTCAACCAGGAGGGGGTGCAGGTGATCATTGGCGACGAGAACAAGCTGAATGACCTGCGCCAGTGTAGTATCATCCTCACCCGCTATGGGGTGGATGAGAAGGCAGGGGTGCTGGGTATCATCGGCCCGACCCGCATGGAGTATGGCCGCACGATCAGTGGTGTGCGCTACGTCTCCCGCCTGCTCAGTGAAATGATGCGCGATGTGTACGGCAAATGAACCTCCCCTGCCTGCTTCCCCACAGGAAGGCAGAGCGGGGCATAAGGAAGGAGTTAATCTCTGGTGAGCAAAGACGAACAAAGCAGCAACGAACAGAGTGAGGCGCAGGAGAACGGCCCCACCCTCAGTGACGTGCTGAACGAAATCAACACCCAACCGACCGACGCTAGGGCCGCCGAGTACCTGGATGCCTTGCAGCGCGAGCGGGCCGCTTTCATCAACTACAAGCGGCGGGTAGAAGCCGAGCGCATAGAGTTGTTCGGCATGGCGAAGTCCGAAGTGATCAGCAAGCTGCTGGTCGTGCTAGACGACCTCGAACTAGCCCTGCGCTACAAGCCCGCCGTCGAACGCTTCGATGAGAAGGAGCGCAAGTGGCTGGAAGGAGTGCTGGCGATTGAGCGTAAGCTGCGCCAGGTGATGGAGAACGAAGGTCTAGCCCCTATCGAAGCGGTCGGCCAGCCCTTCGACCCCAGCCGTCACGAAGCGGTCGGCATGGAGGATGGTGAGGGCGGTCAGGAGGTCGTAGCCAGTGAGTACCGCCGCGGCTACACCTACAAGGGCAAGGTACTGCGCCCTAGCATGGTGATGGTCAAGCGCACTGATGCCACTGGCAACCAAAAATAGCACTACTCCTGTTGCTCAAGCATAGCAAGCGGGGTTTCTACACTACAGGTTCTTACATTACGGAGGTAAAGGCAGACAATGGCTAAGATTATCGGTATTGACCTCGGCACCACCAACTCGGTTGTAGCCGTGATCGAAGGCGGCGAGGCGACCGTCATCCCCAACGTAGAGGGCGCACGCACCACCCCATCGGTTGTAGCGATCAGCAAGAGCGGCGAACGGCTGGTCGGCCAGGTCGCCAAGCGGCAATCGATCACCAACCCAGAGAACACCATCTTCTCGATCAAGCGGTTTATGGGCCGCAAGTTCAACGACCCCATTGTGCAGCGCGACATCAAGCTAGTCCCCTACAAGGTGACGGAAGCGGCGAACGGCGACGCGCAGGTGATGCTCGGTGGCCGCACTTACTCGCCACCCGAAGTCTCCGCGATGATCCTACAAAAGCTGAAGGCTGACGCAGAAGCCTACCTCGGCGAAACCGTCACCCAGGCCGTGATCACCGTTCCCGCTTACTTCAACGACAGCCAGCGGCAGGCAACTAAGGACGCGGGCCGCATCGCTGGGCTAGAAGTCCTCCGCATCATCAACGAGCCGACCGCCTCGGCCCTAGCTTATGGCGTGGACAAGGAAGGCCGTGAGGAGACGCTTGCCGTCTACGACCTCGGCGGCGGCACCTACGACATCAGCGTGCTGACCCTCGGTGAGGGCGTGTTCGACGTGCAGGCTACCAACGGTGACACCCACCTCGGCGGCGACGACTTCGACCAGCGCATCATTGACTGGCTGGCTGACAGCTTCAAGCGTGATGAGGGGATTGACCTCCGCAGCGACCGCATGGCTTTGCAACGCCTGAAGGAAGCGGCAGAGCGGGCCAAGATCGAGCTTTCCAGCACCCAGCAGGCCGAGATCAACCTGCCCTTCATCACCGCTACCGCTGAAGGCCCGAAGCACCTCAACTACAATCTCAGCCGCAGTAAGCTAGAGCAGATGGTGGATGACCTCGTGCAGGGGACGATCCCGCCGATGAAGGCTGCCCTCAAGGACGCTGGCATTGACACTAGCAAGATCGACCAGGTGTTGCTCGTTGGCGGCCAGACCCGTATGCCCGCCGTGCAGGACAAGGTTAAGAGCTTCTTCGGCAAGGACCCCAACCGTGGGATCAACCCCGATGAAGTGGTGGCCCTCGGCGCAGCGGTGCAGGCTGGCGTGCTGGGTGGCGAAGTGAAGGACGTACTGCTGCTGGATGTCACCCCGCTGACGCTGGCTATCGAGACGATGGGCGGTATTGCCACCCCGCTGATCGAGCGCAATACTACCATCCCAGTGAGCAAGAGCCAGGTCTTCAGCACCGCTAGTGACAGCCAGACCAGCGTGGAGATTCATGTCACCCAGGGCGAACGCCCCCTCTCTAGCGAGAACAAGACCCTTGCCCGCTTCATCCTGGACGGTATCCCACCCGCGCCGCGTGGGGTGCCGCAGGTGGAGGTTACGTTCGACATCGACGCAAACGGTATCCTCAACGTGATCGCTAAGGACAAGGCGACCAACCGCGAGCAGAAGGTGGTGATCACCGCCAGTTCGGGCCTGAGCAAGGACGAAGTGGATAAGATGGTCAAGGAGGCCGCCACCCATGCCGACGAGGATCGCAAGCAGCGTGACCTGATCGAGGCCCGCAACCAGGGTGACACGCTCGCCTTCAGTGCGGAGAAGACCCTGCGCGAGTATGGCGAACAAATCCCGGCTGAGGTCAAGCGCGAAGTTGAGGATCGGGTAGCTACCCTGCGCGGCACTCTCGCTGGCGAAGATGCAGCCGCCATCCGTGCTGCCAGTGATGCTCTGCAACCAGCATTGCAGAAGGTTGGGCAGGCGATGTACGGGGCAGCAGGCGCAGCGCAGCCCGGTGCCGACGGCTCGGCTGGTCACAGCAACGGCAACGGTAGCAGCGACGGTAGCGGCGACGGCGCGCCCGAAGGCACCGTCGAGGGTGAGTACCGCGAAGTGAACAGCTAACCAACATATAACCCGGCCCGCCTCCCCACCGGAGGCGGGCTAATCCTATTCTAACGCTAAGTTGGTATAATAGGAGAACAATCTGGCGCAAGGGGCTATCTTCTTGGCCCAAGCCTGCCTTGCGGGGCGGCCCAGCGGGTAGCAGCAAACCTGCCCGCAGCTAGCGACGTAGAGACCATCAACAACACGAGGCGAACGATGACCACACCGAAGCGTGACTATTACGAGGTACTGGGGCTGGCGAAGGGAGCAACCGAGGAGGAGCTAAAGAAGGCTTACCGACGGATGGCGAAGCAGTACCACCCTGATACCAACAAAGACCCCGCTGCCGAGGCGAAGTTTAAGGAGATCAACGAGGCTTATCAGGTCTTGAACGACCCCGACAAGCGTTCGCTCTACGACCGTATTGGTCATGCTGGCGCGAATATGGGCGGTGGCACCTACGACCCTTATGGCGGCATGGGTGGCGCGGGCATGAACATCAACGATATCTTTGAGATGTTCAATGGCGCAATGGGTGGCACCCGCGCCGCTGGCCCACAGCGTGGCGCGAACATTGGCACCCGCATCCAGCTTGATTTCGAGAACGCCGTCTTCGGCAGCGAGCGCGAGGTCGAGGTAACCCGCTTCATCGCCTGTCAAACTTGCAACGGCAACGGAGCCGAGCCAGGCACTACCCCCGAAACCTGCGACAAGTGCAAGGGGACGGGCGAACTGCGCCGCGTACAGCAATCGGTCTTCGGTTCGCTGGTCGGCGTAGTCGCCTGCGACAAGTGTCGGGGCGAGGGCCGTTTGATCACTACCCCCTGCAAGACTTGCAAGGGCGAAGGCCGCGTGCGCCAGAGTGATCGGCTGGCAGTCAAGGTACCGGCGGGGGTGGACGATGGTACCCAGATCAGGCTAACTGGCGAAGGCGACGTGGGCGTGCGTAGCGCGCCAGCAGGCGATCTCTACATCGCAATCGGGGTCAAGCCGCACAAGCTGTTCAAGCGGGCAGGCAACGATATCCTGCTAGACTGGCCGATCAATGTGGCCCAGGCTGCTCTCGGCGACGAGATCGAGGTGCCGACCGTTGACGGTCAGGATGTGCCGATCAAGGTGGCGGCTGGCACCCAGGGCGACAAGGTGATCACTCTGCGCGACCGCGGCGTACCCTACCTGCGACAGAGCGGACGCGGCGATATGCTGGTGCGCCTCAAGGTGCAGATACCGGGCAACCTGAACGACGAGCAGCGGCGGCTGTTTGAGGAACTGGGCCGCAGCTTTGGGCGCGAGGTTAGCCAACAGGACAACAAGAGCTTCTTCGGCAAGCTATTTGGTGGCAGTAGCTAGCTAAGCGATGGCCTGGAAACTGATGAACTGTGCGGTGGTGTCAACTTTCAACGATTACCCTTGTGCCAATTCTCCAGCAGAATGGCCTGAAGTCCGAGCAGTTGCAGCCTTGCAGCTGAGGCCGCTTTGCGCTATGATAGCCGTAACATTTACGGGGGTAAGCGGATGGTTGACGAGGTAGATACCCGCATATTGGCACAATTGCAGGAGAATGCGCGCACGCCGCTGGTTGAGGTGGCGAAGCGGCTAGGCATGGCGACCAGTTCGGTGCATGAACGGGTGCGTAAGCTAGAAGCGCGCGGCGTAATCCGTGGCTACCAGCCGATCCTTGACGCAGAAGCTCTCGGATTTGGGGTGATGGCAATGGTGCAACTGAGCCTGACCGGGGGCTTCGACAAGTCGCCCAGCATCGAGGAGCGGCTGGCTGGGTTCAGCGAGATCGAGGACTGCTTTGGGGTGGCGGGTGACGACGACTACATCCTGCGCGTCCGCACCCGCACCGCCCGCGACCTGGAAGCCTTGCTCAAGCGGATCAACACCATACCTGGCGTGTTCCGCACGCGAACCAACGTAATTCTCTCCACCTACTTTGAGCGGCGGCACCTACCGCTGTCCAAAGAGGATAGATGAGGCAGCAGGCGTGCGGCGGCAGGCTGGCTCAATTTGCGGCTTGCTCTGGTTGAAGCAGCAGTTTTTGGCAGGGACGCAGCAAGAGTGTGTTGCGTCCCCCAGTTGGTAGCAGGGGGTGCAGCGCGATGGCGGTAGAGAGCGAACAGGGAGAGGCCGAGCAGCAGGAGCTTACCGTTGCCGGGCGCAAGCGGGCTAGCAGTGGCGAAATCCTGACGATGATGACAACAGAGCATTACAACTTGCAGGGGGCTAGTGCAGCCACGATCAGCGAGAGCAACGGGCGCGCCAGCCTCTTTCTCAGCACGGTTAGCGGCACATTGCTGGCCCTCAGCTTCGTCGGCCTGGTCACTTTCGTGCGCGCTTTGGAGACCGCCGTCGCCAACATCCTCTACCTGCTTGGCATCAACCGCATCCGCCACTACTACACTGAAGTAGCCCCCGAA